>Ga0209475_10000181_pt1 | contig 181870 bp, 181 predicted proteins | sample tdDd471_FD_187128 | JGI IMG/M metagenome (GOLD analysis project Ga0209475, IMG submission 187128) | Marine sediment microbial communities from the Atlantic coast under amendment with organic carbon and nitrate - tdDd47.1 (SPAdes)... | ecosystem: Environmental > Aquatic > Marine > Coastal >... | reverse complement strand
ACCCTAAACGTGACCGTTGTTCGGGAATTTTACAATATGCATTAGAACCGGCATTTTATGCCACAACTTAAAACAGCAGGTATTTGTATGAAATTTAACGAAAATCTCCTTAAGTACCTACGTATGAGTTATTATTAGTATCGAAGTACGAAAAAAAATTTTCATGGATGGTCTCCCTTGGATTGATATTATTATAATTAGTAAATGCTTCGATGAAGTTATCTATAGTAGTATAGTTCTAAAACTATTATTTTGTAGGGTCTTTTAAAAAAATTAACCTAATTTATTATGAGGTTATTTAAATAGTTGCATGCATGACTTTCGTATACTCATCGAAACTCGCCAGTTGCTTACTTAATGAAAAGGGTAGGTTGGCAAACTAATTGTATAGATTCCCTTCCCGAGCCAGACTGATGATTAAAAAGCCTGGCTTAAATTTGAGTATAGCCATTGGTTATTAGGATGCTTGTGACTAGGAATTTTCCAGTTTTCTTTGAAAATGATATCCGATTTGGAATGGTGGTATATTCCAAAACAGCCATAATTGGGATAGTCAAACATCTCTTTTAAGCGTGTCCTTAGCTTATCCGCTGATTGTTCTGAATTTAATTCAAAGCCAAGCATTAAAATTTGTTCAAAATCTTCACTACCTAAAATTTTAAAATCCATATGTTAACTTCTTTTAATTTTTCTAATAGCTGCTGAGCTTTCATTTTCTTATATCGACTGGGGTAATTAGCTAATATAAAATCATAACTACTGAAGCTGCTGTCATCAATCCCATGAGTCGGTTAAAACGGTGCAAGGCTCTTGGAAAAGAGACTTGACGTCTAATCAAGACACCGCAAGTGGTCCATAGCGTTAGGATATTTAGCATCACGGATATAAATACCATAGCAATGATTAAAGTGGAACTCCATTAATGGCTGCGATTGTTTGTGAATGGATTAGTAGTGGTATTGCCAAAAAATTTCTTAACCAACAGCGGCTTGAACTGGAAAAAGGCTTGGATATCATACAAATTATCACCATTATTATCTCCTATGGCTTGATATGGTAATTGCCCGTTACCTTGATTAGATGGTGTCACAATATAATCCATTAGACCTCGGTAAATGACATTGCCTATTTTGCTCTGTATATATCCTTCTAGATTAATACTGGATTCGCCGAAGGTATTTAAAAAAGCCTTTAGTTCAGGCCAGTTTGCCGGTGTGGGATAAAGTATTTGTCGATATAAAATACTGTCTTCATCGAAATAATGGACGTGCAAAATCGTATTAGTCCATCGGCATCCTGTCGCTGAATATTGAGGTTTAAAGAGTCCAGTACGGTAATTAAATTATCCACTTCTTGAGGTAGGGCGGTAAAGGTAAATATCTCAAAAAGCACTAAAAATATACTACTCTATATAAATTACCGATTAATTTTTTTTAAAATATTCCACGATTAATCCAACCGGTAATTCCGACTCAACAATTAACACATGGTTATGGTGAGAAAATTCCAGGAGATAATCGATAAAAGTTAAGCCGGGTAAAATTTTATTGGCTTTGTCTAATTTTGATTTCAATTCGTGGTATTTTTTCGGTCTTAAACTTTTTAATTCTTTCACCTTATTACGGAGCTGTGACTGGGAAATAAATTGATTAGTGATCTCTTTTTTTGGTTTTCCAGTTACAAATTCGGCCATGGAATTACTGGCAAGTGCCATAAAGTTTTCAGTATGTTTGGGTAAATGGTGGATATGGTGTTTTAATAATTTTCTAAGGTGTTTTTCACTTTCGTCGAAGCTATCGCAGTTTTTATAAAATTTATCATATACTATCAAGTATCCGGCTTTTAAGGATTGAGAGACAATTTCACCTTTTTTATTATATGAAACCTGAAAACTTCTACTTCCCATATCACTCATTAAATTATTGGGTTTCCCCATGGTAGCAGCTAGATAGCCGATATCTCCTTCTCTTCTGCCTCGCGCAATCTCAAAAGAGATACCAAAGGAATCGATTAATTTGGCCAGTTTCTGATTGTTTTTGGCACTTCGAACGGCACTGGTTCCAATACCTAAAATGGTTTTAATGCCCTGCTTTTTACAATACTGCTTAAAGTCGTTAAGAACTTTTTCAATCTTTTTTAATTTACTATCACTTATAGAGCCATCATTTTCAGCCAGCTCTTTGCCCAGCATCATGGCCTCTTTTTTCAGAAGCTTGGTCTTTACTTTACCATTCTCTTGGCTGCCAATAAGAAACTTAAAATTTTTACTGCCAAAATCAATAGCGGCGATTACTTCGTTCCTTGTGGAAACTTTCTTGCCTTTATTCTTATCCATAGTAAATGTACCAAATGGCAATGAGAGGGGAGGCATTATTGTGACCGATTTTTAGAAGAATTAAAATAGAGGATTGTTATGTTAGTGAATTGGTAAATTTGGGAAGGCTGGTTAGAAAGTTGATTTTTTAAACCTTTTTCCTAAATAAATTCCGGTAATTGCCCATATCGCAGCAATCACGGCACCTATGCCAGCTAAGACCGACAAGCCGAATCCAAATCCTTGGGTAAGGGCTGTAAAAACCCAAGCATTCAGCATATCGCCACCTCGATAAATGACAATATCGATAACCGGTTTAGCCTTAAAACGGCTTTCTTGATCTATAGCGGTAAACAACATCTCTCTGGCTGGTCGAGTCACTGCGTAATTGCCTGCGCGACGAACTATCTGAATTACGACGACTACAGCCAAAAGTGGAGCGGCTGTTAAGATCAATAAGCCTACCACAATAATTATGGGAATTAAGGCTAAGGTTGAAGACAATCCAAAGCGCCGAGCGATACGACCGGTGGCAAACATCGCGGTAAAAATGGTTAATATATTTACGGCCAGATCCATTCCTGCCCAGATTTGGGTTCGGGTTTCGCGGTCAAAATCAACCATTAAATTCTTAAGTTCAAAATAGACGAAAGAGCTTACCGAAGTATAGAGTAAAATAAATGCTCCTATAGTAAGTAGGTATGGAGATTTTAAAAATTCCGTAAATCCAGCCAATGGATTACCTCCAATACTAAAATCTATATTCTCAATGGAATTATGAATATGTAGGTCGGAATTCTTAAGATGTTGCAAAAATAACACGAGTGGAAACGTGGCAAAAAGTAATAATGCGGCAATTAATAACAGCTTTTCCGTACCCATACTTTTGATCAACAAAGCTGGTATTGCCGGTCCGGCTATTGCTCCCACACTTGCTCCGGTAGCAATAAAGGCAAACAGACGGGTGGCTTGTTCTTTATTAAACGTATCAGCCATTAAACTCCAAAAAACCGATATGTGAAATAAGCTGAAGACACTCAGCCAGACGTAAAAGGATTTATCTAAGAGTGTTTGATTGTCAAAAACATGGGTGGCAATATAAAAACAGGCAAAACTGACGGCAAAAAAAGCATATACAGAAGGTACCAAATAGCGCAGTTTTATTTGACTGATCGCTTTGCCATAAATGCTAACGGCAATAAAGCTAAACAAAAAAGTTAAGCTCCAGAGGGTGCTTACTTCAGCATCACTCCAGTCACTGGCCATTGCATCCCGGACTGGTCGTAATAGATAGTATGATGCCATTAATACAAATGCCAGTAAAAAAGCCGATAACGTAATTCGAACTTCGTAGGCCTTTATATTGCTGGTAGATTTTAATATTGTTTGTATTATGTTGTTGGGCACATAGCCTTCCTATAAGGATTCAAACAAGCGTAGCATTTCAGCTCTCTGCTGTTTATCCGGGATTCGACCGAAATTAGCCTGCATATTGTCCACCATGTGGTGCGGTTTAGACGTAGCCGGGATAATACAGGTTACTGCCGGATGGGAGAGAATAAATTTAAGATAAAACTGTGCCCAGCTATTACAGTCGAAAGCAGTAGCCAGTTTTGGTAAGGGTTTCCCTCTTGACTTCCGGAATAAAGAGCCGCGTTGATAAGGGCGGTTTATCATGGTGGCAATCCCCTTATCCATCGCCAAAGGAAGTATGGTTTGTTCTGCTACCCGGTTGTCGATATTATAACTAAACTGCACGAAGTCGATGGCTTGGGTACGCATGACATGAATAAACTCATCATGAGCTCGCCCATGTGAAGTGGTAATACCAATATAACGCACTTTCCCCTCCGCTTTCCAGGCAGCTAAGGTTTGTAAGTGGGTTTTCCAGTCTTCTAGGTTATGGACTGCAATTAAATCAAAGTTGGTTACATTCATTCTCTTTGCCGAACGTTGCATCTGTTCAATGCCTTCTTCTTTTCCGGTAGTCCAGACTTTAGTGGCGGCAAATAATTTTGGTCTTGTTTTGATTCGACGTAGCACATCACCAACTCGGCTCTCGGCGCTTCCATACATGGGAGATGAATCGATAACCTGGCCCTGGGCCTCAAAAAATTTCTGTGTCAGTGACGTCAAACGAGTCATTGTTTCGTCATCATAGCCAGTATCAAAGGTTCTGGAAGTACCCATCCCTATCACCGGTAATAATTCACCACTACTGGGAATAGCCCTCTGGATCAAGCTTTTTGGATCAGCAGAACGACCAACTCCGGCGATTGACTGGCCGTATTGATAGGTTAATAGTCCGGCGCTAAATTGCAATAATTGACGTCTGGTTAACATCGCGGGTTTCCTCCCCATTTGTCGGTAAGTTTGATAGCTAATACTTAAAGAATAAGAAATTTATCAAAGCTTTTCAAATATATAGATTTGCTTGTCTGTTATCAGATGTCGTAAAAAAAAGCGGATATAAGTTTTAAAAGGGAAATTAAAATCGTAGCGGGGCGATGTTCATTCCATTTCTCCCACTATCAGCATATGCAAGTGGGAGAATGGAACATTTTTTGAATGTTTAAATGAGACTTAGAAACGCAACAAGTGCAAACATGCCAACGATAAATAATATCGGTTTAACAAATAAGGTGACAGAAGACTTTATGCTTTCAGGTTTCTTAGTAGATTGCATGATAAACTCCTAACATTCAGATTAAAGGTTCAGGTGTGATGGGATGAAAATAAAATTTAGGAGTAAAATCTATATTTGTCATACCATCTGGAAACTATTGCTGTTATATCTTGGATATAAATACAAGTTCCACTAACATGTATTTATTATAATTTTAATAGAGTTTTATGACGGTAATATGACAATTTATAATAAATTGTTGATTGCATTAATTGGTCAATTTTATTGACTGTCTTTATTGTTAAGGCAGTGCAAAGAGTGCATGAAATTGAATTTCTATAAGTTCAGGAATCGGCTATTTCATCGGCAAATTTTCTTAATGCTTGACTAACACCCGCTTTATGGGCTGCCTGGATTATCAGAGAAGCGGCTTCCTTTCGTTCAGTCATTCTACCCCCAGCAAACTTTTTATCCGTTGCAAAAGATTATACCAATAGATAAGAGTGTTGTCTGTAGGGTATTCCTTACAAATTTAACTTTAAAAATAATGAACGAAAAACAAGAACTTTTGAATCGCTCCTCCAGGTTATGGCGATATTAATATAGCCCCAATAAACGATTAGTAAGAACCACTTTGAGCTTTATTATTATAATCAACTCGCGGAATCGAGTTCATGCATTCTTGGTTAGGCTATAAAACATTCGAATTTAAACTACCCCGTTTTTCCATAAGCTCCAAAATAAGTTTAGTCAGAATTAATTCCATGGCATACATCATTTTTCCACCAGGGATCACAAGAGTGTTATAAGTGGTAATCTGGAGTCCTTCTATTAAACCTTTTAAATTTAATTTGTATTCCAAGGATGGTTGAAATTTTAGAAAATGGATAACGACTAAGCTTTGGTCTGGAGTAGGAACCTGCCTGACCATAAATGGATTTGATGTATCAACAATCGGAACTCGCTGAAAATTAATATGGGTATGAGAAAATTGCGGTAGTATAAAGTTCATATAGTCATTCATACGGCGGTAGATTACGTCACGGACATCATCATGATTATAGCCCCGTTCTTTGGTATCACGATGGATTTTTTGTATCCATTCCAAATTAATCGTAGGTGCAACACCAATTAATAGGTCTACTTCGTCGGTCATATCGTATTGTTCGGTAATAACGCCACCATGCAAACCTTCGTAAAAGAGTAAGTCGGTACCATGGGGAATGGGCTCCCAATCGGTAAAGGTACCGGGTTTTGTTCCGTAAATAATGGCTTCTTCTTCGTCATGAACATAGTTGCGCCGCTGTCCTGTTCCTGTTTTACCATAGGATTGAAAAAGTTCCAGTTGTTTGTCGAAAAGATTTCCCTCCGGTCCAAAATGGCTTAGACTTCTACCTTCTTTTTTAGCTTTCTTGCGCTCTTTTTTCATCTCTACACGATCAAAGCGATGAAAACTATCTCCGGCAACAAAAGCAGCTTGTGCTCCTACTCTTTGGAATATCGTTTCTAGGGTATCTTTCACCGTAGTTGTACCAGCTCCTGAAGAACCGGTTACGGCAACAATGGGATGACGTCGTGACATATTTGCTCCTTGAATAGTAATTTATGTTTATATTTGTTATTTATTCATTAGGCATTTGCCATGCTAAATCGATATCAATTTAGCAAATATGTTCTCTGTTATATCACTGCTATCTAAATAGTGCAATAACCATAGATAAACAAAGGTATTGTCTTGTAAATTTCGTATTAATTTTAATAATTGAATTTCCCGTTAATTTAAGGTTTTTAGTGTCGATTATTATGGTTTAGGAACAGATATAAGAAGAAATTTACCAATATAATTATTTACCTAGAAGGTATTTTCCTTAAAGTGTAAATACGCCACATGGAATAATATTTAACCAAATTATGTTTTCCGATTATTTCAAATCCAGCATTGGTAAACTCGTTTTCAATTTGGTTGCGGGGTATTACAAAACGATTTTGATAAGTTTTGGACTTGAACTTTTTTTTATCTTCCTGCTTTTTTCTACGACGGGCTTTATAATTACCATCGACCCATAAACTGACACATACTGTATTATTGGTAACCCGATGAAACTCTTTCAATATTTTAAGTCGATCATTTGGATTGCCAATGTGATGAATTAGTCGCATACAGAAAATATTATCAACAGCGTTATCAGGTAGTTGGATATGGTAGGCTGAAGTATGCAGTAGTGATATTTGTGATCGAATCTCTTGGTATGAATATTTCTTTGCTACTTCGAGCATATGTTCACTATTATCAGCGGCAATTATTTCTCGTTGTTTATTTGTTGCCAGTACAGGCCAAAAACGACCGGCCCCACAGGGAATGTCTAATATTTTTAGGGGATTTCCGGCCGCTTTTAAAGCTAATTTTGCTATCTGTTGTTCGCGCCAGTTTGAGAGTTTACGGCTAAGGCCTGTGCGATGTTTTTTTAAATAATGAAGGGCATGTTGATAATCATATTTTTGGGCAAAGGGATCGGGACTTGCTTTAAAATTATTCATTGTTCTCGTTAGGGTAAATTAGCAATAAGTATGAATCTAAATTAATCAGTAAAACCTACTGCGAATGTCTAAAGTACTAATCCTTAATCTTCAGCACTTTATTCATGCTCGCTGCGGCCCACATGATTAATTTAGGATGAAAGCTCAATGATCCCAGTTTAACGCCTATTTCTTAAGCGGACCTTAAACCTGGAAGTAGGGGGGAAAGAAAGCCATAAATTTTCCGAGAATTGACATTTTAGTATGGTTATCTTCTTTGAGGTGGAGGTTTATATATTGGCATATTTCGCAAAAGTGAAAAGCTCTTTTTGGCAGCATAATCCCGACAGTGAAGAAAGGTTACCACTGGCTCAAAAGTTGATCCCGGTTATTACGACCGGACAGGTGGCCGATGCCATAGTTAATGGAATTATTAAGCGGAAAAAGAAAATTAGTGCACCTTATTATGCTTATAATCATTGAATTTTTAAACTATCTAACCCCCTTTATCACCCGTTTTATTATGCATAAAACGGGCTATAAGCATACACCCAAGCCACCCGAAAATGTATAGCTGCATTTCAAATAACTTAGCTAGGGACTCTTAAATAGGCAAAAACACCATTCTGGCGGCACTTTGAATAATATTTTTTATATGTCGATTAGTGCTGTTGGCGATTACGATAGCCATCTGGTCTTGTAGCGCTATCAACTTGCCATATAATCGCTCAAAGCTTAGGTTAATAACCGATTGATTATTAATTGCATTGCTTAATAAAAATAACTCTCCTTTTTTGTTGCGGTCATGATTAAGCTTCCAAAATGACACCTCAAAGTTACGAGCCAAATTATAGATTTTTTGTGGATCGAAGTTACTGTATAGATAAAATTCTGATTGTCCTCCATAGGTATCCAGCAGCATATCTCGCAGGCCGGCAATCAGAGCTGCCACGCGGTCACCCTGAAATTCTTCATTAAATGCCAGTTGAATCGCTGAAACAGAGCGTTTTCCGTTTAATTCCGTCAATCCTGAGGGCCAAGGATAGGAAAATAATCGAGTTACGGCGTATTCTATATTATCAATTTGAGCACGATGCAATTGGTGAGGATTTCGTCGATAAAGTTTTCGGGCCAGCGATCTTAGGTAATTCATGCTTTGAGTCAAAGTCACATCGGCCACCATATCGATATCGGCCTTGGCAATATCGTCGATTTCAAATTGCGACTGTTGCTGCTGTAATTCTTTAGATAGCTGAGTTTGACAGGCCGTAAGCAGTATTGTTAACCAGAGAATCAAATGAATCTGGCGTTTTATTGGACTAAATTTTCGAAACGATATCTTTGATGGAATCATTAATCATACGTGTCATTTTGATAAATAAGTAAGGAGTGATCGAGATCACTTCTTATTTGATTGAAATTTCAACATAATAGGCTAGCTTTCATTCTGCTGAATTTCAACTATACTTTTCCCTGATATCCGAACAATAAACACAAAAAAAGTATAGGTTAGTTGATCTCGGTATTTATAAAAAAAGCAAAGACTTTAAATAATCCGAATAATTAATAAAAAAAATGGATTATAGGAACCAGACTTATGGCTAAATCGAAAATTCATTTTGTGCTATTTTGCACTCTATTCTTGTGCTTGTTAATTAATCCTGCGAGTGTTATATCGGCTCCCAAGCAAGTGGTTTTTTTACGTTATAAAATCGCTCCCACTTATTTCCAGACTGTAGTCGATAATTTCAAAAATACTATGACCTTACGCGGTTATATCGAAGGGCGAGATATTGAATACGTTGATATTATTACCAGTACTGCAGATAAAAAATCGGTACCGGACGTTATTGCTGCAGTAAATAAGTATAAAGATAGTGCCGATATGTTTATTACCAGCGGTTGGATATCTATGTATGCACGAAAAATTCTTAAAGATACTGGGGTGCCTCAGTTATTTGTTCCGGTGCTACGTTCCGTCGCTTTAAAAATGGTAAAGGACACCGATTCTTCACCTGAGACAAATATCAGCGGTATTTATTTAATGTATCCGCCTGAAAAAATATTGCGTATGGCAAAGTTTATTATTCCAAATATTCAACGCTATGCCTATATCTATGATTCTGGAATTCCGGCAGATATGATTTTTAAGGAAGCCTATGAAACCTTAAAGAAAAAAGATAGACATGAAATCGATATTCATTATTTTGATCTGGAAAATGGTATTGATCCGGTGTTGTCACAACTTAAGGAGTATAAGATTGAAGCCTACGGTGGAATTGTCGGCTCATTTAAGAATCGCTATAAACTGGCCGTTAGCAATATTCCGGTAATTACGTCATTTACTCTGGACATTGATCAAAACTCTATCAAAGACTATGTCCAAGATGATAATACCGTGGCCGGTTTATTCAATTCCTTTGGATATTGTGGTGCCCAGGCTGCCGAAATGACGGCAGATATTTTCAATGGTAAAACCACCATTCAGGAAACAGTTCCGAGAAGTTCCAAACAAGTAGCCTTTTTAAATTTAAAGGGGGCAAAAAAATTGGGCTTGGATATTTCTTTTGACGTTCTTGAAGCTGTCGATATTATAGTTAAATAATGATATTTCATTCAGTTAAATCGCTATTTATATCATATACATTGATACTAATTGCGGTAATTGCCATTCCACTTACTTATGCCGGATATGTATTGATGGACGATATCATCTATCGTTCCGGTACTGAAAATCTTCAAGATAAACTTGAGTCCTTAATTTTACCCATATCTCAACGTTATGAACGTTTACAGCGAATCGGGCTGGAAGATAGTAAGAACCATCTTATTGAAATTCATAGTAAAGGCCTAAAACAGTTTGAAACCTATCGCTATCGAGAGACAGGTACTATTCTGGTTGTATCCAAAAAAGGTGAATTTGTAGTCTCCAAAGATTTTTCTAAACAGGGTTCCGTTAATGATTTAGCGATTTTGGAGGATTTAAAAAAAGCTGATAAGGGAGTCATTGAATATCTTGCCAACGATGTGGAAAAACTGGCAGTGTATCGGTTTTATCCGCCTTGGGACGAATATATTGCACTAAGTATTGAAAAAAGTGAGTTATTTAAGGCCAGAAACACTTTTCTTAAAATCATATTAATCGTGTTGGTGACGACCTTGGCTTTGGCCTTGGTTTCATTATTGTCCTTGTTAAAAAAAGTGATCAATCCGGTGGTAGACTTGGCCGGATGGGCTGAGCAGATTTCCCAAGGTAATTTTGAAAAACAGGGACAAGGTAATTTTTGGGGAGAGTTTTCATCGGTACAGCATGCATTTGATAGCATGCGGATCAATATAAAAGAAAAAGTTGATAAGATCGAACAACAGTTAGCCATTATCCAGTCCAAAGAAACTAATCTAACTAATCTACTGCTCGATCTGGAACAAAGTGAAGAGCAGGTAAGGATTTTATTGGAATCGACGGCTGAGGCGATTTATGGCATTGATCTGAATGGTATTTGCACCTTTGCCAATCCGGCCTGTGTACGGTTATTGGGTTACGAGAATACTGAACAATTAGTTGGTAAAAACATGTATCATTTGGTCCATCGATTACCTCCTGAATTTACCTTAAGTAGTGACAAAGATACCAAACTTACTAGTGTTTTATATACCGGGCAAGGAATACATTTAGATTCGGAAATTTTGTGGCGGGCTGATGATAGTAGTTTTTCGTCCGAATACTGGTCTTATCCGATTATTAAAAATAAGCAGATTAGTGGAGCGGTAATTACTTTTTTAGATATTACTGAACGTAAACAGGCGGAAGAAGAGTTACATAAACTGGCCTGGGCTGTGGAACAGAGTACGGCAAGTGTTTTGATTACCAATCTTAATCAAGAAATAGAATATGTTAATGAAGCTTTTTTAAATAATACCGGTTATGTTCGTGAAGAAGTCATTGGTAAAAATCCTCGCAGTATGTATTCCGAAAAGTCTTCGACTGAAGCTTATGCAAATATTGATGATGCCTTAAGCAATGGTCAAGGCTGGCAAGGGGAGCTTTTAAGTAGGCGAAAAAATGGCGATGAATACATAGAATATGCGAAAATTACGCCCATTTCGCAACCTGATGGTCGCATTAGCCATTATGTGGAAGTGAAAGACGATATTACCGAAAAACAACGCTTGTTGGACGAATTGGATGAATACCGTTATCACTTGGAAAAAAAGGTGGTCGACCGTACCCGAGAATTACAAGATTCCCTGAAACGTCTGACTCGGACTCAAAATCAATTGATTGAATCGGAAAAAATGGCTTCCCTTGGTCGTTTGGTTGCTGGAGTTGCTCATGAATTGAATACCCCTATTGGAATCTGTGTTACGGCTGTTTCCTTTTTAAGGACCGAAATCGAAGTACTGAAAAGTGATTTTATTGAAGGAATGGTCACGAAAACTCAATTTTCAGACTATATCGATAAAGCGGTGCAGTCTACCAACATTATCGATAATAATCTTAAACAAGCTTCTACCCAGATTAAGAATTTTAAAATGGTTGCCGTTGACATATCTAGTGAGATGAGCCGGATGTTTGATGTACGAGAGTATCTTAATCAGATTAAAGGGAGTTTACACCCAGAGTTACGGCGGACATCTCATCAACTTAGTATTGACTGTCCTCCTAAACTGGAAGTTCAAAGTTATCCTGGAATGTTATCCCAAATTGTAACCAATTTAGTTATGAATTCTTTATTACATGCTTTTGAGCATAAACCTGAAGGGAAAATGTTAATTGAGGCACGACTGGAAAAAGATTCATTACTAATTATTTATAGTGATGATGGTGCAGGGATGGACAAGGATATTGTTGACAAAATTTTTGAGCCTTTCTTTACCACTAAACCGGGTTCGCAAGGAGGCAGTGGATTGGGTATGCACATCGTTTACAATATGATTACCCAGACCCTGGGTGGTAAGGTTAAATGTGAAAGTCAGCCGGGTAAAGGAACGATATTTACGATTTCCTTTCCTATAAATTTGCAGCATCGCCTTCGAGTTGTATAAAGCACGAACTTACTTTCGATTGACTTAGTCAAACCTAGGATATTTCTTCGTCTATCCATTATTTTAAAACCAACCCATCGCTCTGACAGGAGCAAGCTAATATGTTGAAGCTCCTGGTATAAAAAGGAAAGAAAATAACCTGGTTATTTTCGTGGTTTTTATGGCATTCAACAATTTGTGTCGTATACTCAAACATAGAATAAAATTTCCGGTGCCTGTATCTGTCCTTGTAAAAAATTAACTTCATCTTTTTTTAAAATCAATTCAGATAATTCAAAGAGTAGTTATGTGGTAGCCGTTCCTGGATATTATTGTCTCATGAGAAAGATAGTGATTAGGTATTGAAATAACTTGCTTGGACGAAGTTATGTTTGCCTTATCAACTTACCTCAAATGAGGTTTTGTTAATTTTTTAGTTGGGAGAATTTCAGTGACAATTAAGTCAAAAATGATCGCTTTAGCCATCGCTGCTACATTGATAATTTCAGCAGCAATTTTTTCTCAGGTTATGTCAAGCAACTCTAATGAAGTTGGCAGTGAGGCCCATCAAACACGCTATTTATCTTATATTTTAGCCGATGAGTTTCGGCAAACTTCAATGGATTTAACTCGATTGTGCCGTACCTATGTCTCTACCGGCGACCAAAAATATTGGGATGAATACTGGGCAATTGTGAACTGGCGAGGAGGTAAAGAACCACGCCCTAGCTATGTTAACAAAGCGCTTTATCGCGGTCAGATAAAAAAACAAAAAGACATTATGGTTGAGTTAGGTTTTTCCAAAGATGAGTTTGCCTTGCTAACGGAAGCGTCCAACAACTCAAATGCCTTGATTGCGACAGAAGACCAAGCGATGAAAACCATTAAAGAAGGAAAAATTGTAAAGGGGCCACATCAGCCAGAATCCGGCGAAACGCCTGAAGCATTTGCTCTGAGAATTGTTTTTGACCAAAAGTATCATACCGAAGTCGGTAAAATCATGACACCGGTTAATCAGTTTTTTAATGCCATTGATACTAGAACTGAAGGAGAGGTAAAAGTGGCAGGAGATCAATCCTCACAATGGATGGATGCCTCATTTTTCTTTCAATTAGTAGTTGCACTTTTATTTGCGGGATTCATTTGGAATATTAGAAGCATATTAAAACAATTGGGTGGGGAGCCTGATGAAGCGGTGTTAATCGCAACTAATATTTCTAATGGAGTGTTGTCTTTAAATAAAAATAATAACCGAACCGGGTTGATTAATAATATCCAGATTATGGAAGGAAAACTGCGAAATATTGTCGAAGAAGTTAAAGAAACGGCCAGTAAGGTTTCTCAAAATTCTTCAGAACTCAGCAGTAGCGTGAAAGACATTTCTTCCGGTGCCTCTGAACAGGCTGCCAGCGTGGAAGAAACCTCGTCATCATTAGAACAGATGAGTGCTAATGTGAACCAAAATGCCGAAAATTCCAAGCAAACCGAAAAAATGGCGGAAACAGTGGCAGAACAGGCTATAGAAGGAGGGGATGCCGTCAAACAGACAGTAAAAGCGATGAAAAATATTGCAGCGAAAATTGGCATTATTGAAGACATTGCCTACCAAACCAACTTATTGGCTTTAAATGCAGCGATTGAGGCCGCTCGTGCCGGCGAACAAGGTAAAGGGTTTGCAGTAGTTGCAGCTGAGGTTAGAAAATTGGCTGGACGCAGCGAGGAAGCTGCTGGGGAAATCAGTGATTTAGCTAAAAACAGCGTCTCAGTTTCTGAAAAAGCTGGTAATTTATTGGATGAAATTGTTCCCAGTATTCAAAAAACTGCCGATTTGGTCCAGGAGATTACCGCCTCCAGTGAAGAGCAAGCCAGTGGTATCAACGAAATCAATGGCGCCATGACGCAACTGGATACGGTTACCCAAAATAATGCCTCCTTATCTGAAGAGTTGGCTTCGACTGCGGAGGAGTTGAATGCGCAGGCGTTGACCTTAGAAGAAATGATGGGGTTCTTCGATCTCGGTGAAGGGAGTCACCAAATCGCCAAAACTCGTAAAAATCGGCGCACTACTGGTAATGTATCGATGCCTTCTCGCAAAGCGACACAAGTGGCCTCTCGAAATGTGCTGTCAAATGAATCTGAGGAACACATTTCCGATGATTTCGAACGCTTTTAAAGGAGTCTCGATATGAGTGACATTATTAATATCGAGACCGAGGCTGTTGAAAGCGACCAACATCTCACCTTTGTCTTAGTGGATGAAGAATTTGCGATTCCGGTCATGACCATTAGGGAAATCATCGAATACGGTCATTTAACCAATGTGCCGATGGTACCGGACTTTATCCAGGGGGTGGTCAATCTACGTGGCAATGTCGTACCCGTATTGAGTATCGCAAAAAGGTTTGGTTTGGAAATCAACCTGATCACTAAACGTACCTGCATTATTATTTTAGATGCTGAAATTGATGGAGCTACCGTGGTGATGGGAGTGGTGGTGGATAAGGTATTGCAGGTAATTGATATACCGGAAAATTGTATCGAATCGGCGCCATCACTCGGAGCCAGTATTCGTACCGATTTTATCAAAGGGATGGGACGAGTGGATGATAACTTTATTATTATTTTAGATATTGTTCAGGTGCTATCAGCAGAAGAAATTGCGCTGGTTCATAATATTCATAAAGAGATGCCCCTGGCAGAAACTAGCGATAGCTAGCAGGTGTTGAGAGGTTCGTTGATAGAATGAATAATTCATATAACGAGCCTTTGAAAAATTAATCTTAGGCTATAATTCTGCGATGTAATTATTGCTCCAGCGTCATTCTGGAGCTGTCCCAAATTGTAGCTAATTTAGCTATGAACTTTCTAGCTCACTATTAAATGCATTTGAGCATTAATTTGAGGGGAAAGTGTTAATCCATCCGGTCTTTGGTTCCTTGAAAGTTAATGCTAATTGGTTTCATTAAATTTTACCCTCATAAGCTTTCCATTTTTTTTTAAATCATTTTCATATTCTTAATCTTTCCTTAAGTTTGTCTGCTTATAGTGTCGCTTAAGATCACGGTGCTTTCTAGGTAAAAGTTTTTTAATGTATAAGTTTTGAATCCTATAGAGATCTTATAGAACTCTTACTAAAAATAATAACTGCTTGAATTTAGGTTAAAAACATTGCATGGCATAAAAAGTGATTGATTATTGAAAAAATTTTTAATCGAATTTAAGTGAGAACAATGATGACTAAAATGACATTTTTATCGAGCCTGTTATTAAGTGGATTTTTATCCGTTCAATCCCTTAGTGCGGCAGAATTAACGGCAGATACTACGGTTTTTCAAAATAATCAGGGCAATATTGCACCTCGGATTATTTTTTCCAGTGCCGAATCCGGGGACCTATATCTGGCTTTTCGGGTAAATGGTGAATAGCGGCGGTGATGTTTACGATATCAATAACTGGATAGGCGGACTGTCGGGACTGCAAAAGATAAACTTTTCCTTGGGCGGTGCAGAGATTTCCGACTTGGATAGTAATGCAGATGGTTGGTTTGATGATGATTTAAATATGGATGGATTTCATGATAGCGATACTAATTTTGATGGATGGTATGATGATGACCTGGATAGAGACGGTTATTCGGATGGAAGTTCTAGCACTTTAAATACGACCTCCAGTAATGATTCAAGCAATACATCAACGACCACTACGGATACGACTAGTTCAACTACCACCGCAAATAGTGTAAGCAGGGGACTAACAACCTATACCAGTTATTGTGAAGCATGTCATGGTACCGATCCTACTCGAAATCGAGACGGAATTTTAAGTGCCAGAAGTGCAACCGCAACAGCCAGGGCCATACAAAGAAATAAAGGTGGAATGGGCTTTTTAGACTTTTTAAGCGATACAGACCTGCAAGATATTGCGGATTATATTAATAGTTTGTAAGTGTAGATGAACTAGGAGGTTATTATGATTAGCATGAATCGAACACTGGTCTGTATCTTGATTATTAATATCTTAACGATTAACGGTGCTACAGCGGTACAATTAAACAAGTCGGCACCTGAGTTTGCACTGCCTGATATCGAAGGAAATGCATTAGTAAATCTCAAGGATTACCATGGAAAAGTCGTATATTTGGATTTTTGGGCTTCCTGGTGTTTGCCATGTCGTGCTTCATTTCCATTATTAGATCAATTATATCAGCGTTACCGGGAAAAGGGATTGGAGATAGTAGCGATAAATCTTGATGAAGATGATTCCTCGTTAAATAGATTTAAGCAACGCTATCCGGTGTCATTTACTTTAGTACGGGATAAAAATGCTTTGACGCCCCAAAAGTACCAGGTTGAGGCTATGCCAAGCTCTTTTATTATTGATAAAAAAGGAAATATTCGACATATCCATAAAGGATTTAGAAAAAATGATATCGAAAGGATAGAGCAACAGTTAAGCATGCTATTAAATGAATAAAGTAACTATTCATTTAAGTAAGTTTAGATATCATCGGAGCTTATTATACTTAATTTAGCTTTTTGTGTCGAAACCTGCTCGGACAGACTATTTCCATAATTGTTAAGAGCAAACTCGTTTTATAAATTACAGCTCAATTATTTGAATCAGCTCCGAAATCATAGGAGCTTATTCAGATTATTTTTCAATCAATTCAATGATTATTTTGTTATCGGAATTTTTCGCATGCACTTCAATTAACTCGGGCATACGATTGATCAAGTAAACACATGATGCAGTTTGAATGGCCTGATTATCCTGTTGCAATGCTTTAATAAGGTTCATTGTTACAAAGGTCGCACGTTGCCGACTGTTAGGATTTTCCAGTAGTTCACCATATATTTTTATCCCTTTATCCATATTGGCATCCATCCGGTCAAGAAAGGCAAGCTGTTCATCGTCAATGTGATAGTCTCTTCTAAATTCCAATACTACTTCGTTATTTATATAAATCGTTAAATTGTCCATAGTGAAAAGAACTCCTGTATAAATTTAAACTTATTTTAACCAATCGTGTTTTATATTGTCACTTGCCGACTTAAAACAGCAGATTTTTATTTTTTATACGTGGGCACGGTTTGTTTGAAATGAATAGATTGAAAGAGCTGTAGATTAATATTTGAAATGATAATACTGACCGATAGCGGTTAAATGAGCCAAGCAGTTTTCCCATACTCGAATACATAAAACTGTAAATTATTAGTCGGAGTTATCCTTGGGAGCTGATAAAATTTCCCGTCGTCGCGAAATATTGGGTTTTTCCGGTGGTATTATGTCAGTCGTCGGAGTGTGTTTTTTTTGCTAACTTAATTGTTTAATAATATACTTTAGCGTTTTGATACAAGACGGCATTTGAGGGGGCCATCTGAATTATGTCCACAATTATAGAAATGGCTAATAGTGAAACATTAGATAACAAGACGCTAGAAGAAGACAAAAACAAAACTGCTAGTGCAGAAAACGAGTGTAGAATGTGCCGTGCACATACCACTCCTCGTTTAATGATTAAAGGCGAACTTGGCTTTGCTGCCTGGGATAAAAGTCCTGTAAACAAAGGACATTTTTTGGTTATTCCATACCGGCATTTTTCCGATTATTTTGACATCAGAGAAGACGAAATGATTGAGCTGTGGTCACTGGTATCACAGGGCAAAAAAATCGTCGAGGAAAAATATCAGCCAGATGGATACAATTTAGGCATAAATGTTGGTAAATGGGCTGGACAGTCAATTTTTCATCTGCATATTCATATCATACCTCGTTATAAAGGCGATGTGGAAAATCCAAAAGGTGGGGTGAGAGGAGTTATTCCTGAGAAACAGGGCTATGGCTATAATTAATATTGTATCTTTACATATAAATATTTAAACCATGTTTCAAAGCCGTAAACAATCTTTTAATTTTGATAATCTCTTCTCTTGTCACCGAATAAACGGCTATAGGCAAACGGCTGTCTGATGGAGTTTGTGTGTTACTCTGAATGGGAACAGTTGCCTGCAGACGCTAATACACTTTTTAATAAAAGTGAACCAGACAGCATGTTCTTTACGCGCCCATGGTTTGAAAATTTGGTTAACACGGCTCTTAAGGATGAGCAGGTAATGGTACTAGCCTGCGTAATCGAAAAGGATGAAGTACTGGCAATTCTTCCACTCATGAAGTGCACAAATGAACACTGGTGTTCTCTTAAGCATCGTTACTCTTCGCTTTATACTCTATTGCTTGAAAAAAAGAAACGCCAGGAGTCCATCGCCTGCTTAGCTCAGGGACTTAGTCAATTGCCGCTTCAATTTTTAGATTTGGAGCCTTTTGATGAAAAGAACCCTGATATAAACGACTTGCAAACGATGCTGGAATCTTATGGATTTACATGTCATCGCAGTTATCGTTTTTATAATTGGTTCCATAGGGTAGATGGACAATCATTTGCCGAATACATGGCTGCACGTCCCTCTAAAGTCCAAAATACCATAGCCCGTAAACAGCGAAAGCTTGCGCGTGAGCATAGTTATGACATTCGTCTTTTTAAAGGTCAGGATGTTAATAATGCAATAGCTGACTACAATGCCATTTATCAGGTTAGTTGGAAGGCTAATGAACTGTTTAGGGATATTTTAGAAGGGCTGGCAGTGAGTTTTTCTCAGCAAAACTGGACCAGACTCGCCATTCTGTACATCGAAGGACAACCCGCTGCCGCGCAGCTATGGTTTGTGGTGCACGGAAAGGCCAATATCTTCAGGTTGGCGTACGACGAAGCATGGAAACAATATTCTCCCGGTTCGATTTTAACTAAATACCTGATGGAATATGTGATCGATACTGATAAAGTCGAGGAAATTGACTTTCTTACCGGAAACGACGCCTACAAACGAGACTGGATGTCAGAGCGCCGGGAGCGTTGGGGAATGGTGTGCAGGAACAATCGCAAGCCTGAGAAGAGATATAGCCAGTTTTTTAAGCCTTTGATGAGTCTATTGAAACGCTTAAAGAGTTAGTTTGAAATACCTTGAGATAATAAATTGAAACCTCGATGGTCTTTGCTGTCGGATAAAGATGCGCGCTGGCCAATTCCACAATAGAAATTATATGTGGTAATATGCGGACTTTTGAGTCTTCCCTTTTCAGTTGTATTAACTGGCAGTTCAATGTGTTGTATTTTGTACCTTATTGAGAAGATTCAAGAAGTATTAAGTTAGTTCAGCCAATAGCAAACAAGTCGGCTGAAATAAGAATATTTGTTACAAGAGAATAGAAAATGGAACTGAAATTAGATACCGAAAAATTTGATGAACTTCAATTGATACTTATCGAAGAGATTGTCCAAAAAATTAAAATCAAATTGATGGAAGGTGGGGTGACAGGAGAGCAATTGCAGGATTTGACGGGGGAGATTGCCTTTAGTATTGCATCTGCGATTGATGATACCGCCGCAATAGAATCTGAAGGTGTCGAGGTAAGACCATATTTGACCTTTCGTGGGAATAATAACGAAATTATTCATTGCGGTGAAAATTCGTTTACTCAAGGAGACGTGTATAGCATGGTCAAAAAGCTTTTTGCCAAATAGCAAATAAATCCTAAGGAATTACAACACTCCAGGCAAACTATAGGGCACTTATAGTGCCAAATAATTCCAATAAAATTCCCGTCTGAATTATAGATAGACGGGAAAGGAACAATCTAAAACTTCAGACTAAAGATTCAGAAAAAGTCGTTTAATCATCGCCGAACGGATCATCAGACATTAGGGCATTCATATACGGTGCATAGGTCAATACGGCACCTTGCAGGGGACCTAACTGGTTAAATGCATCCACTACCTGTAGCAATAGTGATTCATTCTGAGGCTCGGCTTTGAGTGCTTTGAGTGCCGAGATCAACGGTTGGATGGATTCGGGAGCCAAATGTGTTTCCAACATCTGGATAGCTTCGTCGATCATGCTAAGGTCAATCTTTTTAGCAATGTTTTTTATAGGGGGTAGGTCTGACTCACCAAATTCGGGTGGCTCATCATGGATGTTTTCGGTTAGTGCGGTGCGTTGGGTTCCCGGGTGTATTCCGGCAAATGAATTGTATTCTTCAATTGCCCTCTGCTTTAAGGTACTTACAAAAGCATTAAATTCCTCAGCATTCGGCTTATTTAAATACAATGCAATCAATGCTCCGCATTTAATACGGCTATGAAATTCCAAATATGACTCTTTAAAAACTGGCTCTGGGTTTAATATTGAAAGATCCACAGTAAATTTTTCTTCTTCTTTAAATGGTTTATTAATTCGAACATTAACAGCATCATCTACTATTTCGAATTCTTGAGTTCCTTTAAAAAGGTGTTTTTGTACGAGCTTGGTAGTCATATTGGTGTGAGTTTTTGTCTGATTGGGCTGCACATTTTATGTGAAAAGTGATCTTAAGACAATAAATTGAGGAGCTATCGACGAATCTTTTATTTATTCACATTAGGAACGTTAGTAGCTCAATTAGGCTTTTTTATATACTATTGAGAATAAGGCCTGAAGGATATTTTTGCAGTCTGGGGGATAAGGCAAGTAAATTGATTTATTACCATTTTTCATTAATATATTGAACTAAGGAAAAACAAGTTGTCCAGCAGGGAAAAAAGTGTTTATCGAAGTAAGTCACTTTTCGTACTGGTAATGATTCTGTTTTCTGTTCTCCAAGGGGAGCACAGATTAAACTTTTATTATTGGTTTTAGCTATAGTTAAAAACTTCAAGCGGTGGGTTTGCCAAGAAACTCTAATTAAAAAGATTATCAAAGACACCTTTAACATTTTCAGAATATAGGATAAATTTACTGAAATAATTCATGATAAAAGTCATTACATAGAAATGATAACTATAAATATTAACATAAGTAAATGATAAGTATTACAGGTGAGGTTAAATATTGCTTTTTTACTCAAAAAACTAACAGCCTATAACTAATACTCTTGGATATACCACTTAATGAATACTGGTTATGTTGGGTTAGCATATTACTAAATGTATATTTTCTTAAATAAGTAAAAATTAACCTTGTATCGGTAATACTTATCCATTAAATTAGCCTCTGATTTTAAATGCTACTTAACTTGAGGAGAGGCGTGAATGATTACTAGTAATCCTTTTATTGACCTTGCTGCGTCAATACCACCAGCAGTCATGCAGGGGTATGTCATAGCAATGTTTTTACTTGTTATCGGTGGGACATTAATAGATGTTGTCCATAAGAAAAGTTTGAAGTACTTTACTTTGAATGCCAAAAAGGCGCAGAAAAGTGCTAAACGTAACTTGCATAGTGGAGATAAAACTTCCCTGGCAATTGCGACTGTTGCAAATGAAGTTTTAACTTCTTCTGAGTTTGAAAATCCTAAGCGTAGAATGTCTCATTTGTTGACAATGTACGGTTTTATCATCTTTGTTGTCAGTACTGTGTTTATGATTTTCGGTGGAGCTGATGCTAATGGAATCTGGAATCCATTATGGCATGTTGGAGCTTTGATGGTCTGTGTCGGTGGCTACTGGTTCTGGTTTGCTATCCGGGTTGATGTAAATTCTGAAGGTAATCCATGGTATCGTTTAGCTAAAGCTGATATCTTTATCGTTTCATTGCTATTGACTTGTACTTTCGCATTGGCATGGTCTGCTACTCAAGCAACATTGTTGTTTGTTTTATTTATACTTTCCAGTACCACTCTATTCAGCACTGTGTTATGGTCTAAATTCGCTCACATGTTCTTCAAACCAGCAGCAGCATATCAAAAGAAAATTACTAGAGCAGACGGTTCGCGTGAGAACCTTCCAGAGCTTGGTGAACTAACAGATCCTGAACTGCAGGCAAAATTTCCAGATATCCCTGAGTACATGGGTAAAAACCCACCTGATATGGGACCTGGTATTAAGCGTGAAGCGCCTAACCATTACTAATTTAATTTAACGAATTTAACCTTAGAATAGGGGAATAATATGCCAACTTTTGTATATATGACTCGTTGTGATGGTTGTGGACACTGTGTTGATATCTGTCCGTCAGACATTATGCACATTGACAAAACCTATCGACGTGCTTACAACATTGAACCTAATATGTGCTGGGAATGCTACTCCTGTGTGAAGGCTTGCCCTCACCATGCAATCGATGTTCGTGGATACGCTGACTTTGCTCCATTAGGACATTCTGTACGTGTGATTCGCGACGAAGAAAAAGGTGTTATCGCTTGGAGAATCAAGTTCCGCAATGGTGAAAAAGACCTTAACTTACTGGCTCCTATCACTACTAAGCCTTGGGGTGAAAATATTCCTCAGCTGGCAGATGCCGCTGCACCTAGCAAGGAAAAGAGAGATAGTCAGTTGCTTTACAACGAACCTAAATATATTCGTTTAGATGATGGTGATATTCATACACTAGAATCTAACGGTCTGGAAATGAAGGTAGGGGTTTACTACTAATGGCATACGAAACAATTATAGAAGACAATATCGATATCCTAGTCGCCGGTGCCGGCCTAGGTGGAACCGGTGCAGCTTTCGAAGCAAGATACTGGGGTAAAGACAAGAAGATCATTGTTGCTGAAAAAGCTAACATCGACCGCTCCGGTGCTGTTGCTCAAGGTCTTTACGCAATTAACTGTTACATGGGAACTCGTTTCGGCGAAAACAACCCTGAAGATCACGTACGTTATGCTCGTATCGACTTGATGGGTATGGTTCGTGAAGACTTACTGTTTGATATGGCTCGTCACGTTGACTCCGCTGTACACCAGTTTGAAGAGTGGGGCATGCCAATTATGCGTAACCCCAAGACTGGTTCATACCTGCGTGAAGGTCGCTGGCAGATTATGATTCACGGTGAATCATACAAGCCAATGGTTGCTGAAGCTGCCAAAAAGTCAGCAGACAAAGTATATAACCGTATTTGTGTCACTCATTTATTGATGGACGAATCCAAGGAAAACCGCGTTGCTGGTGCAGTTGGTTTCAACGTCCGTACTGGTAACTACCATGTATTCAAGTCTAAGGCAGTTATCGTTGGTGCCGGTGGTGCGTCTAACATCTTTAAGCCACGTTCGGTTGGTGAAGGTGCTGGTCGTGTTTGGTATGCTCCTTGGTCATCAGGTTCTGCTTATGGATTGATGATTGGCGCTGGCGCGAAAATGACCCAGATGGAAAACAGAATCGTATTAGCCCGCTTTAAAGACGGTTACGGTCCTGTTGGTGCTTACTTCTTACACCTTAAAACTTACACATGTAACGCCTATGGTGAAGAGTACGAGTCCAAATGGTTCCCTGAATTAGAGAAAATGGTTGGTAAAGGCTACCTGGATGTAGAAGCGTCTCACGTATCTCACAGACCAATTCCAACCTGTTTACGTAACCATGCATTTATCAACGAAGTAAATGCAGGTCGTGGCCCAATTCACATGGTAACTATGGAAGCTTTCCAAGATCCTCATTTGGAAGAGATTGGTTGGCACAACTTCTTGGGTATGACGGTTGGTCAGGCGGTGTTATGGGCTGCTACTGACGTTAACCCTAAAGAGCAAAACCCAGAATTAACCACGTCTGAGCCTTATGTAATGGGGTCACACGCTACAGGTTGTGGTGCTTGGTGTTCTGGTCCTGAAGATATTTCTCCTGATGAGTATTTCTGGGGTTATAACCGTATGACGACTGTAGAAGGTCTGTTTGGTGCTGGTGACGCGGTGGGTGGTACTCCACACGCTTTTTCATCCGGTTCATTTACTGAAGGCCGTTTAGCAGCTAAAGCCGCGTGTAAATATATCGACGATGGTAAAGCAGCAGGTATTACCGTATCTGACAAACAAATCAATGATCGTAAAGAAGAAATCTATAAGCCAATGGAGCATTATAAGATTTATCGTAACGAGATTGTTGCCGGTACAGTTAATCCTAACTACATTAACCCAAGACAAGGTCTTGACCGTCTTCAGAAATTGATGGATGAGTACGCCGGTGGTGTAACAGTTAGCTATATGACTAACGATAAACTTCTGCACATGGGTCTGAAGAAGATGAAGACTCTTGAAGAAGATTTAGACAAAATTGCTGCAGAAAACGTTCACGAACTATTACGTGCATGGGAATTGAAGCATCGTTTATTGGCCTCTGAGTCAGTTATGCAACACACCTTGTTCCGTGAAGAGACACGTTGGCCTGGTTACTACTACCGTGGTGATGCCATGAAGGTTGATGATGAAAACTGGCATGTATTAACAGTTTCGCATCGTGATCCTAAGACTGGTGCATATACTATGGAAAAAGCCCCTCTTTACCATATCGTAGGCGATATCGAAGATAAGGCTCTGGCTGAATTGAAATCTAAAGACGGCAAATAAATAACAATAATGATAAAAACCTAGAAATGTATACTTCTAAGGGTTAAGTCGCCGAAACTGATTATCCTTTACTTTACGGTGAGATAATTGTTTCGGCTATAACTTGAAAAGTCTACAGAATCTGGGTATTCTTTTTGTATATTAAAAGACCAACATACTATGTTGGTCTTTTTTTATGGAAAATGACTTAAAACAGTTTTGTAATTATTGGAATCTTAGATGAACATTATTGAGAATACAGACGAAGAGATTTTAGCGACAGCACATCCCATGTGGGATGATCTGGTAAAAGCATCAAATAAAGGAAATTATGGGAAGTTCACCAAAAATTTCGCTTATTCGACGCTTTTCGGTCTGAATGAAGTTGAAATGGGTAAACAATTTGCCAAAAGCGATTTGGCTAGAAATATATCCGAAGAAAGAGACTTTATAGGAACAATTCGTCGTGGCGAACATGTCACTGTACTTTATCGTGTTAGAAATACCAAAAAAGAAGGTGAATGGCTCGGCAGGTTAGTTTTGGGCTATGAGAAAGGCGAGATAAAAATTTTTGGTGCATCCATTTTCTAAAATATTATGAAAGATACAATTAAAGACAATAAGTTTGTCGAACTAAGCTATAAGGTTATCGATCAAAAGTCAGCTGAAGTGCTGACTCAGGTCGAGTATCCTATCGGCTATGTGCACGGTGTAACCGATGTGTTATCCCCTCTGGTTGCCGCCGAATTGGTCGGCAAATCGGTCGGTGATATTATTGAAGTTCCAATCGATTGCAATGAATTATATGGACCTAGAGATGAGTCTCTGGTTTTTACAGACTTGATAGAAAATGTTCCTGAAGACTATCGGGAAATCGGTATCACTATAACGATGGAAAACGATAAAGGTGAAACTAAAAACTTTATTGTGACCAGAATGGACGATAAAACCTTAACAGTCGATGGCAATAATCCCTTGTGTGGTAGAGAAGTTATTTTCAAACTTGAAATACTATCGGTTCGCGATGCAACAGAAGAAGAGATTGCTAATGGCGCAGGAGTCAATAAAGGTCCAGATATTGACGAAAGTTTAATCAGACCTATTTAGGTCTAGGTTGAAAATAATTGACAGGTAAGGCTAAAAAATAAAGCTTTACCTATAAAAATACTAGCCGGATAATCCGGTTTATTTAAGGTAATTATTACTTTATTCAGAGTGAGCTTGATATACATTCAAAATGAGTGAATTTCCTGTCGGATTGTACCTCTTTTGGATAATAGCTTCCGGTTTTTCTGTATTGTATAGTTACGGCGTTTAAAATTAAAAATGTTAGTTCGTGATAGTTTTCAGTTGCATTGTCTTGCAGCGGCTGTCTCGGTATGTTATGAAAAGGAGAATTTATGAGCGGTCAAACAACCAGACCTAAAGTTCCTGAAGGTAAATCAAAATATATGATAACACGCCAGATGGAGCCTAATAAAAAGGGCTTTGTAGGGTATGAAACTATCTGGGAACCGTTCCAGACAGAAGTTGAATACAAGACACCAAAACGGCCATAAGCTGTTAGGCCAAGCGACCCTTTGTGGTCGCTTGATTTTGGTCAAAAAAAGGCCATAAAAAGTTTTACAAATCTCATTAATAACCCAAGTCATGTTCTCTTTGCAATCGCTAAAGAGTCTAACCTTAGTTCCCATCCGCAAGTCCTACAACTATAGTATAAATCGTATATCTGGAATCAGAACTTTTACCAACTTTTTATTCATTGCATTATTATTGTTTCAGCTATATTACCTACGACGAAAAAATTTATCCTGACTCCTGACTCCTGACTCCTGACTCCTGACTCCTGACTCCTGTCTTCAATCTCCAATTAGTGCTAAAATACCCGCTCGCAATTTCACTGGAATTCCCATGTATTTGGACTCTGTCGTTAATACCTTTGGCCGGGCCATGCGTGAGCGTTATGGTTATAAGGTTCATAAATTGGCAATCAATGCGGCTTTTACTTGCCCTAATCGGGATGGCAATAGTGGTATTGGCGGTTGTACCTTTTGCAATAATAAATCCTTTAATCCTACCAGTGCCATAGGTGAGCCAAGTTATCCCGAGATCTACACCCAGTTGGATCAGGGGCGCGAGGTTATTTTAAAGCGCACTGGGGCAAAAAAATATTTGGCTTATTTTCAGGCCTATACCAACACCTATGCCAGTATAGATTATTTAAAAGAGTTATATGATAGTGCATTAAGTCATGATGACGTCATCGGTTTATCCATTGGAACTCGACCCGACTGTGTTCCCGAACCGGTATTGCGATTATTATCCGATTATCAGCAGCAAGGTTATGAAGTCTGGTTGGAATTAGGTTTACAATCCTTTTTTGATCATACTCTGGAGAGAGTAAATCGTGGCCACGGCTCGGCAGAGTATATTGATGCTATCAAGCGAGCTAAAAAGTACCAGTTGCAGATCTGCACGCATCTCATTGTCGGCTTACCGGGTGAGCATCCCCAAGATTGTATTAAAAGTCTGGATGCAGTGTTGGATATAGGAACCCAAGGGTTAAAGTTTCATCCCTTGCATATAGTCAAAGGCACTCAATTAGTTCGGGAGTGGAAACGGGGGGATTTTGAAGTCATGAAACTGGAAGATTATGTCGACACGGTGGTGGATATGATTATGCGTACCCCCGATGATATTGTTTTTCATCGTCTTACCGGTACTGCATCGAAGGACATTTTAGTCGCTCCGGCTTGGTGCAATAAAAAGTGGATGGTCTTAAATGCCATTGCTGAAGGTGTTATGGCACAAAAGAAACCAGACAAACTCGTTGTAAACGGTTAGTTGCCTAAGTTGGTATCCACTTGTCTTGCTGTGATTAGCCAAGGATGATCTTTAGGTACCAATTTTTTATTACCGGCTACTTTTTCTAATGGAACAGGCTCTGCCTTACCATTGATAGATGCCACCATAACGCCAAATTGGCACTGTTGCACCAAGGTAGCACAAGCGGTGCCTAGATGGGTAGCCAATATTCTATCTGCAGCTGAAGGTGTTCCTCCGCGTTGTAAATGGCCTAGAATGGTCACTCTTGATTCCAGTCCGGTTAACTCTTCTAATTGGCGGGACAGAGTAAATGTATGTTCGGCATGTTCTTTCTCAAATGCCGCAATATCGATTTTGGCTTGTTTCTTTTCTTGTTTGTCTTTGGGATTGAGTTTTTTCTTTTCTAATGCTTTTAATTTAGCGGCATCTTCAATGGGTAAAGCACCTTCCGCAACAGCGACGATACTAAAACTTTTTCCTTTGCGGAGTCGTTGAGTAATGGCTTCGGCAACTTGGTTTATATTATAGGGGATTTCGGGAGTTAAAATAACATCTGCTCCACCTGCAATACCTGCACCTAATGCTAACCAACCGGCACGATGTCCCATGATTTCCACTACGATAATGCGGTGATGGCTATGTGCGGTACTATGTAAGCGATCAATCGCATCGGTGGCGATACCCAAAGCTGTATCAAAACCGAAAGTGGTATCGGTGATACCGACGTCATTGTCGATGGTCTTAGGCAGCGTAATAATATTTAGACCTTTTTCCATTAATTTCAGGGCATTTTTTTGTGTGCCGCCACCACCTAAACAAACCAAGGCATCCAGATGGTTGGCGTGATAATTTTCGACAATTACATCGGTCATGTCGCGAACTTTACCACCAATATTCATACGGTGGGGTTTATCGCGACTGGTACCTAATATTGTCCCACCGACGGTTAAAATCCCGGATAGAACATCGCCATCAAGGCGAAACGAACGGTTTTCCGTTAAACCTTTAAAACCATCTTTAAACCCGGTAATTTGCATTCCATATTGTCCCTGGGCACATTTACCCACCCCGCGTATGGTAGCATTTAATCCCGGGCTATCGCCTCCTGCGGTAAGAATTCCTATATGTTTACTCATCTAAGTTTCCTAATTTCTATTAAAAAAAAAGCCAAATCAAATGATTTGGCTTTTTTTTTGTGAATTGTTACTGGTTTCCAATTATAAATCCGCGATATCTTCAAGTTTTTCAGCCTTAATAATTTGACCGTCCAAAGCAGAATCTTTCGCATTGCGACCAAAGGCTACATTCATTAATGTCGAGTAGTATACCACCGGGATATTGAAGTTGGTACCATACTTCCTGTTGATTTTATCTTGATAAACCTCAGTATTTAACTGACAAACCGGGTAAGGCGTGGCGATCATGTCAGCATTGTTGTCGGTAGCCGATTGCAAAATTCAACATTGGTGATGACATTTTCAAAACGATCGTAACCATAGGCCTGAATCTTATTGGCATCGTAGGGTCGCCACCCGGTGGCCCAAATCACGGTACCGGCTTTCAAATTAATAGTCTCTTCTTGCATCTCTAAGTCGATTGCATTAGCAGGACAGGCCTCCTTCGCCTTAATCGCATCGCTGGTAGCAATAATACGAGAGTCTAAGACATAGGTTTGAGGATAGGCATTGTTGTAGGCGATATACGCACCTTTGCGCTTATTCATGCCATAGTTAAAATCATTCTCAAATTTTGCTTTAATAACCTCTGCACATTTGCCACAGGCGGTACAGTTGTTATTCACATAACGGGGATTTATTTTTATGCGAATGGAATAGTCGCCTTTCACTCCGCTGACAGTGGTGACTTCCGCCATCGTTAAAATAGTAAGGTTGGGATTACCTTTGGCGCGACGTTGATTAATTTCCATCCCGCAAGTTGGATGGCATAATTTGGGGAAGTACTGATATAGTTGAACAACTCGTCCGCCTACATAGGGATTTTTTTCAACCAGAATGACTTGTTTGCCGACCTCTGCGGCTTCCAAAGCTGCCGTCATGCCGCTGATCCCACCTCCCACAACTAAAATAGTCTGGTTAGTAGCAATAATATCGGCCAATGAAATATCTCCAGAGCTGATTAATAGAAAATAGATCAATCTACTAAGACAAATATTAAGAATAAAATGGTGTATGACACCTCTTTTGGGATAATAATATAATCATTTTGAGATAAAAACATTGATTATGGATAAAACGGTTTAAAAGGAATAATCAAAAGAGCCGATTTTGCCTGAGTTAATCCTCCTCATCGAGATATTCAGAAGCACGTCGCGCATCGCCTCGGACTTTATCTTTCGGATAGCGTTGTTGATTTATTTCGGTTTTCTGTTTGGCCATGGCGACAATATCAATATCTAATTGATCGGCCATCCGTATTAGATAGATCAGAACATCGGCCATTTCATAGCCAACTTCCTGGAGTTTTTCCGGACTTAGGTTCTCACTTTGTTCTGCTGTCAACCATTGAAAATGTTCGACTAATTCAGCCGCTTCGCCAATTAATGCCATGGATAAATTTTTTGGGGTTTGAAATTGCAGCCAGTCGCGATCGATGGCGAATTGTCTTAGACTGAGGTTTAATTCCGTCAGTGAATCTGACATAACTTTAATGCTCCTTCTTATATTATGCTGATAGTTACATTTGAAATGAGATAAAACTCCCTGTATTATAACGAATAACCTATTATTAGAGTCAAGTATGCCGGTAGTAGCCGATTTATCTCTAATCAAGGTACACGTTTTGATTTGGGCATTGCAATGGATAATTGTCTTATTGGCCGGTTTGTCAAAACCACTAGCTTTTGTTCGGTCTATGGGAACGGGTAAATTTTGCGCAATAGTTAAGGAAAATTTGCGGCAGGAATAAGGCTCCGAATATATTTATAAAGATAAGCTCAAGGAAATTACAGAAAAATACAATGTTGCAATGAAGCAAAATGCTTAAGCATTTTGTTGATCTTTACGTCGCAACTCCTTAAAATAGCCGGTTTCGCTAGAAATCAAGTTGAATCATCATATTGCGTATCCAGAAGAGGCCTGATTTAGCTCTATAAAATTCAGGTAATAAAAGCGCAATAAATGACAGGAGATTGAATTATGCAGGAATCTTCACTGCCGGAAACCAATGACTGGATGCATGTATATGAGAATTCTGACCACTATGAAAGCATAGCGCAGGAGAACGTATCATTGATTGACCTCACGGAGCTGCAGAATCTACTAGATGACCTTTTACAGTTAGGTGATCGAGCCCAAGATCTCGAAATAGATAGCCCATTATTAGGTGATCTACCCGAGTTTGATTCCATGGCGGTCATCGGCGTGATTACGGAATTGGAAGAACGCTATGGCATGGTTTTGGAAGATGATGAAATCGATGGGGAAATTTTCCTTACGGTAGGTAGTCTTCTGGATTTTATTAATAGTAAACTCGAAGGTTAAGATTAATAATGAATCTCGTCATTAGTCAGTAACATATCTAGATTGTTGATATTTTTTCTGACTTTTGATTTTTAAACCAAGCGTTCCACCACCCCAGGATGGCCCAAAAAATTCTCTGGGCTGGCGCTTTTTCCATAGGCGCCGGACTGCAAGACAACAATTAAATCGCCAATTTCTGCTTTTGGCAAATCCATTTTACTTCCCAAAATATCCAATGGTGTACATAGTGGGCCAACGATAGTAACCGATTCGGTCACTTGTGCTTGAGCACATTTATTTGCGATTAAAACCGGATAGTTTTTGCGTACGACTTGTCCAAAATTACCGGAATTGGCCAGATGATGATGCATTCCTCCGTTTACGACTAAAAATTTTTCGCCACGGGACATTTTTATATCAATGATTTCCGCTACATAGATCCCTGCTTCTCCAACTAAAAATCGACCTAATTCAATGATTATGTCGATATTACCCATTAGCTCTTTTGCTTGGGAAGTTAATTTATTTAAATTTTCTTTTATAGCTGTAAGTTGTAATGGTTGGTCACCTGGAAAATAGGGAATACCTAAGCCTCCACCGATATTCAGATGAGTAATATTAATGTCGGCTTGTTGTGTTAGTCGAAAAGCCAGTTCAAAGGTTTTGTTGTGGGCATCGATAATGGCTTCGGGTTTAAGATTTTGGGAGCCGGAGAAAATATGAAATCCGACAAGGTCCAGAGTATTGGGATTAATGCTGCTAATTAGCTCTGGCACGACTTCAGCATCAATACCAAAGGGTTTGGCACCACCGGACATTTTCATCCCTGAGGCCTTTAATTCAAAATCAGGATTAATTCGCAAGGCGACTTTTGGGACTATAGCAAGCTTCAGTCCCAGTACTTCGATGCGTTGCAATTCATTAGCTGATTCAACATTTATCAAAACACCGGCAGCGATGGCTGCGTTTAGCTCTTTATCCGTTTTACCGGGACCGGCAAAGCTTATCTTGCTGGCTTGCATACCACTATTTAAAGCGGTCAACATTTCACCATGAGAGGCAACGTCTAAACCGTCCACATGGTGTGCCATAAAATCGACTAGAGCCGGCATTGGATTGGCTTTCATTGCATAGTGAAGGCTAATTGATTGCGGTAAAAATGAGCGAAGGTATGTTATTCGTTCTTGAATTAATTCTCGATCATAAGCGTAAAAGGGCGTTTGTCCTATTTCTGCGCAGAGTGTGGAAACTTTTTTTCCACCAATTGATAGCTCTCCGTTAATACAGGGAAAATAATTCAGTTTGCAGTGTTGTGGTTTTTTGGCTGCCGATCGGTTTATCATAAATTTTTCCTAATATTAAACGTTCAAGTTAGGTCATAAATAGTGTTTTATGTTCTAAACTTAATCCCTTGCGATCAATTTTGCCATTGGGGTTACGTGGCAGAGAGTCTTTAATAATTACCTTTCCAGGTTGCATAAAATTGGGTAACTGATGTTTAAAATATCTTAAAAATGCTTTTTCTTCATAACTTTTGTTGCAACAGGCGATAATCACAATAGCTTGCCCTAAAGTTGGATGAGGTACACCGATTGCTACCGCTTCTTTTATTGAAGGATCGGCAAGGCTAACTTCTTCAATTTCATTGGGGCTAACGCGATATCCGGAGGTTTTAATCATTTCATCTTTGCGATTCATGAAAAATAAGAAGCCATCCTTATCTTTATAAACCTGATCGCCTGAAAAAACAGCCAACTCACCATTAAAAACATTAGGTCTGCTATTTTCCGCAGGATTCGGAAGGGATTTAAAAACTTCTGCACTGGCCTCCGGATTGTCCCAGTAGCCTTGTGCTACTAAAGAGCCTCGATGGATTAATTCTCCTGGCTCTCCTGCATCACATTCGCTACCATCCGCCCTTAGTACCAATATCTCTGCATTGGGTATTGCTTTACCTATAGAGCCGGGATGACTATCCAGGTATTTTGGTTCGAGGTAGGTTGAGCGAAAAGCTTCCGTCAAACCATACATTAAAAAAACTTGTGTTTCAGGTAGTTGTTCCCTTAAAGCTTGCAAAGTATTTAATGGCATGGCTCCACCGGAATTAGTAATATAACGTAATGAATGTTTAATTGCTTCCGGCCATTGCAATTGTGATAGTTGAATCCATAGTGGTGGAACGGCTGCTAAACCGGTAATTTGGTATTTTTCCATGGCTCGTAAAACATCGCGAGGGAGTAAATATTCCATTAATACAACTCGTGCCCCTATTGAAAAAGCACTGCTAAGCTGGCTAAAACCATAGTCAAAACTAAAAGGCAATACGGCCAATATCCGTTCATTATTGGTATAATTTAAATAATTAGCGACGCTCTCAGCACCACAGACCATATTGCGATGGCTTAACACAACCCCCTTGGGTTTACCGGTACTGCCGGAAGTATATAATATAGCAACGGTATCGGTATCAATTGTGTCTACATCCGGGTAGCTCGATTTTTTTTGAAAATTGAGTTGTAACGACATCAAGCTGGTACGGATGTTATCTTCAAGTAGATCACTTTTGATCTCATCCACGATTAATATTTTCTCTAACTTCTCCAGTTGCCCTATTACCGGTAGTATTTGTTTTAGGCGGTTGAAGGAAGTTATCAGGACTTTTACATCGCAATCATCCAAAATATATTTTACTTGCGCAGCCTTTAATAGTGGGTTTAAGGGGACAAAGATTGCTCCTGCCGCAGCAATGGAGAAAAAGCCAACTACTGTTTCCAGCGTTTTAGGTAAATAGACAGCAATGCGATCATAGCGTTGAATATCCAGTGAAAGCAACTGATTAGCCAACTCCGCTACGGCATTATTTAATTCCAGATAACTGATTTGCCGATCTTTAAATTCCAGTGCGATTTGTTGGGGAAAATTTTGTCTACTGACTTGAATTAATTGATGCAGTAAAACTTTCATATCTTCAGTATAATATGTGGTCGTGAAAAACGAAAAAGAGTTATTATCCTAGAAATTGCAATCCACATCCACTGCATTTTCTGTGATTGACTTAGTTCATTTGTAAAATCTAATTTAACATGTACTCTTAAGTGGAGAGAATATAATTTGCCAGCTACTACATTTAATATCGTAATACCTGCCCGTTATGCTTCTACCCGCCTTGAAGGTAAACCATTACGTTTGATCGCCGGGAAGAGCATGTTACAGCATACTTTTGAACGTTCCAGTTTAAGTCGCGCTGAAAAAGTTTATATAGCCACCGATGATGAGCGAATTGAATCCTCAGTTAAAGCATACACTGATAATGTGGTAATGACTTCAGCAGAGCATCAATCTGGAACCGAACGCTTGGCAGAAGTGGTGGATAAATTGACCTGGGATGGTGAAACTATTGTGGTTAATGTCCAAGGAGATGAGCCGCTAATTTTAGCCGAACATATTAATAGTGTGGCACAGGCTTTGATTGACAATCCTGAAGCTGGGATTGCAACCCTCTGCTATCAAGTTCAAAGCGGTGAGGAATTGTTCGATCCGAATGTGGTAAAAGTGGTGCGGGATAATCAAAATTTTGCGCTATATTTTTCCCGGGCGGTGATTCCCTGGCACCGAGATAAATTTACCGATGGCAATATAGAATTACCGGAAGATACGGAATATTTTCGCCATATAGGGATTTATGCCTATCGTGCGAATATCTTAAGAAAATATAGTCAATTACCTAGCACTCCGTTAGAAAAGATAGAATCATTGGAACAATTGCGGGCCTTGGCTAACGGTATTAAAATTCATGTTGGGGTAACCGCTGAACAGCCCGGCCATGGTGTCGATGTGGAAAAAGATATCGAGTTGGTCGAAGCATTATTAACCAGTGGTAAATACAGTTCATGATAAAAGATTCCGATATACTTTCTTTGGCTAAAGATTCTCTGCTCACTCAGGCAAAAGCTTTGAATAAAATTGCCGGGCAATTGGGTGATGAGTTTCAACGCGCGGTTGAATTGGTATTAAACACCTCTGGCAGAACCGTGGTCTGTGGTATGGGTAAGTCAGGACTGGTGGGACAGAAAATAGCTGCTACCTTTGCTTCGACAGGAACCCCCAGTTTTTTTATGCATCCAGCGGAAGCTTTTCACGGCGATCTGGGAATGTTGACTCAGGATGATTTGCTGATATTGATTTCATATAGTGGTGAAACCGAAGAAGTCATTAAGTTACTTCCCTCGTTAAAACATTTTGGCAATAGTATCATTGCTCTGGTAGGGGATAACAACTCGACTTTGGCTCGTCATGCTGACATTGTATTAAATATAGCGGTAGAAAGAGAGGTTTGCCCCAACAATTTGGCCCCAACAACTTCGACATTAACAACTATGGCGATGGGGGATGCTCTGGCAGTAGCGTTAATAACGGCACGTGACTTCCAAGCCAGCGATTTTGCTCGATATCATCCCGGTGGTAGTTTAGGGAAAAAATTATTATTAAAAGTAAAAGATGTGATGCATCAAGAAAATTTGCCTGTGGTCGAACCCGATAAGAATCTTAAAGATTCAATTTTGGTTATGACTGAAGGTCGGCTTGGATTGGTCGTGGTGATTGAGCAAGATAAAGTGTTAGGTATTTTTACTGATGGCGATTTACGCCGAGCATTGGTTAACAAAGTTGATATGGAAACTGCTGCAATTGTGGATGTTATGACTACTAATCCCCGCCTGATTGAGCCTGAGTGCATGTTTGTGGAGGCTGAAGAGTTTATGATTGAGAATAAAATCAAGGCTTTGTTGGTGGTTGATAATGATAAAAAACTGACAGGGATTATCGAAATTTTTGATAGATAAATAAAGGCAAAAACTTGATAGAAAAATAAATAAAAAAAAGTTAAATTTGTTGTTGACATCAAGACGGTTTTAGTCGAGAATAGCCGCTTCTTAAGGCACTGGAGGGGTTCCCGAGTGGCCAAAGGGAACAGACTGTAAATCTGTCGGCTCCGCCTTCGGAGGTTCGAATCCTCCCCCCTCCACCACTTTAAGTTTAACTAACCGGTATATTGATTAGCCGGTTTTTTTTACCTTAAGAAAAGTGAAGATCTTAGGGGTGGTGATGTTTAAACGAATAGGTCGAATTTAGTTTAGTTTGACTTTAATAGATTAAACATAACCTGGAATAAAATTGGTTTTCGCGGGTATGGTACAATGGTAGAACCTCAGCCTTCCAAGCTGATGATGCGGGTTCGATTCCCGCTACCCGCTCCAGATTTTGTAATGTGGAGTCGCGAGCCTAAAAAATTCTTGCCCATATAGCTCAGGGGTAGAGCGCATCCTTGGTAAGGATGAGGTCGCCAGTTCAAATCTGGCTATGGGCTCCACATAATTCACAAACTAACTTTTAACTAACTGCACAGTAAAATGAGGTCATACGATGTCCAAAGAAAAATTTGAACGTACGAAACCGCATGTCAATGTTGGAACAATTGGCCACGTTGACCATGGTAAAACAACCTTAACGGCAGCCTTAACAAAGTGTATGGCTGAAAAGCATGGTGGAGACACTAAAGCTTTTGATCAGATCGACTCGGCTCCGGAAGAAAGAGCACGTGGTATCACGATTGCAACGGCTCACGTTGAGTATGAGTCTGACGTGCGCCACTATGCGCATGTTGATTGCCCAGGACACGCGGATTACGTTAAGAACATGATTACCGGTGCTGCTCAAATGGACGGCGCTATCTTGGTATGTAGTGCAGCTGATGGCCCAATGCCTCAGACTCGTGAGCACATCTTATTATCCCGTCAGGTAGGTGTACCCTACATTTTGGTTTACATGAACAAAGCTGACATGGTAGACGACGAAGAGCTACTTGAGTTAGTTGAAATGGAAATTCGTGAATTATTAGATATGTACGAATTCCCAGGAGACGACACGCCGATCATTATTGGTTCAGCGTTAAAAGCCTTAGAAGGCGAAGACAGTGAAATGGGTACCCAATCTATCGACCGTTTAGTTGCTGCCATGGATGATTACATTCCAGAGCCAGAACGTGCGATTGATGGTGACTTCATTATGCCAGTGGAAGATGTGTTCTCTATCTCAGGACGTGGTACGGTTGTAACCGGACGTATTGAGCGTGGTGTAGTAAAAGTCGGTGAAGAAATCGAAATTGTTGGTATTAAAGACACCGTTACGACAACGTGTACCGGTGTAGAAATGTTCCGTAAACTCCTTGACCAAGGTCAGGCCGGTGATAACGTGGGTGTTTTGTTACGTGGTATCAAACGTGAAGAAGTTGAGCGTGGTCAAGTATTGGCTAAGCCAGGAAGTATTACGCCACATACCATCTTCGAATCAGAAGTTTATGTATTAAGTAAAGATGAAGGTGGTCGTCATACACCATTCTTCAAAGGCTACCGTCCACAGTTCTACTTCAGAACGACTGACGTAACCGGTGCATGTGAATTGCCAGATGGCGTTGAAATGGTAATGCCAGGTGATAACGTGCAGATGGTAGTTACCTTGATTGCTCCAATTGCAATGGAAGAAGGCTTACGTTTCGCCATTCGTGAAGGTGGTCGTACCGTAGGTGCTGGCGTTGTTGCAAAAATAATCGAGTAAAAAAAGTACTTGTAAAAAAGAGCAAAGTGCTATATAGTGCTTTGCTCTTTTTATAGTGCGTTAGTGTAAATATATTAGGCCAGTAGCTCAATTGGCAGAGTACCGGTCTCCAAAACCGGGTGTTGGGGGTTCGATTCCCTCCTGGCCTGCCAATATTTTTACACCAATCTTAGCTAAAGCTTACTGTATAAAGTTTTAAGAGAATTATAGTAAACGGAAATTTTTCCGTACGGATCAATAGCTAAGTCACTCCGAAGTTCATAAAAAAGACTCATGGCTGATAAAATAAAATTATATCTGGCAGTTATTATTGTCATAGTATCACTCGCCGCTTTTTATACCTATAGCGAATATTCTGTATTGTACAGAACAATTGGTTTATTGGTTATGTGCGGAATCGCAGTATTTATCGCTTCTAAAACTGAAGTGGGTTCGGGTGCAATTTCGTTTCTACGTCTCTCTGTAGTTGAGATGAAAAAAGTGGTTTGGCCGAATAAAAAAGAAACCACACAAACAACCTTAACGGTGGGCGTGATGGTAGTCATAATTGGCTTGCTATTATGGTTTTTTGACCAGTTTATTGGCTGGGGCGTTCGCATTCTAACTGGCCAAGGGTAACCATAATGTCATTACGTTGGTATGTAGTTCAAGCTTATTCAGGATATGAAAATACGGTTAAACGCTCGTTACAGGAACGAGTCGAGCGTTACGGTATGCAAGATAGTTTTGCAGAGATTTTAGTTCCTACCGAAGAAGTGGTAGAGATGCGCGATGGGAAAAAACGGAAAAGTGATCGCAAATTTTTCCCTGGATACGTGCTGGTAAAAATGGAAATGAACGATGATACTTGGCATTTAGTCAAGGATACATCCAAGGTGTTAGGCTTTATCGGTGGTAAAAAAGACCAACCGGCCCCGATTAGTGAAAAAGAAGCCGATGAGATCTTAAATCGAATTAACGAATGCACCGATCAGCCAAGACCCAAAGTCTTGTTTGAACCTGGTGAACTGGTACGAATTGTTGAAGGTGCTTTCAACGATTTCAACGGTACCGTAGAAGAAGTGGATTATAACAAGAGTAGAATGCGGGTTACGGTTAATATTTTGGGTCGCTCTACTCCTGTTGATTTGGATTTCTCTCAAGTGGAGAAAATATAATAGTCAGAAAGCTGACTATTATTCATTTTTTAAGTTTTTAATTGTCGGGGAGCCGCAAGGCGCTATCACCCAAAGGAAATAACATGGCTAAGAAAATAGAAGCTTATATTAAGCTACAGGTTGCAGCAGGTTCTGCTAACCCAAGTCCACCAGTTGGTCCTGCTTTAGGTCAACATGGTGTTAATATCATGGAATTTTGTAAAGCATTCAATGCCAAGACCGAGAGCTTGGAAAAAGGTATGCCTGTACCGGTGGTCATTACCGTGTATAACGACCGTAGCTTTACATTTATTACCAAAACTCCTCCAGCGGCGGTATTGTTAAAGAAAGCTGCTGGTATCCCAAAAGGTTCTGGTGTACCCAATATGAATAAAGTGGGTAAAGTGAATCGTGCTCAATTGGAAGAGATCGCTAACATCAAAATGCCAGATCTGTCTGCTGCCAATATGGATGCCGCAGTGCGTACAATTGCCGGTACTGCTACCAGTATGGGACTAGAAGTAGAGGGAGTAGAATAATGGCCAAGTTAAGCAAAAGACAAAAAGTATTTCGTGAAAAAATAGAGCCAGGCAAGTTATATGATATTGACGATGCCATCAATATTCTGAAAGAAGTTCCAGCGGCTAAGTTTGACCAATCACTCGAAATTGCGGTCAATTTAGGCGTTGATCCAAAGAAATCTGATCAAGTCGTTCGTGGCGCTACCGTTCTTCCTAACGGAACCGGCAAAACAGTTCGTGTTGCAGTTTTCGCTCAAGGTGATAATGCTCAAAAAGCAACTGATGCTGGTGCTGATGTAGTGGGTTTTGAAGACCTAGCCGAACAGATTAAAGGCGGTGATTTGAACTTTGATGTCGTTATTGCTTCCCCGGATGCTATGCGCGTGGTTGGTCAATTAGGTCAGATTTTAGGTCCAAGAGGTCTAATGCCTAATCCGAAAGTTGGTACAGTAAGTGCTGACGTAGCTGGTGCTGTAACCAATGCTAAAGCAGGTCAGGTGCGTTACCGTGTTGACAAGGCAGGCATTATTCATTGCGCGATTGGTAAGATTTCGTTTGATAACGCTTCAATTCTAGGTAATTTAAAGGCATTATTGGCTGATTTGAATAAAGGGAAACCATCTTCCGCTAAAGGTGTTTACCTGAAGAAAATCAGTTTGTCTACCAGCCAGGGGCCAGGTATTGCCATAGAACAAGCTAGTTTGGCGGAGAAATAAAATTTTTTTTAGCCCCGCTAGGTTTTTTAAAACTAGCGGGGCTTATTATTCTGTAGCACAGAATAATACTGACTTTGGTTTACCTTTTAATTGGTAAACGTCAAAGACCGCAGGGGTCGCAAGGCTTAAACAGTAAAGACCTGCGTAGACGGAGTAAAATTGTGTTTTTTAAGCATAATTCTAAACGTCGTTTTCAGGGCCGTAAGGCCAAATTTGTAACCTGAACAATGCAAATTGTTCGATAACACGAGGTGAGTACGAGTGGCTTTATCTATTGAAGGTAAAAAAGCGATTGTCGCTGAAGTAGCTGAAGTAGCCGCAAATGCACACTCTGTCGTTGCTGCAATCTATCAGGGAATCGAATCCAATGATATGAATGAACTTCGTGCCAAGGCACGTAGCGAAGGCGTATATTTGCGGGTCGTAAAAAATTCTTTGGCTAGAAGAGCAGTAGAAGGAACAGATTTTGAGTGTATCGGAGATGAGTTGAAAGGTTCATTGGTGTTGGCATTTTCTATGGAAGATCCCGGTGCTGCTGGACGTGTAATCTCTGGCTTCATGAAAGAAAACGATAAATTGCAAGTTAAAATCGTTTCTATAGGTGGTAAGTTATTAGCACCAGAAGATGTCAAAGTATTAGCTAAGATGCCTACTAAGGATCAGGCTATTTCTATGTTGATGTCGGTCATGAAAGCACCAATTACCAAGTTTGTTCGTACGTTGGCAGAGCCTCATGCAAAACTTGTTAGGACTGTTGCTGCTATTAAAGAGCAGAAAGAAGCAGCCTAACACGGTTATTTTAGCAAGCGTATTCAATTTATATAGTAAACCATAATTATTTTTTGGAGTTTAAAATGTCTGTATCTAAAGACGATATTTTAGAAGCGATTTCCAGCATGTCAGTGATGGAAGTTGTAGAATTAATCGAAGCAATGGAAGAAAAGTTTGGCGTTTCTGCCGCTGCTGCTGTTGCCGCTGCACCTGCTGCCGGTGGTGATGCGGGTGGTGCTGCTGCTGCTGAACAAACTGAGTTTGACGTAGTATTAACCGGCGCTGGTGACAATAAAGTTAAAGTCATTAAAGCAGTACGTGGAATCACTGGTTTAGGTCTGAAAGAAGCTAAGGCTCTTGTAGATGGTGCTCCTGCTCCTGTTAAGGAAGGCGTTACTAAAGAAGAAGCTGAAGAAATGAAAGGACAACTTGAAGAAGCTGGTGCCTCTGTTGAAGTTAAATAATAGACCTGTTACAGCGTTTATTTAGTTCTTCTTGATTAGGCTGGTAACGGAAGTTGCCGGCCTTTTCATGTTTGTATTTTTTAGATAAATTTTACAAATAATTATCTTTGGATTATTTCTAAAATTTTTTTGTTAACTCATTTGCTCTGGAAAAAAGATGGCCTATTCATACACCGAAAAAAAACGAATTCGTAAAGATTTTGGTACGAAACAAAGTATTATGGAAGTGCCGTATTTATTGGATATTCAGCTAAAATCATATAGAAAGTTTTTAAAAGCTGAAGGCCGTTCTGAAGACCAATCCAATACTGGCTTACATGCCGCATTTGCCTCAGTCTTTCCGATCGTTAGTTTTTCCGGTAACGCGGAAATGGAATATATCAGTTATAAGCTGGGTATTCCCGCATTTAACGAACAAGAATGTCGTACCCGTGGTGTTACCTATTCTGCACCTTTGCGTGTTAAGGTCCGTCTAATTATTTATGATAAAGATTCTCTAAGCCGGAAAACCAAAAAGGTTAAAGATATCCGTGAACAAGAAGTATTCATGGGAGAGATTCCATTAATGACCGGAAATGGTACCTTCATTATTAATGGTACCGAACGCGTTATTGTGTCTCAGTTACACCGTAGTCCAGGCGTGTTTTTTGACCATGACAGAGGCAAGACGCATTCCTCGGGTAAATTGTTATTTAATGCTCGAGTCATTCCTTATCGCGGTTCTTGGCTGGATTTTGAATTTGATCCAAAAGACAATCTATACGTTCGTATCGATCGTCGTCGTAAGCTACCCGCTTCCATCATATTAAGATGTTTAGACTTTGATGCCGAAGATATTTTGGAAATGTTCTTTGCTATCGATCATATTACAATAGATGGTGATATGGTCACAGGCGAACTAGTTGCGGATCGTCTACGTGGTGAAACTTTAAACTACGAGATCAAAAACGGTGACGAAGTTCTGGTCGAAAAAAATAAGCGCATCACTGCCAGACATATTCGCAAGATTGAAAAGGCCAACCTGACTAAGTTGGTAGCACCAATGGAATCGTTAATTGGTAAAGTTTTAGCCAAAGCTATCGTGGATAATGATAGCGGCGAAATTCTTGCCAGCGCCAATGAAGAAATTACCGAAAATGTGGTCAGTATTATCAAAGAGAATAATATATCAGACCTGGATGTAATTTATACCAATGACTTGGATACAGGTTCGTTCATGTCTGACACCTTGCGTATTGATACCACCACTTCCAAATTGGAAGCACAGGTTGAAATATATCGTATGATGAGACCGGGTGAACCACCAACCAAAGAAGCGGCTGAAGCATTGTTCGACAATTTATTTTTCAGTTCCGATCGCTATGACCTGTCTACCGTAGGTAGGATGAAGTTCAATCGTCGCGTTGGGCGCGAAGAAATTGTTGGTGAAGGTACTCTATCAGCTGAAGATATTATCGAAGTGATGAAAACTTTGATTAATATTCGGAATGGTAAAGGTTCCGTAGACGATATCGACCATTTAGGTAATCGTCGTGTACGTAGTGTTGGTGAAATGGCAGAAAACCAATTTCGAGTTGGTTTAGTGCGAGTAGAAAGAGCTGTAAAAGAACGTCTTACTTTGGCTGATACCGACAATTTAATGCCACAAGAGATGATTAATGCCAAGCCTGTATCAGCGGCCATTAAGGAATTTTTTGGTTCTAGTCAGTTATCTCAATTTATGGACCAAAATAATCCATTATCGGAAGTAACTCATAAACGTCGTGTTTCGGCTTTGGGACCTGGTGGTTTGACCCGCGAAAGAGCGGGCTTTGAGGTTCGTGATGTACATCCCACTCATTATGGTCGAGTTTGTCCAATTGAGACCCCTGAGGGACCTAATATTGGTCTAATTAATTCATTGGCGGTATATGCTCGAACCAATGATTACGGATTCCTCGAATCACCCTATCGTAAAGTAGAAGACGGGGTATTAACCGACGAAATCGATTATTTATCGGCAATTGAAGAATCAGAATTCGTCATTGCTCAAGCCAGTGCCGAAGTCGATGAAAATAATCGCTTTGTAGATGAGTTTATCTCCTGTCGTCATCAAAATGAATTCAGTAGTATATCTGCCGGAAAGATTGATTATATTGATATTTCACCCAAACAGATCGTTTCAGTAGCTGCTTCAATTATTCCTTTCTTGGAGCATGATGATGCTAACCGTGCCTTAATGGGTTCAAACATGCAACGTCAGGCCGTACCAACCTTGAAGTCCGATAAACCTCTGGTAGGTACCGGGATGGAACGTACAGTTGCCATTGATTCCGGTGTGACTATTGTTGCCGGTCGTGGCGGGATTATCGACAAAGTTGATGCTTCCCGGATTGTTATCAGAGTGAATAGCGAAGAAGCGGTTCAAGGCGAGGTGAATGTAGATATTTACAATTTGGTTAAATATACCCGTTCCAATCAAAATACTTGTATCAACCAACGGCCACTGGTTAAGCCTGGTGACATCATTCAACGAGGCGACGTTATCGCAGATGGTCCTTCTACCGACTTGGGTGAATTGGCATTAGGTCAAAATATGATGATCGCCTTTATGCCTTGGAATGGATATAACTTTGAGGATTCCATTCTGATTTCTGAAAGAATGGTGGAAGAAGACCGGTTTACTACTATACATATTGTAGAGTTAACCAGTATTGCGCGAGATACTAAACTTGGGCCTGAAGAGATTACAGCTGATATTCCTAATATTGGTGAAGCAGCATTATCTAAATTGGATGAGTCCGGTATTGTTTATGTCGGTGCTGAAGTAAAACCAGGTGATATTCTGGTTGGTAAAGTCACTCCTAAAGGTGAAACTCAGCTTACTCCAGAGGAAAAGTTATTACGTGCTATCTTCGGTGAAAAGGCCTCGGATGTTAAAGATACTTCTTTACGTGTTTCCGGTAGTGCCTCTGGAACGGTTATTGATGTACATGTTTTTACTCGCGATGGACTGGAAAAGGATACCCGCGCAAAATCCATTCAAGACTCAGCCATTGAGTCCATTCGTAAAGATTTAATGGATCAATTCCGCATTGTTGAAAACGACTCATTAGCCCGAGTTAGAGCGATTATGTTGGACCAGATAGTTGATGGCGGTCCTGATTTATCCGCTGGACAAACCATTAGTGATGCCTGGCTAGAGTCACATAAAAGCGACAAATGGTTCGAAATTAAACTACGTGACTCGGCTTTACAGGAACAAGTGGATGCCGTTGCCGATCAGTTAGAAAAAACTCGTTCTGATTTCGATGAAAAATTGGAAGAGAAACGTAAGAAATTAATGGCTGGTGATGATTTGGCTCCAGGCGTGCTAAAAATGGTCAAAGTATACTTGGCTGTTAAGCGCCGTATCCAGCCTGGTGATAAAATGGCAGGTCGTCATGGTAACAAAGGTGTTATTTCCAGTATTGTACCGGTCGAAGATATGCCTTATCTGGAAGACGGACGCACCGTTGATATCGTTTTGAACCCCCTAGGTGTACCTTCCCGTATGAATGTTGGACAGGTACTGGAAACCCATCTTGGTTGGGCTGCCAAAGGTCTTGGAATGAAAATCGGCAAAATGCTTGAACTTGAAAAAGAACAGCAAGTCGCTGAACTTAGAAAGTACTTAGATCAAGTATATAACCATTCCGAAGGTAAAAAAGAAGATTTAGAAAGTTTTACCGATGAAGAAATTATCGAATTAGCCAAAAACCTTAAAGGTGGAGTTCCAATGGCTACCCCGGTGTTTGATGGTGCTACCGAAGATTCCATCAAGCGTATGTTACGTCTGGCCGATCTGGACGAATCAGGGCAAAGTATATTATATAATGGTCGAACCGGTGATCGCTTTGACCGTCCGGTAACTGTTGGGTATATGTATATGTTAAAACTCAATCACTTGGTTGATGACAAAATGCATGCTCGTTCTACCGGTCCATACAGTTTGGTTACGCAACAGCCTCTGGGTGGTAAGGCACAATTCGGTGGACAACGATTCGGAGAGATGGAGGTATGGGCATTGGAAGCTTATGGTGCAGCATATACCCTTCAAGAAATGCTTACGGTTAAATCAGATGACGTATCTGGTCGTACTAAGATGTATAAGAACATTGTAGACGGTGACCACCGTATGGATGCAGGCATGCCGGAGTCCTTTAACGTATTGTTAAAAGAAATCCGCGCTTTAGGCATCGATATTGAATTGGAACAAATTTAATACTAAATTTATCCAATTACGAAATTTAAAAATACAAAACTCTGTCTTTGACAAAGATTTATGAGGGTACGAAATTGAAAGACTTACTCAATTTGATAAAAAAACAAAATCAAGAAGAGGATTTTGATGCAATCAAGATTGCATTGGCTTCTCCGGAAAAGATTAGTTCCTGGTCTTATGGTGAAGTTAAGAAGCCAGAAACCATCAATTACCGTACTTTCAAACCTGAACGTGAAGGTTTGTTTTGTGCCAAAATCTTTGGCCCTGTTAAAGATTTCGAGTGTTTATGCGGTAAGTACAAGCGTCTTAAACATCGTGGTGTGATCTGCGAGAAGTGTGGTGTCGAAGTCACTCAGTCGAAAGTCCGCCGTGATCGTATGGGGCACATCGAACTGGCTAGTCCGGTTGCACATATCTGGTATTTGAAATCACTACCGTCTCGTATGGGGTTGTTACTTGACATGACCCTGCGCGACATCGAGAGAGTTCTATACTTCGAAGCGTTCGTCGTTGTAGAGCCAGGAATGACTACCCTGGAAAAAGGCCAGATTTTGACCGATGAGCAATATCTTGATGCTATCGAAGAATTCGGTGACGAATTTGAAGCAAAAATGGGTGCTGAAGCGGTATTGCATCTTCTTAAGAAGGTCAATCTTAAAGAAGAAGCGAAACAGATTCGTGAAGATATGGATGGCACGGAATCCGAAACCAAGCTGAAAAAGTTTTCTAAACGCTTAAAATTAGTAGAAGCGTTTTTGGAATCCCGGAATAAGCCGGAGTGGATGATTATGACCGTATTGCCGGTCTTGCCACCCGACTTACGCCCATTGGTTCCTCTAGAAGGCGGTCGTTTTGCAACATCTGATCTGAATGATCTCTACCGTCGAGTAATTAACCGTAACAATCGTCTTAAACGATTATTGGATCTTAACGCTCCGGATATTATTGTTCGTAACGAAAAGCGTATGTTGCAGGAATCAGTTGACGCCTTAATGGATAATGGTCGTCGTGGTCGTGCCATCACTGGCTCAAATAAGCGTCCATTAAAATCCTTGGCCGATATGATCAAAGGTAAACAGGGTCGTTTCCGTCAAAATCTATTAGGTAAGCGTGTTGATTATTCAGGTCGTTCGGTTATCGTGGTTGGACCAACACTAAGATTACATCAATGTGGACTACCAAAGAAAATGGGCTTGGAGCTATTCAAACCCTTCATCTTTAGTAAATTAGAGTTAAAAGGTTTCGCCACCACGATCAAAGCGGCTAAAAAGCTGGTTGAACGTGAAGGACCTGAGGTATGGGATATTCTGGAAGAGGTTATCCGCGAACACCCCATTATGCTAAATCGTGCACCGACTCTGCACCGTCTGGGGATTCAGGCTTTCGAACCGGTTCTGATCGAAGGTAAAGCGATTCAATTACATCCATTGGTATGTACGGCATTTAACGCCGACTTCGATGGCGACCAGATGGCGGTACATATCCCTCTATCTCTAGAGGCACAAATTGAAGCTCGTGCTTTGATGATGGCCACTAATAATATTCTTTCGCCCGCTAATGGTGATCCGATTATTGTTCCTTCGCAAGACGTGGTATTAGGGCTCTACTATATGACCCGCGAAAAGATCAATGCCAAAGGTGAAGGAAGTGTTTTTGCAGACTACAAAGAGGCTGAACGCGCTTACGCTACTGGTCATGTTTCTCTACACTCAAAAGTAAAAGTTAGAATTAAGGAATTTTATAGAGAAGAAAATGGCGATGATACGCTTCAATATCGAATTGTAGATACTACAGTAGGCCGTTCTTTACTGTCTCGAATTCTGCCCAAGGGTTTGTCCTTTGATATTATGAACAAAGCCTTGACCAAGAAAGAAATCTCGGGGCTGATTAACGCCTGTTATCGTGAAGTGGGATTAAAAGAAACGGTAATTTTTGCTGACCAATTAATGTATACCGGCTTTGCTTATGCCACTCACTCAGGGGCTTCATTCGGTGTTAATGATATGGTTATCCCCGAAGAAAAGTATGAGATTATCGGTAAGGCCGAAAAAGAAGTTATTGATATTCAGCAACAGTATGAATCTGGTTTGGTAACTCAAGGTGAACGATACAATAAAGTAATTGATATCTGGTCGCACACCAATGAAAAAGTGGCCAAGGCGATGATGGATATCCTGGAAAAGGATGAAGTCGAGGATGCTGAAGGCAATATAGTTAAGCAAACTTCCTTTAACTCAGTATTTATGATGGCTGATTCCGGTGCTCGTGGTAGTGCCGCTCAGATTCGTCAGTTAGCCGGGATGCGTGGTTTAATGGCTAAACCAGACGGTTCTATTATTGAAACGCCCATTACGGCAAACTTCCGTGAAGGTTTGAACGTAATGCAATACTTTATCTCCACTCACGGTGCTCGAAAAGGTTTAGCGGATACGGCATTAAAAACAGCCAACTCCGGATACTTAACCCGTCGTTTAGTGGATGTCGCGCAGGATTTGGTGGTTACTGCACCGGATTGCGGTACCTCACGTGGTTTACCTATGCAATCATTGATTGAAGGTGGTGACGTAGTTGAGCCACTACGCGAACGTGTCCTAGGACGTGTAGTCGCACAAGATGTATTTAAAGCAGATAGTGATGAAGTCGTCATTCCGAAAGGTACCATGCTAGATGAAGCCTGGTGTGATCAGTTGGATGAGCTAGGCGTGGATTTGATTGTGGTTCGCTCTGCTATTACCTGCGAAACCCGTTATGGTATCTGTTCCCAATGTTATGGTCGTGACCTAGCTCGTGGACATAAGGTAAATAGTGGTGAGGCAGTTGGTGTAATCGCTGCGCAATCGATTGGTGAGCCGGGTACACAGTTAACCATGCGTACTTTCCATATTGGTGGTGCCGCATCTCGTGCTGCATCGGTCAATAATATTCAGATTAAATCAACCGGTAAAATAAGATTACATAATCTTAAAACCGTTACCCAAAAAGAAAGTGGTAACTTGGTTGCTGTATCGCGTTCCGGTGAGGTAACCGTACTGGACTCGGCTGGTCGTGAACGTGAACGTTACCGTGTACCTTATGGGGCGGTAATGACCTTTGGTGATGGTGATGCCGTTAGTGCTGGTGATGTCGTCGCCAACTGGGACCCGCATACCCATCCGGTTATTACGGAAGTGGAAGGTATTATTCGCTTTAATGACTTTGTTGAAGGGGTAACCGTGACCAAAGAAACTGATGCCATTACCGGCTTGAGTTCTCTAGTTGTTACCGATCCGATGCAACGTACCGGTGGTGCTAAAGATATGCGCCCGGTTGTGAAACTGGTAGATGCAGAGGGTAACGATTTAAATATTGCCGGAACCGACATTCCTGCACATTATTTCTTACCGGCCGGCGCAATCGTTAACCATGCTGATGGTGATATGGTACAAATCGGTGATGCAGTAGCACGTATCCCGCAAGAATCATCCAAGACCAAAGATATTACCGGTGGTCTTCCACGGGTAGCAGATCTATTTGAAGCCAGAAAACCGAAAGAACCGGCTATTTTGGCAGAAATCACCGGTGTTGTTAGTTTTGGTAAAGAAACCAAAGGTAAACAACGTCTGGTAATCACTCCTCAAGAAGGGCAAGTGTATGAAGAGCTGGTACCGAAGTGGCGTCATATTAACGTCTTCGAAGGGGAAGCGGTAGAAAAAGGTGAGGTAATTTCTGATGGGGCTTCTAATCCACATGATATTTTGCGCTTGAAGGGTGTTCAAGAATTAACCGTATACATTACCAACGAAGTTCAGGAAGTTTATCGTTTACAGGGTGTAAAAATTAATGATAAACATATTGAAGTCATTGTTCGTCAGATGTTGAAGCGAGTAGAAATTACCGATGCTGGTGATACTAAGTTTATCCGGGGCGAACAAGTGGAATACGCGGCTATCTTGGATGAGAATGATCGCGTTACCGATGAAGGTAAGATGCCTGCTTCATATGCGCGACAATTATTAGGTATTACTAAAGCTTCCTTGGCTACTGACTCATTTATTTCTGCAGCTTCGTTCCAGGAAACTACCCGGGTTCTAACGGAAGCATCTGTTAGCGGTAAGATAGATGAACTGAGGGGCTTAAAAGAAAATGTTATTGTTGGTCGCTTAATTCCTGCCGGTACTGGTATGCAATATCACAAGGAACGAAGAAGTAGACGTAATGATGATGTTTTTGAACCTATTGCCCATGCAATGGATATTGCAGAAGATATGGGAAGTGGTGAAACACAGGAATCCCAGGAAATTAGCGAATAAATACCTAGACTTTTACAAAAGTTCTTGACAAATCAGAGGTAAATCTATATATTGCCTCGTTCCCATTGCAGGCCATTGGATCCGGACGGAAACAATGGCCTGTTGTTTATAAAGCGTTTGGAGTAAATAATATATGGCAACGACCAACCAGTTGGTACGTAAACCACGTAAAAGAAAAGTAAAAAAGAGTAACGTTCCCGCGTTAGATGCCTGTCCGCAGAGACGTGGTGTTTGCACGAGAGTGTATACAACAACCCCTAAAAAGCCTAACTCGGCATTACGTAAAGTAGCCCGCGTAAGATTGACCAGTGGCTTCGAAGTGACTACCTACATTGGTGGTGAAGGTCATAACTTACAAGAGCACAGTGTAATCCTGATCCGCGGTGGTCGTGTTAAGGATCTTCCGGGTGTTCGTTACCATACAGTACGCGGTACTTTAGATACTGCCGGTGTGGAAGACCGTCGTCAAGGTCGTTCTAAGTACGGTACTAAACGACCAAAATAGTAACATCATTATTAATTTTAGAAGCGCATATAACTATGGGATATTAGTTGTCTGAATTTGACAACTTATTGTTTGAAAACAAATGCTCATAGAGGTAAGTATTCTAGGATAAATTACCTTAAAATTTAGGATAAAAGGAAAGTTAAATGTCCAGAAGAAGAGTCGCAGCTAAACGTGAAATTTTGCCAGATCCAAAATATCATGATAAAGAATTAGCTAAATTTATTAACATTATTATGCTCCATGGCAAAAAGTCAGTGGCCGAAAAGATAGTATACGGTGCACTGGATATCGTTGCCGAAAAAACTAATGCTGGCGCTTTAGAAACTTTTGAAAAAGCATTAGACAATATCCGTCCGGTAGTGGAAGTAAAATCACGTCGTGTCGGTGGTGCCACTTATCAGGTACCAGTCGAAGTAAGAGCTACTCGTCAAACTACTCTGGCTATGCGCTGGTTAGTAGAAGCCTCCAGAAAACGCGGTGAAAAATCAATGGGACGCCGTTTAGCTGGTGAGTTGTTAGACGCTTATGAAAATAAGGGTTCTGCTGTTAAGAAGCGTGAAGAAACACATCGTATGGCTGAAGCTAATAAGGCTTTTGCACACTATAGATGGTAATTCACCAATAGTTGCTGTTACACACCAACTATCTCCCAAAACCGAAGTTAGGTTTTGGGGGAAAAAATATGACCAGTTTAACTGGTAAACAATTTTAACGTTCCTCAACTTAACGAGGTTTTACCTCCGAGGAACAGCTCTGTAAATTATTGATAAAGTCGAACACTGAGGTTATAAAAAGTGGCACGCAAGACACCGATTAATCGTTATCGTAATGTAGGTATTATGGCGCATATTGACGCCGGTAAGACTACAACTACCGAACGTATCTTGTACTATACCGGTGTTTCTCACAAAATTGGTGAGGTACATGACGGCGCCGCTACCATGGACTGGATGGAACAGGAACAAGAGCGAGGTATTACAATTACCTCGGCAGCTACCACCTGTTTCTGGAAAGGCATGGATCAGCAATTCGACGAACATCGCATCAATATTATTGACACCCCGGGACACGTCGACTTTACCATCGAAGTAGAACGCTCTTTGCGCGTTTTAGATGGTGCCGTTGCTGTATTTTGTGCCGTAGGCGGTGTTGAACCTCAATCCGAAACAGTCTGGCGTCAAGCCAATAAATATAATGTTCCACGTATGGCCTTCATCAATAAGATGGACCGTGCCGGTGCGGATTTTTTGCGCGTTGTCGGACAACTCAAAGAGCGTTTGGGAGCTAATCCTGTTCCATTACAACTACCTATTGGTGCGGAAGATAAGCTCGAAGGTGTAGTTGACCTTATTCGCATGAAAGCAATCTACTGGGAAAAAGAAAACATGGGCACGAACTATGTTGAAAAAAATATCCCAGCCAACATGCAAGAAGAAGCCGAACATTGGCGTGAATCTTTGATCGAATCTGCCGCCGAGGCTAATGATGACTTAATGGAAAAGTACCTAGAAGGTAGGGCTTTATCTGAAAATGAAATTCGTGAAGGTATAAGACTCCGGACTTTGGCAGTAGAAATTATCCCGGTAACCTGTGGTTCGGCCTTTAAAAATATTGGTGTCCAAGCTATGTTGGATGCGATTATAAATTTTATGCCATCACCAATCGATGTACCTGCAATTACAGGTATCTTAGATGATGCTGAAGAAACAGAAGCAGAACGGCATTCTTCGGACGATGAACCCTTCGCTGCTTTAGCTTTTAAAATAGCTACCGATCCGTTTGTAGGAACACTGACTTTTTTCCGTGTTTATTCCGGTGTTTTAAATTCAGGTGATTTTGTATTTAATGCTGTCCGAGGGAAAAAGGAAAGAATCGGTCGAATTTTACAAATGCACTCTAATTCCCGTGAAGAAATTAAAGAGGTTCGTGCTGGTGATATTGCTGCGGCAGTGGGACTTAAAGATGTAACCACCGGTGATACCCTTTGTGATAATGCCAATATTATTACTCTTGAACGTATGGAATTTCCTGAACCGGTAATCTCGGTTGCCGTAGAACCAAGAACTAAAGCCGACCAAGAAAAAATGGGGATTGCGCTGGGTAAATTAGCACAGGAAGATCCTTCCTTTAGAGTCCATACTGATGAGGAATCTGGACAAACGATTATCTCAGGAATGGGTGAGTTACATCTCGATATCATTGTTGACCGAATGAAACGTGAGTTTAGTGTGGAAGCTAATGTAGGTGCGCCACAAGTTGCTTATCGTGAAACTATTCGAAAATCCGTAGAAGTGGAAGGTAAATTTATTCGCCAGTCTGGTGGTCGGGGACAGTACGGTCACGTTTGGCTTAAACTGGAACCTCAGGAAGGTTACGAATTTGTCAACGAAATCGTTGGCGGCGTGGTACCGAAAGAATATATTGGTGCTGTTGATAAAGGTATTCAGGAACAATTGACCAATGGTGTTTTAGCCGGCTTCCCGTTAGTCGATGTAAAAGCCACTTTATATGACGGTTCCTATCATGATGTTGACTCCAACGAAATGGCGTTTAAAATAGCCGGATCGATGGCTATGAGAAAAGGTGCTTTGGAAGCCGATCCGGTATTGCTTGAACCCATAATGAAGGTTGAAGTGGTAACCCCGGAAGATTATATGGGAGATGTCATGGGTGACTTAAACCGCCGTCGCGGTATTGTTGGTGGCATGGAAGACAGCCCTTCCGGAAAGATCATTCGTGCCAACGTACCTTTGTCAGAAATGTTTGGTTATGCTACCGATTTGCGCTCAGCGACACAGGGGCGGGCCAGTTATTCAATGGAATTTGGTAAATATGCTGAAGCAGCGGCAAGTATTGCCGAAGCGATTATCAAAAAGAATTCTTAATTAAATTTATTTGGGTATAAAAATGTCTAAAGAAAAATTTGAACGTACGAAACCGCATGTCAATGTTGGAACAATTGGCCACGTTGACCATGGTAAAACAACCTTAACGGCAGCCTTAACAAAGTGTATGGCTGAAAAGCATGGTGGAGACACTAAAGCTTTTGATCAGATCGACTCGGCTCCGGAAGAAAGAGCACGTGGTATCACGATTGCAACGGCTCACGTTGAGTATGAGTCTGACGTGCGCCACTATGCGCATGTTGATTGCCCAGGACACGCGGATTACGTTAAGAACATGATTACCGGTGCTGCTCAAATGGACGGCGCTATCTTGGTATGTAGTGCAGCTGATGGCCCAATGCCTCAGACTCGTGAGCACATCTTATTATCCCGTCAGGTAGGTGTACCCTACATTTTGGTTTACATGAACAAAGCTGACATGGTAGACGACGAAGAGCTACTTGAGTTAGTTGAAATGGAAATTCGTGAATTATTAGATATGTACGAATTCCCAGGAGACGACACGCCGATCATTATTGGTTCAGCGTTAAAAGCCTTAGAAGGCGAAGACAGTGAAATGGGTACCCAATCTATCGACCGTTTAGTTGCTGCCATGGATGATTACATTCCAGAGCCAGAACGTGCGATTGATGGTGACTTCATTATGCCAGTGGAAGATGTGTTCTCTATCTCAGGACGTGGTACGGTTGTAACCGGACGTATTGAGCGTGGTGTAGTAAAAGTCGGTGAAGAAATCGAAATTGTTGGTATTAAAGACACCGTTACGACAACGTGTACCGGTGTAGAAATGTTCCGTAAACTCCTTGACCAAGGTCAGGCCGGTGATAACGTGGGTGTTTTGTTACGTGGTATCAAACGTGAAGAAGTTGAGCGTGGTCAAGTATTGGCTAAGCCAGGAAGTATTACGCCACATACCATCTTCGAATCAGAAGTTTATGTATTAAGTAAAGATGAAGGTGGTCGTCATACACCATTCTTCAAAGGCTACCGTCCACAGTTCTACTTCAGAACGACTGACGTAACCGGTGCATGTGAATTGCCAGATGGCGTTGAAATGGTAATGCCAGGTGATAACGTGCAGATGGTGGTTACTTTGATTGCTCCAATTGCAATGGAAGAAGGCTTACGTTTCGCCATTCGTGAAGGTGGTCGTACCGTAGGTGCTGGCGTTGTTGCAAAAATAATCGAGTAAAGTTTCATTTAGTCTGTTAACGATAATATTATTTAAAATATTATCGTCTAAACGGCTTGTCCAGCCTAGCTGGTTTAAGATTAATAAAATACAGTTATCTGTATTATTTTAAAAATAAGGTAAAGAATTATGGCTACAGAAGATCAAACTATTAGAATCCGTCTAAAGGCTTTTGATCATCGCTTAATTGATTTAAGCACCAAAGAAATTGTTGAAACTGCAAAGCGTACTGGTGCGTTGGTTAAGGGGCCAATTCCTTTACCTACCCGCAAAGAACGTTTTGATATACTTACCTCGCCACACGTTAATAAAGATGCGCGAGATCAGTATGAATTACGTACCTATAAGCGTCTTATGGATATTGTCAAACCTACTGACAAAACCGTAGATGCTTTAATGAAACTGGATTTAGCAGCAGGTGTAGATGTTCAAATTAAATTGCAATAAACAAAGACGAAAATTGTTGCAGTTAAAGCTAAATTGAACTAAAATACGCCTCTCGAAAATTCAAGCTAAAAACGGGCTGCTTTTACGCAGTCCGTTTTTATTTATTTGTCATTAGTCAACCGAAATTAATGACTTCATGTAAGTATGTCGGGCGATCGGCGTATTGCAGAGGAAAAAAGAAATGAGTATTGGTATAGTAGGCCGTAAAATCGGGATGACCCGAATTTTTACTGAGCAGGGTGAATCGATCCCGGTCACAGTAATCGAATGTGAGCCTAATCGAATTTCACAAATTAAAACCGTTGATAGCGATGGTTATAGTGCTGTTCAGATCACTGTAGGTGAAAAGAAAGCATCTAAAGTAACTAAAGCAATGGCAGGACATTTTGCCAAAGCTGGTGTTACCGCCGGTAGAGCTGTCAAAGAATTTCGTTTAGACGATAATGAAGGTGCTGAGTTAAGTGTCGGAGCTGAAATTAACGTTTCTATCTTCACTGAAGGCCAGAAAGTAGATGTGTCCGGCACCTCAATAGGTAAAGGTTTTCAAGGTGGTATCAAGCGTCATAATTTCCACCGTCAGGATATGACTCATGGTAACTCCATATCTCACCGTTCTAATGGTTCCATAGGTCAAAACCAAACACCAGGTCGTGTTTTTAAAGGTAAGAAGATGTCTGGTCATATGGGTGCCGTAAAAAGAACTGTCCAGAGTATCGATTTGGTAAAAGTCGATGCGGAAAACAACTTGCTTTTAGTCAAAGGTGGTATTCCTGGTGCTAAAGGCTGTGATGTTGTTGTATCTTCAGCTGTTAAAGTTAATTAGAGGTAGTTGCAATGGAACTGAATATGATTACAGCTTCAGGAAACGCTTCTAAGAAAACTGTAGAAGTAGCTGAAGACATTTTTGCTCGTGATTATAACGAAGCATTGATTCATCAAGTGGTTACTGCCTATCTAGCAGGAGCTAGATCAGGTACTAAGGGACAGAAAAATCGTGCTGCGGTTGCCGGTGGTGGTATTAAGCCATGGCGTCAAAAAGGCACAGGTCGTGCTCGTGCCGGTACTATGAGTAGCCCAATCTGGCGTAGCGGTGGTAAAACCTTTGCTGCGACCAATCGCGATTTCTCTCAAAAAGTAAATCGTAAAATGTATCGTGCCGCTTTCAAATCAATCGTATCTGAATTGGTAAGACAAGAAAGATTATTGGTGGTTTCTGATTTTGCTCTCGAAGCGCCTAAAACTAAAGAGCTGGCTGCAAAGCTTAAGCAGCTGGAACTTGGCAACGCTTTGATTGTAACCAGTGAGTTTGATGAGAATTTATATTTATCGTCAAGAAACCTGATCAATATTAACTACGCCGAAGCCGGAAGATTAAATCCTGTATCTCTGATTGCCAATGAGAAGGTGCTAATCACTGCCGACGCAGTTAAAAAGTTAGAAGAGGCACTTACAAAATGAATCAGGAAAAAATCTATACCGTAATAGTTTCTCCACACGTATCTGAAAAAGCCGCCATGAGTGCGCAAAATAATAATCAGTACGTATTTAAAGTGGCTAAAGATGCTACTAAGCCTGAAATTAGACAGGCTGTTGAAACGTTGTTTGAAGTAAAAGTAGCAAATGTTCAAACCAGTGTTGCTAAAGGGAAGGTTAAGCGTTTCGGTCGTTACGTTGGTAAGCGGAAAGACTGGAAAAAGGCATATGTCACCTTGGCCGAAGGTTCATCAATTGACATGATGTCAGCAGAATAGGGTCGGAGGATTTAAGATGGCATTACAAAAAACCAAACCAACCTCAGCCGGTCGTCGTTTTGTAGTACGCGTAAAGCGTGACGATCTGCATAAGGGTAACGGTTACGCACCACTTTTAGCCAAGAAGTCTAAAAATGGTGGCCGTAATTCAGAAGGTCGTATCACTACTAGACATCGTGGTGGTGGTCATAAGCAGCATTATCGTGTTGTCGACTTTAAACGTAACAAAGACGGTATTCCAGCACAAGTAGAACGTGTTGAATACGATCCTAATCGAAGCGCAAATATCGCATTACTATTATATTCAGATGGTGAAAGACGTTACATTATCGCTGCTGAAGGTATGAAAGCTGGCGATTCTGTTATTTCCGGTTCTGAATCTCCTATCAAGCCAGGCAATACCTTACAGTTAAGGGATATGCCGGTAGGTACTACGGTTCATTGCATTGAAATGAAACCTAAGAAAGGTGCACAGATAGCTCGTAGCGCTGGAGCTTCAGCACAGTTAGTGGCTAGAGAAGGGGCATACGCAACGCTTCGTCTACGTTCTGGCGAAATGCGAAAAATTCATGTTGATTGTAAAGCTACTATCGGAGTCGTTAGTAACTCAGAACATAATCTACGTAAACTGGGTAAAGCTGGTGCTAAGCGTTGGGTTGGTGTTCGACCTACTGTTCGTGGTGTGGCGATGAATCCGGTTGACCATCCACATGGTGGTGGTGAAGGTCGTACTTCTGGTGGTCGTCATCCAGTGTCACCTTGGGGTACTCCTACTAAAGGGTACAAAACGCGTAGCAACAAACGGACTGATAAGTTTATCGTTCGTCGTCGCAACAAGAAATAATAGGAAGGAGTAACTAAAGTGCCTCGTTCAATTAAAAAAGGTCCATTTATCGACCAGCATTTGCAAAAGAAGGTCGAGAAGGCTGTAGAAACAAATGATCGCAGACCCATTAAAACTTGGTCTCGTCGCTCTATGATCCTTCCTGATATGGTTGGTTTGACTATTGCGGTTCACAACGGTAAGCAACATGTACCCGTACTAATCAACGAAAACATGATTGGTCATAAATTAGGTGAAATGGTTCCAACAAGAACATTTCGTGGTCATATTGCCGATAAGAAAGTTAAGAGGTAATTGATATGAAAGTTTCAGCTAAATTAACAAATTCGGCTATCTCAGCTCAGAAAATGCGTTTGGTTGCTGACCAAATCAGAAGTAAGCCAGTTGATAAAGCCCTGGAAATACTAACCTTTAGTCCTAAAAAAGCTGCTGCAATAATCAAAAAGGTATTGGAGTCCGCAATCGCTAACGCGGAAAACAACGAAGGTGCCGATATTGACGAACTAAGTGTGGCAACAATATACGTTGATGAAGGTCCGACGCAAAAACGTATGAGAGCACGTGCCAAGGGACGTGGTAATCGTATTCTTAAGAGATCCAGTCACGTCACCGTGATTGTTAGCGACAACTAATTTGTGAGTAGAGAATAATATTATGGGACAAAAAGTAAATCCAACGGGTATCCGCCTTGGTATTGTCAAAGACTGGACTTCCAATTGGTATGCAGGCTCAGAGCAGTATGCCAATTTTTTAAATGAAGATATCCAGGTAAGAGAATTTCTTAAAAAGAAATTAGCACATGCTTCGGTAAGTAGAATACAAATCGAAAGACCGGCTCGAAATGCCAGAATCACCATTCACACAGCCAGACCCGGTATCGTGATTGGTAAAAAAGGTGAAGATATCGAAAAATTAAAAGCAGAAATTTCCGCCATTATGGGAATTCCTGTACATGTAAATGTTGAAGAAATTCGCAAGCCTGAACTGGATGCCACATTAGTCGCCCAAAATGTTGCCCAGCAACTTGAGAAGCGTATTATGTTCCGTCGCGCCATGAAGCGTTCCGTAACAAATGCCATGAGACTTGGTGCTGAAGGTATCAAGATTAACGTTTCAGGTCGTTTGAATGGTGCTGAGATTGCCCGCGGTGAATGGTATCGTGAAGGTCGTGTACCGTTACACACATTGCGTGCTGACATTGACTATGGAACTGCTCGTGCTAATACCACTTATGGTGTGATTGGTGTCAAGGTTTGGATTTTCAAAGGTGAAATTCTAGACAGTGCAGCATACATGGAAGGTAGAAGCAGCTCAAAACAAACTGCAACAAATAAATAGAGGCGGGATAAGATATGCTTCAACCAAAAAGAACAAAATTCCGTAAGCAGATGAAAGGCCGTAATCGCGGTCTGGCTCTGAACGGCAACAAAGTAAGTTTCGGCGAATACGGTTTAAAAGCCGCTGACAGAGGTCGGATAACGGCCCGTCAAATTGAGGCCGCTCGTCGTGCCATGACTCGTCATATTAAGCGTGGCGGTAAAATCTGGATTCGTATATTTCCAGACAAACCAATTTCTAAAAAGCCTTTAGAAGTAAGACAGGGTAAAGGTAAAGGGAGTGTTGAATATTGGGTCGCTCAAATTCAGCCTGGTAAAATGCTTTATGAAATGGAAGGTGTTTCTGAAGAGATCGCCCGCGAAGCTTTTGCATTAGCCGCTGCCAAATTACCAATTAAGACAACTTTTGTTACACGTACGGTGATGTGATGAGTGATGAAAATAAAATTAACGTAAAAGATTTACGTGAAAAAAGCGTAGACGAGTTACAAACAGTATTGTACGACCTACGTAAGGATCAATTTGGTTTAAATATGAGTCGTGGTTCTGGTCAAGAAGTTAAAGCTCATTTACATCAACAGGTGAGACGCGATATCGCTCGTGTTAAAACCATTCTTAACGAAAAGAAATAGGTCATCGATATGAGTGAAAATGCAGAAACGAAACGTACTGTTACCGGTACTGTTGTCAGCAACAAAATGGACAAGACCGCAACTGTACTGATCGAAAGAAAAATCAAGCACCCATTGTATGGAAAATATGTAAAGCGTTCTACTAAGCTTCACGTACATGATGAAAACAATGAGTGCCAAGAAGGCGATTTTGTGGCCGTGACTGAGTGTCGTCCTTATTCAAAAACCAAGTCTTGGAACCTGGTTGAAATTATTAAAAAAGCTAACTAATAAAAACCCAAATTGACATAGTAAAAAAGTAGCATTAAACAAAGATTGTGTTATAATGTGCCGCTCTTTTAGCTAGGTTTATTTGCAATTGTTGGAGATTTACAATGATACAAATGCAAACAGTACTTGATGTGGCAGATAATAGCGGCGCTCGAAAGGTACAGTGTATTAAAGTTCTAGGTGGCTCGCACAGACGGTACGCAGCGATTGGTGATATCATCAAGGTGAGCATAAAAGAAGCTATCCCCAGAGGGAAAGTTAAGAAAGGTGATGTTTATAATGCCGTAGTGGTTAGAACCAGTAAAGGTGTAAGACGTCCAGACGGTTCTCTAATTCGTTTCGATAACAATGCCGCAGTTCTACTGAATAATTCGGAACAGCCAATCGGTACACGTATATTTGGGCCTGTGACACGTGAATTGCGTGGTGAGAAGTTTATGAAAATTATCTCGTTGGCACCGGAAGTTTTGTAGTAGGTCTATATTTAAGGCCCAGAAAAAACTAACGAGCAAATATTTAGTTTCGTTAATTGTTTTAAGGTATGCGTAATGAAGAAGCTTCAGAAAGGCGATGAAGTAGTAGTAATCGCCGGAAAAGATAAAGGTAAGCAGGGTCAGATTGACAAGGTCTTACCAAATAATAAAGTTGTTATTTCCAATGTGAATCTGGCTAAGAAGCATGTAAAGCCAAACCCCAATAGCGGAGAAAACGGTGGGATTGTAGAAAAGGCTATGCCAATTCAGATTTCCAACGTTGCTATTGTTAATCCTGCTACCAATAAAGCGGACCGAGTTGGATTTAAGTTTTTGGAAGATGGAAAAAAAGTCCGTTATTTCAAGTCTAACAACGAAGTGGTTGGGTAAAGTCGGCAAAATTGACGCCCCAAGTTGAGTAACTATCGTCAGTGCAGTTATAGCAGTATGTGTCGATGGGGTACTTGTTAGTATTTAAGTAACTGGTGATAGAGTTTATTACTATGGCAAATTTAAAGTCATTATACAAAGAAGAAATAGTACCATCTCTAACTAAAGAGTTTGGCTATAAAAGTAATATGGAAGTTCCCAAGATCACTAAGATCTCCCTAAATATGGGAGTCGGTGAAGCCATTGGAGATAAAAAAGTAATCGAACATGCTGTCAACGATATGACCAAAATATCCGGACAAAAGCCTGTTGTTACTTTGGCTAGAAAATCAATTGCAGCGTTTAAAATCAGAGATAACTATCCGATCGGATGTAAAGTTACTTTGCGTAAAGAACGTATGTATGAGTTCTTGGAGCGTCTGATTAATATCGCTATTCCTCGAATCAGAGATTTTCGCGGTTTGAATCCAAAATCTTTTGATGGTCGCGGCAACTATAGTATGGGTGTGAAAGAACAGATAATTTTCGCAGAAATAGACTACGACAAAGTTGATAGTCTTAGAGGTTTGGATATTACTATCACTACCACTGCGAAGACCGACGAAGAAGCTCGCTCATTATTAAAAGCGTTTAACTTTCCATTAAAAGAACTTAAGGCATAAATTTATGGCTAAAACATCAATGAAACAGCGCGAAATAAAGCGTGAAAAGTTAGTCGAAAAATATGCACCAGTACGTGCATCTTTAAAGGCCATAATCAAAAACCCCGAGTCAACTATTGAAGAAAAGATTGCAGCTCAAAACAAACTGCAGGCTTTACCAAGAGATTCTTCACCAGTAAGGCTTCGTAAGCGTTGTCGTATTACTGGTCGACCACACGGCGTGTTTAGAAAGTTCGGTATGTCACGTAACATGATCAGAAAGCATACCATGTTGGGTGATATCCCAGGTTTAAGAAAAGGTAGCTGGTAAACAGCAAAGTTATAGGAAAAGTGGAGAGTTACTATGAGTATGAGTGATCCAATAGCTGATATGCTGACCAGAATCCGCAATGCATTAATGGCTGAAAAGAAAACAGTCAGCATGCCTGGTTCGAAAGTTAAAACAGCTATTGCAAAAGTATTGGTTGACGAAGGTTACTTAACATCGGCTGAGCTAGTTCAGCAAGAAAACGGTAAGTCGTCTTTGGATATTGAACTAAAATATTACAATGGAAAGGCTGTGATCGAACAGCTTCAACGAGCTAGTAAGCCGGGATTGAGATTGTATAAGGGTTCTCAAGATATTCCAACAGTATGGGACGGGTTAGGAATAACCATAGTTTCAACTTCAAAAGGAATTATGTCTGATAAGGAAGCCAAGAAAGTCAATCAAGGTGGCGAAGTATTGTGTTACGTGGCTTAATAATCACGTGTCTATAATTTTATAGCACAAGAATTATGTCAATTTAGGGTAAAGAAATGTCAAGAGTTTTAAAAGAGTTAAATATAGCCAAAGGGGTCGAAGTCTCGTTGGCTAATGAAGTGATTACGGTTAAAGGAAGTAAGGGCAGTATGGTATTTCCTTTAAATTCTTCAGTAAATATGGTGAGTGGCGAAGGTACTGTTAGATTCGAACCAAAAAATGCCGAAGAGAAAAACGTAATGGCATTAACTGGTACCGCCAAGGCCGTGGTTGCTAACATGATGAAAGGTGTTAGTGAAGGCTTTGAAAAGAAAATGACACTGGTTGGTGTTGGTTATCGTACCTCCGTTCAAGGCAATAAAATCACTTTGAATCTTGGCTTTTCTCATCCTGTTGAGCATGTGTTGCCGGAAGGTATTAGTGCCGAAGCGCCTAGCCAGACCGAACTGGTAATTCGCGGAATAGATAAACAAAAAGTTGGTCAAGTAGCAGCTGACATTAGAGCTTATCGTCCACCTGAGCCTTATAAAGGTAAAGGTATTCGTTATGCCGATGAGCAGATAGTACGTAAAGAAGCTAAAAAGAAATAAAGCTTAAAAGATAACGGTAGGACAACTCTGATGGATAAAAAATCAAGCAGACTACGCAGAGCCAAAAAGGCAAGAGCGAAAATCAAAGAATTAGGTATCAAAAGATTAAGCGTACATAAAACCGCTAAGCATATTTATGCTCAAATCATCTCAGATGCCGATAGCAAAGTATTAGTTGCTGTTAACACACTGCAAAACGATGTAAAAGGACAAATCTCTTACACGGGCAATAAAGACGCAGCCAAAGCAGTAGGTAAATTAGTTGCTGAAAAGGCAAAAGATGCCGGTATTACTAAGGTGGCATTTGATAGAAGTGGTTTTAAATACCACGGTCGTATTAAATCATTAGCAGATGCTGCTCGTGAAAACGGATTAGAATTCTAAGGTACTGAACATGGCTGGAAAAAACGTAGCTAAAGAAAACAACGAAGAACTAATTGAAAAATTGGTTAACGTCAATCGTGTTGCTAAAGTGGTTAAAGGTGGTCGTGTCTTCGGTTTCGCCGCTCTAACTGTTGTTGGTGATGGCAAAGGTAAAGTTGGTTATGGTCGCGGTAAAGCGCGCGAAGTACCTGCCGCTATCCAAAAAGCAATGGAAAACGCAAAACAGAATATGCGTAAAGTAAACCTGACTGAAGGTACTGTACAATATTCGACCAATACTATAGTAGGTGCCGCCAAGGTATTTATTAAACCAGCCCCTGAAGGTACTGGTGTAATTGCCGGTGGAGCTATGCGTGCTGTATTTGAGGCCGCTGGTATGCGAAATGTTTTTGCTAAATGTATTGGTACTAACAATCCAACTAATGTTGTCCGTGCAACTATTGAAGGTTTGAGCACAATGCGTTCTCCTGAAGAAGTGGCGGCCAAACGTGGAAAGTCAGTTGAAGAGGTTACAGCAGGTTAATAATCGCTGTTATTAGAAAAATATGACGACAAAAACAATTAAAGTTACTCAAGTCAAAAGTACTAATAAAAGATTGCAGTCTCATAAAGATTGTATTCGTGGACTAGGCTTAAGAAGAATTAATCATACTGTAGAAGTAATTGATACCCCCGAAAATCGCGGCATGATCAACAGGGTATCTTATTTAGTGAGTGTAGAGGAGTAATCAAATGTATTTAAATACGATTAAACCGGCTGACGGTGCTAAAAAAGATGCAAAACGTGTTGGACGTGGAATCGGCTCAGGTTTCGGAAAAACTTGTGGCCGTGGCCATAAGGGACAAAAGTCTCGTTCCGGTGGCACGATCATGACTGGTTTTGAAGGTGGTCAAATGCCACTGCAAAAAAGATTGCCTAAAGTAGGGTTTAGTTCCAGAGTTGGTCGTATTAGTGACGAAATCAGATTGCACGAACTGAACAAGTTCGACGGTGTGGTAGACTTGCAAGCATTAAAAAACGCTAACTTAATCAGCAAAAATATAGAGCGCGTTAAAATTTTCGCATCAGGCGAAATTAACAAAGCTATCACTGTAAAGGGATTAAGTGTTACAGCTGGAGCAAAAAAAGCAATCGAAGCAGCAGGCGGAAAGGTAGAATAACACGTGTCAGCTACAGCAAGTGCATTAGCAAGCTCATTAGGAGGCGGTAAGTTAACAGAGTTAAAAAACCGCCTCCTTTTTGTTATAGGGGCCCTATTAGTTTTTAGAATTGGTACCTATGTTCCCGTTCCGGGGATAAATCCGGCAGCAGTAGCTGCATTATTTGATCAACAAAGAGATACCATCCTGGGAATGTTTAATATGTTCTCCGGAGGTGCTCTGGAAAGGCTATCGGTCTTTGCTTTGGGAATCATGCCCTATATTTCGGCATCGATCATCATGCAATTGATGACCAAGGTAATTCCAACCTTAGAGCAGTTAAGTAAAGAAGGTCAGGCAGGTAAGCGAAAAATCACCCAATACACACGTATGGGGACCCTGGTCCTCGCTACGTTCCAAGCTCTAGGTGTAGCCATTGCGCTAGAATCGCAGATGGCTCCCGGGGGACAGGCTGTCGTTGTCGACCCCGGTATGATATTCCGAGTTACTACTGTCGTATCACTGGTCACCGGAACGTTGTTCTTGATGTGGCTAGGGGAACAAATAACCGAGCGTGGTATCGGTAATGGTATATCGTTGATTATTTTTGCCGGAATCGTAGCAGGATTACCGACCGCTATTGGTGGGTTAACGGAACTGGTTAGTGAAGGTTCTTTAAGCTCAGGTTTATTGCTGGTTTTAGTGTTTATCGTTATTGCGGTGACGGCATTTGTAGTATTTGTAGAGCGTGCTCAAAGACGAATCACGGTAAATTATGCACGTCGACAACAAGGGCGTAAAATGTATGCCGCCCAATCGACTCATTTACCGCTCAAGGTCAATATGGCCGGTGTAATACCGCCAATCTTTGCATCAAGTATTATCTTGTTTCCGGCTACTATTGGAAATATGGTGGGGAATGCCCCCGGCTTAGAATGGATGCAAGATGTGGCCCAGGCAATCTCGCCGGGGCAACCGCTTTACATTATGTTTTATGCCTTAGGCATATTTTTCTTCTGCTTCTTTTATACGGCGATTATGTTTAATCCAAAAGAAACAGCAGATAATTTAAAGAAGTCGGGTGCTTTCATACCAGGTATTAGACCAGGTGAAAATACGTCACGGTTTATTGATGCCATTATGAGTCGGTTAACCTTAATTGGTGCTATTTATATTACCGGTGTGTGTCTATTACCCGAGTTCTTAATTTTAAACTGGGAAGTGCCATTCTATTTCGGTGGTACATCCCTATTAATTATTGTTGTTGTAACAATGGATTTCATGGCCCAAATTCAAACGTTCATAATGTCTCATCAATATGAGGGACTAATGAAGAAAGCGAATTTGCGTAATAGTGGTAAGAAGTAAGAGGAAGATTATGAAAGTTCGTGCTTCAGTTAAAAAAATGTGTCGTAATTGTAAAGTAATCAAAAGAAACGGCACCGTACGTGTTATCTGTAAAGATGGCCGTCATAAGCAGCGTCAAGGTTAATAAAATAATTTTATTATTATTGACAGTTATTGATTTAAAACGTATAATTTTGCGCTTTTCGTTAAAGCAGATTTAAGAATGGGAGTGGCTAGATGGCCCGTATTGCTGGTGTAAATGTTCCTGATAGAAAGCATGCTGTAATAGCATTAACTTCTATTTATGGTGTTGGTAAAACTACAGCTAAGAAGATTTGTGCTACCGCTGGTATCGCAGAATCATCTAAGATCATTGATCTTAGTGAAGAACAGTTGGATCAAATCAGGAACGAGGTTGCTGGTTTAACAACTGAAGGTGATCTTCGTCGTGAAGTCTCTATGAATATCAAGCGTCTTATGGATATGGGAAGCTACAGAGGTTTGAGACATCGTCGTGGTCTGCCATTACGTGGACAAAGAACTAAAACCAACGCTAGAACCCGTAAGGGACCTAGAAAAGCTATACGTAAGTAAGATTAGAATACTAATCTTACTGTATTAAAGTAATATCGACAGAAAATTTATAGGACAAACCGGATGGCTAAACCAAGTCGTACTCGTAAAAAAGTAAAACGTACCGTCGTAGACGGCGTTGCACACATACACGCATCTTTCAACAACACGATTGTAACAATCAGTGATCGTCAAGGTAATGTGTTGTCATGGGCAACAGCCGGTGGGTCCGGTTTTAGAGGTTCCAGAAAAAGCACTCCATTCGCAGCTCAGGTTGCTGCCGAAAGAGCAGGTAAAGTTGCTCAGGAATTTGGCATGAAAAATTTGGATGTAAATGTTAAAGGACCTGGTCCTGGCAGAGAATCCGCTGTTAGATCACTAAATGCGCTAGGTTTTAAAATTAGCAGCATCGCAGACGTAACTCCCATTCCACACAATGGTTGCCGTCCATCCAAAAAGCGTAGAGTATAAAACATCGTTACTTGTTTGAGCATGTTAGTGTAATACTGGCAAGTTTAGGACAAAACCTTCGGGTCACAAGTAATTAAAATAAAGTTAAGTAATAAGGTTATCGGAGCTTACAAATGGCTAGATATTTAGGCCCTTCGTGTAAATTATCACGTCGTGAAAAAACAGATTTAGGTTTGAAAAGTGGTCTAAGAGCCATTGAAAGTAAATGTAATATTGAACAGCCACCAGGAGTTCATGGTGCTGGTCGTGGTCGCTTAAGTGATTATGGACTGCAGTTACGTGAAAAACAAAAAGTCAAAAGAATGTATGGCGTTTTGGAAAAACAATTTCGTAACTACTATAAAAAAGCAGCTTTACAGAAAGGAGCTACCGGTGAAAACCTTCTTAAACTACTCGAATGTCGTCTTGACAATGTAGTATATAGAATGGGTTTTGGATCCACACGTGCCGAAGCCAGACAACTAGTTAGCCATAAGGCGATTCAAGTCAATGGTCAAACCGTTAACGTCGCATCGTTTATTTGTGCTGCCGGTGACTCTGTTGCTATTAGAGAAAAAGCTAAAAAACAACAGCGCATCAAGGATGCAATGGAGTTAAATAAGCAACGTGAAGCTAACGAGTGGATAAGTGTCGATGATAAGGCAATGGAAGGTGTTTTTAAAGCCGTTCCTGAACGTTCTGATTTACCTTCAGAAATACAAGAAAACCTGATCGTGGAATTATATTCTAAGTAATAACTCTCATTGTTAATATTCGTTAAGGTATAAATATGCAAGGTGCCATATCCGATTTTTTAAGACCAAATTTAGTTGATGTCGATATCTATAGTGATAAGCATGCTAAGGTCGTACTAGAGCCCATGGAAAGAGGGTTTGGACACACTCTGGGCAATGCCTTAAGACGCATCTTATTATCGTCAATGACAGGAGCCGCCATTACCGAAGTTGAGATTGATGGAGTTTTACATGAATACTCAACAATGGAAGGTGTGCAAGAAGACGTATTGAATATTTTGTTAAACCTAAAAGGCGTTGCTTTAAAGGTTAACAACAGAGATACTGTCCATTTGACACTGAAAAAAGACACCGAAGGGCCAGTGACTGCAGGGGATATTACCCTGACTCCTGACGTTGAAGTTGTCGATCCAGACTATATTATCTGTCATTTGTCAGCAAATACAGCTATCAACATGCGTTTAACGGTAACTCAAGGAATTGGTTATCAGCCAGTGAATACCCGTTATGATGTTGATGAAAGTGATCAGTCCATAGGACGTCTAAAACTAGATGCTAGTTATAGTCCAGTGGTTAAGGTGGCCTATTCAGTCGAGAATGCTCGTGTTGAACAGCGTACTAACCTGGATAAATTGGTTATTGATTTAGAAACTAATGGAACAATAGACCCGGAAGAAGCAATAAAACATGCTGCTACCATTTTGTCGGATCAATTAGCGTCATTTGTTAACTTGAACGTAAGAGAGCCAGAAGCTCAGGAAGATAAAGGGCCGGAAATCGATCCTATCTTATTGCGTCCAATTGACGATTTAGAATTAACCGTTCGTTCTGCTAACTGCTTAAAAGCCGAACAAATATACTTCATCGGTGATTTAATCCAAAGAACCGAAGTTGAATTATTAAAGACGCCAAATTTAGGTAAAAAATCCTTAACTGAAATTAAAGACGTGTTAGCGTCAAAAGGTTTAAGCTTAGGAATCAAACTTGAAAATTGGCCACCATCGATTCTAGGAAGCAGTTCCTAATTTTAGGAAATCGATTGTAGTTAACAAATTATAAAAGAATTAGGAAAGAGAAATGCGTCATCGTAAAAGTGGTCGTAAATTAAATAGAAATAGTACCCATCGTAAGGCGATGTTTAAAAACATGGCTAGCTCATTGGTTAAGCACGAGTTGATTAAAACGACTGTTCCCAAAGCAAAAGAATTACGTCGGGTGATAGAACCTTTAATCACCAGAGCTAAGGTTGATTCCGTAGCTAATCGTCGGATCATTTTCTCTAGAATTCGTGATAATGAAGCGACTGCAAAGTTGTTTACAGAAATCGGTCCTAGATATGCAGAAAGACCAGGTGGATATGTTCGCATCTTAAAATGTGGCTTTAGAAAAGGTGACAATGCACCGATGGCGTTCGTTGAATTGGTTGACCGTCCCGTCGTTGAAGTAGAAGACGATGATGACGATATGGAAGAAAATGAAGATTAAGGTTTTTCTATAAAGCAATTCTAAAAAAGCCGGTTTTTAAACCGGCTTTTTGTTGCCTGGTATAAAATAATAACCAGGCCTAAATGTTAAAGTTTAATTTTTAAAATAGGGTTTCAAAAACTGACCGGTAAAGGATTCTGCAACCTCGGTCAAATCGCGTGGGTTAGCACAGGCAACAATATTTCCGCCGCGTTCACCCCCTTCAGGGCCAATATCTATCAACCAATCGGCAGTTTTAATCACATCCAAATTATGCTCAATAATGACGATGGTATTACCGTGATCTCTTAAGCGGTATAACACGCCTAAAAGCTGTTTGATGTCGTGAAAATGTAATCCTGTAGTGGGTTCATCGAGAATATACAAGGTTTTACCCGTATCACGCTTAGAAAGTTCTTTGGCGAGTTTAACGCGCTGAGCCTCACCTCCGGAAAGGGTTGTAGCGCTTTGACCTAATTTAATGTAAGAAAGCCCCACATCTAAAAGTGTTTCTATCTTACGTCGTAACGATGGTACCGGCTTATAAAATTCATGCGCTTCTTCAACGGTCATATCGAGGACCTGGAAAATATTTTTTCCTTTGTAATGAATTTCAAGAGTTTCACGATTATATCGTTTGCCTTTACAAACATCGCAAGCCACGTAAATATCCGGTAAAAAATGCATCTCTACTTTAATTACGCCGTCACCCTGGCAAGCTTCGCAACGACCACCTTTAACATTAAAGCTGAATCGGCCGGGTGTGTAGCCCCTTGAACGCGCTTCGTTGGTAGCGGCAAATAACTCCCGTATCGCAGTAAACAGACCGGTATAAGTGGCGGGATTGGAACGAGGTGTGCGCCCGATTGGACTCTGATCGATATCGATCACCTTATCTAAATGCTCTAAGCCTTGAATGTTATCGAATGGTGCCGGTGAGGTGCTGGCACGATTTAAAATACCGGCGGCATATTCGTATAAAGTATCATTAATTAAAGTTGATTTACCGGAACCTGACACGCCGGTAACCACGGTCATTAAGCCGATCGGGATATCGATGGAAATATTTTTTAAATTGTTCCCACATGCGCCTTCGATACGCAAAATGCGTTCGGGGTCGATTGGATTAACATTTTCCGGGATTTCGATTTGCTGTCTGCCACTTAAAAATTGGCCGGTGATGGAATCAGGAGTATTTAAAATTGAATTAATATCTCCCTGTGCAATGATCTCTCCACCATGGATACCAGCCCCCGGACCAATATCGATAATATGGTCAGCGCTTCGTACGGCATCTTCGTCGTGTTCGACCACTATTACGGTATTTCCAAGGTCGCGGAGATACATGAGGGTATCTAATAGGCGTTGATTATCTCGTTGGTGTAATCCAATAGAAGGTTCATCGAGAATATACATGACTCCGACTAAACCGGCGCCAATTTGGCTGGCCAGACGAATTCGTTGTGCTTCGCCTCCGGACAAGGTATCAGCGCTACGTTCGATGGTTAAATAGTCAAGACCGACATTAACCAAAAATTTCAGACGTTGGTTAATTTCATTGACAATTTTCTTGGCAATTTCACCTTTTTTACCTTCGAGCGATAGATCCTGGAAAAAGTTTAAAGCTTCGCCGATGGGCATTAAGTTAATATCGGGTAGGCTTTTATTTTTAACATAAACATGGCGAGCAGCTTGATTTAATCGGCTTCCAGCACACTCCGGACAAGGACGTTTGGTTAAATATTTAGCCAAATCTTCACGTACTGCGTTAGATTCTGTATCCGCATAACGCCTTTTCATATTGGGGATAACGCCCTCAAAAGGCATTGTTCGGACACTTTTTCGTCCCTTATCATTGACATGAGTAAAAGGTAACTCTTCGTCCTTACTACCATATAAGATAATATCTTGAATGTTTTCATCCAGTTCATTAAATGCTTTTTCGACATCGAACTGATAATAGTCGGCTAGCGAATTTAACATTTGGAAATAATAGGCATTGCGTCTATCCCACCCGCGAATAGCCCCGGAAGTCAATGGTAAGTCCGGAGCAATAACGACCTTACCCGGATCAAAAAACTGGTGTATTCCCAGACCGTCGCATTCCGGACAAGCTCCGGCTGGATTATTAAAAGAAAACAAACGTGGTTCCAATTCGGTTAAACTATAACCGCATTGAGGGCAGGCAAATTTAGCAGAAAAGGATATATCGTCATGTTCATTGTCAATCCAGGCTATACGCGCTTTACCTTCGGCTAACTCTAAAGCCGTTTCAAATGAATCGGCTAAACGTTGCTTGATATCAGCTCTAACCTTAAAACGATCGACAATGACTTCAATAATGTGTTTTTTATATTTTTCCAGTTCAGGAACTTCATCAATATCGTAAATATTGCCGTCCACTCTTACCCGTACAAAACCTTGAGAACGAAGTTCGTTAAAAATACCTAAATGTTCACCTTTACGATTTTCGATTACCGGTGCCAATAACATCAATTTGCTGCCTTCTTCAAGGGCCAGGGTTCGATCGACCATTTGACTGACAGTTTGGGCATCTAATGAAATATGATGTTGCGGACATTGCGGTGTTCCGGCTCGGGCGAACAGTAGACGCAGATAATCATAAATCTCGGTAATGGTTCCCACGGTGGAACGGGGGTTATGGGAAGTTGATTTTTGTTCAATGGAAATCGCAGGGGACAAACCTTCGATATGGTCGATATCGGGTTTTTCCATCATGGATAAAAACTGACGAGCATAGCTCGACAGAGATTCCACATAGCGGCGCTGACCTTCAGCATAGATAGTATCGAAGGCTAAAGATGATTTTCCGGAACCGGATAAACCGGTTATTACAATTAATTTATCTCGGGGGATGACTATATCGAAGTTTTTTAAATTATGAGTGCGGGCGCCTTGGATTAAAATTTTGTCCATTTGTTATTTCAGTCTTATAGATAAAACTGCTAATATACGGCTTTTGCAAACTTAGAGTAAAGTAAATCGTTACTATTTATTATTTCTTTTGTTAACGCTTGTTTAACTCGGGACAATTATATTTATGTGTAATCAGAATTTCCCGATAAGATTCAGCGACTAAAAAAACTCTTCTGGTCAATATGCCGAAAACAAATAAAAACAATCCTCATCTTCAACTCAGCGCAGTGGAAAAACGAGCCGCTTTTTCTCTAGCCAGTATCTATTCACTACGTATGCTGGGTCTATTTATGATTTTCCCGGTTTTCTCGCTATATGCCGAGGGACTATCCGGTAGTACACCACTATTAATCGGTATTGCCATTGGTATTTACGGTCTTACCCAGGCTCTCCTGCAAATTCCTTATGGATTGGCCTCGGATCGAGTAGGACGAAAACCGATGATGATTTTGGGTATGTTGATTTTTGCTATCGGCAGTTTGATCGCTGCAGTGGCGGATAATATTTACCTGGTAATTATTGGTCGTGCCATTCAGGGAAGTGGCGCCATAGCTGCAGTTGTTATGGCTTTAGCAGCCGATCTTACACGTGAACAACATCGCTTAAAGGTAATGGCAATCATTGGCATGAGCATCGGCATGTCATTTGCCGTTGCCATGATTGCCGGAAGTCTATTAAATGAGCTGATTGGGGTTAATGGAATATTCTATTTAATCGCAGTACTCGCTCTGTTGGGGATAGTCCTGATTGTCTATATGGTTCCTCCGGTAGTTAACCAAAAACGTCATAGAGACGCAGAAACCGTACCTTCACAAATAACAGCGATGCTGGCTGACGCCCAATTAGTGCGATTAGATATTGGTATTTTTATCCTACATATGGTGTTAACCGCTACCTTTATCGTGTTACCCATGGTATTAGTCAATGAGCAATGGGGAAACTTGCCAACGGCTAAGCATTGGATGATCTATTTGCCGGTAATGATATTTTCGATGGGCTTAATGATCCCCTTTATTATTCAGGCTGAAGGTAAACGTCGCATGAAGCCGGTATTTGTAGGCGCTATCCTGGTTTTAGCTTTAGCTGAATTAGGTTTTTGGAATTTTTATGATTCCGTCTTTGGCGTTAGTCTATTCTTATTGGTGTTTTTTACCGCGTTCAATCTTTTGGAGGCATCGTTACCTTCATTAGTGGCAAAAATGGCTCCCGCTGAAAATAAAGGCACTGCAATGGGGGTATATAGTACCAGTCAGTTCCTGGGGGCTTTTTGTGGTGGTGTGATTGGTGGAAAGATGCTGGAATTATATGGTGTGGAGGGCGTTTTTTTATTTGCTGCTTTTGTGCTATTCGTTTGGTTGTTTGTCGCAGCTAGTATGAAAAATCCGCGTTATCTGAGCAATTATGTCGTCAATGTTGAAAAAGCTACAGAACAAAACAAAATTCAAATTACCAAACAGCTGACCGAAGTACCGGGAGTCGCCGAGGCTGTTGTTATGGTGGAAGAGGGTGAAGCTTTTTTAAAAGTGGAATTACATGCTGTAGAGTATGACAAATTGCATGAAATCTCTGAGCAATATTCTTAAGATATATCCTAGGTTTGGCCAGAGCAAAATTTACATGCTAAAATAATCGCCTTGCTCGATTATCGTTAGCGTATTTCATTATTATAAAATTTATTCATTAAGGAGAAAAAATGGCTAGTCGCGGAATTAATAAAGTCATTCTGGTAGGAAATTTAGGATCTGATCCGGAAGTACGTTATACCCCGGATGGAAAGGCCATTACTAACCTTAGTGTTGCCACCAGTGATAGTTGGAAGGATAAAAATACCGGCCAGATGCAAGAACGCACGGAATGGCATCGGGTGGTTATATTTGGTGGTTTAGCTTCGGTAGCGGGTGAATACCTGCGTAAAGGTTCTCAGGTTTACTTGGAAGGTAAATTGCAAACCCGAAAATGGCAGGACCAAAGCGGTCAAGAACGTTATACCACTGAAATTGTTGTGGATGGTTTTGGCGGTCAAATGCAAATGCTAGGTGGTCGCGCAGGTGGTGGTGATACGGCTTATCAGCCACAGCAAAATATGCAACAACAACCTACACAAAAAAACTCGCAACAAGCACCACAGCAAAATTATAATCAGGCACCACAACAAAACTTTAATCAAGCTCCGCAGGGACAACCTCAGCAACAAGCTTCACCGGCGGCCGCTCCATTTGATGATATGGATGATGATATTCCGTTTTAAAGATGACCTGATGGTTAAATGTAAAATTAATACTTTAATATTAAATCTTTAAGGCCCTGTTTCGCAGGGCTTTATACACTCTGTGGTTACATAAATGATGTAAAATAATCATCCAATTTAATATGCATTTTTGACTGATGCAACGACATCACTTTGTTAATCTTTTGTTATCCAATTTAAAAGGATATCTTTCAAATTTTTAAGTGTTTTATGCTCAACGACCTGGATATCATAATCTTTTGCACGGTTTATACTTGCTGAGGGCACTTTATAGAAGCTTACAAGCATTGCTTTTGTTCTGAGTCCAGCATAATCTTTTAAAGAATCCAGTTTATATATAATATTTAATGCTTTTTTCTTTCCGTATGAGCTGTTGTAATTTTCAGTCTTGCATTCAATTAAAAAGAATCGGTTATTGGCTACAAATACAACATCTATCTCATTCGATGAATTGTTTGATGTGATTACATCAATACCTAGGTCCACATCTTGAATTGGGAGGCTATGTTTAAGTTCTTGGATTATCCAAAAGACATATTCTTCAAGCCATCCTCCATTACAAAAAAACTTATTCTCATGACTGCTAAACTTAAGTTTATTTCCAGATAGAACACATAAGTTTGATTCTACAAACAGCCTTAGAAGCTTCATAAATGTTGGATTATTGACATCTTTTGGTGCTAATTTTTTCTTAACTTTTGGTTCACTCTGGGCTGCGTACCTATTAAGTATAATCAGACTGTCTTTGAATTCATGTATGTTCGCTATAATTTTGTAGCAGAGCAACATCTTAGTCTTAGAAAAAGGCTGAGCCTCTAATCGTCGTCTGGTTTTAATGCCAAAACTCTGCAAATAGTCGTTTAATGTCAATCTGTCTTCTATTTGAACCAACTCAGTTTCTTTATTATCTTTATTGGGAAAGAAAACTATTTCGTCAGTTTTTTCATTCACATAAAAAACAGTTAATGAATATTTGGAAAAAACGTTTTGTGCCGCGAGCACCATCGGTTTCGTCCCGCCGCTAATATTTAATGCAATCGATTTATTTTTTAGACTTAGTAAATACTTATCGACCTGTTCCATTATAAGAACAACATCCCAACAGTTATCTATCAATATTTTCTTAGTCTTTATTCCATGTTTGTGCAGTACATTGAACATATTTTCAACTGAACTTTCTAGAGCTTGATAATAGAGAACTACAACTTTTTTGGGCTTGAATAACTGGTTTAATGTTGGAGTGATATTAGTGATTGAGCTTTCCGACGCAAGGCAGAAATGTATATCAAAATTTTTCATGTGCGAATATTATTATTGAAATGATTTTCTAATGCCTTATTAAGGGTAGACCTGCTAAATCTATAATGCTTTGTAACTTTGGCCTTAGTAAATTCTAGAGTATTTAATATAGCACTGGCCATTTTTATATCTGTTTTCGACATTTTTGGTTTGCGACCTCCTTTTCTTGAGCTATAAACTTCCTGATTAAATTTTTAGTGCTTTATCCCCAGGACCTACAAAGAACCAAGCTATTAGTCCAATGACAGGCAGAATAAGGACAATAACAATCCAAATTATTTTCATTAATATTGATTCAGAACTTTTAGCAATTTTAAAAATGGCAAAAAGATCCGCCAGTAATATAATTAAACCCAAAATACCATTTGTTGGCATAGTATACTCCTGAATATAAAATAGTGTCTTGACATAATCATCTTATAATAAACATCCCTTATCAATACTCATAAATCAGTACGCAACTGGTAGTTTTCTCTTAAAAATGCGAAAGCAAGAGATTATAGTGACTGGTGTTTGCCTAATATGAAGGAATTACAGTGAACCAATACAGAATATACGGTTTGAAGTTGCATTAATTTATATATGAAAATACAGAACTTATTTTAATTAGGGGGGGTTAAGTACCACAAAATGTTTGATGGACGATTTCATCTTCTTTAGGGGGAGCCATAAAATCCTGAAACTCTTGTTGGAAAGTAAATGGTTTGGATAACACCTTAAGCAGTTGGTGAAAATGCTCGTATTGTCCTGAAACTGCCTGTGCAATGGCTTTTTCTACCTGATGATTCCTAGGGATAAAGACCGGATTATTTTGAGCCATTAATGTTTTTACGTTTAAAATGTCTTGTGATTGCTGGTTCAAACGAGTTTTCCAATTGGATAAAAACTGTTCAAATGCTTTGTTCTGTATAAAATAATTTGTTAGGGTGTTGCTTTCTTCAAAAGATTTATCAATATGCTCGGATAGAAAATAGAAACTATTGGTATAATCAAGATTTTCTTTTTCAAGATAAGTCAGGAATTGATTAATCAGGGTTTGATCGTTTGCTGCGGCAGAATATATGCCCAGTTTTTGTCCCATTATTTGAATCCATTGATTCAAAAAGAACTGTGATAAGTCATCTAATTCTTGTTTTATTTTTTTTAGCCACTCATCTGTGTCGGAGCCCATTAATGGGATAATACATTGCGCTAAAGATGAGAGGTTCCATAAGGCCATATTGCCCTGGTTTTTAAAAGCATAACGTCCATCCCTGTCGATGGAGCTAAAGACCTTATCATATCGAAAATGGTCCATAAACGCACAAGGACCAAAATCAATGGTCTCGCCACTAATACTGCTATTGTCAGTATTCATAACGCCGTGGATAAAGCCTACCCCCATCCATTTAGCAACTAAAGATAGCTTTTGTCGCGATACGGCTTGGAAAAATTCAAAGTATTTGGCTGTTGATGAGTTTAATTCCGGGTAATGCCTATTGATGGCGTAGTCAGCCAGTTGTTTTAATGCCTGATAATCTTTTTTATAGGCAAAGTATTCAAACGTTCCAACACGAATATGACTGGAAGCAACACGAGTAAAAATCCCACCGGGTAATGTCTTTTCACGATGCACCATCTCTCCGCTGGTGACTGCGGCCAGTGCACGTGTGGTAGGGATATTTAAAGCATGCATGGCTTCACTTAGAATATATTCTCTAATCACGGGGCCCAGAGCCGAGCGGCCGTCACCTCGTCGTGAAAAAGCAGTTTGACCTGCTCCTTTAAGTTGTATGTCGTAGCGTTTGCCATCGGATGCAATCACTTCACCTAAAAGAACCGCCCGCCCATCACCCAGGCTGGGTACGAAATGACCGAACTGATGTCCGGCGTATGCGAGTGCTATAGGTTCTGAACCGGATAATATCGATTGTCCGGAAAAAATTTCTGCTAGATATTGTTCATCCAATTCCTCAACTTTGGAGCCCAATTCAGTCGCCAACGATTGGTTAAATGCGATGAGTTGAGGAGAATAGGCACTCGACGGAGAAATTTTTTGATAGAAAGTTTCCGGTAACTTGATATACGTGTTGTGGAAATTAAACACAATCGATCCTTTGACAAAAATGCAGGGCGCTAGGAGGTTGTCCAAGAATAGGATTTTTGTGGCAGAGCAAGGCATTTACGCACGGAGAATGTGAGCATATAAGTAATATGTGACCATTCGAGTACGAAAATAACGCTGCTATGGTGCAAAAAGACATTCTCGGACAGACTCCTAATTAATGAATGACTCATAGATGAGATATTTAGCTAAAAAATAATAATTCAATATTACAATTTATAAGGTCATATAAAACCAGCAAGGTCCGGATGACTTAATATTATTTGTTTATTCCCTCGTTATTTTCATACGAATACTTACAATGACCATATCGAATTACAAGAACTGCCAGAGCTATCAAAATAATCGCTCCTCCAATACCGATAATTCGCATGGTTTCAAGGTTTTTCATATCAAGGATAAGGTATCGAGCCAATGCCACGATAGCAATATAAAGTGGGATACGTACCGGTAACTTTCCTGAGTCAAGATATATAGTTACCATGGCTAATATTTCTAAATAGATAAACATTAGCAAGAGGTCTGCTAATGTTACCACTCCAGCCTTAAACATAGATGAAACTTCAAAGCCAAATGCCACAAGTGTGGCAACCGAAATAATCATCAGTCCAGAAAGTTCGATGAGTTCTAAAATACTTTTGCTTTTTTCTTTGAATCGCTTCATCTAGGTCGTGACTTCCTTAAAATCGTTATGGTGTAAATTTATCTATTTGAAATTTATAAAATTAAAGCCTTGCTAATAATATCAATTATATAAGAGGTAATAAATACGTTAATTTATTGATACTTTATCAAGAAAAACAATTGAGTAATAAAATCCACTGTATCGATGCCGATAACTTGCTAATTTGCATTCATCACTTATGGCAATAGGCCTTTAATTAATTGGAATATTATCCAAACTTTTATTAATGATTAATTTGCTATAGGAAGCTTTATCCATCTCTACCACTTCGCATGTTATAACCGTGGTTGTAGTAATTTCGTGAGACAAGGCTTCTAAAATTCGCTCCATTAGGACTTTCTTCTGTACTTCATCACGTCCGGCATGAATACGACATTGCACATGGATATACTCAGTGTCTTTCAAACCCAAACGGAAATCCTTCACCGGTCGCAAACGAACTTTCAGGTTTTCAGGGGTGAAAAGTTTTGTATCCAGTACCGCCTGAAAGACTGTGTCGATGAATAATGAGCTTCGATTTTCAGGAATGGCATTTTGACTATGTTCTATAATGATGTGGGGCATAAGCATAATTTTGACACCAAAGTCAGTATTTAACAACAATGGGATTGGAATCAATATAAGTTAGATTAATGGTTTTAAGCTTGCACAAAATAAATCAAATGCTAATGTGCAAAACTATTTATCTGGGTCTCAATAATATTGTGGTAAACCATAATATCCAGTGCGATAAATCTGTATGGTATTCAAATAGCAAATCGATATGATTATTCCAAAAGAACTTTAGGATAGTTAACCATGAAATTTATTGTGCTGCTTTTAATATTATCATCATCGCTGCTTTATGCATCTGAGTATGCAGAATCTAGAGTCGATATGAAACTGCAACGAGTTTCGGAACATGTATACTTTGTTCAGGGTAAAGCCGGTATAGCAACCGATAATGAAGGATTTATTTCCAATGCTGCGGCAGTGCTAACGGACGAGGGTGTAGTTGTTATCGATAGCCTTGGTTCACCATCACTGGCTAGTAAATTTTTAAAATTAATTCGTGAGGTAACCGACAAACCCATAGTTAAAGTCATTGTCACTCATTACCATGCCGATCATATTTATGGGTTGCAGGTATTTAAGCAGCTTGGATCAGAGGTGATCGCTCCGGCCGGCTATCATGAATATTTTGATTCTCCTGCGTCTTCAAACCGTCTGGAAGAACGTCGTGTATCGCTTTTCCCCTGGGTTGATGAAAAGACTCATCTAGTAAGACCGGACCGAGTCATTACCGCCAATGAAAGTTTTACCTTAGGAGGTGTGGAGTTTGCCATCCAATTATTTGGTGCCGCCCATTCTGATGGTGATCTGGCGGTATTGGTTAAAAATGATGCGGTGCTAATATCCGGTGATATTATCTTTGAAGGACGTGTGCCATTTACCGGTGGTGCCGATACCGCTCACTGGCTGGATCTTTTAAAGAAACTCGATACCATAAATTTAAACGCGCTTATACCAGGCCATGGTGGTGTAGCTTCCGATCCTAATGGTGCTATTAAATCAACCTTGAACTATCTTCAAAAAGTGAGAGATGTTATGAGCGTGGCAGTCGAAGAGATGATTCCATTTAAGGAAGCTTTCGAAGCGGCAGATTGGTCGGAGTTTTCTCATTTGCCGGCATTTGAAGCGACTCATCGACGCAATTCGTATGGTGTTTATTTATCGTTAGAAGCTGAGCAGTTTTAATCAATATTGAAATAAAGTTTTTTGAAAATGCCTAAATTACTCCAAAACCATACAATGAAAAATTTTGATCAAAAAGTTTATTCAGAACTATTCATATGTCGACTTAGCCAATCTTTAAAATTTTGAAAGGAGGGGAGGTTCTCGACAGATTTTGGTGCGGTTAAAAAATATTGGTTATCACTTTGTAATACATGATCACATGCGATAGCTAAACGGCCTGATTGAATATCTTTTTTGATAAAATTTTTGTCCACCAGGCCAATATTATTTCCTGACTGCAGGGCATCAGTGACCTGAGCGAAATTCTGTACTTGAAGGACGATATTTTTTTTTGGCGGAAGGTCAGTTTTTGCCGATTTAAACCAATCATGCCAGATTTCCGGTATTGATGAGTTTTGTATAAGGGCACGATTAGTTAATTCCATAGGTGTAAAAGTACCTTTATTGGTATTTATCAAGGTCGGGTGGCAAACCGCAACAATTTCAACATCGAATAAAGGCATATAAATTTCTTCATCCTGCTCTCTTTTTCCAATTCGAATTGCTGCATCAAATGTACCGGTATGAAAGTCGGCGAATTCGGTGGTGGCAACTACCGTTAAGTTGATTTCCGGAAAGCATGAATAGAAGTCGGCTAATCGTGGAATTAACCATCCCGTGGCAAAGGCTGGGGCTACTGATAATGCTAAGGTATTAGCTGATCGCATTCGCAATGCTTTTCTGCTCGCTTCATGGAGTTGTTTCATAGGCATTAAAATATCTGCATATAATCTTTCTCCCTGGGGTGTCAGCCGGATCGCTTTATCTAAACGTTCAAAAAGCTTGTAGCCTAAAATGCCTTCTAAATTTCGTATCTGATGACTGACAGCCGATGGTGTGACAAATAGTGATTCGGCTGCTTTGAGAAAACTTTGATTTTTGGCAGCGTAATAAAAAGTATTGAGGCTATTAAGGGGAATACTATTTTGCATACGAGTGAGTATATCTCATCTGTGTCAAGAGATTAAGTCCTTTGACTGATTCTTTATTAATCATTAGTATCGTATCCATATTCCACCTAAAGAGGAGATGAAAATGTCGAGACAAAATAAGCCATGCGAAATGATTGTAAGAACTTCAGAAGGTTCGATTGACTATCGATTCTATAACCATCGGGCGAGGTATATTCGTAGTTCAACTATATTGAATTTCTTTAAGAACTTTTTCTTAGGTAAGAAAAACTCAAGTGTAAATAATCAGCGACAAATAGAACTTGTTATCCAATGACATACTCTCATTGGAAATTAACGCACTTAAGCATACTGCATTATAGGATGATGAGTAACTTTGTGATGTACTTGGTGAAAAAGTCGGATTACCTTATGTAATTAAAATGTAATTCGTTGGAATACTGGATTTAAACGGACTTGCTTTTTATCTGGATTTATAACATTCTCTGTTTATAGATAATTATTAAGTTTTGTCCACCAGCTAGCTAGGAATATATTTCAGTATGCAAAGCATTGAAAATATAAAAAATACCATTCAAGCCAATTTAGCCGTAATGGTGTATTTTTCTTCTCCCGGCTGTGGTGTATGCCATGCACTGAAACCTAAACTCTTCGAGGCAATAAATAAAAACTTTCAAGGATTTAAGGTGGAAACTGTCGATATCAGCGCGGAAGAAGATATTGCCCCATATTTTAGTGTTTATACGATTCCTACTGTATTAATTTTTTTAGATGGAAAAGAGTTTCTACGAAAATCACGTCATATGAGTGTTGATGAAGTCGTTAAAGAGATAAAACGTCCATATGAGCTGATGATGTCGTAAACTATTAAAGTATTACCGTTTTGTGGTTCCTTTCTGGGGTTCCTTATAAAATCACCATCACTTTACCTAAACTATGCTCTCCGCTTCTTCGTTCAATGTCCTTTTCGATTTTTTCCATAACAAAAATATTTATCTCCAAGTAAGGGGATGTCAAAAGGCATAAAATAACTATTGGGGAGTAAAATTATACTTGTTCATCAGTTCCTGTACTTTATCCATATTATCTTGCATAAAGCGGGTAAATTCTTTGATAACTTCCGGCGGGTGAATTGGCAAATATGACGTTTGGTAATAAAAAAAGGACTAAAAGGAATATGCTGGAAATAATGCGAAACATAAGTCAGTGCTTCCGTGAAGATTAAACCTAAATTAACAATTGTTGTTCCCCCGACCGATCTAAGCCGACAAAAAAGTATTGATTTTGAGTATAGCAGTTGGATATAGAGATGCCAGTACAGCCGATGTTCACACCTAAAATGAATGAATTTTATATTAGAAAAAGTATATCTACTTCTTTAGCTTTTTTAATTCTTTTAATATTTTCTTATCTGAAATTACTACAGTATATTTATTATACATTCCACCCTCTGATTTATAAGTAACGTCGCATTCAGTTCTAAGAGGGCATTTAGGAAATGTGATTTTACCATCAGTAACTTTGATACCGGGTGAATATTTCCCGGTGTCCATTATGACTTTATATTCAACTGTCTTGCCGCTAACTGACAATACTTTTACATTGCTATAGTCTGAAGAGCAGGAGGCTAGTAGTCCGATAAGAATTAATGCTGTGAAAGTTATTTTCATAGTGTTTCTTTACATTGTTATATTCATTTCGAAATTGTAGACCCTAAAATCAAATATTCAAACTATGAGTCACATTTCTCAGGAAAGGACACCGGTTAATCCGTTCTTGCTTCACTAATCAACCAAAATAAAATTTTACAAATAATTTTATCTTTTATAGACAAATACTTTGTACTGAGAGTAGATTTAAAATGAAATTTTTAAACACTTTTTTAAATAATAGTTTCAAACTTTTAAGCCAATAAGAGTAATATCATCTCTGCGTTCGCTTAGGCCTTGGTAATTTTTCATGGTTTCTACAAACGTTTTTTTCTGTTCTCTCATAGGTAATTCATTCATAGCCTCAATGAGTTTGACAAAGTTTTTCCTTCCGAAAGAAAAGCCCTTTTTACCGCCCACTTGATCGGTATAACCATCAGTGAATAAATAAAAAGACATGCCGGCGTTAACGTTTAAGTAGTGTTCTTTATACTGAAAATGTTCAGCTGGGTCGTGGCAACCTATTGAATGCTTATCGCCTTTAATTATATTTGTTAACTTATCCTGAGTATAAATTAAGGTATTTGAAGAACCGGAATATTTTACCTCTTGTCGGCTCTTGTTGTAGTAGAGTACGCCACCGTCGAAACTAATATCATTACTTGTATTATCGCTACCTTTTTGACTCAACTGATTTATGTGTTGATTAAACTTATTTAAAATTGCCGCTGGACTAATTAAATCTTGTGTGTTTTTAATGTCGGTTAGAATTTGTTGTTCTATGGCTTTAACTGACATGGTTATAAAAGCTCCTGAAACACCATGCCCCACGCAATCGATAACAAATATTAAAAGTTCTTCGGGAGTAATTTCTTCGATTAAATATATATCGCCACTGACAATATCTTTAGGTTCCCAAATAATTAGATATTCACTGAAATAGTTTTTAAGAGCGGATTCATCCGATAAGATTGTATTTTGAATTATCGCAGCACTCGCGATAGAGTCACTGGTATTTTTATGAGAATTATATAATTTTTCCTCTGCTTGAATTTGCTCATCAGATTTAAGGGTAAGTGTTATTAAGGTGTTCCCAATTTTAACCACTGCCCCCGGTAAAGCAGAAAGTTTATCTATTTTTTTTCCTTCTAAATAAGTACCGTTAGCAGAGTTCAAATCCTCAATATTGAAGCTGTTGTTCTCATAAAAAACCTTAAGATGTGATCTAGAGACTAATTTATCATTAATAATAACATCAGATTGATTTCCTCGGCCGATAATTGTTGAATGATTAAAAGGAAAAAGCTTTCCTTTATCTTCTCCATATATTACCGAGATAACCGGGTTTAAAATAAATTTATTGATGTTAACGTGAGAATCTATGATGGTATCGTCAACTTCTCGCTCAACCAAGTCAGAGTCCTTCTTATTATCATCTTGCATTATGATGTCTCATTAACAGGATAAAAATTTTTAAAAGTATAATTATGAAAGATAAACAGTTCCTTAGGGACATGAAAAAGTAATCGTTACCTAGCAATCAGATTGAATTGAGATAATAGACTACTACAGGAATTTTGTTATTTAGGATAGATCTAATCTGTTGATATGTAAATATTGCCCATAATTGAAACCATTACCGAAGAATTTTTATGAGAATTGGAAATGCCAACTTTCGATATTGTTTTTAAATAAGCCGATAAAGCCCTTTATCAGACTAAATAGCTTGGGCCTAATCGGGTTTGTTTATGATAATGTTGCTGCTTTTATAGCTTTGAGAATAATTTAGCGTGACGGAATTAATTGAGTTAAAACTCCTTCTATAGCCTGTACAATCTTTTCGACTTTTTTAGTATCCAGTGCATCCTGATGAGGTGGTGCGAAGCTTCCCGAGTCATTATCAAAATATTGCCCGGAAGCGCTAGCAAACTCATCAGATAAGGCCGCTCGCGTAAGGATTTCCGCTCCCATACTGATATCGTTACCGGCCACCTTAAAGGCGTCTCTGACCATATTGGTGGCTAGCAAAGAGCCTGGGTTAACCGCTATGATCGCAAGACCTTCCGTATCGAGTGATTGGGCCATACTTCGGGACCACATCGTGAGAGCCAATTTGCTTTGTGCATATACGCTAAAGTCATCCGACAATTGGCGTCGTCCGGCTAGTACTTCCAAATCGACGGGAGCTTGAGCGGCAGATGAGAGGTTAACCACTCGTCCGTTTGGGCCGAGTAATGCTAATAGCCTTTGAGTTAACAGATAGGGGGCAAAGGTATTCACTACAAAACGTATGTCCAGTCCATCCTGCGTTATCGGTTTAGGGACATTAAAGACGCCCGCATTATTGATCAGAACATCCAGTGTTGTCTGTTTTTCAATTACAGCATCGGCCAATGCAGTCACGTCATCCATCCGGGACAGATCAGCGACATAATTGTCTAAAATTTGGCCCTTTGCAGATCCGGTCAACTCCGTCTGCACTTTTTGCAATTTTTCAGGGTTGCGACCGTGAAGCAGAATATTATGACCTAAAGATAGCAACATTTTAGCGGTAGCCAATCCTAGACCGTCGGTGGAGCCGGTAATTAAAATAGTTTTCGACATGCTTTTCGACACAGTTTTCTCCCTTATTCAGAAAAGTCCGGCAATATCTGGTCGGCCAGAAGTTTTAAAGTGGTTTCGATATCGCTTTGGTTAAAACGTAGGTTTAGTGCTACATGATTAATTCCAATCTCTTGCAGTGATTTTAAATGTTCCCGTAGATACCTGACTCCTGAGCGAAACCCCAAATGAATAGGTTGTGCTGTCGTGTCCGGATTGGCAACCAGATCGATATATAATGATTGTACGGCCGGTTTGACAGGAGCGCCGATTGTCTTGATCCTTTCCCGCCAGTCGCTAATAATTTTTGCCTGTGTTGTGACAGGTCTTGGATAGGTGATCCAGCCTTCGCCATTAGCCGCTATCCAATTCGGATCTTGTTGGCTACCACCGGTAATCAGCATAGGTAGTTTTCCGCTGCTTGGCTTAGGCAACATATCCATATCTCCGGCGAGGTTGCCGAAGCTATTTTCGAATGTCGGCGAGTTTTCCCACATGTGTCTGATATAGCAAAAGCTTTCACGAAAACGCGCACCACGTTCCGCAAAGGGTAGCTTAAGAGCAGGATACTCCTCCGGTCTGTCGCCTGAAGCAACCCCCAAGAGTAATCGACCACCAGAGAGTTGATCGACACTGGTCGCGGCCTTGGCAATATGCGCCGGATGACGTAAAGGTAGAATGATGCTAGCCATACCCAGGGCAATTTTTTCGGTTTGAGCGGCTAAGAAACCGAGATAGACGAAGGGATCGAATATCTGCCCGGCATCACCGAAGGAAGGTACATTGAACGGCACATCTCTTAACCAGATGGCGGAAAATCCCAATTCCTCGACCAGTTTGACCCGTTCCAGATGTCGATTCATGGTTGGCACCGGACTGTTTGAGTAATTTTCCAACGGCACCACGACTCCCAGGCTTAAGCGACCCGGTCGGAATACGCTGTTATAAGCTCGATTAAGAGTTTGGAAATTGGAAATAGTGTTAGCTTGGGGCATTTTCAACTCCATTAAGTGGAAAAACCGGTTATCGGATCTGGTTAGGCAATAATGCTCATTTCGTGCACGGTAAACTCTTCAACCGCACCATCGGTTGCAGCCAAGTAATCTTGCAGATGCTGTGCATTCATATGTATTTGCCATAAATCACGGTTTTGCCAATTTTCATAAAACATAAAGTGGGCCGGATTTTCGATGTCTTGATGTAAATCGTATTGCAGGCAGCCTTGTTCGGCGCGGGTTACGTCTATCAGTTTTTCAAGCTCAGATTTTACCAAATCAATCTTTTCCGGTTTGGCGGTAATATTGGCGACAATGGTTAATTGAGTCATTTTGTGTACTCTTTATTGGTTAAGGTTTTTAATTAAAAATCGTGCAAGACTATCTTGCCGACGGCTCGACCGGACTCCAACTCGTGGTGTGCAGTACGTAGGTTTTCGGCATTAATGGTGCCTAAGTTTTTGCCTATTGTGGTTTGAATGTAGCCTTGATCGATTAAATCTGCAACGCGATTGAGTAAACGACTCTGTTCACCCATATCTGCAGTTTTATGCATGGAGCGGGCAAACATAAATTCAATATGTAATGACTGGCTTTTGGGTTTCAGTTTCATCACATCTAAAGGCTTCTTTGGATCGTCGATCATGGCAATTTTACCAAATGGTGCTAATAATTCCGTATAAGACTCGAAGTATGAATCGGTGCTGTTTAAGCTGGCCACATGGGTTACTTGAGATATTTCTAAGGGCTCAATTTGCGGCAGAAGCGGCTTGTTATGGTCAATAACATGATCTGCTCCAAGTTTTTTCACCCAGGCTTGAGAGCTTTCACGTGACGCGGTTGCTATAATTGTGGCTCCGGTAATGGCTTTAGCAATTTGAATTAAAATGGAACCCACACCGCCGGCTGCTCCGATAATCAAAATCACCTCATCAGATTTTTGGCTGGAATCCGGTAATTGCTGCTGTATGGTTAAATGCTCAAATAATATTTCCCAAGCGGTAATGGCTGTCAAAGGCAAGGCAGCAGCTTCGGCATCCGACAAGCTTTTTGGTTTGTTTCCAACCAGACGTTCATCAACCAACTGATACTCGGCATTACTACCTTGACGATTGAGATCGCCGGCATAGTAAACAATATCACCAGAATTAAACTGAGTTGCCTCTTTTCCGGTGGCTATGATTTCACCTACCGCATCCCAGCCGAGCACTTTGTAGTCACCTGTGCTTGGAGAAACATTCCGGCGAATTTTATAATCTACCGGATTCACGGCAATAGCCTTAACTTTAATCAGTAAATCGCGACCGGTAGCGACTGGTTGTGGTAATTCAATATCGATTAATGACTCAGGATTATCGATGGGTAAGGAATGGGTATAACCAATAGCTTTCATTTTGTTCTCCAGTTATCCCCAGGGATGGGGTGTATGCCGAAATTTGTCAGGAACAAATTCTGCAAATTGTTGGATAACATAATAGCTCTTGATTGTTATGCGTTAAACAGGATAATATTTGAAATATTTTCAAATATTATTTGATAATATGCTTTTAGAAGATCTACAAGTTGTCTTAAAAGTAGCGGAGTTCCGCAGTATTACTGCCGCTGCAACTAATTTGGATATGAGAACCGCAACAGCCAGCGCGGCAATTAAAAGGGTGGAAAGTGCCTTGGGTGCGGAACTGTTTGTAAGAACTACGCGTCACCTTAGACTCTCCAGTGCGGGAGAAAGATACATTCCCCAATGTCAGCAGGCTTTACTTACACTGGATCAGGCTCGGCAAAATATCCAAGACGATTTGGATATCGTTGATGGTGAGTTACGTATCGCACTGTCATCGGACTTGGGGCGGAATCTGGCTATTCCCTGGCTGGATGAATTTATGGATGCATATCCCAAGGTCAGTTTAAGGACTCATATCAGTGATAGTAATATAGACTTTTATCGCGATTCACTGGATATTGCTATTCGTTATGACTCACCAACGGATGCCAGTCTATACGGTTTTAAACTCTGTAACGTCCCGGTGGTGCTATGTGCGACACAGGAGTATCTTGATAAACATGGTACCCCCAAACATCCTCAAGACTTGTCCGCGCATAACGGGCTTTTTTACCAACGCTACGATATTACTCATGATGTTTGGGAATTTTCAGATGGTAAGACAAGCCATAAAATCAAGATGAATGGTAATCGTGTTGCCAATGATGGTGACTTGGTTAGAAGGTGGTGTGTTGCGGGCAAAGGTTTGGCTGTTAAGTCCTGTCTGGATATGTCTGTAGATTTGCTTTCCGGCAATGTGGTCAATGTTATGCCGGAGTTTAAACCATTATCTACTGAACTCTGGCTTATCTGTCCAAGTAGACAATCGATTACCCCGGTGGTTCGATTACTCAGAGATAGCTTTAGAATGAAGACAAAAGATATTTTGAATCGACTGATTGATAAAGCTCTCGTAGATGCAGCAGCTCTTAGCTTTTGAGTATTCTGATTTTATTCATTCTCGTCTCGGCTCAACTGATTAATTTAGGATTATGAATATCAAAGTAGCTGATTTGTATAGTGGAAGAAGCTCTTTCTAAGAATCGGTCTATCCCCATAGGTTATTGGAAACCATCGTTAAATAGCTTTATAATTGAGTTTCAAGAATAGTTAGCCCACTATTATTTAACTGGGTCGTTACATCGTTTCTTTTACCCCCCTAGCATCGTTAAAAACAGCTTAATTAGGTAATTTTTCCTTTTATGATTAATGAACCCTTACATTCGTTAAAACAATTTGAAGCTTTTTCAAACTTATCTGATAAACAATATCTTTTTATAAAACAAAATGCCTCGTTGTTAAAAGTACCGGCCAATAAATTAATCTTGAAATTGGGTGCTGAGCATAGGAATTTGTTTGTCTTGTTGCAAGGGAAATTAAAAATCTGTGATCAAAATGATCATGAGGATGTTCTATCTGCTGGTTCTGAAGCAGCAAGAAGCATTATTGCTCGAATTCGTCCCAGTCTATATCGGGTAAGTAGTTTAACGGATGTAAAGATTATCACTTTTTCAGAAGATATTTTAAATAAGGTTCTATCGCTTGAGAGTGCTGACGGCGAAACGACAACGGAAAAAGCTCATGGCAATCCTGCTCTACAGGGCAAGATAATTCAAAATAAAATACTGGCTGATATTGGGTATCAATTAAAAAATGAACTATTGGTATTGCCAAGTATGCCCGATATCGCATTTAAAATCCGTACTGCAATAGAAGATGAAGATAGTGATATCAATGATGTTATAAAAATCATCAATATGGATCCTCCCAGTGTCGCATTGCTTGTCAATACTGCAAATAGCGTTTTATACAATCCTTCTGGTGGAAAAATTGAAAACTGTAAAGCTGCTTGTATGCGACTGGGCGGTAAGATGATAATGAATTTAGTGTTGTCACATGCCACTAAAGAGTTGTTTAAATCAGACTCTACGGCGTTGAACAAAAAAATGTCTGAAATGTGGCAACATAGTGTCAGAGTAGCTGCAATTAGTTCCGTATTGGCACGCTTAACACCAGGCTTTGATCACGAAAAAGCACTTTTGGCAGGCTTGCTGCACAATATTGGGAGTGTTGCGATATTAAATTACTTAAGTCGTGAAAAAATTCTTATAGAAGATTCAGATTCTTTACATGATCTATTATTTTCAATACAGGCTGAAGTGGGAGAGAAACTACTAAAAAAGTGGGATTTCTCTCACGATCTGATTGAGATTGTAAGTCATTCAACTAACCTCTTTTATACTGAGAATGAACAACCAAACTACATTGATATTATCAATATTGCTCAGGTCCATGCGTATATCGGTACTCCCTATCAGGATAGAATGCCCACTATTGACCAATTACCCGCCTATAAAAAGTTAGCCTTGGGACAATTAACACCGGAGTTGAGTATTAAGGTATTAGTTAAATCTCAGGATGAAATTGACCAGACCATTGCATTATTTAGTTAACATGATAACTTTAATGTAAGGCTCCAATTTAATTTTCGATAATTATCAATGAGCTCATAAAATAAATCTAAGATTGAACGGAATTTATATAGGTGATCGGCGTAGCTAATGATATCCCGTTTTTTTCGGCCGTTTTTAAAATACACTCGCGAATAATTTGCCGTAGCTTGATGAGTGATTTGACTTCCTTGGTGTAATAAAAAACACCCCATTCAATAGCATGGTCACCGGTTTCCAGTAAGGCAACTTGAAAGCTTATCTCTTCGGTTAAATCACCGGAAAAGTCATTTTTAAGTAATGACTCAGCTTCTTTAATAGTTTGCCGAATCATTTCCGGTTTTACGTCATAACCAATTTTAAAACTCAGTTTTTCCCTTAAACCTTTGGCTGAAGCAAACTTAGACAGGTTGTGGATGGTAAATTCTCTTAATCGGGAGTTTTTTAACATGATGCGGTGATTATTCACTAGGTTTAAAATCTCGGTGTGGAATAATTTGGTTTTAAATACAATACCGATTATCGAGCCATTATCTTCAAATTCGATAACATCTCCCTCTTCTAGCATACGGTTATTCAAAAATATCAGACCGCTAATGATATCCGGTGCCCAGGCATTCTGTGTTAAGGCCAGGAATACACCGATAATACCGATTACCCCACCAGCTTGTAATAGGCTATTAAATTCCAAAACGTTGATAATTGAGATTAAGGCAATAACAAATAAGGCTATGCCTAATAGTAAATTAACCAGCCGGCTGGTATAGGTTTCGCTGTTTTGTCGTTCGCCATTAACTTCGCGTTCCTTACCGTACTTTTTTCGAATCCAATAAGCTCCAATTTGTTTAAACAAATAAGAAAGATAGATTATTACCCAAATAGAAACTAGTTTTAATCCGATAGTACTGTCACTGGAGGAATAGATATGGCTATAGCCATAGCTGAGAATAATAAGGAGGTTTAAGGCCCGAAAAAGCTGTACCTTGAGTTTAAAGCTGCTGCTTTTCTCACTTTGGGGCTGGAAGAAATTGAGAATCCGCTTGGCGTAAAGCATTAGTGCCAAATTAAGGGTGATTACTAGGTAATCAAATAGCTCAATTCGGTCGATATAACTATAGATATCCATTGTTTACCTTGTTGGTTTATATTCGATACAGATTAACCGTTAGGTAGCAAAATGGCAAAATTATATTTTAGAATAAAAAAGGCCGGATAAACCGGCCTTTTTTATTCGAGCAAGTAAAGCTTAAGACTTTTTCTTTCTTTCTAGAGTTTCTTTAATGACCTGTTCGGCAACATTCTTCGGACATGGCGTGTAGTGTGAAAACTCCATAGAGAACTGACCACGGCCTGAAGTCATGGTACGTAAATCACCAATATAACCAAACATTTCTGCCAAAGGTGCATCGGCTTTAATACGAACACCCGTTGGAGTAGATTCTTGGGATTTGATCATGCCACGACGACGATTTAAGTCACCAATACAATCACCAACATGATCTTCCGGCGTAAATACGTCCACCTTCATGATTGGTTCAATTAATTGTGGTCCGGCTTTAGGCATAGATTGACGGTAAGCATTTTTAGCGGCAATTTCAAACGCCATGGCCGAGGAGTCCACCGCGTGGTAAGCACCATCCATCAATGTTACAGAAACGTCTAAACATGGATAACCGGCCAATACACCTTCATTCATCATGTCGTTAAAGGCCTTGTCGATAGCACTCCAGTATTCGCTTGGAACATTACCACCGGTAACTTTTGATTCAAAGCTAAAGCCACTATTTGGCTCACCTGGCTCGATGATATAGTCAATCTTACCAAACTGACCAGCACCACCAGACTGCTTCTTATGCGTATAGCTGTCTTCAATACGCTGAGTAATCGTTTCACGATAAGCAACCTGAGGTTTACCAACGGTAACATCGACACCGTGAGTACGCTTAAGAATATCAATCTTAATATCCAAGTGTAATTCACCCATTCCCTTAAGAATGGTTTCACCACTTTCTTCGTCAGTAGATACGTGGAAAGAAGGATCTTCTTTCGTCATCTTATTTAAGGCAACACCCATTTTTTCCGAACCGCCTTTGTCATTGGGAGAAATGGCGATAGAGATAACCGGATCAGGGAATACCATAGGTTCTAATGTGGCTGGATTATCGACATCACATAAGGTATGACCTGTTTGAGTGTTCTTTAATCCAACAAAGGCCACGATATCACCCGCTTGACAAGAATCCAATTCTTCACGAGAATCAGCATGCATTTCTACGATACGACCAATACGCTCGGTTTTGCCAGTGAAGGTATTTAATACGGTTGTACCTTTTTTCAATGTTCCTGAATAAATACGGGTAAAGGTTAAAGCACCAAAGCGGTCATCCATAATTTTAAATGCTAAAGCACGGAATGGTCTTGCAGCGTCTACTAGAGCAAATTCACCTGTCTCATTACCTTCTAAATCAACCTCTGGTTGAGGTTTAACTTCAACGGGATTTGGCAAGTAATCAACAACGGCATTAAGAACTAGCTGAATACCTTTGTTTTTGAATGCAGAGCCACAGTAAGTAGGGAAGAAGTCTAAGGCAATGGTTCCTTTACGGATACAACGCTTGATATCGTCGATAGATGGCTCTTCCCCTTCCAGGTAAGCTTCCATTAGGTCATCGTCTTGTTCCAATGCCAATTCGATCAATTCTTCACGAAACTGCTCGACTTTATCTTCCATATCGGCAGGCATGTCGGTAATGTTATATTTGCTTGGATCACCGGAATCATCCCATATCCATGCTTTACGAGTTAATAAATCAACCACACCAGTAAAATCATCTTCAATACCAATTGGTAAAGTCATAGGCATTGGAGTAGCGCCTAAGACATTTTTAATTTGGTCGGTAACACGATAGAAGTCAGCACCTAAACGGTCTAACTTATTGATGAAAATAACCCGAGCAACTCCTGATTCGTTTGCATAACGCCAGTTAGTTTCTGACTGAGGCTCAACACCACCGGAACCACAAAATACACCAACACCGCCATCTAATACTTTTAATGAACGATATACTTCAATAGTGAAGTCAACGTGTCCTGGAGTGTCGATAATGTTTAGACGATGACCATCCCATTCACAAGACGTTGCAGCCGATTGAATTGTAATACCACGTTCTTGTTCCTGATCCATGAAGTCAGTTGTTGCTTCACCATCATGTACTTCACCAATCTTATGGGTTTTACCCGTAAGATTCAGAATACGCTCTGTGGTCGTTGTTTTACCGGCATCAACGTGGGCGAAGATACCTATATTTCTGTATTTGGTTAAATCAGTCATGTTATACTCGGTTAAAAATTCAAATTGAAGCTGTTTGTTAAGTTAGTAACACTGGTAGCTCTTAAGTTTGATCAAACAAGCACCTCAATGGTGAGGCCCAATGCTCCTTTTCCGATAGTGAAAAAAGCGCCTATACCGTAAGTGTGCGTAACACTTGGCGTAACAACTTAATTTGATACGGAAATTATCCCAGTCGACACTGAGAATTTGCAAAAATATTTGGCCTTTTTTGCTGACAGTGTAAAAATACACGCGAATTGTATTTATTTTTTACCAAAACATCAACTAATGTTTTACTTCATTGCCATAAATCATACAAATTATTTCAAAATCAGGGTATTTTTTGGGGAATTATTAAAATCATTTGCACCATTCCCATTAAACTATAGAACGGGGTACAATAAATTGCTTGAGCCCGAACAACATAAAATCAACGTGGATTACACAATGAACAATATCAAACAATCCAAGATAATTCGGCAAATTTTTCTCCTGGTTGTTGTTACGACTTTTCTTTCTGCTTGCGGTACGGTCCGCGATGCAACGGACTGGGTTCCAGGAGTAGACAGTAACGAAGAAATACAACGCCAAAAACAGCAAGAAGAACGCCGGAAAAGAGCGCTACAGAAGAAGGAATATCAATCTAAAGCTGCCTATGTACCGATTGGACCGCAAGCTGAAATTGATGCCGAAATTTCGGTTATGATCAGTAAACGCTATGCTGAAGAGCCTAATATTGAAGCTGGAGAGGTGGGAATTGATGTCCATAGTGGTGTCGTGACCCTGAGCGGAACGGTGAGCAGTGAGGCGGCTGCAGTGAAGGCTATCTCGTTGGCTAAGTCGGTTGGCGGTGTAACGCGGGTAATATCTAAATTAATAATAATTTCGGTTCGATAGAAAATTATGTGTGGATTTTGTGGGATATATAATTTAGACGGCCAGGAGCCGGATTTTGCAGCCCTGGCAAGAATGCTAAACAAGTTGGAACGGCGCGGTCCCGACCATGAAGGAACTTTTTCTGATGGTGGAATTGCCTTGGGACATCGGCGTCTATCGATTATCGACCTTTCGGAACGTTCTAACCAACCGATGGTTGATAGCGATTCTGGTTTAGTGCTGGTTTTTAATGGCACTATCTACAATTATCCACAATTGAAAAAACAGCTTCAGCAACGTGGGCATCATTTTTTTTCATCCGGTGATAGTGAAATCATAATCAAAGCCTACAAAGAGTGGGGACAGGAATGTACTGAGTATTTACATGGAATGTTTGCCTTTGCGATCTGGGATTTACACAATCAGACTCTGTTTATGGCCAGAGACCGTTTGGGAATTAAACCGTTCTACTATAGCTTTGCCAATAATCGATTGGTTTTTGCCTCTAATCTTACCGCTATTTTGGAAGTGGGCGATATTGATACCAGCATTAATCCTTTCGGCTTGCATAATCAATTTAGCCTACATGCTGTAATACCGGCCCCGAATACTATTATTAAAGGGGTAAAAAAGCTCGAACCGGGAACCTCCATTACCCTTTACGCCGACGGTAATATGTTACATCGCCGCTATTGGCATTTAACTGCTCGTCGTGATGAACAGAAAAAACATTGGCAGGAAGAGCAATGGACCGAAGCCATTCACGATAGCTTGATGTCGGCGGTGCGCAAACGTATGACCATTGCCGATGTACCGGTGGGAGTATTGTTATCCGGTGGACTGGATTCCAGTTTATTGGTTGCTTTATTAGCGGAGGCCGGAGTCCATGACTTGCGGACCTTTTCCATAGGATTCAGTGATATTGGGGACGAAAAGGGCAGTGAATTTGAATATTCCGATCAGGTGGTAGAACGTTATGCGACGGATCATAAGAAATTTTTAATACCTAATTCTCAAGTTTTAGAGCGTCTTCCAGAAGCTATTGAAAACATGGCAGAACCAATGGTCGGCCAGGATGCCGTGGCTTTTTATTTGCTCTCGGAAAAAGTTTCACAAGAAGTTAAAGTGGTACAGAGTGGACAAGGAGCTGATGAAGTCTTTGCCGGATATTTCTGGTACCCCAGAATGGAGCAATCTCTAGGAACAGATTTACAACGCTTCTCTCCGCACTATTTCGACCGTGACCATAGTGAGTATCTACAGTCGGTAACCGAGCCATACCAAAGTGATGACTTTACTTCATTGATGGTCCAGGAGCATTTTGCTCAATCGGATTCGGATGATTTTCTTGATAAAGTGCTCAGTTTTGATGTCACCAATCTAATTGTCGATGACCCAGTCAAACGAGTTGACAATATGACCATGGCATGGGGACTGGAGGCCAGGGTACCTTTTTTAGATCATGAGCTGGTTGAATTGGCCGCTCAAATGCCGAATAAATATAAAATTGGTTCGCAAGGAGCCAAACATGTATTAAAAAGCATTTCTCGCGGAAAAATACCGGATGCGGTGATTGATCGACCGAAAGGATATTTTCCTATGCCGGCGTTGAAATATGTACGTGGTGAATTTTTAGATATGATGCAAGACACGCTGTCATCTCAAGTATGTCGGGAACGTGGAATTTTTGAAAACAGCTATGTTCAACGCTTGCTCGATAATCCTGAAGCACCTGAAAATATGACTCGATTACAGGGAAGTAAATTGTGGCATATGGCACTTTTGGAGCTTTGGCTGCAAACTCATATTGACCGCTAAAACCTAAACGGTAGCATGGAATGTCTCAAGAGGGATAGCAAATTAGCTTATTATATATAAAAAGATATATAAAAATAAAAAAAATATAAAAATCAACTGCATATGGCGCATTATTGTGCATTTCTTAATGTTCTTATTGAATTTATTGGAAAAACTGATACAAATCACTTTTATTGTTTACAGAATCAGATATACTCTTAGGCCGAAAATAGTTATAGCCAGATAACAAAGAAAAAATAGTAACTATTCAACAAAAAAAATACCAGTGTTTCTCCTGATTTAGGGTAAGTTCCTCTTAAGAAATACAATAATGGGAATAGTGATGTATTTAACGATGCATCTGCTGATAAGGGTATTTTGGGCCGGATGGATACTATCACTAGAAAAACAGGGGAGATTGTATGAAAAAAACCTTTTATGGCTTTTTGTATTTATGTTTGCTACTTTCATTTGGAATAGCAAATTCCGCGGTAAAGGAGCCACCGACCGAATTTTCCGAAGAAAGTAAAGAATGTGTTGCCTGCCACAAGAAAAATAATCCTGGTATTATCCAGCAATGGGGGCAAAGCAAGCATTATCGTGCCAAAGTTGGTTGTTATGAGTGCCACCAGGCAGATGATGGTGACGTAGATGCATTCATTCATGATGAGAAAAAAGTCAAAAAGAACATATCCATTATCGTTTCACCAAAAGATTGCTCTAACTGTCACCCTAAAGAGGTGAAACAGACCGAGAATTCTCACCATGCCAAGGGTGCTGCCATTATCGGTTCATTGGATAATCTGTTGGCCGAAGTGGTGGAAGGTAATAGTGCCATGGTAACTCCTGGTTTCCCCGAAGGTAATTCTGCGGCTGCAGTGAGCGGTTGTTGGCAGTGTCACGGTTCACAAGTTAAAGTTCTGGAAGACGGTGCGCTAGATCCTGCAACCTGGCCTAATACTGGTATTGGCCGAATTAATCCCGATGGTTCAGAAGGTGCATGTTCAGCTTGTCATGCGCGTCATAAATTCTCAGTCGCACAGGCTCGGGAACCGAATACTTGTGGCAAATGTCACTTAGGACCGGATCATCCTCAAAAAGAAATTTATGAAGAATCCAAACATGGTATTCAATATGCTGCCAATAAACATAATCTGAATATTGAAAGTCCAAAGTGGATCCCTGGTGAAGACTATTTTACCGGTCCTACTTGTTCAACCTGTCATATGGGTGCTACCAAAGATATGCCGGTTACCCATGATGTTGGTATGCGCATTTCGTGGAATAATCGTCCTCCGGTATCCATTCGTCCTGAAAAATCTGATGCTAAGATGGGCTTACCAGGTGCCGAAGTTGATTGGGAAACCCGTCGTGATAATATGAAAGATGTTTGCGGTTCCTGTCATAATGAAGAATACGTGGAATCTTTCTACATCCAATATGATGCCTTAATCGAATTGTACAATGAAAAATATGCCAAGCCTGGTATCGAACTAATGAAATTAGCTAAGCCATTGTTGAATCCAGTTAAATTCGCCAATAAGTTGGATTGGACCTGGTTTGAGTTATGGCATCATGAAGGTCGTCGTGCTCGTCACGGTGCATCCATGATGGGACCGGATTACACCCATTGGCACGGCACCTATGACCTGGCTAAGCATTTCTATACCAAGATGATTCCTGAATTAGAAGATTTGATTCATGCCAATGAGAGCTCTAGCGATACTGCTAAGGCTGATGCCGCGAAGGCTCTGAAAGCTGGTATCGAAAAGGTTCTGAATTCAGATAATCATAAATGGTTCTTGGGTAAGATGGATCCTAAAAGGGCTGCCGCTCGTAAGAAAGCAGCAGCTGATTATAAGGCTCGCTACGGCAAGTAAACCAATTCAATGTTAAGTCAGGTTATATTAATAACAATAATGACTTGATATCTTGCTTAAGCCCCATACTGCGAGAGTGGTATGGGGTTTTTTTATGTTACTTATTGTCTGGATATTTAAATGAAACGAATAATTGTTACTGTCATTTTTTTAGTATTTACGCTAACTAACGTTAATGCGAGTGAATATAACAAGTTGATTGAAGAAGGTAACCGTCTTTGGGCTGAAAATAATATTGAGGGTGCTCAGGCCGCCTTTGAAAAAGCCATTCAATTAAACTCAAAAGCTCCGGCAGCCCATGCCCGTTTAGCAGGATTATGGCTGACCAACAATCAAAATAAAAAAGCTATTAAGGCCTATCAGAATGCAATTTCTGCCGATCCAACCAATCCGGCTTTATTTGTTGCTTTAGGGATAGCCTATTTACATGAAGGAGCGTATAGCATGTCTCAAGCCATGGTGAATCAAGCTTTAGCTTTGGATCCGGAACATTTAAACGGTAAAAAACTACAAGAATATGTCAATAAGAAGATGGAGATTATCGCTCAGACCAGTACTCCGACAAGCAAAGTACCTACTGAGCTGAAATCTATGGTTAATCCTTATCAAAAATCACATTAATTCGGATTATTCCAATCCCAGTTTTTTTAAACGATAGCGTAGCTGCCGATAGGTAATACCCAATAACGAAGCGGCGGCTTTACGGTTCCATTTGGTACTTTCCAAAGTATTGATGATTTTGTTTTTATCCGGTAGCCTTTTATTTTCAACGTGAACCTCTGCAAAGGACTCTGGTTGTTCATAGGACGATACCGGGTCATGGCTGGAAAGACTCAAATCATTAACACTTATCTCGTTATTTTCACATAGGGTAACGGCCCTTTCCAAAATATTTTCTAATTCTCTGACATTGCCGGGAAAAGTATATTGTTGCAATGCTGACATAGCCGAATCCGACAAACGTATCACTTCATCAGTGTTGGTTAAACGTGCCAAGAAATATTTGCTCAAAAGTAAAATATCTTCAGGACGCTCGTTTAAACTAGGCATGTGAAGCTCGATAACATTAATTCGATAAAAAAGATCCTGACGAAATTTTTCTTCGTCGACCAATTGCTTTAAATTTTTGTGGGTCGCACTAATGATTCTCACGTCAATATTGAGTTCCTGCTCTGAACCAACTGGACGAATTGATTTTTCCTGAATAGCCCTCAATAATTTAACCTGCATATTTAATGGTAAATCAGCGACTTCGTCGAGAAACAAAGTGCCACCATTTGCTGCCAGAAAAAGCCCTTTTTTATCTTTGATGGCGCCGGTAAAGCTGCCTTTTTTATGTCCAAAAAACTCACTTTCCATAAGTTCGGAAGGAATTGCTCCGCAATTCACGGGAATAAAGGGATGATCCGAGCGTGAACCCTGGTTATGAACCTGTCGTGCCGCCAGTTCTTTTCCGGTTCCCGATTCTCCGTTGATATGTATTGGAGCTTGGCTTTTGGCCAGTTTACTGATTAATTGTCGAGTTTTTTCAATTTGAGCAGAACTACCTAAAAGGTCGCGTTGTTGCTTATCTTGTTCTTCACCAACTGAGGTTTTAGGGGCTACTTGATGGGTATCATTTTGTTCTGCCAGTTTAATGGCAGCATTAACTAGGTTTCGCAACTCAGCCAGCACTACCGGTTTGGAAACAAAATCGAATGCGCCCGATTTCAATGCTTCGATGGCAGTATCCATATTCCCATGAGCACTGATCATGGCGATGGGAACATTGCTATAGAATTGTTGTACCTTCTTGACCAGATCTAAACCGTTGCCGTCGGGAAGACGCATATCGGTTAGACAGATAGAAATTTTATGTTCGTTTAAAAGTTTATACGCAGATTTTAGATCACCGGCCGACAGGGTATCAATATCCATGCGATTTAGCGTTAGCTCTAGAAGCTCGCAAATATCGGGTTCATCATCAACGATTAAGGCCAAATGTTTCTGCATTGCGGTATTTACTTTATTCCCATTAGATTCAACATTTTAAAAAATTTTCTTATGTGGGTATAGATTATTTTAGCAGCTTTTATCGCTTTCCGATCAAAAAAAGAGCTGTGTCACAGTTTTACAGTGTTATTTAGGTAAAAAATTAAACGGTTTTGTTTTTTTCTTCGATCCAGCGAGACATAAATTCAGTACTGCGGTGAAAATGATAGCGCAACATATGGCCTATAAAATTATTTTTGCGATGACATTGAATTATTTCTTCAATTTTGAGTAATTGATTAATCAGAGCGCTTTGGTTCTTATCTTTATTATGGACTTGCTCTAAAATCTGCCAGCCATTTAACTGACACTGATACCATTCTTCTGGTTTTTGATAAAGGGATATTGCCTGTTTGACAAATTCTTCATTTGGTTCACAAATATGTCCACCCCAGGGGAGGTTTTCCGCCATCCCTTCAGCACCAATTGGCGTGGTAATGCAGGGAGTTCCGTAAATAAAACCATCAGCTATTTTACCTTTAATGCCTGCGCCGAAGCGTAAGGGAACCAGATTAAGCCGATAAGTTGGGAATAGTTCCTGAAGCTTTTCGGCTCTTCCCATAATATGAAAACCTTTTTGTGGTTGATGAAATTGTTTCGCCTTATCAGGGACATAGGCACCATATACATGCAGTTCAGCATCGGGCAAGTGGGTCCTTATGCTAGGCCAAATATGTTTATAACACCATACAACGGCATCCCAATTGGGAGCATGGATAAAATTACCTATCATAATAAAATTGCGGCGCTGTTTAAAGTCTTTTAGTTTAAGGTTTTTATCTCGCTGCAACATAAAGGGACTATAAAAAAGCAACTCGGAAGGAATAGTAAACTTTTCCTGCAATAATTGAATTTCAAAACTCGATATAATTAAGGAAAGATCACATCGATAAATTGCTGATATTTCTCGCACAGCATCGTTACTATGAAGATTAAATTGGTAATTTTCATTTAAAGCTTTTTGTCTTTCTCTACGTAAAAAATGCAGATCGATGGTATCCAGGATACGAATGCTATTGGGGCTGTATTTTTCTACTCGCCAACCAAATTGTTCTTCGGTTATAAAACGATCAAAAACGACGAAGTCAGCTTGATGCTCTTGGATAAATTTATCAAAGCTGCCCTCATTAATGGTTATTTTGTGAGATTTAAATCCGTGTTTTTTTAGCTCAATACTCCAGGGAGTTGGCTCTGATGAACTGGCAAAGTCGACTTTCCAGCCCTCAGCTTGCGCCGCTTGGAGAATTGCCATAGTGCGGTAGCCTGCTGCCGAAGAGGCAGGTTCCGGCCAAACATGGCCGATATAAAGTAATTTCTTTGGTACGGATTTCATCATTAATTCAACAATATTTTTCTTCGTATTCTATGTTCTTCATTTTTAAATGGTAAATTTTTTGACACATTTTTACGGTATGAGTTTTGCATTTTATTTAACAAGTTTCGGCAAAGAAATTTTTTTTAACATACTCAGAGACGATTATTGTAGGATTGAAGAATCATGGAAAACATAAATGCGATAAGAGAAATCTATAATTCATTTACCAGTTTCGAAAAAAGTCAGTTACAACAAAAACGACAACTATTGGAGCAACGGGAGGGATTAAAATTTTTAAATCTGGAATCGTATGTTAATTATCTGGCCTTAGAGGTTATTAATAAGGAAAAAACCGAACAAGCTGGACAATCTCAAATCGCATAGTATATGGCTGTTTGCTGTTATCTTTCAGCGCAGTCCGCGATTGCTTGATGGTAGAGTTTTTGATATTCCCTAGCGCTGGATTGCCAGGAAAATTCCTGTGCCATGGCCGTTTTTATCATTCCTTTCCAAATATCTTGTTGTCGATACAGTTCCAAACAATAACGAACCGCATCTGCTAGTTGCTGTTGTTGTTGGTAGTCAAAAACGATGCCCGTAGCTAATTGCTTATTTAAATTCTCAACACTGGCGTGAACCACCGTATCGGCCAATCCTCCCACCTTGTTGACGATAGGGATAGAGCCATAGCGTAAGCTATAGAGTTGATTTAATCCGCAGGGTTCAAAGTGTGAGGGCATTAAAAACGCGTCACACCCAGCTTCAATTTGATGTGACAGAGTTTCATCGTAGCCAATATACAAGCCTATTTTGTCAGGAAAGCGATCAGCCCATTGTTGTAATTGAGCTTCCAACCAATGATCACCACTGCCTAGGATTGCTAATTGTATCGGCAATTGAGTCAGTTCAGGCATGGCATGTAGTAATAGATCGATACCCTTTTGATCAGCTAATCTTGCCACCAGTCCAAGTAGCAAAACAGACTCGTCGTTTTTTTTCTGTTGTGGCAGTTCGAAATATTTTTGTACCGCTTTTTTATTGGCCAGTTTTTTATCAAGCGTTGAGAAATCGTATTTGGCTTTAATATTTTTGTCTTGTGCGGGATCCCATTCATCCGTATCTATGCCATTTAAAATACCACTAAGGCGATCTTGACGATGGCTGAGCAATTCATTTAGCCCGAAACCAAATTGTGGGGTTTGAATTTCCTGGGCATAAGTGGGACTGACAGTATTGATCCGATCCGCAAATACCAAACCGCCCTTAATAAAAGAAAATTGCCCATGAAATTCCAGTTCGTGCATATTCCATAAGGAGACATCCAGACCGATATCATGAAAGATCTGCTCCGGAAATAATCCCCGGTGAGCCAAATTGTGGATGGTAAAAACCATCGCAGGACGATGCTCTTCCTGGTTGAGTAGGGCGCAACTTAAGCCACTCGGCCAATCGTTTGCATGCATCACATCCGGACGCCAATTTAGGCCTAAGCGATCCATGGCCATTTCGGTTGCAGTTTTACTGAGTAGGTGAAAACGCCAGGCATTGTCATTCCAGTCATTTCCCCATTCATCCAGATATGGCGTCCCATTGCGATAATAAAGTCCTGGATAGTCAATTAAATAGACCGTTACATTGGTATTGGGTAGTTTTGTTTCCAGAAGTTTAATTTGTTTTTCTTCGAGTTCAAACTCAATAACAGTTGTTAATTCATATTGCTCGAGATGTAATTTGTCCAAAATACTTTTGTAAGCAGGCAATAGTATCCGAGCGTCATCGCCTAAAGAATTTAAGGCAATTGGTAAACTGGCTGAAACATCACCTAAACCTCCGGTTTTAACAAGAGGATAGGCTTCACTGGTTACAAAAAGAATTTTATTAGACATGTTATTCCATATTACTGATATTATTTAACTGGAGCCAATATTAAACCTCCCAAAGGTGGCAGCGTAATCACAATAGAATGCTCTTTCCCCATCCAGGCGATCGGTTCACTTTTAATTGCTGTACCATTGCTTATATTGCTGCCGCCATAGAAAATAGAGTCAGAATTTAATATTTCCTGATAAATGCCTGCTTTGGGAACGCCAATGCGATAACTACTGCGAGGAACCGGGGTAAAGTTTAGGATAACCACCACAAATTCACCATCGGCATTACGCTGAAAAGAGATTACAGATTGATCGGAATCGTGACAATCAATCCAGTCGAAACCTTGCTCTTCAAAGTCGTATTTATACAAGGCTGGTATTTTGGTGTATTGTTTGTTTAAATCAGCGACTAAAGTGTGTACACCTTTATGACGTGGAGAACGCAACTCATCCCAGCTCAAACCCTGCTCAAAATTCCATTCTTCACGTTGACCAAACTCACAGCCCATAAACAGCAGTTTTTTACCCGGATAAGCATACATAAAAGTGTATAACAAACGAAGGTTGGCAAATTTTTGCCAATCGTCGCCCGGCATTTTTTCCAGCATGGAATACTTGCCATGCACTACTTCGTCATGTGAGAAGGGCAGAATAAAGTTTTCGCTAAAGGCATATAACATGCCGAATGTTAACTGATCGTGGTGAAAATGACGATGTATAGGATCCTTGGAAAAATAGGATAAGATGTCATGCATCCAACCCATATTCCATTTCATCGAAAAGCCCAGACCGCCTAACCAACCGGGTCGAGTTACTTGTGGCCATGAGGTGGATTCTTCAGCAATTATCAAGGTGCCGGGATGGTTAACATGGGTTAAATGGTTCAACTCCTTAAAGAAGTCAATCGCTTCCAGGTTCTCGTTTCCACCATGCTGGTTGGGGAGCCAGTCGTCATCTTCTCGGGAATAGTCGAGATACAGCATTGAGGCGACGGCATCTACTCGTAAACCATCCAGGTGAAACTCGTCCAGCCAAAACATAGCGCTGGCAATGAGAAAATTTTTCACCTCGTTTCGGCCATAGTTAAAGATTAAGGTACCCCAGTCACGATGTTCTCCTTGTTTAGGGTCTTCATGTTCATACAAAGCGTTGCCATCGAAAAAAGCCAGACCATGGTCATCTTTGGGAAAATGTGCCGGTACCCAATCAAGAATGACTCCGATTTGATTTTGATGGCAGTAATCGACGAAATAACGAAAATCATCCAGGTCACCAAAGCGACTGGTGGGCGCGAAATATCCGGTAGTTTGATAGCCCCACGAAGCGTCCAGTGGATGTTCAGTAATCGGTAAAAGCTCGATATGGGTAAACCCCATGGGTTTTAGATATTCCACCAAACGATGGGCTATTTCACGATAGTTTAAGAATTCATTATTTTCAGAAAGTTGCCAGGATCCCAGGTGTACCTCATAAATGGAAACGGGAATATTTAACCAATTATCCGAGTCTCTATCTTTTATCCATTTGCTATCACGCCACTGATAAGTGTCAGCTGCAGCGACCATAGAGGCTGTTTCAGGACGTTTCTGGAAAATTCGGCCATAGGGATCGGTTTTAGTCATCAAAGCGTCATTGTGACGGTTTAAAATCTCAAATTTATACGTACAACCAGGCTGAATATCCGGTATAAATATCTCCCATATGCCGCTTGAACCTCGGCTGCGCATAGGATGACAACGACCATCCCAGTGATTGAAATCGGAAATTACGCTGACCCGTTCGGCATTAGGTGCCCAAGTGGCAAATAAAATACCTTCAATTCCGTCTACGCTGATAGGATTGGCACCCAAAAAACGATAACAATGCTGATGCTTTCCTTCGGCAAACAGGTGTAAGTCGTACTCACTGATTTGTGCGGTAAAGGTATAGGGATCATGGCTGATATGCATATTGCCTTTTTTATCGGTCCAACGGATCAGATAGTGTTCCGGGACTTTGCTTAAATCGCCACTCCATTGAAAGTAATCAGATCCGGGAATACGACTAAAGCTTTCTTGATTGTCCTCTAATAAGACTTCTTCTGCCCAAGGCAAGAAGAGTCGAATCAGGTTTTCAGATGGTTGCTTTGCTAAAAGCTCGAACGGATTATGATGTCGGGCCTGGGAGAGACTGGTAAGTTCTTTGCTAAGTACTTGATTAATCACTATCGATGCCATTTGTTAGGTTAACTGCCAATAAAAAAAACATAGTTTTCATTGGAATTTGTAAACAATGGTGTATATTAATATTCTAAATTAGAGATGGCAACTCAAAATCGTAACGTTGTCATGATAGAATTATCTATTAGCAACAGAATTTGTTTCATTTCTCGTCAGAGTAACCAAATTTGGTAAATAACCAGACAGGGGGTTTTATGGAAGAGGACTTTTCTCCTCGCTTTGTAAGCCGTATTACGCGTAATACATTGGCTTTAATTCTTGCCGGAGGGCAAGGGTCTCGCTTGAAGGAGCTTACTCATTGGCGTGCCAAGCCAGCGGTACCGTTTGGTGGAAAATTTCGGATTATCGATTTCCCGCTGTCTAACTGTATCAACTCGTCAATTCGTAAGATCAGTGTTATCACCCAGTATAAATCGCACTCTTTGTTGCGACATATTCAACAGGGGTGGGGACATTTTCGAGGTGAATTTGGTGAGTACGTGGAATTACTCCCTGCCCAACAACGGGTAAAAGAAAGTTGGTATATGGGGACTGCGGATGCAGTGTTCCAAAATATTGATATTCTTCGTTCTCATCGTCCCGAACATGTTTTGATTTTAGCTGGAGATCACGTCTACAAGATGGACTATGGCGCCATGCTGGCTGCTCACGTGGACAATCAGGCGGATTTAACCGTAGGATGCTTTGAAGTGCCCTTGGAAGATGCCAAAGCTTTTGGTGTTATGGAAGTGGATGGTTATAATCGAATTCAAGAATTTACCGAAAAGCCCTCAAATCCAAAACCCATTCCCCATGACTCGGAAAGGGCATTGGCTTCCATGGGTATCTATGTTTTTAACACCAATTTTTTATATGAACAATTGATTAAGGATGCCGATAACCCCCATTCCAGCAATGATTTCGGTAAAGACATTATTCCGGAAGTAATTTCTAAATACCGTGCATATGCCTATCCGTTCAGCAAGGATGTGATTCAGGAAAAACCATATTGGCGTGATGTAGGAACTATCGATTCGTTTTGGATTGCTAATCAAGAATTGATTGGTGTCTCTCCGGAATTAAATCTATACGATTCCGACTGGCCGATTTGGACACATCAGGAGCAGCTGCCACCGGCCAAATTTGTTTTTGATGATGAGGATAAACGGGGTATGGCGGTTGACTCCATGGTATCCGGTGGATGTATAGTCTCGGGAGCAGTGGTCCGCCACTCGGTGTTATTTTCCAAAGTACATATTGAAACCGGTTCTTATGTCGAAGATTCGGTGATATTGCCGGATGTTAGCATTGGACAGGATTGTGTCATTAAGCGGGCGATATTGGATAAAAGCTGTGTGATACCGGATGGGATGGTTATCGGTGAAAATATCGATGATGATAAGGCTCGATTCCGTGTCTCTGAAAAAGGTATTGTCTTGGTAACCCCCGATATGTTGCGGCAGGATATCCATCAAATTAGATAAATATAATCTATTTCAGAGCATCCAACTATTGCCTTGAATAGCTGAAGAATAATTTAAATAAAAGCAGAACTGAAAGATAAATGACTATTGATAGCGAAAAATTACAGGTGGTGTTGTGCTGGCATATGCACCAGCCGGAATATCGAAACCTGGAGACTGACCAATATCAATTACCCTGGACTTATTTGCATGCCATAAAGGATTACACCGATATGGTGGCACATATTGAAGATAATCCCAAGGCCAAGGCCGTATTCAATTTTACTCCAACACTTTTGGAGCAATTGAGTGATTATGCCTCTCAGCTGCAGGACTATTTTCAAGGTCAGGATAGTATTAAAGACCCGTTGCTAAACGCTTTAGTCGCCAAGAAATTTTCGAGTAAAAATAAAGTCCGCTTGCAATTGATGAAAGATTGTTTAAGGGCTAATCAGGAGCGCTTGGTCGATCCTTTTCCCCCCTATAAACGATTGGCGGAAATGACAAACTGGTATCTGGAGCACCCCGAAATGCTTGCTTACCTAAAAGATCAATATTTGTTTGATCTTTTGGTATGGCATCATTTGGCCTGGATGGGGGAGACGATTCGTCGTAAAGATCGACGGATTAAAAAACTATTAAAACAAGGAAGTAATTTTAGTTTTAAAGATCGCCAAATTTTGCTCTCGGTGATTTCTGAGTTAATTTCCGGATTGACTAATCGCTATAAAATATTGGCTGAAAATGGACAGATTGAATTGTCCGTCACTCCATATGCCCACCCCATTATGCCACTGTTACTGGATGTACAAAGCACTAAAGATGCCATGCCGGATGCACCCATGCCTGAATTCGAACAATATCCAGGAGGTGAAGAGCGGGTACGTTGGCATATTAAACAGGGACTGGATGTCTTTAATAAATACTTCGGTGCTACGCCAGCCGGATGCTGGCCTTCGGAAGGGAGTGTCAGTGATAGAACTCTTGAATTGTTGGAGGAGCACGGTTTTAAATGGGCTGCGACGGGTGGGAACGTTTTACACAATAGTTTGACTAAAGCGGGAATTTTTGACGAAGTCCAGGAAAGTAAAGGGATGCACCGGGCCTATCAACAAGACAATCGGAACATTCACTGCTTTTTCCGCGATGATGGTCTGGCTGATTTAATCGGTTTTAATTATTCCAAATGGCATGCCGATGATGCGGTGGCTAATTTTGTAGAAAACCTGGAGAACATTTATCATCAGTATGACAACCAGACTAATCGCGTTGTATCGATAATATTGGATGGAGAAAACGCCTGGGAATATTATCCTGAAAATGGTTTTTATTTCCTTTCGGCCTTATATGAGAAGCTGGCCGATCATCCCAAATTACAATTGACTACTTTTTCTGAGGTCTTGTCGCATGAGATCGAAGCTGAACCTTTGCCTGAACTGGTTGCCGGTAGTTGGGTGTATGGTACTTTTTCAACCTGGATAGGGGAAGAATCGAAAAACCGTGGTTGGGATATGCTGATTGAAGCCAAGCAATGTTACGATCATGTTATCGAGAAAAATAACTTAAATGATGAGCAGCGTCATAAAATTGATCACCAATTGGCCATTTGTGAAGGATCGGATTGGTTTTGGTGGTTTGGTGACTATAATTCGACTGAATCCGTTAGCAGTTTCGAAAAACTCTATCGTTTAAACTTATCCGTTCTATATCAACTAATGGAACAACCTGAACCGGAATATTTACAACGTGCATTTACCTTCGGCGGCGGCGATCCTGTATCTGGCGGAACCATGCGTCCGGGTCAGGAGCAGTAATGCAAAACCATCATACACTAGGAACTTTTAAGTCACCCTTGGATAAACGGCGAGCCGGGATCTTATTGCATCCTACCTCACTTCCGGCTGATTTTGGTAATGGTGATATTGGACCTGCGGCATACCGATTTGTCGATTTAATATCCCATTGTGGTTTCAGCGTTTGGCAGATGCTACCCTTGGGGCCAACTCATGGAAATTACGGTTCCCCTTACCAAACCTTATCGACTCATGCAGGTAACACTTCCTTAATCAGTCCCATCCTTATGGAAGAGCGGGGGTGGATTAATCTGGATGATTTCAGCATCGAGCAAAAAGCCTCTCCGAATTTTAAAACCATCTGTGCCTATGCGGCGTGGCGAAATATTGTGGCACAACCCGAACATCCCGACCTATATCTATTTCAGCAATGTTGTGAAACTCATAAAGATTGGTTGGAAGATTATGCCTTATTTATTGCCATTCGTGAAGAACATATGCTGCAGGGGTGGACGCAATGGCCGGAAGGGCTACGAAATAGAACCGCTGATTCTCTATCAGCGATAAAGTGGCGTTTACACGATAAGATTGAATGCATTAAGTTTGCGCAATTCAGTTTTTTTCTGCAATGGCAGAACTTGAAGCAATATGCCAATGAGAAAGGGATATTATTATTTGGTGATCTGCCGATCTTTGTTGCTCATGACAGTGCGGACGTTTGGGCTGATCGGGAAAACTTCCATCTTGATGAAAATGGAGAGTCTACAGTCGTAGCAGGTGTACCCCCCGATTATTTTTCTGAAACCGGACAACGCTGGGGGAATCCTTTATACCGTTGGGAGTTTATGCAGGAAGACAATTTTTCCTGGTGGAAACGACGTATTCAAAGTCAGCGTGAATTGTATGATTTAATTCGAATTGATCACTTTAGGGGCCTGCAAGCCTATTGGGAAATTCCGGCAGATTCTGAAACAGCAATCAATGGTCGTTGGATTGAAGCTCCCGGTGATCAATTATTGACTGAGTTGTTTAATAGTTTTGAGCAATTGGCATTGGTGGCAGAAGATCTCGGGATCATTACTTCGGAAGTGGATCAATTGCGGGATAAGTTTCAGCTTCCTGGTATGAAAATATTGCAATTTGCCTTTAGTCACGAATCTGATAACCCCTACCTTCCTCATAATCACAATGAAAATTCGGTGGTATATACGGGAACACATGACAACGACACTACCTTAGGCTGGGTAAGCAGCTTGAACGAATATGACTGTGACTATATTCGCAATTACTTTAAGGCTGATTGTGCTATCGAGGATATGCTCAAATGGATGGCATTTGCATCAGTAGCTAAGCTGGCGATTATCCCGATGCAGGATTTCCTCGATTTGGGAACTGAGCATCGTATGAATATACCAGGTACCATTGAAGGGAACTGGAGTTGGAGTTTTCATTGGGAACAGATAACGGAAACTCATTGCCAGGAAATTCGACATTTAATTGAATTATATGGAAGGCTTGCTTAGCTTAAAATATAGGTAATTACGAATTTTTATATTTGAATTAATTGTTGCCAACAAGAATGCATTTTAAGCAAACTAAGGGCATCTTTTAATAAGCTTTTTCCCGGTTCTGTATTCGTCCAGGTTGAGACGCCGGAAGGGTGTGGCAAAGCGATAATTTCACAGTGATGAGTATCGATATTGATGGTGATAGTTTTCCCGACTACTTCATCTAATTTCTTTATCGGTAGTAGTTGATTGATAGCGAGCTTACCAACCGGGATGAGCAATTGCGGAGAAAGCAATTTGATTTCATTATTGAGCCAGCGTGAACAATTCAAAATTTCTGTCTTATCGGGAACTCTATCACCACTTAATGACTTACCGTTTTTTTGTTTTTTGCCGGGATAACAGCGACAGACTGCGCTCATATAAACCTTGTGGCGAAACTGTTGTTCACTCAGTCCGATTTTCTCAAACCAGGAAAACAGCGTCTTACCGGCTTGCCAGGCAAATGGCTTATGTACCTCTATCTCTTTAAAACCAGGAGCCTGTCCAATTAACATCACTTTGGAAAGGTTCGGAAGCCCATAAACAGGTGGTCCTTGCATTTGCGGACATAATTGGCAATTAGATAATTCCTTTTGATGATGTATTAAATAGTCCATGTTTTTTATTTTATTCTCAATGTTAAAATATGAAAGATCAACAGCACTTAATAATTTTACTATAAAACAGGTTTTGCTATGAACTTTTGCAGTGCGTGTGGTGGGAAAGTCAGTCTGAAAATTCCTGACGAAGATAATAGACCACGTTTTGTCTGTCAGGATTGTGAAAAAGTACACTATCAGAATCCGAAAATAGTGGTTGGTTGTATTGCTGAATGGCAGGGCAAGATACTCTTGTGTCATAGGGCAATTGAACCCCGCTATGGCATGTGGACCTTACCGGCAGGATTTATGGAAAATCACGAGACGGCTATGCAGGGAGCCGCGCGTGAAACAATGGAAGAAGCCACTGCAAGCATAGAAGATATGCAATTGTTTGCAGTGTTTAATATTACCCATATCAGCCATGTTTATATTATGTTTCGAGGTAAGGTTGTCAATGGTTTAGCTGAACCCGGGGCGGAAAGTCTTGCGACTCATTTTTTTAATGAAGAAGAGATCCCTTGGGATGAATTGGCTTTTCCGGTCATCAATGAAAGTTTGGAATTATATTTCGAAGATCGAAAAAATAAACATTTTAAAACCCATATGGGGGATTTGGTCAGAGATGAGAATCATTCTTTAACGATAAAACGATATTAATCTTAATAAAAATGTCGTATTTCTCTGCTAATATTACAGGTTATATAAATATTTTAATTTAATTTGGGGGAATCAACCACAATGAATAGTATTGCACAAAATCAATGGGTCTTTTCTTTTGCCGAAGGAGATGGAAAAAATAAACAATTACTTGGAGGGAAAGGGGCCAATTTGTGTGAGATGACGCAGATAGGCTTAAATGTGCCACCTGGCTTTGTTATTTCAACGGCTGCTTGTTTAACGTTTTTAGACTCTGACGAAAATGAACTGCCGGATGGCCTGCTTGAACAAGTAAAACAACAACTCCTAGAGGTTGAAAAAGCATCGGAAAAACAATTCGGTGACAGTGAAAATCCCTTATTGGTATCGGTTCGTTCCGGCTCAGCTATGTCCATGCCGGGCATGATGGATACTATCTTAAACCTGGGGCTGAATTCTGACACTATCGAAGGATTGATCCGTCAAACCGCTGATCCGCGTTTTGCCTATGATGCTTATCGTCGTTTTATTCAGCTGTTTGGTAAAGTTGCCTTGGGTGTTGATGATGAATATTTTGATGCGGCATTTGCAAAAATTAAAACCGATCATGGTGCCAAAGAAGATGTTGACCTCGATGCGGATAGTTTACGTGAAGCATCGCAGGCATTTTTACAGATAGTCAAACAGCAAACCGGAAGGGCTTTTCCCAGCGACCCGTTCGAACAACTGGAAATTGCCATAAAAGCGGTATTTGGCTCCTGGAATGGTAAACGTGCGGTTGATTATCGTCGCGAGTTTAAAATAACACCTGCGCAAGCTAATGGTACTGCTGTAAATGTCGTTACCATGGTATTTGGTAACCTTGGTAATGATTGTGCTACCGGTGTGGCTTTTACTCGAAATCCCGGAAACGGTGAGAATCGTTTATTTGGTGAGTATTTAACCAATGCCCAGGGTGAAGACGTGGTAGCCGGTATTCGCACCCCAAAACCGATCGATCGCCTGGCTGAAGAAATGCCGGAAATGCATCGTCAGTTAAGCGAGTTACGCGAGCGACTTGAAACTCATTATAAAGAAGTTCAAGATTTTGAATTTACCATTGAGCAAGAGCGTTTGTATTGTTTACAAACCCGCAACGGTAAAATGAATGCCACCGCCCTGGTTCGTACTTCAGTGGAAATGGAACGTGATGGTTTAATCGATAAAACACAGGCATTGTTACGGATTAATCCCATATTGCTGGAACAGATGTTATATCCTCGTATTGATCCGCATGTTAATGTTGAAGCATTGGCACAAGGTTTACCAGCATCGCCTGGAGCAGCCAGTGGTCAAGCCGTTTTCGATGCCGATAGGGCTGAAAAACTGGGTAATTTAGGACATAAGGTTATTCTTTTACGTGAAGAAACCAAACCGGAAGATATTCATGGTTTTTTTGCCGCACAGGGAATTCTCACCAGTCGAGGAGGGAAAACTTCTCATGCAGCAGTCGTCGCTCGGGGGATGGGTAAACCCTGCGTGGCCGGAGCAGAGGGGATTATTGTAGATGTCACCACCCGTCAAGCTCACGTTGGTGAAATCGAAATTAGAGAAGGGGATATCATTACCATTGACGGCACATCAGGAAATGTTTATCTAGGAGAAGTTCCAACCATAGAAGCGGATTTCTCTCTGGAATTGAATACTCTACTGGCTTGGGCCGATGAAAAAGCTAAATTAAAAGTTATGGCCAATGCCGACACTGCAGCGGACGCGAATCGTGCTTTGAAATATGGTGCTATGGGCATCGGTTTGTGCCGTACCGAGCGGATGTTTAATGATGTGGATAGATTGCCTATCGTTATAGAAATGATAATGGCCGACAATCTGGAACAGCGTCAATTGGCTTTAAATAAATTATTACCGATTCAGCGTTCTGATTTCAAAGCAATATTTGAAGCAATGGCTCCACGACAAGTCACCATACGCTTATTGGATCCTCCGATTCATGAATTTTTACCCAATGAAAAACAGCTGGAATTGGAAGTGGAAGAGTTACAGCAATTACGTGGTACGGTTTCCGGTGTTAATGTTTTACAGTCCACAATGAGCTTGTTGTCCGAACAAAATAATGGTCAGCTTAATAGTGCTCATATTCCTGATTTTATCGATCGAGGTTTGGTTGAAGCTGCGATCGAGAAAAAACAAACCATGTTAAAAAAGGTTCGAGCCTTATTCGAAACCAATCCTATGTTGGGACATCGGGGAGTACGTTTAGGGATTAGCTTTCCGGAAATTTATGCCATGCAGATTCGGGCCATATTAGAAGCGGCGGCAGATTGTATTAAGCGAGGAGTAGAGGTTAGTCCCTATATTATGATCCCTCAGGTGTGTACTAATAAAGAACTCAAATATATTAAGGACTTTGTTAATCATATTGCCGTGGATGTGGAAAAAGTCTATGGTTTCCCTGTGCCGTTTAAATTTGGTTCCATGTTGGAAGTGGTTCGGGCCTGTCTACGAGCCGAAACTTTGGCTGAAGAAGCGGAGTTCTTCTCTTTCGGTACGAATGATTTGAGCCAAGCAACTTTTTCTTTTTCACGTGAAGATGCTGAAAATAAATTCCTTCCCATGTATAACGAGCGCGGCATATTACAAGATAATCCATTTGAAGTTTTAGATGTAAATGGTGTTGGTAAATTGATGGAACTAGCCATAGATTGGGGCCGACAATGTCGTCCAAACATGAGTATAGGCATTTGTGGGGAACATGGAGGTCATCCGGATTCCATTGAATTTTGTCATCAAGCCGGGTTGGATTATGTTTCCTGTTCGGCGCCCCGAGTTCCAGTTGCTCGTTTGGCGGCAGCCCACGCCAGTTTAAAAAACTAACTCTCTAAAACGTGTTGAGAAAAGTTGTTGATACATACTCAAACTACCTGAAAAAGCACGATTCAGGTGGTTTGGGTAATAAGTCAGACAATATTGGAAATTCATTCTTGTTTGTATTTATCCGAGCGAGCTTTGGCTAGTTTTGGAATTCAGCGTTATCTTGACAAACAGGCCATTAGAGCTATGTTTTTAGTATAGGGATAACAAGGGAGGTATTGCTAATGATTACCGTAAAAACCCTTAAAACCTTGCTTAATGGGCTACCTGATGAAGCCACATTATATGCTTATGCAGATGAGGATACGGGCATTACCATTATTATGCCGGATGGTAGTTACAAATTTATTCGTGCTGATGATGACCAGCAGATAGATCATTATACTGAGGGTTTTAAGAAAGCATCTTAATTTACAATAGACGAATATTTTCCAATCTGGACTGTTTTAAGTCGTCTAAGTTTAGAAAAAGTTTAGAAAAGAAATTATTCGTCTCGTTTTACTTTCCTAATAATAAGCCTGTGCGGATTTAATATCCTCTTCCGCCACATGGTAAGAAATTTCACCGCCCCGAGTTCGAGTGGCTACCGCATATTTGTAGCGATGGCTATCGGTAACTTCAAGACGTCCCTGATAGGTTTTTCCTTTGCGGGTCTTAATGATCACCTGATAGTTTTTATATTGTGCCAACTTGCTTATCTTAACAGGATGAAATGTTTTCGGGGGCTTTTCCGGTTCTACATTGGGATCTTCCACTTCTATCTTTTGAGACCTTTGGCCTAGTGCCGCCTGCATAAATTTATCTTGATTGATCTTAAGCCCATGTAACTTGACGGGTTTATTATTAACGTTTAATTCGGTAGAGATATTATGGATCAAGTCGGCAATGGGGATCTGTGTTAATTCGTTAAAGTCTTCGATCCCACTTAAGTCAAATGATAAATCGATACTCCCTGGTTTTAATAGGGTTTCCTTATACGCGCCTAAGAGCTCAGGACCGAGACCTATTCCCATTTGTTGGATAAATTGATCGAATAAACGGACGTGTTTTTCAATATATTCTGTTTCTGTGGAAGCGTTTTGTTTAGCGCAATATTTGACTTTGCGGCTGGTCACGGAATCATCGTCATAGCTGATATTAACCTTTCCCAGGCGTGGCATGTTAGTCAAGCTATTAATACTGGGTATACGATTAATATTACCGATTGAAGTAGTCACTTTCATGGAAAATAGGCGATCCAGATTTTCAATTAAAGTTAGGTTGATAGCACTGCGTGACTCATCGTATTGGTATTGAATAATAAAATCAGCCAACATAGATTGATATCCCATGTTTTGCATCGCTTTTACATCAAAACGATTGGTATTGCCACAAGCTAAAGTACTAATTTGGTCGGCTACATTGGGTGGTGTTTCCGGATTAAGAAAAGTCTCAGCAATATTTCCTCCCATATCCATTTCAACCCCTTGGATATGAATTAGCATGGAATCCGGCAATTGATTTTTATTCAGTTTTGATTGTAAGGTGAGCAGGCTCAATAGGTCATTGGTTTTTAATTTTAGTGAGTTAATTTTTACCGTGTCATCAATAAGTGAAGAATAAAGTGCGACGTTATTGACTATTACGCTGCCTTGTAAAGATGTTTCTATTCCTCCGTAACGCAGATCGACAAACGCCGCCACATTTTTTTTCAGATCATCCATGGCACTTTTGGTAAAGTACCAAAGTGCTCCCTTTAAACCACCGACAACTAAGATGGGGATCAGCAGTACTGCTATAAAAACCTTTTTCACAAAAATCTCATCTGATTAAAATAAAAAAATAGAAATTCACTATACCTCTATCGCGCACCATAAACTACTATGGTTTTTCCACTAACGGAAATAACGCCTTGCTCTTCGAGGTTTTTGAGTACTCGCCCTGCCATTTCGCGGGAACAGCCGACCAATTTACCCAGTTCCTGGCGCGTTACCTTAATCTGCATTCCATCCGGATGAGTCATGGCGTCGGGTTGTTTAGCTAATAAATCCAATAAAATGGCGGCGATACGTCCGGTTACATCCAAAAATGCCAGATCACTGACTTTTTGACTGGTTTTACGTAAGCGACCGGCCATTTGTCGTGAAACCTCGAACAATACTTCCGGAAATTGCGTCATTAATTGATTGAATTTAACGTAGGATATCTGGGCAATTTCACAACTGGTTTTAGCTTTTACCCAGGCGCTTCGATCGGTATTTTCTTCAAATAAACCCATCTCCCCGAAAAAATCTTCCGGATTCAGATAATCCAAGACAATCTCGTGATCATCGTCGCTCTCCAACATAACTGAAACCGAACCTTTAATTATGTAATATAGGGTATCAGGATTGGAACCTGCCTGAATAATGGTCTGTTTGGCAGGGTACTTTTTTTTATGGCAATGGCTGAGAAATTTCGTTATGGCTGGATTTTCTATTTTTATTTTTACAATGGACATAATAAAATTCTTATCGTTGTAGTTAATAAACAGTAGCATAGCATAGATTTTATAAGAATATATAATCAAAAAAATACCTTGCCATTGAGGCTTTATCTATGAAACACCTTAAGTCGTATATTTGAAGGTAAAAAATCAGTAGAAAGGTGATATTTTTGTGTTGAAAATGGAGACTCTATTCACTGAGTTAGGAAGTTTTGATATGATGCTCCGACTATTGAAAAGGGAAAACAGATGAAAGCAAAAGTAAAATGGGTTGATAACATCATGTTTGTGGGCGAATCAGGTAGTGGGCATGCCGTGGTTATGGATGGCTCTCCTGATATCGGAGGTCAGGATTTGGGTATTCGGCCTATGGAGATGTTGTTACTTGGTTTAGGTGGCTGTACCTCAATTGACGTGATGATGATACTAAAAAAGTCACGTCAAAATGTTGAGGATTGCGTGGCGGAAATCACAGCAGAACGGGCTGATAGCGAACCTAAGGTGTTTACCAAGATTCATGTTCACTTTGTCGTAACCGGTCAAAATTTGAAGGAAAAGCATGTGCAACGTGCGATTGAGCTGTCTGCGGAAAAATATTGTTCGGCATCAATTATGTTAGGAAAAAGTGCTGAAGTTAGTCATGACTATGAAATAATTGAAAAAAATTAAATCGGTTTTAGCCGGAATAATAGCTTGTTATTCAATATGTCTCTTTTGAGGACGCCAATAGTAATACAGTGCTAATAGATAGTGAAATGATTTCATAAGCTCCGGAAACTGGATGTATTAACAGAGTGTTAAACTAAGCTATTTTAAACCAAGATAGTGTTTTTTTATTCAAAACAACTTATACTCCAGTTAGGGGAAGTAAAATTATAAACAGGAGAATGTGTGACTCATTTAAATAATTTTATTGGAAGCATAACGGCAGCTATTATTGTTTTAGTATCTTTTGTAGTGATTAGCTTACAAATTGTATTTTTTAGTTTTATTTATACCTTAGGAAGCTCATTACGGTTATTGATGAAAAAGTTATATATTCCAACTCGATTGGGTTTCTTTTCTCTGCTTTTTCTTGCCTAAGTGTGTTTATCGGCCTAAGTATGTCAACCAATAATCCATATCGATCCTTAGTGTCCTAAGACGGATTCACATTAACTCCATGAATGTTATTGATCGTTATATAGGAAAAACGGTATTAGCTGCTGTTTTTCTAGTCTTCATTATTATTCTCTCCCTGTATAGTTTTATTGCCTTTATTCGTGTCTCCGATTACGTTGGTGATGGTAATTTTACCATCTACAATGCGATTCATTTTGTTTTATTTACCATTCCTTCCCGTAGTTATGAAGTCTTTCCTTTTTCGGTTTTATTAGGGACACTAATGGGCTTGGCTCATTTAAACAGTAATAGTGAAATTGTGGCCATGCGTGCCGGTGGAATCGGAACCAATCGAATTATTTCAGCAGTACTGAAAATTGGCTTTTTATTGGCTGTTTTGATTTTTATCGTCGGGGAATACATTGCTCCGATTACAGAAAGTATTGCGCAACGAGAAAAGAACTTCGCCCTCTACAATAGTGTCACCCTGGACATTAAACATGAGATTTGGATCCGAGATGAAAATACCTACACCAATATTCGCTCCGTTTTGGCCGATAAAAGTTTGGCAGGATTAACCATTTATTCTTTTTCTGATAATGGCCAATTGAAGACCGCAACTTATGCGGATCGGGCCGTTTATAATAAACCGGTATGGATTTTAGAAGGAATCAAGCAATCTATATTTGCCGAGCAAAAAATCATCACCCGAGAATTGGATAAACGCAAATGGAAAACACCTTTAGATTTAGATTTGGTTGATGTTATTTCTTCAAAAGAAAAGGGACTCTCTGCGGCCGGTGTGTATAAATATGCCAATTATCTGGACAAAAATGGTTTGGATAGTAGTAACTATTATCTCATTTTTTGGCAAAAAGTAACCGCACCGATTACGCTAATGGTCATGTTGTTATTAGCTTTTCCATTTTCTCTTGGGCATAATCGGGCCACAAATTTGGGAGCTAAGTTGTTGATTGGGGTAGTGGTTGGCTTGGTGTTTAATATGAGTAACAAAATTGTCGCTGAAATCGGTTTGGTTTATCATTTTTCACCTTTATTTAGTGCAACCTTCTTAACTATTGCAACGTTTATACTGTCTATACTGATGATTCGGCGAATTCAATAGATAAATTATCAAAACGGCTCAAAATCTGTGCAGTTTTGCAGTACAATACCCTACTTCTAGAAGACTTTATGGTCCGGATTTTAAGGAATTGTTAATAGTGAAACGGCTTGGTATGGTTGTACTAATTACCATAGGCTTTTTATCCTCAAATACAGCCAATAGTTATTACAATAGTAATAGTAATATTCCGGTTGTAGATATGATGCTGACCATGATGGACATGATGGCGCGTGTAATGCGAGGAGACCGCTTAAACAAATTTTCTGGTTTTCCCTATTCTCCCAATCCATACGGCGGCCTACCCATGTCTCCTGCTTATTTATACGGTTCTCCATTTAATAGTTTTTCCCCCTGGTCAAAATTTTCATCTAGCAATCCCTTTGAACATAACCCCATCAAAGATGTAAGCCCTGACAACGATGAAAATGAAAAAACATCATTTTTTGGGACCAATTTGGATAAGGTATGGGAAAGTATGGAAGGTAATATTCCCGGTCTTAATAATTCCATCATGAATGGAATTTGGCAGGCGATGAGCGGCGATATTATTGCCATCTATAAAGATAATTATTTTATCTGGACAGATGGTAATCGACGCCATTTAGCCGGTAGTATTATGATTAAAGGAAAACAGATGGTGGCCTATATTCCGGCGAACAAGCGCTATCTGCGTTTTCAGTTTTATCGCGAAGATAATAAATTTGCAGTTCGTGACACGAACGGACAGATTTATCTTTTTAAAAAGATTCACTAATTCCTGGACCAATGGACGAATTGGGCTATTGGGAAAATGAGACCGAATATGACAAACATATTATTTCGGTTTTTAAAATTGATTCCATTCTTTCCGACTATTTAAAAAACTACCCGAATAAAAATATTTGTGATGTAATCGATTTCGGTTGTGGCGTTGGCCATGCGATTCCGTATTTAACAGGCTTTAAGAATATTTATGCAGTGGATTTTTCCCAAAATATGCTTAAACAAGCACAGGCTAATTATGCTGAATCGAGTAATATTCAATTTATTACCGGCGATTTAAAAAGTACCATTCTTCAGCCGGTGGAGCTGATTTTGGCGGTCGCATCGGTAATGCCTAAAGATAATGATGAATTTGAGCAGATAATTAATAATTTTTTGGCCAATTTAAAAGAAAATGGTCAGATACTTATGGTTCTACCTTCTTTTGAGTCCAATACCTTATTATTTCATTACAAAGCCGATTATTTTAAAAAGGAGGGTTGGTCCAATAAAAAAATCCAAACCAAATTGCGGACCATGCAGGAAAAGCAGCACTATTCGCCATTTGGACATTTGATGACCTCCATAAAACTACCGCAAAAGCATTGGTTAAAGGAAGAAATTGAATTTCGTTTGGATAAATTTAGCTTTAATAAGATAGCTATTGAAAAACTGCAATTGGATTGGGTAGAACAAATTCCCGGACATGCAGTTTATAAAGATTATCCCAAGTTGTGGTTCTGGTTGGTAACCATTCAGCGTTGAGCTTTTGGAACAGTAATAAAAAAAACCATTATTGCTAATGGGGCTTTTTTGCATTTCTAGCTTAGTTAGCTGAGATGAGGGATGATTTACATCATGCCGACCATATATGTTTATGTATTTGATATTTATATTATTATCAAAATTTAACTTACAGAGTACCCCAACTTATACCCCATAAAATAACAAAAATGAAAGAGTTAAAAAATCTATGTAAAGAATGATATAAAAGATATGAATAGTAAAACTAATCTAATATACAATTATTCATTATTATTCTTCAGCCAGCTTTAATACAGTCTCAATTAATGATTCATGCAAAAACACTTCACTTTGTTGGATAAGTTCCAATTTAGGTTTAATTTCTTTAATCAAACCTCTTTTTTTTGCACTTAGCAAGACACCTAAAGAACCAATGGTCTTAATCTTATTAACACTGGCTATTTTCTTTCCCCGTTTATCATCAATGAGTAACCAGTCTGCACTCATCTGTTTATATAGTAGCATAGCCTCTGTTTCACCTAAATCGGCATAAGCATCGAGATAAACATATTGAGCGGTATCAACCTGTTCTATCTTGTCTTTTAGATACTCAATCAGAACCATTGATTCTGCTTTATTACTAACAGACACTTCATCAAAAACTGCCTGAGGGACTTTTACTTCACCAAATAATTTATCCAGTAAATCCAGACTTTGGCAAATAGATAAAGCAATTAATGCTGAACTGTCAGCAATTAAAATCATAGAATTCCCATGCCTTTTAATTCCGTTTCCAGTTCCTCTTTAGAAACATCGATCACAGGAATTTCTTCCTGCTTACAGGCAGCCATAAATTGATAAATATCCATACCAGCCAGCTGAGCTGCACGAGAGATGGTCACTTTTGCATGTTTATATAATCTAAGAGCATAGGATAATTTCATTTCCTGCTGAACAAGTTGTTCACTTTCTAATGCCATATAATCATTAGGTAGATCTATCGCTAATTGCATTGCTTTCTCCTATAGCAAAGTGAATCAAATTTAATCATCGTATTATTATCAAATATGTTGAATTTTGCTCCTCCCCGGTTTAGAGGATATCCATCTTTAGGAGGCTCTTTAAATGACTTCATTAGATCATATTTTATATTATCATCGCTTTATAAAAAAGGTAATAATTTATAAGCCGATGAAACCTTCTTTGCCTATTTTGAGAAAGGCAGCAGAAAACTGTTAAACGCAGTATTTAACAGTTTTATTTTGGCTTCATCAGATTAGTCCTACAATAATTTCATTTTTGTCTGATACTTCAGCACAGTGTGCTTTTTTACACTGGCTGAATGACACACAGCCATGCCCACCAAAAGTTTACCAACCCAGACGCCCGGAAAGAACCGTATTGTATCAGGTGCTCCAGGAAAATCTAAATACCTGGCGGACAAAATCCTTGAGGTGCTGAAACGCTTTCAAATACCACCTTTTTTACTGGAATTCGAGATTACAGAAAGAAGTATTGTCGCCAATTCCGAAGTGCCTTTGCTGGTTTGCGAGGAACTCGCAGCTGCCGGCATGACATTAAGTGTCGATGATTTTGGTACTGATTACTCCGCTTTGTCACACATTGCCAATTTTCCGATTGGCAATATAAAAATTGACCGCAGTTTTATTGATCAGATGTTATCTGAAGGAAAAATACGTGAGATCAAGAATTGTTCTGTTTCTTTAAAACTGGTAAACCATTTTCAAGCCTAACTGCCTACCGTTCTGAGGTTCCACTTGCCCTGAATTCACGCCACCCGGCAAGGGGTCGCCATTATCAAACAGGTTTTTGACATAGGCTGAGGCCTGCAGGCCGTTGGTTAAAAAATTTTCATGATTCAGATTGATGTCCAGGTAATGGTATGGCCCGAATTTCTTGAAGCTAGGCTGGTTGGAGTTTTTGGCCCAGGCTCCGGTCCAGCCACGATAGTGAGCGTTTAGCGTCAGGTCGTCGCGGATGTCCCAGTCGAGTCCAATATTCCACAGATGCCGCGGGGTGCCGGTGACGGTGAGATTGTCGGTGGCGATGTTGGCGCCGGTGACGATGTCCAGCACAACCTGGCCCTGAAAGTTGATTTGGCGGTCCTGGTATTCGGCATGGGCATAGGCATAGTTGCCATACAGGCGCAGATCGTCATCCAGGCTGGTTTCTCCTTCCAGTTCCAGCCCCCAGGTGACCATGTCGCTGGTGTTAATCTCGAACAATTGGACATTGGGGATGCCGCTGATGGTGACCGGGCTGAAACCGGACCACTGGATGACGTCGCTCAGGGTGTGGTGAAACAGGGTGAGGCTGGCCCGGCTGCGCTCATCCAGGTAAAAAAGCTGCAGGTCGTGAGACGCGCTCTCCTGGTTATCCTCGGCGCCCTGGACATAGCGGGTGCCGAAGGGTTGAGAAAGTCCTCCCCGGGACTGCTCATGTGTTGGTGCCACATAACCGGTGTTGTAGGCGTAATTGATGCGCCAGTTGTCGTTGATAGCATGGGATACGGTGGCGCGGGGCATGAAATTGGTACTGTTGCTCCGCGGTTCGTTCCGTTCGAGCCTGAAGCCCAGGGTGAAGATCCAGTCGTCGATACCGCGATAACTTTCTTCGGCAAACAGAGCCCGGTTCTTGTCGGTGATGGCCGGGATAGCCTCGAATAAATTAACGGGGCCGGTGAAGAATTTTTGCAGGGTGGTATTGCGCATCTTCATGTTGCTGGCAGATATGCCCAAAAGCAGGTGATGCTGCGGATGGCGAAAATGGATGATTGCTTCACCACCATGACCTTTGGCCAAGGCAGTATTGGTTTCTGTAGTAGCGGGGTTTGTGGTGAATCTTTGCTCCGTGAAATCATTGTGGAACAGTTTCCATTCCAGAGAAAACCGCCTATTCAGATTATGCTCCCTGCCGATTTCAATCCACGCCTTCTCGCTGGTCCATCGGGTTTCTCTGGAACCATCAACGAATGTGAAAAGGGGATTCCAGTTCTCGAACTGGATCTTGCCAGCCTTTAAATGCCAGTCCTGCCACTCCAGCTTGGCATAGAGGTCATGGCTATCTTCAAAATCCCACAAATTCATCTGCCGGACGGTCTGGATCTCGAAGTCTGTCGCCCCGGCCTGGTAGCTGGTGGTCCAGTCGGCATTGCTCTTGAAAAAATTGCCTGACAGCAGCAGGTCGCCATCATCGAATTGTTTGCCATAGTTCAGCTGCAGCACCTGCCGGTCATGCTGAAACTCGTAGTCAGCGCTCAATGACAGCGCCCCCATAGGCTGGCTGCCGTCATCCAGGTCGGCACCTTTTTTGGTGATCAGGTGGATTATGCCCATGGCTGCATCGGCGCCCCACAGGGTGGAACCGGGGCCGCGGATGATCTCGATACGGGCAATGCGGTCCAGCCCGGGCATCATGTGCAAATGGCCGATGCCGTTGGAGGCGTGGTTATTCAGGGCGTGGCCGTCCAGCAGCAGCAGGTAGTTGGTGTTGACGTTCTGGACAAAACCCCGGTTGGAAATGGGTTCCATGAAAGGCGAGGTGGCATTGAAGAAACCTGGTACCCTGGCCAGTACTTCATGCAGGTTTTTCAGTCCCTGACGTTCAATCTGTTCGGCCGTGATCAGGGTGACCACTGAGGGGGCCTCTTCGATAGAGGTCAGTTCGCGGTTGGCGGTGTAGACCTGCTCTCCAAGTGCGGAAAGGTCCAGAGCAAGTAGTTCCTGCATGACCGGGTCTTTATAATCCTGAGCGTAGATATTTGTGCAGAGTAGAAAAATACCGGGTAAAAATATCCTTAAATTAAATGTTAAATTCTCCATGTTTTTAAAAATTAAGTCGTTCAAAATTCATAATCCAGTGAAATATTGCCGTTGAAACCTCTCGGGCGATATTCACCTCTTAACCAGCCAGATAGTTGATCTAAGTCTTTCAATAGTCGATTAAATTTTGATGGAGTCATTGTTGTCTCCTTATTGTATAACCTATACTATAAGTTTAGTACAAAAATAATTACCAACAACAGTTAAAGGCAACATAGCCATTGGAATATATTCATATATAATTGTTTTTATTAAAGTTTTGTTTTGACTTGTTTTGACTTGTTTTGACTTGTTTTGACTTGTTTTGACTTGTTTTACTTATACCCCAAAATGTACCCCATGATAAAATTATCAAATTTAAGACTGAAGCTAAAGATGCAATTCATATCGAGTAGAACGACCTGCTCCATATTTAGAAATAATGCCTTTATCCAACATATCCGATAAATCACGGCTGGCAGTACGATTTGGACATTTAGCTATCGTCATATAATTATTAGTCGATAGTTCACCTTCAAATCCTTTTCGCCCTTCAGCAAATATTCGCTCAACAACTTTAGCCTGGCGTTCATTTAATTGATCAGCAAACCTATCATAAAACCGGGTTTTATTCAGTACAAAATCAACTTCTTCCTTTGCAATAGACTGTGCATGTATGACAGCATTGGTAAAATATTCCAGCCATTTATTTAGATTTAATTTTCCTTGACCGACCTGTTCCAGTTCTTGATAGTATTGCTTTTTCTTACTTTCTATCGCAGTTGCAAGGCAAGCTAATGTCGGATAACCCAGCGACTGTGAAAGTGCATGATCGGCAATTGCTCTGCCAACACGACCATTACCGTCATCAAAAGGATGGACTGTCTCAAACCAGACATGTGCAATTCCAGCACGTATTATTCCGGATAACTTAGATCTTTTATCTTGTGATGAAGTTTTATTATACCAATCAATAAAAGCATTCATTTCATCCATAACCTGAACTGCTGGAGGTGCTTCATAATGCACTTTATGTCTACCATAAAAGCCACTAACAATTTGCATAGGTGCTGGATCAGTCCGATAATGTCCACGTAAGATAAGTGATGTTCTTTGTTCTGGTACAGCCATTGCCTGCCATTCTCCTAATAAATCATGGCTAAGTGGTTGCGACCATTTTTTTCTAACATCTACCAATAATGAAGCGGCACCTGCTCCTTTTAAATCATTTGTTGGTGGTAAAGTATCTGAATTGATTAATGATAAGAGTGAAGAGCGTACAGAATCACGGTCAAGAATTTCACCTTCAATGGCACTTGTTTTTATGGCTTCTGATAGCAATAAATCTATGATAGCATCGTTTTGATTACTACCGGACAAGGCTTCAATTCGACCTGAAAGCCTTTCAGAAGTTAGCCTGAATTCAGCCATACGATCTGAAAAGAGGTTTTCATCATAGGTGAATTGAGGCCAGTTATTGTTTTGCCATATCCATTTCATGACTTGATTATAATCTTTAATCACGCCACTAATCAATTTTTATTGGCGTGATTAAATTATTAAATACGCCAGAACTAGAATAGTATGAAAATCTAGCTTTTCTTTCATTGCCCTCATTAGAATTTTCCAGTTTAGTAAATATTGACAAAACCTTTGGCTTTATTAATTGTATTGCTAGTCGTAAAATGTGCTAATAATTGATTTACTACTGACTCGGATAATGAGGCCTTGATAATAAATGAAACCAAATGATATCAATTTAGAAATTAAACTAATTGATAAACGTTTGATTAAAATCAATGATGAAAAACTTAAACTCGAAAACCAGAAAAAAGAACTACAAAATCAACTAGCCAATCATAATACTAAAACGCACTAATTAAGCACTTCAAAAACATTTTCTACAGAACAAAAGCTTCAACTCTTTTCAGACTTATTTAAAGGGCGTAATGATATTCATGCACTACGCTGGGAAAATAAATTTAACAAAAGTGGATATTCTGTCGCTTGTTTAAATGAATGGCAAAAAGGCCTTTGTAATAAACCAGGAGCCTTCAGCTCAAAAAAAATAGTAAAGTGTGGAGAATGTCAAAACAGATTCTTTTCTCCTATAAATAAAGATGTTTATTTTGAACATTTATCTGGCAATAAAATAGTTGGAGTATATCCACTGTTACCAGTGCTAAAAATGGACTCAACTATCCTTTTATAGGGTTAACAAAAAAGGCATCATTTAGAGGTATTCTCAACGGTTTTTAATCGATTTAAAGACCAATATGTTACCTTTTATCAGTTCTTATGGTTTGGAAACCGTATTTAATACAGTTTCCATGTTGGTGGATGACATGTCCGGTATTAAAAACCGCTACATCATACCACCCATATACACTTATATATTTGATATTTATATACTTATCAAAATTTAACTTGCAGAGTACCCCAACTAATACCCCATAAAATAACAAAAATGAAAGAGTTAAAAAAAAGAAGGATGCAAAAGATATGAATAGTAAAACTAATCTACAACCATTCATTAATCACTGGGTTAGAAAACTATAGCCATTGGTCACGGTCTTGTTTTCTTAGAATTGCCATAATTTCTACCACATCACCAACCAAACGATAATAAACTGTATCAACACCACATAAGCTTTTTCGATATCCTTGTCGAAGATCATTAACTTCAGGATATAAGTCCGGATGTTGGGCTAATAGTTCAAAATGATCAAAAAAATCGTTGTAATATTGGTCAGCTCTTTCCAAGCCATGATTATTTACACCCCACTGGTAAATCCGCCATAAATCCTCACTGGCTTCCTGAGATAACTTAAATGTTCCCATCTTTTTGCAATCTATTTTTAAAGGTTGCTAGTAGTTCATCACGATTTAAATTAACAAAACCACTTTGTTCCGCTCGAATCAGTTTCTCACGGATATAAGCAGATTCAACTTCGGACTCTGTTCGCAATTCCCTGTCTTTTCGAATAAGGTTGCGTATATATTCACTATTACTGACAAATTCACCACTTGCAATCATTTTATCCATCCATTGACGGTCATAGTCAGTAAGACTAAGAGTTGTTTTAATTACAGACAACTTAATACCTCCTAAAGACATAATAAATACCTCTATATTAAATCTTAATGTTATTTTTTACCACAATTAAGCTCGAATTAAACTTTAAAGCCATATCCAATATGAAAAATCTTTGGCTTTATTAATTGTCACTATAACAAGAAAACCTAATAACACTCCTGATCGGCTAGAACCATAACAGCTCGTAATTATTACAGGCAAATAAACATGGGTTCGACTTCAACTATCCCCCCAATCAATGAATAAATCCCACACAGAAGCAAAACTATAACAACTGAAATCAACCATATTTTTTCAGATGATCTAGTATCTAGTATATTAAGTAAACTTTTAATTGAATAAATGAGATGAAATTAAAAATGTCATTTTTAATATTCGAATAATTCAACTAAGAAAGCTTAGTCAAAAACTTCCTTTTATCCAGTATGAGACTGCTAGCTAATGGATAGCTGATGCTGGCATGTTTTACGTCTTCTGAGATTCCCTCCGTTTTCGATAGTAATGCATTATCGGGCCCACCGATATGCCATGTAGCACAATGGAAACTGTCACCGCCGCTAGCGTGATACCAACTATCAATTCCACCAGAGGTGGGGCCAGACCCTGGTGGATGGTGTACATCAGATAGTAGATTGATCCAATACCACGGATGCCGAACCAGCCAATCATGGCACCTTGATCCCTAGAGACTGGGGCACCGATCAGGCCCAGCCATACTGACACGGGGCGAACCACCACGAACAACAACAGCAATAGCGCCCACGCGCTAGCGGGAAGTTGGGTAAACGGAAGCATAGCACCCACCATCAGCACCACAACTAATTCAGCAACCCGCTCCAATTGTTCGTTGAATCCGCGTACCTCTTGCATCATGTAGGCGTGGGCGTGATCGGCATGGGTTGCATGGTGGGCAGGTTCATATTCGGCCTGATGGCCTGATTGCTGGAGGCTGGGCATATGAATCATGCCAGATTGCTCCTTCACCCGCTGCAAGGCAAGGCCTGCGGCGAAGACGGCGAGAAAACCATAGGTGTGGGCAAGCACTGAGCTGCCATAGGCGAGAGCGATGAGTCCAAGAGATAAAAATTCATCCAGACCGATCGATTCGTGATGTCGGGTCCGTAGATAGATAACCAGCCTGCCGATCAGTGCACCAAGGGTGCCGCCAATCAGAAGTCCACCGGCAGTTGCCCAGATCAGGTCCACCACCAGCCATCGCCATCCCCCAGTCCCCAGATCGTGTAGGCCCAACAGACCAAGCCCCAGCATTACGAAGGGAAATGCTGCACCATCGTTGAGGCCGCCTTCGGCGGTCAGGCTAAAGCGCAGGCGATCACGGTCACCTGAAGAATCGACTTGAACAGCTGAGGCCAATACCGGATCGGTAGGAGCGAGAATCGCGCCAAGAAGAATGGCGGCACCCAGGGGCAGGTCAAGTAGAATCATGCCTATAGCGGTTATCAGTGCTATGGTAAGAGTCATCGACACAAATGCCAGACGAAGCGGAAGAAGCCAATGTCGATTCGAGAGAGGAAGACCAAGCTTCAGACCAACAGTAAACAGCGAGATCAGCACTGATACCTCAGCGACTCCCTCCAAAATGGCGGAGTGGTCCACAGGGTGAGGTGACAATATTGCCCAACCGGCTGGTCCAAGAATCAAACCTGCTACCAAATAGAGCATAGCGGTACTCAAAGGCAGCCGTTTCAACAAGGTGCCGGATAAGACGATGGCGATCAACAACACACCAATAATGAGAGACCATATCGCGAAGGTCATAATCTGGAAGTTCTACTTTTTGGTTTCGGTTGGTAATAGCCAACACTCCAGAATACATTATTACTACTTGTGTTAATAATAGCTATATTTTCCTCATCAGTTAATAAATAAGCTCTTTCGCTGAAAAGGTCTATAGTTAGAACTCTTTCATCTGTCCATATATTATTTTCCTCAAATATTATGTGATATTTCCTCAGGGTGCTATGTATGTTGCTTGGACTTACAAGAGGTAGCTGATGTGTACAGGAAAACAGCTCATGTTCAAGGACACGATTCCAAGTCAATCTGCGCCCGACATTAAAACAGGCCACTCAAAAGAAAATCTCAGAGATGCATTTTTACATGATCAGATAAAAAGAGAGCTTCTGCATTCGCAAAAGTGACCTAAGCGGAGTATTTTTCCAACTTTAGTAATTACTTAAAAACCACGAAAGCGGAATACCTGTAATTGAGCAAATTGGCACAAGTTTGCGTCATTTTATAAAATAAGATACTGCATACCCAATATCAGCACTTCCTAACAAGCTGTATTAAGCCGATTTCTGCCAGATTAACCAACTTTCCTGAATGGGATTTAAACCAAAATGAATAGCAGGTTAGGGACAATAGTTGCATCTAAACAAACAATTTATTATTCATTAACCAGTTTTGTTACATCTTCAGAAAAGCTATTGATGCTGCCACAAGTGCTTAGAACAGACTCAGATATCCTTTTATCTAGGGGTAACAAAAAAAGCAACATTTAGAGGTAATTTCACCAGGTTTAGAACCGATGTTTTACCAATATGTTGCCTTTTTAAAATTACAGATGGGTTGAAACCGTATAGTTATACGGCTTCAGTGGTATGGGAAATTGTTACATCATACCGCCCATACCGCCCATACCACCCATGCCGCCCATATCAGGAGCGCCACCGCCGCCAGGAGCTGAGTCAGGGATCTCGCTAACCATCGCTTCGGTAGTCAACATTAAACCGGCTACTGAAGCAGCATTTTGCAATGCCGTACGAGTTACCTTGGCAGGGTCCATAATACCCATTTCAATCATATCACCGTATTCACCAGTACCGGCGTTATAACCGAAGTTACCTTCACCTTCAGAAACCTTGTTGGCAATTACTGAAGCTTCATCACCAGCATTAGTTGCAATCTGGCGTAATGGCTCTTCCATGGCTCGCTTGGCAATATCAACACCAACGCTTTGGTCATGGTTGTCAGTTGTAACTTCACCAATTTTTTGCAGAGCGCGTATTAAGGCAACACCACCACCGGCAACAACACCTTCTTCAACTGCTGCGCGAGTTGCATGTAAAGCATCTTCTACGCGAGCTTTCTTTTCTTTCATTTCTACTTCAGTAGCTGCGCCAACTTTAATCACGGCAACACCGCCGGATAATTTAGCAACACGTTCTTGAAGTTTTTCACGGTCATAATCAGAAGACGTTTCTTCGATTTGACGACGAATTTGTTCAACACGGCTTTGGATCTCTTCAGACTGACCGGCACCATCAACAAGAGTGGTATTTTCTTTACCGATTTGAACACGCTTAGCAGTACCCAAATCTTCGATGGTAGCACCTTCCAGGCTCAGACCAACTTCTTCAGAGATTACCGTACCACCAGTTAGGATAGCGATATCCTGTAACATAGCTTTACGACGATCTCCGAAACCAGGCGCTTTAACCGCAGCAACTTTAACTACGCCACGCATATTGTTAACAACCAATGTTGCTAATGCTTCACCTTCAATATCTTCGGCAATGATTAAAAGAGGCTGGCTGGATTTAGCAACGGCTTCTAAAATAGGTAATAACTCACGGATATTTGAGATTTTCTTGTCATGTAACAGAATAAATGGATTTTCCAAATCTGCAGTCATGCTGTCCTGATTGTTAACGAAGTATGGAGACAGGTAACCACGGTCAAACTGCATACCTTCTACAACGTCTAATTCGTTTTGTAAGGCACTGCCTTCTTCAACGGTGATAACGCCTTCTTTACCGACTTTTTCCATTGCTTCGGAAATAATGTCACCAATGCTGGTGTCGGAGTTAGCTGAGATAGAACCAACCTGTGCAATTGCAGCAGAATCAGTACATGGAGCAGCGGCACTAACAACCTGGTCCACAGCTGCGGTGATTGCTTTATCGATGCCACGTTTTAGATCCATTGGGTTCATACCGGCAGCAACGGCTTTTAAACCCTCATTTAAAATGGCTTGTGCCAAAACGGTCGCAGTAGTGGTTCCATCACCGGCTACATCAGAAGTTTGAGAAGCAACTTCCTTAACCATTTGAGCGCCCATATTCTCAAATTTGTTATCTAATTCGATTTCTTTTGCGACTGATACACCATCTTTAGTAATGGTAGGAGCACCGAAAGCTTTGTCTAAAACAACGTTACGGCCTTTTGGACCTAAAGTAACTTTTACGGCATTAGCCAGAGTATTAACACCGGCAACCATTAAATGACGAGCGTCATCACCAAACTTGACTTCTTTAGCTGGCATTATAAATTTCCTTTAAATTCGATTAATTGGTTTTGATAAATGTTTTGAAAGGGGATTATTCAAAAACACCTAAAATGTCTTCTTCACGCATAATTAATAAAGTGTTGCCATCGAACTTCACTTCACTACCTGCGTATTTACCAAAAACAACTTTATCCCCAACTGCAACGTTCATTGGAATTACATCACCATTATCCGTTACCTTTCCTTTACCAACGGCAATCACTTCACCTTCAGATGGTTTTTCAGTTGCTGAATCGGGAATGTAAATGCCACCAGCTGTTTTTGTTTCTTCTTCTACGCGGCGAACGATAACACGATCTCCAAGTGGACGAATATTCACAGATTATCTCCTTCTAGCTTTAGTACGAATTTAGCACTCTCATATGATGAGTGCTAATCTATAGGTAAAAAAAACCCGATTTTCACCGGGATTGTCTTAGTATAGAGCGTTATTTGTGGGCGCTAAGTTTAATTTCAAGTATTTTTTTGTGTAATTTTAAGTTTATTTTAAGTTTATTTTTTTAAACTTGACTTAAGGCTTGGTTTTTCCTTGTCGGTAAGGTCTTCATAGTCACCGTCTATATAGTCAGGATGTTGATTTTTATACATCTTGGCTGTTGCCACTTGGTTGGCTAGCCAAAACTTTGCGATTGTGGTCCGAAGTGGCGGAATTAATAAAAGAAAACCAATACTGTCGGTAAAAAAGCCTGGGATCAGCAACATTAAGGCAGCAATAAAAAGCATAACTCCTCCAAGCAACTCGATTGCGGGTACTTCTCCATGTTGCATTGAGGTTTGCATTTTTTGCACGGTAGTAAGACCTTGGATACGAATAATGGCAATACCGGCTACGGCAGTAAATAAGGTCATGGCAATGGTTGGTAAGGCTCCGATTACGGAACCGACTTCGATCAAAAAATAAATTTCAAGAACGGGAAGGCCGATGATAAGAATTAAAAAGAAAAACAAAATATTCATTTATTGTCCTTAACTAACTATGGTGTCTGTTATACTGTGACGCCCAATTTTAAACTATGTGGTTTTCAATGACTGAACAAAATACCGAAAAAAATAATTTCCAACTGGTTCTGTGCACTTGTCCGGATAAAAATACCGCCAGTAGCATCGCCGAAAATATTGTAGCACAACGGCTCGCCGCATGCGTAAATATCCTACCCGGTATTCAATCGATCTATCAGTGGCAGGGCAATGTGGAATCTGCCGAAGAAATATTAATGTTGATTAAGACCCATGAAACCAAGTTTTCCTCGTTAAAAAACAGTATTGTTTCCATGCATCCTTACGAAGTTCCGGAAATTATTGCATTGGATATAAGTCAGGGTTTTCCTGAATATATGAATTGGTTGGCATCGAGTATACTGTCATAGAATGAAACATTAATGGGACCGGACGGGTCTAATCAATACATTTTAAACATAGATTAGAGTATTTTAGGAATGAAACACTTCATATTTAGTTTGTTGTTATTTTGCTTCTGTAGTTTGCAGGTGAGTGCCGAAGAGGAATTTTTAAGGCCGGAAGAAGCATTCACCATAAGCAAAGTCAAGGTGGTGGAAGGTCAAGATGCCCAACATCAATTGCAGGTTACCTGGAAAATAGCCGATGGCTATTATATGTATAAAAACAAGGTCAGTTTTTCCAGCGAGAATAAAAAAATAAATTTAGGCCAGCCGGCTTTACCCAAAGGTGAAGAAAAAGACGACGAATTTTTTGGTCGTATTGAAATATTCAAAAAACAATTTACTGCGACTGTACCAGTTAGTTCTGAGCTGGTTAAGCAAGACTTACAAATTACCGCTAAAACTCAGGGCTGCGCTGAAGCCGGGATCTGTTATCCTCCTTTCCGTCAAAAAGTCAATTTTACCTTACCTAAATCTCAAAACGTTGCTGCGGTTAATCCGAGCCAAGTTCTTGGAGCTATGGTCAGTGATGGCAATAGTGCCGGAGGGTTTGGTGACGAAGAGGAATTTTTAGCACCGGATGATGCTTTTAAATTAAATGTAGGGGTAAACCCGGATGGTAAATTAATAGCCGATTGGCAAGTTGCCGATGAATATTATCTCTATAAAAACAAATTTAAATTTGAATTGTTGGGTAAACCTGAGGTAAGTCTTGGCGATATTAATCTGCCTAAGGGCAAAATGAAAACCGATGATATCCTGGGAACCTATGAAGTTTATTATAAACAGATAGAAGCTGAAATACCGGTGATCGGTAATATTGATAAAAGTAAACCGCTGGATATGAAGATTACCTTCCAGGGATGTGCTGAGGCTGGTATCTGTTATCCATTGATGAAGAAGAATCTCTCTATTAATGTCGCCGATTTAAAGTCCGCTAAAAATGGCGGACCGAAGGGGCCAAGCTCCCAGGTTAAAAAAGTTTCTAAGCAAGTTACTGCTCAAGCTTCTGCCGCAATTGCCGCGATGCCTGAATCCGAACAGGATGCTTTAGCTAGTTATCTTAAAAAAGGTAATGCTGCATTGATCTTATTGACTTTCTTTGGATTAGGTTTGGCTTTAGCCTTTACGCCTTGTGTATTCCCCATGATCCCAATCCTGTCGGGAATCATTGCCGGTCAAGGTGATAATATCAATACCCGTAAGGCTTTTGCTATGTCGGTGGTCTATGTACTGGCGATGGCAGTAACCTATACCATTGCCGGGGTAATCGCAGGATTATCGGGTGAGAATATTCAAATCTGGTTCCAAAATCCTTGGGTATTAAGTTCCTTTGCCGTTGTTTTTGTCTTATTGTCTTTATCGATGTTTGGTTTTTATGAATTGCAATTACCCAGTAGTTTGCAAAGCAAAATGACCGAATTAAGTAATAAACAAAAAGGTGGTGAGTATAGTGGTGTGGCCGTGATGGGATTCTTATCTGCCTTAATCGTTGGTCCCTGTGTCGCACCTCCGCTAATGGGAGCGCTGATTTATATTAGTCAAACAGGCGATCCGTTTATCGGCGGTGGTGCCTTGTTTGCCATGAGTATTGGGATGGGATTGCCACTGATTGCCATAGGAACTTCAGCGGGTAAATTTTTACCCAGAGCCGGAGTGTGGATGGATAATGTTAAAGCCGGTTTTGGCGTATTGATGCTAGCGGTAGCTATCTGGATGATGGAACGTGTACTGCCTGCCGGTGCGGTGATGGGCTTATGGGCTACTTTATTAATATTTTCTGCCGTTTACCTAGGAGCTTTCACGCCTATAACAGAAACCACTACCGGTTGGGGGAAATTTAGAAAGTCTGCTGCGATTGTTGTATTTTTATATGGTATTTCATTGATTATCGGTACCTTGGCGGGTAATCATGACATGTTTCAACCTTTAAAAGGATTGGGAGGAGGGAATGTTTCCGCTTCGGTGGCTGCCGAGTCCCATGTTCAATTTCAACGGGTTAAAAATGTTAGCGAGTTGGAAGCATCCATCGCCCAGGCTAATGCTTCCGGTAAGCCGGTGCTGTTGGACTTTTATGCGGATTGGTGTATTAGCTGCAAGGAAATGGAAAAATTTACCTTTAGTGATCCGCAAGTGAGTAAAACTATGGGTAATTTTGTATTATTGCAGGCTGACGTGACCGATGATAACCAGGAAAATGCCGACTTATTAAAATATTATAATCTGTTCGGGCCTCCGGCAATTATCTTTTATACCGCCCAAGGACAGGAATATAAAAATTTCCGAGTGGTGGGATATAAAGAGGCGGGTGAATTTAATGCTCATTTGAACCAATTTTTACAATTATAACTTGTCCTTATGAGAATAATATTTGTCATTTTATTTTGTTTGGTTTTGTTAGCGTGTTCGTCACCTGAAGATGAGAACAAGACCGCCTTAAAAGCCGCGACCTTAAAGAAGGAAAAAGCTGTTGCATTGTATGATTTCAATCTAAACGACTTAGACAATAAATCTAAGGCTTTGAAGGATTGGGACGGCAAGGTTTTGCTGATTAATTTCTGGGCAACCTGGTGTCCTCCTTGTCGGCGGGAAATGCCGGCATTTGTGGAATTGGATGAGGAATATTCTAAACAAGGCTTACAAATGGTAGGAATCGCTATCGACGAAAAAACAGCGGTAATGGACTTTGTCGATAGCATGGGTATCGAGTTCCCCATTCTCGTTGGCGGCAATGATGCCATTCGTATCGCTAATATGTATGGCAATCGACATGGGGCCTTGCCATTTTCGGTTATCGTTGACCGTGAAGGTTATATCCGTCATCAAATTGCCGGTGAACTGCAGAAAGATGAAGCTATCAATTTGATAAAACCTTTGCTTTAACTTAGACTTGTTTTTAAACTAATGCTATAGCCATAGCTATTGACTTCATCAATTTCGGGGAATGTTTAAAAACGATATATGATTAACAACTTACATTATCTTTTCGACGAAATTGGCGTATTAAACGAGCCTGCCCTGGATGAAATGGATTTTAGCAAGGCTGGAGTTGATCAGTGGTTTAGTGGTTTGCGCTTGACTAATGGTAGACAATCAGCCGAGGAAATCTTGGCGGTATTGGGTAAAATAAGCCGCTATAAAATTCCATTAAAAGATCGTCAATATTTTCTGGAAACCATTCATACCCCGGTTATTTCTCTTATCGGCAATATCAAGCCCAGCTTTTTAAATACCCGCTTGCCTTTAAATGAGCAACACCAAACGACAGTTAAGCTTTGTTTGGGGATATATCATAAGATTGTTCTGAATTATTGTATTATTTTGCGTGAACAAGTTCAGGAGAAGCGCAAATCCTGGTCCTTTTTGTTGGGTATCGATAGTAAAATTGCTTTAACTATGCAACGCATGGTGCGTTTTTTGAGTCAGATAATACTGACTGAGTTTGAAATTTATGCTCAGACCGATCGTCGGGTATGGGAAAAACTTTATTTATTATATAGCTTCTCGGAACGAAAAAATTTTTCTAATGTTTCCATCCATGATCCGCTGGTTAACGACAGTACCAGTGTCAAGATTACTTTTTTACAAGTGCTATTACTAGGATTGTCGGACCCCTATCATTTTAGTCAGCAACAGATTTACTACACTTATAAGCATTTAGCAAATTGGGCTAAAAAAGTTGATATTACTTCGCAACAGAGCCATCGTAACGATTTTTTTATTGCCATTAATTTAACCGATAATTCTTCCCCGACTTTCTATCCGCGCGGTCATACCCCGGATCGTCAAAATGCTTTGTATATTGATACCCAAAGCTTATCCTATGACAATTTATCTGAAGACGATGATGCTCGAGAAAACAACAATTTTCTCTCGCCTAAAATTAAAGTGGGTCTGTTGAAACAATTGAGTAGATCATGGGCTGTCTATTCGGAGCGTAAACATAGTAGAAACCAATACCATTCCAAGCTACAAATCGTTATGGGCCAAGATCATGTCCATTATGTATTGAATAATTATCAATCTCCGGATTGGGTTAATCCTGCTAAATTTGACTATAAACTCTCTGAAAGTGAGGCGGTTGATTATGAACAATTGGTCAATGAGGTGGGTATTTTAGAGGAATCCTCTTCGGAGCTAGGATTTAAAAGTGAGGTGTTTTTAACCGAAAATGAGAGTTTAAATGGTCTTAGTTTGTTATGGGAAGGGAGTCATCCCCTGGATTTGAAAATTGGAGAAGTCATGGCCTTAAGTCATGATTTAAGGCCGGTTGCTAAAGATTGGTTTGTGGCGGTAATCAGACGCATCGAACAACACGAGAATAATCATGTAAAGGTCGGCGTTCAGCTATTATGTCCAAGCGATGCGGCAGCGGTATCGGTGCGAAGACCTTCGACTGGAAAGTTATATCGGGCAATTGTTTTACCACGTTTCGAGTTATTGGAATCCAACGAAACCATATTGACTGATGCACTTACCTTTAAGGAGGGAGAAGCTTTGATTTTGGAGGGTAATTCAGCAAATGATGCCGACAAAAAAATCAAAGGGATGATCAAGTTGATCGAAAATACCGAAACTACAGCTTATTATATGCGTTTTCGAGTGGCTCTTTATTCACCCTGATTATTTCCCGCTCGGTAACAATCGCCTGCATGGCAATATCCCACTCTTTAACCGGAAGCCGTTGTACTTCTTGTAGGCTATGGGCTACACCAATCAATTTAGGTCGCTGAAAGGCTCCTTTGTTCGCTAGATAGGCTAGAGTTCGATCATAGAAGCCACCCCCCATACCGATTCTATTGCCATTACGATCAAAACCAACCAGAGGCATTAAAATGACGTCGATTTGGCGTGCAAGGTGCATTTTTTTTATGGAGTACTTTGGTTCCGGGATTCCGAAACGATTTTTCACCAATATCTGGCGATTTTGGTAGGGAGAAAAAAACAGGTGTCCAGCTTTGTTTTTATTTAATACCGGCAAATAACATTGTTTGCCACTACGCCAAATCCAGTTAATCGTTGGCTGCAAATCAATTTCACCGTCATTGCTTAAATAGACTGCTATGCGTTTGGCTCTTTTCAATACCGCATAGTGATTTAAACGACTGGCTAATCCATTGGCATTATTGCGTTGTTGCCTAAGGCTTAGCGAACGGCGTTTTTCTCGGAGACTGATTCGAATTTGTTGGCGGGATTTTTTTTGCTGAGACTCTTTTTGCAAAGACATTGATTATTTCAAGTGATTAAATTGGGCGGGAGTACCACCTAAGCCGCTGCCACTTTTGCTCTTGAACCGAAAGGCTCAAGTGGGAACTTGATTTGACAAATTAGGCTTTCCGTCGTAACGGACATGCACACAGTGCCCAACTCCGGTTCCCGGGGTAAAATTTTAAGGCTCAAGAAGTACCCAGTGACCCACGTAAATAAGCAGAAACTCCCTTAATTGGAAAAACTCTTTCCATACTTGTTATTGTAGAGATTTCTCAGTATAAATCAAATTTTTGTTCGGATAACCGTGCCATTTATAGCATCCCTAATTTCGCTAGGGGTTTTTTGCTGTCCCAATTGACCGGGTAAAATCCAATCCAGTTTATCCTTAAATTGCAGCCGAATCTGTAACGGGGAATAGGTCATATGTTTCCCGCTAAGGTTGGCACTGGTGGAAATAATGGGGCTATTCAAATTATCGCAGAGTTGCTTGATCAATGGGAATGATGTTATCCGAATCGCCACTTTTTTTACTCCTCCGGGAAATTTCCCACACAACAATTCCGAGACATTATCGTTGGCAGGTAAAAGCCAGGTGATGTGTTGTCCAATTGCAGTCTTAATTTGGGTCTGAATATTTTCCGAAAGCGGTTCTAAAAATGGAGCAACCTGTTCCAGACGGGATGCAACCATAATTAAACCTTTTTGATAAGGGCGTTGTTTTAATGCCAATAGATGGCTTAAGGCGTCCAGGTTAGTTGGATCGCAACCTAGGCCATATACCGATTCGGTTGGATAGGCGATAACGCCGCCTTGGCGAATAATATTTGCGGCATAACGGATTTGCCAGTGACTGCTCATCGTATTTAATGGGTTAGTGGCTGTTGCTCAAATACTACATCTTGGATCCAAGTAAAAGCAGCTTCGGAGCCAGGTATGTTGAACAGTACCATTAGGACTACCCATTGCATCTGATCCAGGTCTATATTCCTTGTTTCCAGTGCCATGGCTTGATCGATTACCATTTCCCGTAATTGAAAATTTAATATGCCACGGCTTTCCAGATATAAAATAAAACCTCGGGCTTGAAGATCGAGTCTTTCACATTCTTGTTGTGAAAAAAGACGCTGGGAAATTTGCTGTTGATCTTCATCCCAGTTGCTTTGCTCTTTTAAAGAAGCAAGATTTTTCAACCATTCAAAGGCTTTGCCGATTTTGTTACTGCTAAAGCCGGCACGTTTCAATTCTTTATGGATAGAGCCATCCATGGACATACTTTCTATACCATCATCCAGGTAATTCTCAAACAGGTACATGAGAATATCCATTACATCTTCTTTCATTGCTGTTACCTCAATTACCTCATTTTAGGAGTCACTTTTCCGTTAATGAGATCAACAGGTCGATTGGACTGTAAAACTAATTTGGCCGCTATTCTAGCCTATATATATAGTGATGCAAAGTTGTGATTATAGGTAAGGATTATTGTTTTTTTCATATTCGACATTGGTGGTGGGGCCATGGCCGGGATATAAAACAACATCATCATCTAATTGCATGAGTTTTTTGCGTAATCCATCAATTAATTGATAATGATCGCCACCCGGAAGATCTGTGCGTCCAATTGAACCGGCAAAGATGGAGTCGCCACATAGGCAATGTTTATCGAAAACAAAAGCACAACCGCCTGGTGTATGGCCTGGAATATTCATGACCTGAAAATCAAAATCACCAATGTTGTTGGTTCCATCATTAAGCTCCTGTGGAACAATTGATAAGGAAAAGTCTACCCCCATTAAATTGGCACCGTTTAATTTAGAATCTTTAAGGTATTCCTGATCGGCATTATGCAAATAGGTTGGCAGCTTGGGGAAATGTTCTAAAACCAGAGGAATCCCCATGATATGATCAAAGTGTCCGTGAGTGAGTACAATAGCTTGTGGAGAAAGTTGATTGGACTGAATATAATCGATTATCTGTTGGCAATCCATTCCGGGATCGATGATTAAACAAGCTTTTTCCTCATTTTCGACAAGAAATGAGTTGTTTTCTAGCGGGCCAACCACAAAGGTATGAACTTGCATTAGGTAATGCTCCAATAAAAAAAGAGGATATAAAATGAAATCAATCCATTGTGCCATATATAAGGGACATAAAAAATACGATAGTTACTTATTTATCGAAAAACAAGATGATTTTTCCAGGGTGCCGGAATCATTACTAAACATGTTGGGTAATTTGGAATTGGTGATGATTTTGGAGTTGGATGAAAATAAGAAATTGGCTCAGGCAGATGTAATAAAAGTTATGGGGGCATTGCAAGAAGAAGGTTTTTACTTACAGATGCCCGATAAGAGCGAACAATTAAAGTTGGCTGGTTTTAAACCGAACTCACACCACCTGCCCAAAATGTAATCTATGCCGTGTTGATTGTTACCAGGATATCAACTATAGATTACAAATGACCCACGCGAGGATTTAAATATTAAAAGCTTAGTATTAAAAAATATTATGATTAAGGTATTGATAATTGATTATTTTAATATACTATTTGTAAACACGAAGTGATCCTGAGCAATATTTAAGTGAGGTTGAATTTGAAAAACATGGATAAAGATGAGTTAAAGAAAAGAGCCCTGGAATATCATGCTAATCCTACCCCAGGGAAAGTTTCGGTTGTTCCCACCAAACCGTGTGATGAACAAGATGAGCTGTCTCTTGCTTATACTCCTGGCGTTGCTGAACCGGTAAGAGAAATTGCGAAAGACCCCGAATTGGCTTATCGATATACCAGCAAAGGTAATTTGGTTGCGGTGATTACTGATGGCTCAGCCGTATTAGGGCTGGGTAACGTCGGTGGCCTGGCTGGAAAACCTGTTATGGAAGGAAAAGCTGTGCTTTTTAAGAAGTTTGCCGATGTTGATGTCTTTGATATCGAGGTGGCTACTCAGGATGTCGATGAATTTATCCAAACTGTCGTTAATATTGCTCCAACCTTTGGTGGTATCAATTTAGAAGATATTGCTGCTCCGAATTGTTTTGTAATTGAAAAAGCTCTGAAGGAAAAATTAGATATTCCGGTATTTCACGATGATCAGCATGGAACGGCTATAATTATTGCCGCCGGTTTATTAAATTCTCTGGATTTACAGGGTAAAAAGCTATCTGAAGTTAAAATTGTTTGTATTGGCGCAGGTTCGGCCGGTATCGCCTCTATGAATCTGTTGTTGGCATTGGGAGCAAGTAAAGATCAAATTAATCTAATTGATCGTAAAGGCGTCATTCATAGTGGTCGTAGTGATTTAAATTCTTACAAACAACAATTTGCCACGGAAACCGACGATAGAAGTTTGGCCGATGCCATGGCCGGTGCTGATGTTGCGGTTGGTGTTTCGGGCCCCAATATTATCGAGGAAGAAATGGTGCGCTCGATGGCAGATAATCCTATTCTGTTTGTGTTATCTAATCCCGATCCGGAAATTAATCCAGCTCTGGCGCATGCCGTTCGTGATGACTTGATTATTGCTACCGGGCGGTCCGATTATCCGAATCAGGTTAATAATGTGTTGGGCTTTCCTTATATCTTCCGAGGTGCTTTGGACGTACGTGCTTCAACCATTAACACTGAAATGGAGATTGCCGCGGTTCATGCCTTAGTTGCCTTAGCCAAGGAACCTGTTCCTCAGGAAGTTTTGGATAGTTATGGGCTGGAAAGTTTGGAATTTGGTCAAGACTATATTATTCCAACCCCGTTTGATCCGCGTTTGAAAAAAGAAGTTTCTCATGCGGTTGCTCAGGCGGCCATAAATAGCGGAGTAGCAAAAATAACCTGATTTTTTTGTTTTTCTTTGAAGTCAACAGCCTCTGGCAATTTGCCGATTGCCGGAGGCGTCTAGCAATTTCTAGCTGAATTATTATTCCTTAGCCACATTAAACTGAGCTTCCGTCTGTTGAATATTCATGTATTGTATCGGCTTGTTGTCGACAGGATTCAATGGTCGAAGCGGGTGTTTTTCTTGCGTTAAAAAAATAAGTTGGATTTTATATTTTTCCTTAAATAGGTCGAAATAAGGCACTATTTGTGAACGATTTTTGCCAACATAAATTTTTTTTTCTTTGAGGTTATAAGGTATATTTCGATCCAGTAGAAATATACAGATTTCTTCCAGACTATCTGCAGAAATATAGATATCTATGGAGCTATTGGGAAAAAGGTCAAGTTGATCACCGTTGTCAACCAGCCTGGGGTTAAATTGATTTAATTCGCGCATGATCTTTAGTACTTGCTGTTGCCAATCGTGCGAATGTTCCTGTTCCTGATCGTTACTAAACAGCGCTTGATAGTTTTTTAATTCCTGTAAAATTTCCTCGTTAGCGGGCAATAGGTGAAGGTCGCTGACGCCAAATTTTTTTGCCGCCTTATTTTTAGCATATTGAATGTCGTTAATACCCATTTGGGCGATCAAAATCGCCGCTTCATAAGCAATTTTGTGTCGAATAAGGTTCTTATTCATTTAAAACAGCTCTTCCTGGACATTTTCGCCATTGTTAATAACGGCATCGTCGACCGCATTATTTGGAATGATTTCCGGTTCAGTTCCTTGCACAAAGTATTCAAACATGGTTTTTTTACTGTTTTTTGTTGCCAGCATCCCGTTTTCGGTGTCAATTTTTACCGAGATAATATTGGCCGGTACGGGCGTTGTTTTCTCATTGCTTTGTTTTAATGCTTCACGCATATATTTTATCCACATGGGGAGGGCAGCCTTACCTCCCGTTTCATAACGGCCTAAAGAGCGAGGAGTATCGAATCCAACCCAGGCGGTAGTAACAAAGTCCGGATTAAAACCGGAAAACCAAGCATCAAATTGGTCATTAGTGGTACCGGTTTTACCGGCAAGATCTTGACGTTTTAATACCTTTGCTTTACGACCGGTACCATATTGGATAACGTCTTTCATAATGCTGCTCATCATATAAACATTGTCATCGGCCACGGTTTTACTTGCCTGCTGTTCCTCCTGTTTTGGACAGCTGGATTTGGGGTAATAGTTAGAGCAGGCTATAAGCGGTTTCTCTTGATGAATTGTCTGATCTTTAATATTGGTGATTTTATCAATAAACCAGGGCTTAACCTGGAATCCGCCATTGGCAAAAATGGCATAACCGTTAATCACTTCTAGTGGTGTCAAGTTGGCACTGCCTAAAGCCAAGGAAAGATTGTTCGGTAGGATTTCCGGGTTAAATGAAAAGTTTTTTACATAATCCAGCGTATAGTTAACACCAATATCCATTAATATCCGTATCGAAACCATATTACGGGATTTTATCAAAGCTTTACGAAAACGAGTCGGTCCGAAAAATTTTCCACTATAGTTGGCAGGCCGCCAGGCCCCCTCTAGTTTGTTGTCTTTGAATACCACTGGTGCATCATTAATGAGAGTTGCCGTTGTATAACCTTTATTTAATGCTGCCGAATAGATAAATGGCTTAAAATTAGAGCCTGGTTGTCGTTTAGCCTGGGTAATGCGATTAAATTTGCTCAGATAAAAATCAAATCCACCGCTTAATGCCACAATTTCTCCGCTTTGTGGTTTTAGTGATACCAATGCTCCCGATACTTCGGGAATTTGCGCCAAACGATATTCTTTAATACTGGGTTGTTTTTTATCGGCCTTTGTCATAAATGGAGAAACGTATACTACATCCCCAATTTTCAGAACATTTTTTATCTGTTTTAGTTTCGGACCAAGACTTGTATCACTAAGGTATTTTCTGGCCCAGTTAATGTTTGGCCACGTTAATCTGATAGTTTCATTATTGCTCAGCAATAGTTCGGCATAAGCGTTATTTGATTTCTTATCTTTGCTATCGTTCTCACTAATCTTGAGTACAATGGCCGACTGTAAGTGTCCGGGCGAAGGAATTTTTTCTAACTCTGTGATAAGTGCATCATGCTCAAAGTCCTCTAAATTAAGATTATTAATAACGCCTTTGTAACCGTGACGATATTCGTATTCCATTAATGTTTCTCTTAGAGCCCTATCAGCTGCGTGCTGCAGTCGACTGTCAATTGTGGTGTAAACTTTATAGCCTTTGGTATAGGCACTTTCGCCAAATTCGGGATGGGCAGTAACCCAGGCTCTGACCATCTCCGCCACATACGGGGCATTTAACTGAATATCGGGAGTATGTAGTTTAGCCGAATCTTCTTCATTTTTGGCCAACTTGTATTCTTGTTTATTAATAAACCCAAGCTCGAGCATTCTTTTGAGAATATAATTACGGCGCTCGGTGGCGCGTTTTTTATTGGTTATCGGGTTAAACTTGGAAGGTGCCTTTGGAAGACCTGCAATCATGGCATATTGAGCTTTAGAAAGTTCTTCAATGGGTTTGCCATAATAGACTTTGGATGCAGTTGCTACGCCGTAAGAGCGATGCCCCAAATATATTTTATTTAGGTATAGTTCCAAAATTTGTTGTTTGCTAAATTGGTGTTCCAAACGAAATGACAGAAAGATCTCTTTTATTTTACGAATAAACGTTTTTTCTCGACTGAGAAAAAAGTTTCTCGCTACCTGCATTGTGATGGTACTGCCGCCTTGCCCTTTTTTGCCGGTTCGAATCAGATTAACGGCAGCCCTCAGAATTCCGATATAGTCCACCCCGGGGTGTTCGTAAAATCGATTGTCTTCAGCGGCGATTATGGCGTCAATCATGGATTTTGGTATAGCTTCAAATTTTAATGGCTCACGCTTCATTTCGCCAAATTCTGCCATTAATTGACCATCTTTACTAAATACTCTTAGTGGAATATCCAGTTGATAACTTTCCGGATTATGAATGGAAGGTAATTGCGGTTGGACCAAAAAATAGATAGTTGTGATACCTGTCACGGAAATTATTGCTACCGAGATAATAATAGCAATAAGGTATTTAACTAATTTTATTAAACGTTGCATAAATAGCCTAAATAAAGCATTTTTGATAAAAAGATAAAATTATAGTTCTTTTTTTACTATGAAACACGTAATTTTATTTACTAAATAATTTAATTATTGTGTTGAAAGTTTTTTTTAATGTATTATGATATGAATATTGCATAACCTCTTGACCATTAAATAAAAATTAAGGCATACTTTAGCTTAGCACCAAATGATTGCAGAATCTTTGAATTTTTAGACTGCTAATCCGAGTCTAAATTACGGAAAAATTACAAAATCGGTGTTATAGTTATTGCTAAATAAAGGGCATTTATTTTCTTTGTATAAGCCCCGTTATATAAGAAATATAAGGTATTTTTGGTTAATTTTTGATATTAACAAGAAGGAATTAGATTTGAAATTTCCTCAGTTATTTAGTAGAAAAGCGCAATCTCTGGTTGGAGTTGATATTAGTTCTTCTGCTGTAAAATTGCTTGAGCTTTCAAAAAGTGGTGATGATTATAAGGTAGAATCCTATGCCGTTGGCGGGTTACCCCCCAATTCGGTAGTGGAGAATAATATTGCCGATGTAGAAGCGGTTGGTGAAGTTGTTAAAATCGCTTATAAGCGTTCCAGTTCAAGTGTTAAAAATGCTGCGGTAGCCGTTTCTGGTTCTGCTGTGATTACCAAAATCGTTCAGATGCAGGCTTCTTTATCAGAAGATGAGATGGAAAATCAGATAATGGTGGAGGCCGATCAATACATACCTTACTCTTTGGATGAGGTAAATTTAGATTTTGAAGTACTCGGTCCGACAGAAGGTGCGACCGATAGCGTCGATGTTTTATTAGCGGCTTCTCGAACAGAGAATGTAGATGTACGGGTTGATGCCATAGAGCTGGGTGGCTTGAATGCAAAAATAGTGGATATCGAAGCCTATGCCATGGAAAATGCCTTCTCCTTAATTGCACCTCAATTACCCAATGGTGGTTTGGATCAAACAGTTGCAATATTCGATATTGGTGCAACCATGACGACACTAAGTGTCATCCATGATTTAAAGACTGTTTACATGCGTGAGGCCATATTTGGAGGAAAACAATTAACCGAAGAGATTCAACGGCGTTATGGCTTATCCTATGAAGAAGCCGGTATGGCGAAAAAACAGGGTGGGCTTCCTGATACTTATGAACCGGAGGTCCTTGAACCGTTTAAAGAGGCAATGACCCAAGAAATCAATCGTTCGTTACAATTTTTCTTTGCCGCGACTCAATATAATTCGGTAGATCATATCGTACTGGCCGGAGGAAGCTCTTCGATTCAAGGGATCGACCAAATGGTGGAAGAACGGATGAGTATTAGTACCATAATTGCCAACCCATTTTCCAATATGACCCTATCTTCAAATATAAAAGCCCAAGTGCTAAGTAACGATGCTCCGGCGTTGATGATTGCTTGTGGTCTGGCGCTGAGGAGTTTTGATTAATGGCGCGTATCAACCTTTTACCTTGGCGTGAAGAGCAGCGTAAGCTCCGGGAAAAGAATTTTTATATCTCTTTGATAGTTGCCGTTGGTATTGCTGCTCTCATTGTTTTTGCCGCTAAGCTACAAATTGACGCAATGATTAGTTATCAGAAATCACGTAATAATTATATTAATCAGGAAATAAAAAGAGTCGATAAAGCTATTGCTGAAATTAAAGACTTACAGAAAAAGAAAAAAGCTTTATTGGAACGTATGGGAGTTATCCAGAAATTCCAGTCTACTCGTTCCGACAGTGTCAGATTATTGGATGAAATCGTAAAAACAACTCCCGAAGGAGTGCATCTAACAAACTATGAACAAAAAGGAAAATTACAAACATTTAAAGGTGTGGCACAGTCCAATGCTCGTGTATCGGCATTGATGCGTAATATTGATCGCTCGGCTTGGATTGAAAGTCCTAACCTTTCGGTGATTCAGTCTAATACAGCCGGACAAGATGGAGCTAAATACAGCTCATTTACATTGACTGCTAAACAGATCGTTTCAGATGCAGGGACTGAGGGTAAAGGTAAGTGAACATAATACAAATAGCAAAATTTGTTGGGATTTAGGAGTCAGGAGTGGATTTAGCTGAACTCGATTTTGAAGATATAGGAAGATGGCCGGCTTTATATATGGCTGTAGCCGTCGCTATTGCATTTTCCTTAGTGATTGCCGGTGGCTATTTTGCCTTTACCAAAGACCATATCAAAAAATGGGAAAAGGTGGTTAAAGAAGAAAATAAGTTAAAAGATACCTTTAAAGTTAAGCAAAAAAAAGCAGCTAATCTTGGAGCCTATAAAGCTCAAATGGTAGAGATGGAAAAGCGTTTTGGTACTATGTTAAAGCAATTACCGAAAAAAACCGAAGTAGCTGACTTATTGGTGGAAGTTTCTCAAACGGGTTTAAGCAATGGCTTGGAGTTCTCCCTATTTCAACCTCGAGGTGAGGTAAAAAAAGAATTTTACGCTGAGTTACCTATAGCGATTAATGTGACTGGAACCTTTCATCAATTTGGAGGTTTTGCTAGCGAAATCGCGGCATTACCAAGGATTGTTACAATTCATAATGTTGTGATGGTTCCTAAAGGTGAAAAAGAGTTAAATGAAGATCAGATGTTAGAGATAAATTTGTTAGCTAAAACCTATCGCTATCTGGATGAAGATGAAGATCAAGGTAGTTCTAAAAAGAAAAAGAGAAGATAATTTTAATAAAATTGTGGAACGAGCGGATAAATGGCAATAATTTATAGACAAATTAGCCAACTAAGAACAGGCATAATACTTCTGAGTGTTGCTTTCGGCAGTACTTTTATCTCCGCATGTACAGAAAGCGGAATGACAGATTTGGAAGCCTTTGTACGGGAAGTAAAAGCTCAAAAGGCCGGAGCTATTCCTCCCTTGCCTGAATTTAAGCAATATAAAATGTTTATCTATGATGCTTACAATAATCGAGATCCTTTTATACCGGTCGTCGACGTAGAAGTGGTGACCAAAAAAGGTTATAGCGGTCCAAGACCTAATGAAAATAGAATAAAGGAACCTCTTGAGAGTTTCTCCCTGGATAGTCTAAGAATGATGGGGGCGATGGAGCAGGGTGAGAATCATTGGGCGTTAATTCAAGATCCGGATGGTCTATTACACCGTCTTACAGTTGGAAACTATCTCGGCCTAAATAACGGAAAAATTATCAATTTGACCGATGAAAGAATAGAAATATTGGAACTGGTGCCAGACGGAGATGGATGGAAGCAGCGCAATGCCGGTATCGCTTTAAGTGACGAAGAGTAATATATAATGAAAATAAAACCTTATTTATCGTATAGCTTTTGTTGGGGCTTGATTCTCCTTTTCTTGGCTGGAACCAGCTCGGCACAAAATATATTGGAAAGTATAAATTATTCTTCAATGCCGGGGGATAAGGTGCAAATTCAATTGCAGTTTGCCGGAAATGCGCCAGATCCCGGAGTCTTTACTATCGATAATCCAGCCCGTATCGTCTTGGACTTTGACCATGTCAACTTACAAGTTAAAGAGAAAAAACAAACTATTGGAATGGGGATTGCCCGAAGTGTTAAGGCTGTAGAATCTCAAGGTAGAACCAGAGTTGTCATAAATCTGGTTTCTTTGACCGATTATAACATGGAGAAAAATAATAATATTTTGCTGATTACTTTAAATAAAGTAGGGCAAAGCAAAAGCGGAAAACTACTGCAGCAAAAATCGGTTAAAAATATCGACTTCAGACGCGGTAACGATGGTGAGGCAAATGTCATTATCAAATTTTCGAATCCTGTTGAGAATATTAGTATTCGAGATGAGGGAGAAAAAATCATCGTTGATATGGTTGGTGTTTCATTACCCAGAGATTTGGAAAGACGCTTGGACGTGGTTGATTTTGCTACGCCAATAAAAATGATCGATACCTATACCGATGGTAATAATGTTCGTATGGTGCTGGATGCACAGGGAGAATATGATCACCTTGGTTATCAAATGGGTAATCAATTTACCATTGAAGTGAAGGAACTTTCGGCAAGGCAGAAGGAAGAGCGAGAAAAAGCTCGATTCGGTTTTAGTGGTGAGAGGTTGTCTCTGATTTTCCAAGATATTGAAGTGAGGGCAGTGTTGCAGTTAATTGCTGATTTCACAGGTAAAAACATGGTAACTAGTGATACGGTATCAGGTAACGTAACTCTGCGATTAAAGAATGTTCCATGGGATCAAGCTTTAGATATTATATTAAAAACCCGCGGTTTAGCCATGCGTGAAGAAGGTAATGTGATTCGTGTGGCACCTATGGAAGAAATCGCAGCTATTGAAAAATTAGAGCTGGAATCGGGACGACAAATTGCTAATTTATTACCAAGGGTTAGAGAAACCATTCAATTGAACTATCGTCGTGCCTCTGTGGTTGTACAACTCTTAAATGCTATAGGTGATGCCGAATCAAGTAAAAATACCGCCAATCCGGAACAGCGGAGTAATGGAGGTCAAACACAGTCAGATGCGGAAGCGCCCGCTGAAGGTGAAGAATCGGGAGCCAGTTTAATTGGGGCTAATGCAACCATAATCGGCGATGATAGAACAAATAAAATCATCATTTATGATACTCGTCAGAATATTGCACAACTGAGAAAATTGATCGAAGAGATCGATGTGCCGACTAAACAGGTATTAATTGATTCTCGCATTGTTAGTGCGACAGATAACTTCAGTCGCGATATCGGTGTTACCTGGCATGCATTCAACACCAATGATATCCGTATAGGCAGCGGTTCGACAATTTACACCGGCAACGATGCGCAAGTGAATTTGGGAAATGCTGCAGCATCCTTAGGACGACTCGGTATTTCGACCGGGATTTTAGGTGGCGGCTGGTTAGTTGATTTGGAGTTGCAGGCTGCAGAAGTGGAAGGTAAAGCTGAACTGGTATCCAGCCCAAGGGTGGTAACCGCCAATGGTCAGGAGGCTGTGATAAAACAAGGGGTTGAAATTCCTTATCAGGAATCCAGTGAAGGAGGAGGAACCAGTGTTGCGTTTAAAGAAGCCGTATTGAGTTTAAGCGTTACGCCCAATATTACACCTAACAATAAGATTGAAATGTCTGTGGCGATAACTAAGGATTCGGTCATTTCCGGTGCGGAGATACTGGGGGTTCCCCCTGTTGATACCCAGTCATTGAATACTAATGTGGTAGTGGCTAATGGAGATACGGTTGTTTTAGGCGGCATTTTCGAACTGGATATTCAGGATGGTGAGGATAAAATTCCTTTGTTTGGCGATATTCCGGTTATCGGTCATGCTTTTAAAAACACAAAAATCACCAATAATAAGAAGGAATTGTTAATTTTTATTACTCCCAAGGTATTGGACGCCGAGCTATCGGTGAAATAACTGATTCAATACCTTTAAAAAGTCATATGAAGAGATAAAAATGGGCTGACAGGAAACTGCCAGCCCATTTTTAATTTTAATTATAGTATAATCGTGGGTTTATTTGTTTTGGATTCGTTTTGAGTATGATCGATAAGGGAAAGATTGTTTTTGTCGGCCCGATGGGGGCGGGAAAGACAACGATAGGTAGACAGGTTGCTGCCAATTTAAACTGGGAATTTTATGATAGTGATAGATTGGTCGAAGAGCGTACCGGCGTGTCTATTCCCATTATTTTTGAGCTGGAAGGAGAAGATGGCTTTCGTTGGCGTGAAACGGAAGTGATTAAAGAAATTTCGGCAGTACCAAATATTGTGTTGGCAACTGGAGGGGGGGCAATTTTAAGAGAAGAGAATCGAGAGATTTTAAAGAAAAACTCATTGGTTATTTTCTTGCACGCTAGTATAGATCAACTTTTTGAGCGAACAGCGAAAGATAAGAATCGTCCTCTGTTACAAGATAAAAATCCCAAACAAAAACTCAAATCCATATTAGATCAGCGCTTGCATCTCTATGAGAGTATGGCTGATATTGTCGTTAAAACGGATAATCAAAGTGTGAATTATACCGTTAAGAAAATTATTGAATTAATTAAGAATTATTAGTAGAGAATAGTAGTCCTGAATGAAAACTTTAAATGTTGACTTAGGTGAAAGAAGTTATCCTATCTATATTGGACCAGAGCTGTTAACAAAACCGGAATTGGTCGCACCATTTGTAATAGGAAAACAAGTGGTTATCGTAACCAATGAAACCATTGAACCATTATATCTGGATAAGGTCAAAAAATTATTTTCAGCTTATCAAGTTGAATCAGTGATTCTTAAAGATGGTGAAGAATATAAGACGCTGGACGGATTAATGCCTATTATCGATATGATGATGGCTAAGAATATTGATCGTAGAGTTACCTTGGTAGCGCTGGGAGGCGGTGTCATAGGTGATATCACCGGTTTTGCTGCGTCCATGTACCGTCGTGGGGTAAACTTTATCCAGATCCCTACTACTTTATTAGCTCAAGTAGATTCTTCTGTAGGTGGAAAAACAGGTGTTAATCATCCTCTCGGAAAAAATATGATCGGAGCCTTTCACCAACCACAATGTGTTATTGCCGATACCGATACTTTGAATACGCTCGATGATCGCCAATTGAGTGCCGGAATTGCTGAAGTCATTAAATATGCTTTTATTAATGATCTGAAATTTTTAGCGTGGCTTGAAGATAATATGACCAGCCTTTTGCAGCGTTCTTCAGATGTATTGAGTTATGCTATAGAAGTGTCCTGTCAGAATAAAGCAGATATCGTTGCCGAGGATGAGAAAGAAGCAGGCAAAAGAGCATTGTTAAATTTAGGGCATACCTTCGGGCATGCTATAGAAACGGGCCTGGGATATGGAACCTGTTTACACGGGGAAGCCGTTGCAATTGGGATGGTTATGGCTGCGGATTTATCCATGCGACATAAATGGATTGATATTAATGCGCTGGAAAGAGTTACAAAGATAATAACGGCAGCAAATTTACCCATTAATATACAAAGTGTGGCTGCCGATTCGACATTAACAAAGGAAAATTTTCTGGAATTGATGGCGGGAGATAAAAAGGTTTTGGACGGAACCTTGCATTTGGTTTTGTTCCAGGCACTTGGTCATAGCATTATTACAGCAGAGTATGATCAATCCAAGTTATTGGAAACACTGGCTTTGTTTACTTAAACAACAAATTGTCAACTATAGCCGTATATGACTTAATTGACGAGAAGTATGCCCTTCGAGGGAATAACTTCTCAGTAAAATAAGTTTTTTGATATTAATCCGTAATATTAGAGTCTACTATCGTGTCTTATCTGAAAATGCTTGGTTTAACGGAGGAGCCGTTTCGTGGTAATGAGGCGAAGTATTACTATCTTCCGGTAGTAACAGATGCTTATGAAGCATTATTGAAATCTCTTCCAGATAACTCCTGCCTTTCTCTTGTTGTTGGAGATAGTGGTTGTGGTAAGACGGCATTACTAAAATATTTATCGGAAAATTCCATTAATGAGTGGCGGATAGTATGTTTGACACTTAATCCCAGCGTAGATAGCGATAATATTCTTGAACAATTATTAGGCCATTTTCATGTTGTCGTTAATAAAAACATTGACCAAGGCTTGTATCGCCAACAGATGTTGTCGGCATTAAGCCAGCGTCTAAACGAACTGGCAATGTTTAAATTAACGCCAATCGTATTAATCGATAATGCTGAATGTTTAAATAACCAATCGTTAGGGACAATTTTTGATCTTAATGAGTTAAACCAAGATGAGCGGGGAAGTCTTAAAATAGTTTTATTAGGGCAACCTGAAGTTGTAGATATTGTTAAACAACCTCAGTTCGCTGATCAGCATTCAATATTAAAGATAATCGCTTTAGAGAATTTAAAACGAGAGCAATTAGTCGATTATTTACAACATCGTCTACAGATAGCTGGTTTTAAGCATAAATTCCCGTTTACATCGGGACAAATAGATGAAATCTATGCTCAATGTTCCGGTAATCCTGCTCAGATAAATGAGCTTGCTGATACGCTTTTGATGAAAAAAACAAAAGATTATAGCACTCAGATGGAAACGGTGGAGCTAGAAAAAGAAGCACCGATTAAAAAAGAATTTAAAAAAGTTGAAGAGGGACAAATGGCCTATCCGGGTAATGAATCAAAGTCAGAAAACGATATCGATGAATTGGCCTTTTCTATTCAAAAACAGATCAATTCTTTTGATGAAGTACAAAATCTAAGCGAAGAAACAGAAGACATTTCAAAGGATGATTTAGCAAAACAATTAGAAAAAGAACTGGCCGAAAGTCAACAGTTCTTACATGCAGGGGACGGTAACTATTCGTTCTTAACACCTAAATTTTTAATTCCAGGAGTTGCTGGACTTTTTATTTTCATTAGTGCTGCGACTTACTTTCTTTTATCCGAGGACAGTCAGGAAATTCAAGGCACAGAAGGAGAGACAGTTTCACAACCACTTGCTTTACCGGAACGAAATGTAAAACCTAGTGAACAAACTTTGGAACAAAAAAGCGTCGAACTAAAGACAGAAATACAGGAGCAACAAAACCCTGGCTTCGAAAACCCGGGTTTCCAAAATAATGAGTCCCGAGACGCCGAGGGTCAAAATATAGTTGCAAAGAATAGCAAAGATGAGCAGAAGCAATTATCTAGCGACAGGGAAATCAAAAAAATTCCTCTAATATATCTCGATGATGATGTTTTAGAGATTGTCGATGCTGAAAAGTCGGGTCGAATAACATCTATTGACAAACCTGTACCGGGTGTTAAGAAACGAGAAGAGTCTGGTTTAGTAGAATCAATCGAGAACGATAAAAAGATTGAGGAACTATTACCAAAGAGCGATCAAGCAATGGCAGTGGAATTTGCTCATGATTCGAATAATCAGACGAAAACTGAGGTGGTAAAGGAAACTGCATCAATAACATCAGCAAAGCTTGCACCACGTATTACGGGGATATCTCCTACGCCTATAATTGGCTCAAATAGGCGTCAGGCGATAGCCATTAATGGTAAAAACTTCAATCAAGAAACCCAAATAATCCTGAACTGGGATGTAAATGGTAAAAAGAAGGAAAAAGTTTTTTCGGTCCGTTTGACTCCGTCACAATTCAAATATGAAAATAATACACAGCTTCGACTATTTGTAAATACGGGAACTGATGCGGGTAAATGGCAATTACAGGCTGTTAGCTTGGATAATGCACATTCGGAAATTTTTGATTTTGATGTGGTCAAGCCGTTTAAAAAACAAGTTCCTGAGTCCGAGAAAGTCGATTTGCCGGTAAAGAAAAAGCCTCAAGTAAATAATTTTATCGCGGCACAACCGGATAACTTTTATACTATTCAGTTGCTTAGTTCGTCTAATTTGACGGCTATTAAAGACCTAAGAAAAAAGCACAAAATATCCGAAAAGAGTTCCATTATTCCGATTAAAAAAGATGGAAAACAGCTTTATAGTCTCGTTTATGGTAGCTTTAAAAATAAAAAAGTGGCAGCTGCAGACTATAAAAAGTTGTCTCGAGAGCTGAATAAAAACAGGCTTTGGGTTCGCAATGTTGGGGAGGTTAAAGGTTTATTGGATAAGTCACCAAAATCCAATTCGACTAAGCAGAATCAAGCTAAAGAGATTCATCGGTCATCGCTAAAAAATGAAAAATTTATAGTCACGCAAAATCCTAAACTATGGACTTTTCAATTAATTAGTTTGGGCTCGGTTTCTGATATGAGGCAATACATTAAGAACAATAAAATCGAAAAAGGCTCGCATTTTTTTAAACGTACTGTGAACGGTAAAACCCGTTACACTTTGATTTTTGGTGTCTATAAGAGCCGAAAAGAAGCACAACAACAATTGACTTCACTACCCAAGAATATCCGCGTAGGAAAACCTTGGATACGTCAGTATGCAGATATACAAGCATTAATGAAAAATTAGCTACAACTTTTATCTTGAGAGTTTTAATCTTGTGAGAACTACCTTGTTTAAGTTATAAAACGTGTTGGTTTTGATAGAAAGTTTTCCCTCTCTAATCGTCAGTCTTAAAACATTAACAAGCACTAATATTCTTGCATTTTATTCAAGAAATTTGAATCAAGGCACCAGTTCCTATTATAATGTCGTGCTATTTCTTTCTTGCTCACCCGAAAGTTGATGAACATGTGGGCAATATAGCTAATATATTTAGGGCTAAAAAGCCTGCATAAAAATCACTAACAATATAGTAAGCATGGGATTTCTCCATGTATCAAAAAGAGGTTCTATAATGTCGATAGCTCAATCTGTTCGGAAATTAACAGATTCCGGTATCTACCGGCCATCATTTGAAAAAGACAATTGTGGATTTGGATTAATAGCTCATATGGATGGTGCCAACAGCCACTGGGTTATTGAAACTGCCATTGAGTCTTTGGCTCGTTTAACTCATCGTGGAGCGATTTCCGCGGATGGAAAAACCGGGGATGGTTGTGGGTTATTGATCCAAAAACCTGATTCTTTAATGCGCGAAGTGGCTAAGGAAAAAAATTTTGCTGTAAAAGAAAGTTATGCCGTCGCAGTGATCTTTTTAAGCCAGGATAAAAAAGCGGCTGAATTTGCTAAGAACACCTTATGCAAAGAATTAGAGGCCGAAGGTCTTGAAATTCTTGGTTGGCGTACCGTTCCGGTTGATCCGACGGTATTAGGCGTAGAGGCTTCTAAGAGTCTGCCGGATATTAAACACCTATTCGTCAATCCAGCAGACGGTATGGATGAGAAGGAATTAGACAGACATCTCTATATCGCACGTCGTCGGGCTGAAAAAATAATAGAAAAGACCGATGATGAAACATTTTATATTCCCTCAATGTCTTCACAAGTGGTCTCCTATAAGGGATTGGTCATGCCAGAAACTCTGGCAAAGTTTTATCTCGATTTAAATGATAAGCGTCTGGCTACCACTATGGCGGTATTTCATCAGCGCTTTTCCACTAATACTTGGCCGCAGTGGCGCTTAGCGCAGCCATTTCGTTACTTGGCTCACAATGGAGAAATCAATACGATTCAAGGCAATAGAAATTGGTCGGTGGCACGTGGGCACAAGTTTGAAACGCCATTAATCCCTAATATGGAAGATGTTCGTCCTTTGGTTTCTATGTCGGGTTCTGATTCCAATAGCGTGGACAACATGTTGGAAGCTCTATTAGCAGGGGGAATGGATATCTTCCGGGCTATGCGTCTTTTGATCCCACCAGCATGGCAGAATATGCATAATATGGATACTCGTCTAAGAGCCTTTTATGAGTACAACTCCATGCATATGGAAGCTTGGGATGGCCCTGCCGGTGTTGTCATGACTGATGGGCGTTATGCCGCTTGTACCTTGGATAGAAATGGTTTACGTCCGGCTCGCTATGTAATTACCAAAAATAGTGAAGGAAGTGATGGTCTTAAAAATAAGACTTATACCGATTGTGTAATTACGTTGGCGTCGGAAATCGGTGTGTATGATTATGATGAAGCCGATGTTGTCGCAAAAGGTCGTTTAAAACCGGGACAGATGCTGGCTTCTGATACTCAGACAGGGGAGTTATTGCTACCCGATGATGTCGATAAACTGCTAATGCGTCGTTTCGATTATAAAAGTTGGCTGAAAAACGGTGTGCAACGCCTGGAGTCAAAACTGAATGAGGAAGCGACAACGATTGGATGTATGGATGATGCTACGTATAGCATTTATGAAAAACAGTTCCAGATTTCCAATGAAGAAAAAGAATATGTGTTAAAGGTTTTAGCTGAAAATGCTCAAGAAGCGGTTGGCTCTATGGGGGATGATACCCCGATGGCGGTATTGTCCACGCAAGTGAGACCTTTATACGACTATTTTCGTCAGCAATTTGCTCAGGTAACCAATCCCCCCATCGACTCCATTCGCGAAAGTATCGTTATGTCGTTGGAAACCTGTTTTGGCGCCGAAAAGAATCTATTTGAAGAAAAGCCGGAATGTGCCGAACGTTTGGTGGTTGATTCTCCAGTTCTTTCGCCAGGAAAATACGGACAACTATTGCGCTTAGACGAAGACGAATATCGTGTCGCCTATATCGATCTAAATTATACGTCGGATATTACCCTTAAGCAGGCTTTAGAGAGTATTAATGAACAGGCTATAGCCGCTATTAAGTCCGGTAAGGTGATTATTATTCTGGAAGATAAGAATATTCAAAAGAATAAATTAACCGTACATGCCTTATTAGCTACTGGTGCAGTACATCATTGTCTGATTAGAAAAGGGCTACGTTGTGATGCCAATATTGTGGTGAAAACCGGTACTGCCCGTGACCCTCACCAAATTGCAACATTAATTGGATATGGAGCCACAGCAGTTTATCCTTATATGGCCTATGAAACTTTGGCCAAGATGATTCAAAGTAAGGCTATTAAAGAACAGGACTTTGGAAGCGTAGCCAAGGCTTATCGGAAAGGCTTAAACAAAGGGCTTTATAAAGTGATGTCAAAAATGGGCATCTCAACGATTGCCAGTTATCGCGGTGCACAGTTATTTGAAGCGATTGGTATTGAAGAAGATGTTATTGATATGTGTTTTAAAGGTACTACCAGTCGTTTGGCCGGTGCCGGATTTGAAGATTATGAAAATGACACTAAATTATTAAATAAAGTTGCCTGGAATCCACGTAAACAACTCATGCATGGCGGTATTTATCGTTATGTGCATGGTGGGGAATATCATGCCTATAATCCTGATGTAGTGCAATATATTCAATTAGCTGTGCAGAGTGGTGATTATAATACTTATCGTAAATATGCTGATGCGGTAAATAATCGTCCTGTCGCTTGTTTACGTGATTTATTACAATTGAAAACCGATATTCAAGCAATCGATATTAGCGAAGTTGAGCCGGTAGAAGCGATCTTCCCCCGTTTTGACAGTGCCGCTATGTCGATGGGAGCGCTTTCTAAGGAGGCTCACGAAACTCTGGCTCAGGCGATGAATCGTCTCGGCGCACGCTCCAACTCTGGGGAAGGTGGTGAAAATCCGAATCGTTACAATACTGATAAGGTCTCTAAGATTAAACAGATTGCATCAGGACGCTTTGGTGTAACGCCTCACTATCTGGTCAGTGCCGAAGTATTACAAATTAAGGTTGCTCAAGGCGCCAAGCCTGGTGAAGGTGGACAGTTACCGGGTCATAAAGTGGATGTAGCTATCGCTAAGCAACGCTACTCAACCCCTGGCGTGACTTTGATTTCACCTCCACCGCACCACGATATTTATTCTATCGAAGATCTTGCTCAGTTAATTTTTGATCTTAAACAAGTTAATCCTGATGCTTTGGTTTCAGTAAAACTAGTTTCTGAACCTGGGGTCGGAACGATTGCTGCCGGGGTTGCCAAAGCCTATGCAGACTTGATTACTATCTCTGGTTACGATGGCGGTACTGGGGCTAGTCCGTTAACGTCGGTAAAATATGCCGGTTCTCCTTGGGAACTGGGCTTAAGTGAAACTCAGCAGGTGTTATGTGCTAATGACCTGCGTGGCAAGATTCGTCTACAAACAGACGGTGGTTTGAAAACGGGGCTGGATGTCATTAAGGCCGGTATTTTAGGTGCGGAAAGTTTTGGTTTTGGTACGGGCCCCATGATTGCCATGGGATGTAAGTACTTACGTATTTGTCACTTAAATAACTGTGCTACTGGTGTCGCGACCCAGAACAAAGAGCTGCGTGAAAAGCATTTTATCGGCAAGGCTGAAATGGTAATGAATTATTTCCATTTTATCGCCGAAGAGATACGGGAAATAATGGCGCAATTAGGTATTCGTCAGTTTGAAGAATTAATCGGACGTACCGATCTATTAGATATTTTAGAAGGTAATACCACTAAGCAAAATGGTTTGAATCTGTCACCGCTATTGAGTTCTATCAATGATGACAGTAAACCGAAATATTGTGTTTCCAAGAAAAATGAACCATTTGATAAAGGTGAATTAGCGGAACGAATGGTTGCTGAAACTTTAGCTGCCATTGAAAACAAATCAGGTGGTGAATTTAAATTCGATGTACGCAACACGGATCGTTCGATTGGTGCACGAATCTCCGGTGAAATTGCTAAACGATATGGTAACTTGGGCATGGAAAATGAGCCGATAACTATCGAAATGGAAGGCAGTGCCGGACAAAGTTTTGGAGTTTGGAACGCTGGCGGTTTACACATGCATTTGATTGGTGATGCCAATGATTATGTTGGTAAAGGTATGACTGGCGGACGATTAGTGATTCGGCCCGCTGACGATGTCAGCTATAAGACCAATGAAGCCTCCATTATCGGTAATACCTGTCTGTATGGTGCTACTGGTGGGGTGTTAATGGCAGCCGGAATTGCCGGTGAACGTTTTGCGGTTCGGAATTCCGGTGCTCACGCTGTTGTAGAAGGTATTGGTGACCATGGTTGTGAATATATGACTGGTGGCGTGATTACCGTTCTAGGAGATACTGGCGTTAACTTTGGTGCTGGTATGACCGGTGGTTTTGCTTATGTGCTGGATCTAAATAATCAATTTGTGGATCGTTACAATCACGAACTTATTGATATTAACCGCATTAGTGACGAATCCATGGAAGCTCATCGTAATTATTTACGTCAAAAGATTCAAGAATACTGTTCTGAAACCGGAAGCTATTGGGGATTAACGATTCTGGATGATTTTGCCTCTTATGGTGCAAAATTTTGGTTAGTCAAACCCAAGGCAGCTTCGATAGAAGGTATCTTGGACACCTTGTCGTCGGAAGCCGCTTAAGGTGTAATTTAACCCATACAGTGTAGATATTATTTGAGTCACTGCCTCTACTTAGGGCGGTGAACGTGCCCAAAATAATCACAAAAGGCACCAACAAGTTAGAGAATTGTTATGAGTAACATTTATCAGTTTTTAGAAGTAGATAGAAAAGATCCTGACAAAAAGAGCGTAGCAACACGCATCAAGGAATATCGCGAGATATACAATGCCTTTGATCAAAATCGCACTTCGGAACAAGCCGATCGTTGTCTGGATTGCGGTAATCCATATTGTGAATGGCGCTGTCCGGTACATAATTATATTCCGCATTGGTTGGATTTAGCTAAACAGGGCAAAATCGTTGAAGCCGCTGAACTTTGTCATCGAACCAATTCTCTACCGGAAATTTGCGGTCGGGTTTGTCCTCAAGATAGATTGTGCGAAGGTTCATGTACTTTGAATGACCAGTTTGGGGCAGTAACTATCGGACAGGTAGAAAAGTTTATTACCGATAGCGCTTTTGCTCAGGGTTGGCGTCCGGATATGAGCAACGTTATCAATACCGGTAAGAAAGTTGCAGTGATTGGCGCTGGGCCTGCCGGACTGGGATGTGCCGACATACTAGCCAGAAATGGTGTCAACGTTGTGGTTTACGATCAACATCCAGAAGTTGGCGGCCTGTTAACCTTCGGTATTCCCGAATTTAAGTTGGAAAAGCCGGTAATGTTCAGACGTCGTAAGGTATTTGAAGAGATGGGGATTGAGTTTGTCCTCAATACTAAAGTTGGAGAAGATGTTGCTTTCCAAGATTTAGTTGATCAATATGATGCTGTTTTTTTGGGCATGGGAACTTATAATTCGATGCAGGCAGGTATTACAGGTGAAGACTCCGAAGGTGTCCATCTAGCGCTGGACTTTCTGATTTCCAACGTTAAAAATTGTTATAATTTTGACCAAGGTGATAATCAATTCATTAATATGGCGGGTAAGAAAGTCGTCGTTCTGGGCGGTGGAGATACTGCAATGGACTGTACTAGAACCTCCATCCGTCAAGGTGCCAGTGAAGTATTTTGTGCTTATCGTCGTGATGAAGCCAATATGCCTGGCTCCAAAAAAGAAGTCCTGAATGCCAAGGAAGAAGGGGTACAATTCCTTTGGAATCGTCAACCGGTTGAGATTGTAACTGAAAACGGCAAGGTTAGTGGTATTAAGTTAATCACAACGCAATTGGGTGAACCGGATGAAAGAGGGCGTCGTCGTCCAGAACCGATCCCGGGCTCGGAAGAAGTGGTTGCGGCTGACGCCATTTTAGTTGCCTTTGGCTTCCGTCCCAGTCCACCAAATTGGTTTGCCGATTTTAATATCGATTTAGATGAACGCGGAAGAGTCGTCGCACCTGATGATGGTGAATTTGCCTTCCAAACCAGCAACGTCAAAATTTTTGCCGGCGGGGATATGGTGCGAGGTTCTGATCTGGTGGTTACTGCCATAGCAGAGGGACGCAATGCCGCTGAAGGTATACTCGATTATCTTGAGAGCGAATAATTAGAAAACATTAAGTCAGGGATTTGAATAATCATGAGTCAATTAAAAAATGATCGCTTTCTAAAAGCTTTATTACGTCAGCCGGTTGATGCTACCCCAGTTTGGATGATGCGTCAGGCAGGACGTTATCTACCAGAGTATAAGGCTACTAGAAAAAAAGCCGGCAGCTTTATGGATTTGTGCAAAAATCCGGAACTGGCTTGCGAAGTGACTATTCAGCCTCTTGAGCGTTATGCTCTGGACGCAGCCATTTTGTTTTCAGATATTTTAACCGTACCGGATGCAATGGGATTGGGACTATATTTTGCGGAAGGAGAAGGGCCTAAATTTACCAATCCGATAAGAACAGCCGCAGATGTAAATAAACTGGCAGTTCCCGACCCGGAAGGTGAATTAAAATACGTTATGGATGCAGTCCGAGTTATCCGACGCGAGTTGGATGGAAGAGTGCCACTAATCGGTTTTTCCGGAAGTCCGTGGACTTTAGCCACTTATATGGTGGAAGGCAGCAGTACTAAAGAATTTGGCAAGGTTAAAGGTATGATGTTCGACCAGCCACAAACGATGCACAAACTTTTGGATACCCTAGCCAAGTCGGTCATCGATTATTTAAATGCTCAGATTGCAGCCGGAGCGCAGGCCGTTATGGTCTTTGATACCTGGGGTGGCGTATTGACTCCGCGTGATTATAAAGAGTTTTCGCTACGTTATATGCAGCAAATAGTCGAAGGCTTAAATCGCAGCCATGACGGACAAACTATTCCCGTTGTATTGTTTTCCAAAGGAGCTGGTCAATGGTTAAAGGATATGGCAAATACCGGTTGTGATGCACTAGGTGTGGACTGGACTATGGACCTGGCTGATGCTCGTGCCCAAGTGGGAGATAGAGTAGCGTTACAAGGCAATATGGACCCTTGTATTTTATATGCCTCTGAAGAACGCATTAGGGAAGAGGTTAAGACAGTATTGGCTTCGTATGGTAAGGGCAGTGGGCATGTTTATAATTTGGGGCATGGAATCCATCAACATATTGATCCGGAACGCGTTGGCGTATTTATTGATTCAGTTCACGAGTTTAGTAAAACTTACCATCAATAGTTATATACAAAAGGTTCCATTAGCGAAAAAAAAGCCAGCTCCCAACTGGCTTTTTTTTCGCTAATGGAAAGTTTTTAAATCTATTCAATAATATCCATTTTTATTAATTCTAAGTAAGCATCATGACCATTTTGAGCAGGATGAAATAAAAGGTCAACGGAATAGGCGACACCGAAATCATCGACATATTTTGGAATTCGAACTCGATTCGTCGCAGGATCATATGTGGTCGGTAGATTATTTTTTAATTCTTCTTCCAATTTAGCTAAATTTAATACGTCAAACTTAAAGCCACCACTTCTCTTATTAGTACTTTGTAATCCTAATTCGGCTGCATAGCTGTTGCCGTCAACTTGGATTTCAGGAATCAACAATACCCTTGTATTAGGATTAAACGTTGCAGCTAAAACTCTGGTTGCTTGTAAAGGATTTATACCAGTATTGGTAATTGAAATTGAATATTGATCAGAGTTGACGGGGTCGATTACGTAAAATTGTTCGGTAGTTGATTTACTAATTTCAGTCGTCGGATCTGATGGACTTGGTCCTACAACATTAGAGCCAGCTTGCTCTTGAATCATGTCTCCTCCATCACAATTCTGAACTCTGTTGGAAATAGCAATATAGTAGGTTTTAGCTCCGTTTCCAACGCCTATATCCAGCGAGTTAGCAACTCCATGGCAGGGATCAATTACACCTATAAGGGCATCGCCGTAATTACCTGCCCAATAATTAAGATACATATGATCGACTTGCCAAGTTGAAATAATATTGCTTCCAGAGCTGCTAGCTGTTGTTCCGTCAGTTACATACCACGCAAATGTTACTGTGTTTCCTTGGACGGCCGGAAATAGGTCACCATCAAATGCATATAAAACCCAGGCCTGGCCTGACTCACATATTTCACCTTTTGGACACAGTTCGAGATGAATTATTTCGTTACCTGCACTATTCAGTTGATAAATATCTCTATCTGTTCCTTCTTGTAAGTGACCTTTTATCAGTTGTCCGGAGTTAACAGGAGTGGCATTGGTGGTCAAATCATTAGGCTCAATTTCGACATTCTGAGATACGGACCAAGTTTCACTCAATATCCGAATAGTTAAAGTACCGGTTTCAATTAAAGGTTCTCCAGTAACAGTACTTATTCCGTTTATGGTATAAGTAAAAATATCATCTAGATAACCAGTACTGGTCAATTGTTGTACCGAGGTTGAATTTGTATTTAAGGTATAGGTAAAGGAACCATCGTTATTAAATGCAAGAGATCCATAAGAACCGATTGGCAGACTATTTAGCGTTGCTGAAGTAGCACCACCATCGTTAGCGAGAACATTTCCAATAGCAGTGGACGTTGTAGCATCATTGTCACTTTTTAATATGGTAAAGAAGTCGTCAATGGTAAAAAAAGCTTTTAATTCATCTTCTATAGCTTCTTGTTCGGCTTCTTCAGCGGCTTGTTCCTCATCATTTAAAGTACCTGTTTTACCTATAATTCGAATAATGATATTTGCGGAAACGTCTTTTTCCACACCCTTCATGGTATAAGTGAAGGTGTCTGTTAAGAACTGTCCCAATTGCAATGCCTGGACTTCGCTGGAATCGTTATTTAGCAAATAAGTATAGCTACCATCGGAAAGAAAAGATAATGAACCATAACTACTTGTTGGGTTACTTTCTAGTGAATAGGTGACTCCACCTAAATCATTATCACTTACTGAACCAGCTATACTGTCGGAATTTTTTATTATGCTATTTTCATCATCAAAGGCATAAAAAGTTTCGTCGACTGCGTTTGCATCGACTGTTTTACCTAAAATCTGGATGGTTAACACCGCCGTGTCTGTATAGAAATGCTCTCCGACTATTTGATAGGTAAATAGATCATTTAGCGATTCACCGGTTTCTAGTGCTATTATGGCTTCGGCATCGTTATTTAACGTATAAGTATAAGAACCATCTGAGACAAATGCTAAGGTACCATAGTCAGATACTGGGGAACTAGTTAAAATTGTCGTTTGGGCTCCGCTATCATTAGTGCCTACACTTCCTGTAATAGGTTCGCCATTTTTGCTGATGGAATTACTATCGTCTAAAGCATAAATTCCATCTCGAATTTCTTGTTCTGCTGCCGCTGCCGCTGCCGCTGCTGCTGCCGCTGCTGCTGCCGCTGCTGCTTCTTCGGCAGCGATTGTCGTCGCTTCTTCTAATGAAATTGCATGTGAGGTTAAGTTGAAAATGAATAACAATGTTATAGATAGTATTAATTTATTTTTAATCTTCATGGTTAAGACCCAATGCAATTTCTTGAGAAAAAAGTTTAATACAATCGAGTATAGTATTGATTTATATAAAGAGTCAATAGCCTGTATTGCTTTTGTTTCCATAATGTGATGGAGTTTGCTATTATGCAAAAATTATAGCTTAAGACAGTAAGATTGATAGCTTGTTCGCATTATTATCTGTAATTAATTATTATCTTTTTAATTGATTCATTTAAATCCATGGAAAATAAAAAAATGCAGCCGAAAATAAAGTGCGCAATAGTAGGATGTGGGCGAATATCCGCAAAACATTTTGAAGCAATTTCAAAGCATCAGGATTCGCTGGAACTGGTTGCTTTATGTGATAATAACTCTGAATTGTTGGAGAAAATTGGTAGCGAGCAAAATTGCCAAATTTATAAAAACTTACCCGAGTTGTTGGAAAACTCATTGGCACAATTGATTATCCTTTGTACTCCTAGCGGTTTACATGCCGAACAAGCCATTCTTTGCGCACGAGCTGGCCGTCATGTCATGACTGAAAAGCCCATGGCAACCCGTTGGCAAGATGGGTTGAACATGGTTAAGGCTTGTGATGAGGCTGGTGTGTATCTTTTTGTGATCAAACAAAATCGGCGAAATAGTACTCTACAATTGCTAAAACGAGCTGTCCAGGAAAAACGATTCGGTAGAATTTACATGGTTCAAATCAATGTATTTTGGACCAGGCCGCAAGAATATTATGATAATGCCGCATGGCGTGGAACCTGGGAGTTTGACGGGGGCGCATTGATGAATCAAGCCAGTCATTATATCGATTTACTTGACTGGTTAGTTGGTCCGGTAGAACGGGTACAGGCCATGACCGGGACCTTGGCTCGGGATATTGAAGTTGAGGATACTGCTGTAATGAATGTTAAATGGCGTTCTGGAGCTTTGGGGGCTGTCAGTGTAACCATGCTAACTTATCCTAGAAATCTCGAAGGTTCCATAACGATTATCGGCGAAAAAGGTACTGTTAAAGTCGGAGGTGTGGCCGTTAATGAAATCGAACACTGGGAATTTGATGATTTCAGCGAAGATGATGCCAGAGTGGCTGCTGCAAGTTATGAAACCACTTCAGTGTATGGATTTGGACATCCGCTATATTATAAAAATGTGATAGACGTTTTAAATGGAAGAGCCAAACCTGAAACCGATGGAAGGGAAGGGCTACGTTCTTTGGAATTATTAATTGCTTCGTATCTTTCCGCAAGGGATGGTAAGCAGGTATCCTTACCTTTGGAATACTAGTTTATGAATTATATTGTACACCGCAGTGCGATCGTAGACGCAGGTGCAAGTATAGGCACGGGGAGTAAAATTTGGCATTTTTCTCATATATCATCAGGAGCAGTAATTGGTGAAAATTGCACCATAGGACAAAACGTATATATTTCTGATAAGGCACTAGTTGGAAACAATGTCAAAATTCAAAATAATGTCTCTATTTACGATAACGTTGTTCTTGAAGATGACGTTTTTTGTGGCCCGAGTGTCGTTTTTACCAATGTCTATAATCCTCGTTCTACTATCTCAAGACGGTCTGAATATTTAAATACACTGGTTAAAAAAGGAGCAACATTAGGAGCAAATTGCACGCTCGTATGTGGTATAGAAGTGGGTAAGAGCTCCTTTATCGGTGCTGGTGCGGTAGTGAATTCAAATGTTCCCGATTTCGCATTAATGGTTGGTGTGCCGGCGAAGCAAATCGGCTGGATGAGCGAGTTTGGTGAACGGTTAAAATTTGCTGAGCAAGATGATTCCAAAATAATATGTCCACATACGGGGGATGTTTATTATTTAAAAGACAAAAGTGTTGTAAAAATAGAAAAATAAAGAGTGTGTGAGTGATGTCTATCGAAAAAAAAAGTATCAGTTTTATAGATTTAAAACATCAACAAGAAATAATTAAAGCTTCGATAGACGAAAATATATCCAGGGTCATGAGCCATGGTAAATATATTTTGGGGCCTGAAGTTTATGAACTGGAAGAAAAATTAGCCGAATTTGTTGGGGTTAATTATTGTATTGGTGTGTCCAGTGGAACTGACGCATTATTGCTTGCTCTTATGGCGCTAGGGATTAAACGAAATGATGAAGTAATCACGACTTCTTTTTCGTTTATTGCTGCTGCCGAAACCATTGCATTGCTGGGCGCCAAACCTGTTTTTGTCGATATTGACAGCAGAACGTTTAATATTGATCCAAAAAAAATAGAAAATGCAATTACTTCCGATACGAAGGCGATAGTTGCCGTTAATTTGTTCGGGCAATGTGCCGATTATTATGAAATCAATAAAATAGCAAATCGTAATGGTATACCGGTAATTGAGGACGCGGCCCAAAGTTTGGGGGCTGCCTACAAAGGGCAAAAATCGTGCGCTTTAACCACGGTCGGCTGTACAAGCTTTTTTCCTTCAAAGCCATTAGGAGGATATGGAGACGGAGGGGCCTGTTTCTGCAACGATGAAAATCTAGCAAAAATAATTAAACAGCTACGGGTACACGGACAAAGTAAACGTTATCATCACAGCATTATTGGAACCAATTCTCGCTTGGATACATTACAAGCTGCCATTTTATTGGCTAAATTAGAGTTGTTTCCTTCGGAAATAGAAGCTCGGATAAATATTGGACAGTATTATACCGAAGCAATTAAAAACCGAGCTCCGCACATCCTCCCGCCTTTTGTGTCTGAGCATAATTTAAGTGTTTATGCTCAATATAGCATCTTAACGAAAGAACGAGAGAGATATATCGAGTTATTACATAATTCAAATATTCCGACGGCGATACACTATCCTTTACCATTGCACAAACAAGATGCGTTTAACGCGACAGAGGACAAGCTTCCCATATCGGAGTCTATTTCTAAAAACATAATTAGTATCCCTATGCATCCCTACTTAACGCCAAATGAACAAGACTTTGTTATTGATCATTTGGCTAATGATTGAATATTTTTTGTAAAGTAGAAAAGTGATGTCATTTAAAAATAACGAATTTTTAAAGTTAGAAAAATGGTTGCCGACTTTCTTCAAGGCCTATCTTTTATTTACCCTGCTGTTTTTATTAATGTTGATCATTGGAAATGCTTCCTCGGGATTTGACATAACCGATGAAAGTTTTTATCTAATTTGGGCGACCCGACCAGATAACGTTGTAGGGCATGCTTCTCATTTTGGTTATATTACTAGTTTGCTTTTTCAGCTATGCCATAAAAATATCGAAACTTTTAGAGTGTGTGGGTTATTGTTATTGGTTGGCGCAGCTCTCATTTTTGTGGTTTGTTTAAACAAATACTGGTCGTCTAGATCAATTTATATAAATTCAGCAGATAGTTATTATTGGACGACTTTACCTGCTTTGATTGCCGTTCTTGTTTATTATCGTTCATGGGTAGTGACTCCTTCATATAATTGGTTAGCGTTAGTTTCATCACTCATAGCAGGAAGTGGTCTGTTGTATGCAACTGTTGTGAAAAAAAATGATGAAAATATTGCTAACACTCAATTGCTTTTGGGAGCTGTTTTGGTAGGAACCGGTGGCGCTCTCGCATTTATCGCTAAGCCAACAACAGCAATTATACTCGGAATGACTTGTTTTTTTTGGCTATCAATGCATTTCAATATTTATTTAATATTTAAATTTATACTCCTCTCAGTTACATGTTTTTTGATTGTTATGGGGGCTCATATTTTTGGAAATTTCACAGATGTTAATGAGTATGTTCATAATTTATCAGTTGGTCTTGAATTTAGAAGTATTTTAAAGGGGGGAGGGAATTCCTTACTTTCGGTATTTTATGCTTCCTTTAATCAATTCATGGAAATGATATGGAACGTATTAACATGGTGGGTGTTTATAGCTGCTTTAGGTATAGTTTTGATGTTAAAACTATTGGAAAAAATATTTAGTGAAAATGGTGATATAAAAAAATTCCCTATTTACCTTATCATCGGTCTCCTTGTTATTGCTACCACACAACTCATTACGAGTGTTAGTATCTCTTCCGCCAATACCGCGACTGCATCCATTTCAGTTTCTTTTTTCTTATTAGTTTTGCTGCTTGTCATTTACTATTTTTTCGCGGCATTAATTCCCCGGGCGGGAGTTACTGTAAAAAACATTATTGCCTTAAATATACTTTTTATTCTATTGGCAGTATCAGTATCGTTTGGAACCGCCAATAGTTTGATCTCGCATATGGCCACTTCCTATATATTTTTAGCCTTAGGTTTGATTTTTCTAGGTAGATGGATAAATATCGACAAAAAAGAGGTGCTTTTCTCATGGTTGCTACCCATTGGTGTCAGCGTTGTAGCAACCCTGGTTTTACTAAATGCTTTTAATCATCCCTATAGATTAGTTGGTGGAATGGTTGGGCAAGATTCTAAAGTATCGTTTCTGTCAGAGCTGGGGACTTTGAAGGTTGATCCAGTAACCTCAGAGTATATCAATAGCCTAAAAGAAAGTGCTTTAAAATCAGGATGGCAAGAAGGTAATCTGTTAATTGACCTAACCGGTGCCACACCTGGAGCAACGGTTATTCTTAATGCAGGAATCATTGCCAAACCGTGGCTATTTGGTGGTTATAAAGGCTCTAATGCTTTTGCAAAACGAGCGCTGTCATTCGCTACACCGAAACAACTTAAACACTCTTGGTTGCTAATTGCGCCAAGAGGTTATCGTCGCCTTTCTTTAGCGTTATTGGCAGAGTCTGGTATCGATTTTCCGAATAACTATATACTGGTTTCACAAGTGAGAACCGGATATCGTAATGAAATTCAGCAATTATGGCGTCCGAAGTTGAGAGAATAATTACGTGAACTATTCAATAGTAATCCCTGTATTTAAAAGTCAAAACGTTGTGTCTAATACCGTTGAACAGCTTCTTAAGGTCATAAAAGACAATAACTTCAAGGCAGAAATTTTATTAATTAATGATGGTAGCCCCGATGAAAGCTGGAAGATAATCAGTAAACTTGCGAGGGATTATGAAAATGTCAAAGCCATTAATTTATTGAAAAACTATGGTCAACACAATGCCATCATGTGTGGATTTCAATATGCAGGGGGAAATTACGTGATCACCATGGATGATGATTTACAAAATCCTCCAGGGGAGATAACTAAGTTAATAGAGAAAATTGAGGATAGCGAATGTGATTTGGTTTTTGGACAATTTATTGAAAAAAAACATGCAATATACAGAAATTTGGGTTCTAAGTTAGTAGGTTATTTAAATAATAAAATATTTAAAAAGCCGGAAAATATTGTACTTAGCAATTTTCGAATTATTCGTAAAGACTTAATTGATAGGGTTCTGTCTCATCGCACGGCTTATCCATACGTTCCGGGATTATTATTGCTATATTCGGGAAATATGGCTAATGTCCTGGTTCAACATCAGGCTAGGCATTGTGGTAAATCAAATTACACCATACGCAGAATTTTAAGCCTGGTGAGTCGCTTGTTGATAAATTATTCATCGTATCCACTTAGACTGGTTAGTGGGATAGGCTTGTTAGTGGCGGCCAGTAGTTTTTTTATAGGTGTGTTTTTTCTACTGCATGGGATTATATATGGTAGCAATGTTCCCGGTTGGACATCTCTTGCTGTACTAATTTCTTTTCTTGGTGGATTTATTATTGCGCTTTTAGCCTTGATTGGCGAATATTTATCCCGAATTCTTAATCAATTATCCAGTAATAATATGTATCATATTAAAGAAATAATAGAGTGAAGCAAAAACATTTTTTTATTGTTGGGGCGCAACGCAGCGGTACCACATATCTATACAATTTACTGGATAGCCATGGTGAAATCTGTATGGCAAAACCGTGCAAACCGGAGCCGAAATATTTCCTCAACAGGCCAGACCACGGTATAGAACGAAACAAATACCTAAATCTCTATTTTTCCCATGCAACAAGTGATAATGTTGTTTTTGGAGAAAAGAGTACAAGCTACTATGAAAGTGAAGTAGCGGCGAGACAGATAGCAAATTTTTCTTCTAACGCAAAAATTATCTTCCTTCTCCGAAATCCGGTCGATCGTGCCTTATCAAATTTCTTTTTTAGTGTAAATAATGGTTTAGAAACTCGAACAATAGAAGAGGTTTTCCTTATTCCAAATGTTCCGAAACCTAAATTGAAAAACAACTATTCGACTGATCCGTTTGATTACTACCATAGAGGAGAATATCATCGATTTATAAAAAAGTATTTTCAATTTTTTGCACCAAAACAGATAAAAATTTTAATTATGGAAGAACTTCTTGGTAATAAAGACAAGATAAACGACGTTTGTTCATTTTTAAATGTTGAGCAAAATACCATTTCAAATGGCATACATGATGTTGTCAATGCCTCGGAAAAAAAAGAGATAGATGTTGCCGTCCGTGAAAAATTATTTAGTCAGTACAGGAAAAGCATATTACTATTGGAATGTATGTTGGGAAGAGAAATAACACCTTGGAAAAATTACTGATGAATTGTGAATGGGTTCCGTTATGGGGCAACTAGTATGGTTCATACTTAATTAAAACAATTTAATTTGAAATTCAATGAAGAAAATTAAAAATGTTACCTCCTATAGTGGTATAACTCGTCTCTATTTTGAAGCCATTATAAAAAGTATTATTAAAATTGCTTCACTGGACACGCGAGGCTGTATTGTTCTTGATTTCGGATGCGGTCATGGGATGTTAAAACGAACCGTCAAAGGTTCCAAAGTAGTGAATTTTGATATCGTACCTGAATTATCGGATATTTCAGATTGGAGGCAGCAACAGTTTGATGTCGTGGTGGCTAATGAGGTTTTTTATAGCTTTTCACAAAAACAGTTGGAAGCACTTCTCAAGGAATTATTTATTAAAAATTCAGAATTGGAAATAGTCGTTGGCATAAGTCGCCAGGGAATTCTAAATAATATTGGAAAATTACTGCTGGGGCATAGTGATGCTCATGATGGTACCCTATTAAAGCCCGATGAAGAGTTAATGGTTATTAGAAAATATGTGGATATTGTTAAAAAGAACTCGGTATTCTTTTTAGCGGATGTCTATCTTTGTAAGTTTAAAAAAAATATTATTCCATAAGGGCTAATCCATGAAAGTTTATGCAATTCCAAGAGGAATAATTTATCATCGAATTAGGGATGAAGCACTATTGCTAATGAAATCTTTGTTCGCAAAGGTAGATGATAAGGCGCGTATTGAAACTTTCCAGAAAAACTTTGCTGAATATATGGGGGCTAAGTTTTGTTTGGCTTATCCGTATGCCCGTACGGCAATCTACTATACCTTGAAATCCTTAAACCTTCCTAAAGGCGCTGAGGTTTTAATGCCTCCCATCACAATCAAAGCCATTTTAGATGTAGTATTAGAACTGAACTTAAAACCGGTTTTTGTTGATATAGAATTAAATTCGCTATGTTTTGAACATGAAAAATTGGTTTTGGCTACCAGCAATAAAACAAAAGTGGCAATCATAACGTATTTGTTTGGAATGGTGCCCGATGTGGAGCGTATGATTGAATTTTTAAAGAGCAAAGAAATTTTTGTTATCGAAGACTTTTCGCAATGTTTGGATGGTCGTTTTGACGGCAAAAAACTAGGCACTTTTGGAGATGTTGGTATCTATAGTGCTTCATCCATAAAAACACTGGACACATTCGGCGGGGGCATATTAATCTGTGACCAAGAAGATTTTTACAATAAATTGAAAGCAGAATTTAAAACGTTATTACCTCCTAAGAGATCGCTATTAATCAAGAAAATAATCGTAAATTTAATTAGAAATATAGCGACTTCAAGGAAAATATTCCACTTTTTAGTTTTTCCCATATTGAAGTTTGCCTCTTTTTTTTATCCCCAAGCGGTAATAAAACATACGGGGATGAGAGATAAAAATCGAATCACTGAATTACCCCAGAGTTGGTTTGCTTCGTACACGTCGTTACAGGCTGATTTTGGTAATAACCAGTTAACAAAAGTTGAAAAAGAAAATCTCGAACGGATCTCGAATGTTGAGCGAATCAAATCTCATGCCCCGCATTTGTTTTTTCCGGACGGTGAAAAAAAAGGATACAATGTTTATTGGCAATTAATCGGGGTCTTTAAAAAAAACGATGAAACCCAAAGAAAACTGCAACGGAATGGTATTGATACTTCGAGTACCAGTTTAGAGCTCATTTCAAAATTGAAGTCGTATCCCAACCAAGGCCTCACACCTAATGCTGAAAAACTGTATTTTAATGGTTTGTTTATTCCTTCATTTCCAGGATTAAGTCATCAAGATGTAGAATATATTGGCCTCACCTTAAATAAACTTGAAGATGAGTGTTAGGTGATGAAAATAGCCATTGTTGGTTCCGGATTAGCTGCTTTAGCAACGGCAAAAAGTTTGATCAAGCGAGGCGTCAAACCTCATATCATTGATGCAGGATTGGAACTTGATGAAGAAAGGTTAACACTGGTTGAGCGATTGTCCAAACTTCCTCCGCAAGAATGGTCTGAAAATGATATTAATGCTATTACTGCAAACCCGACGGTTCATGCTCATTCTCTTCCCAAAAAATTAGTTTTTGGTTCCGATTATTTCTATGCCGGAAATGATGTTAGGGCGGCGATATCAGGACGAGGGGAAACGCCACCATTTAGCTACGCAAAAGGTGGATTTAGTGTGGGTTGGGGGGCTGCGGTGTTGCCAGCAGATGATTGCGATCTCGATGATTGGCCAATACGAAGTAAAGAATTAAGCAAGTATTACGAAGAAAATTTAAGATATATTCCCTATTCATCCTGTGAAGATGAGCTATCACTTAACTTTCCCTTATATAAATCGAATCCGTCAGCCTTACGCTTGTCTAAAGGCAATGCCTCAATATTGAGTGATTTAAAAAAATCTGGATTATGCCAAAAAAATCATCTTGTATTTGGGCAGGCACGATTGTTGGTTAGTGCAAATGACACGAAAGAACTAAATGGTTGTCAGTATTGCGGCTATTGCATGAGTGGTTGTGTATATGGTTGCATTTTCAAAGCAAATAATGAGTTTGAGCGATTGGCTCAACAAGGCCAATTAATTTATCAAAAAAACTTGTTGGTAACGTCTTTAAAAGAAGAAAATAACAAGGTGGAATTGTGTTTTTATAATGCTAAGGGAAATGCTAATAGAGCTTCGTTTGATAGAATATTTTTAGCTGCTGGAGCAGTCAACAGTACGCGCATTATTTTGCAATCAAAAAAACTGTATGGTCAACCCGTGCTATTAAAATCTCGTGCAGGATTTGTCGCACCCCTTCTTCGATGGAAAAAAACACCAATAGAATGGCCTAATATTAATACCCAACCGGGAATTTTTTTAGAATTCAAAGTACCAAATCTTGATAACCATTGGGTGCATACCCAATTGTCCACTCCGAACGAGTTGGTATTTGAGAAACTGAAATACGATAATAATAAAAAAAACATCATTCAGAATGTGAAAAAATATGCCATGGAACATTTGTTGATTGCATTTTGTAATATGCATTCTACTCACTCAAATGGCTATGTATTGCGCTTGGAAGAAGTCAGTGGCAAGCCTGTCTTGAGATATCAGCGTGAGGAAAAAGACAATAGCCTTTCATTTTCAAAAACCATACGACATTTACGGCAAATTTGCCGACAAATCAATTGTTACCCAATTATTCCTTTAATTAAAAATAATAGTGGTTCATATCATGTAGGAGGAAGTTTACCGATGAGAGTTGAGCCTAAAAAAGCAACTGAAACAGATATATGGGGGAAACCTCTTGGCTTCAAAAGAATTCATGTGGTTGATAGTAGTGTTTTTCCCTCACTTCCAGGTACTACCATTGGGCTATTAGCTATGGCGAATGCTTCACGTATCGCATCGGAGATTGAGCTTGTTTAAATTAATTAGGAAAAACAATTGTGGACAAGATACCTTTTAATAGAGCAGCAATTGTTGGAAATGAACTGCAATATATTGGCGAAGCTATATTATATGGGGATATTTCCGGTGATAGAGCCTTTACCAAAAAATCTGAAAGATTACTCGAACAACAACTTGCAAATAATAGTAGAGTTCTTTTGACTACATCGTGCACTCATGCATTGGAGATGGCTGCTATCTTGTTGAATTTAGAGCCGGGAGATGAGGTTATTGTTCCTTCTTACACCTTTGTATCAACTGCATTGGCTTTCCATATGCAAGGAGCAAGAATAGTTTTCGCAGATATACGTGCTGACACTCTAAATTTGGATGAAAAACAACTCGAAAACCTCATTACTGAACGTACTCGAGCTATAGTCGTTGTGCATTATGCTGGTGTTGCCTGTGAGATGGATGAAATTTTGTCTATTGCTGCTCAGCATAATATTGTACTGGTTGAAGATAATGCTCACGGCTTATATGGTAAGTATAAAGGAAGGTATTTGGGAACAATCGGGCAGTTAGCGACCCAAAGTTTTCACGGAACCAAAAATATTACCTGTGGCGAAGGTGGGGCATTGATTGTTAACGAACCGGATTTAATAGAAAGGGCGGAAATTATTCGGGAGAAGGGAACCAATCGAGCTAAATTTTTCCGTGGGCAAGTTGACAAATATTCGTGGGTAGATAAAGGCTCAAGCTATGTTATGTCGGATATCTTGGCAGCCTTTTTATTCGGTCAGCTGGAAAAATCCGAGTTTATTCAGGCACAACGAAAAAAAACTTGGGATTTCTATCGGGTGGAGTTATCTTCATGGGCGGATATTAATGAAGTTCAGCTGCCAATAATTCCTGACTACTGTGAGCAAACTTATCACATGTTTTACTTGATGATGCCAAACTTGGAAGCACGTTCGCATTTTATTGAACATTGTAGGAAGAATAGTGTTACTTCCGTCTTTCATTATCTCCCATTACATTCGTCCGTGATGGGAAGAGAAATTGCACCTAGCCAAACTCCCCTAAATGTGAGTGATGATGTCAGTGAGCGTTTAGTCCGGTTGCCTTTATATCCGAATCTTAGCTGCGAAGAACAAGAAAAAATTGTGCGGGTTTCTAAACAGTTTTGTTCGCATCTTTAAAAAAACAGGTATATAGTTGAAAAAACAACTTGTTAAACTTTTTAACGTTGGTATCAGTGTTGCAATGATAACACTGGCGTTAAACTTCCTGGACTGGAATGGTATTGTTGCTTCCTTAAAATTGCTTGACCCACTCATTCTTGTGGCTGCTCTTATTATTTGCACATTGCAGTTTTTTTTCCTTGGTGTCCGGTGGTATTTGATGGTGAATAAGATTGTACCGATTCCTTTTCTGAATCACATGGGACATTATTTTATAGCAACGTTTGTTAATACCTTTACTCCGGCAAATATCGGAGGTGATTTGTATAGAGTATTTAAACTCAAGGCCTATGTAGCAAAAACCAAACTTTTAGTGTTAGAAATTATTAGAGAAAGAGTGATTGGCTTACTTTCATTCTTTTTGGTGTATATCCTTTGCTACCTTTTAGCTTTAGCTCTGTTTATTGATGGACAGTCGGGTTTTAATGAGGCTTTCCATATTGGTGCCATGATCATTTTAACGGGTATCGTATGCATCCTGTTTTTCTCTAAGATTATGGTTATTGGCTCAGTTATTTCCCTGATAAAACCGTTTCCAAAAATTATTGATATTTTTAACAAACTAAAAAAAATGTCACTTTTTTCCTCAAATAAAGAATTCGTCATTTTGATGATGCCTTCACTGCTCGCTTTTTTTATGTGGTTACTTGCTTTACAGATAATTTCTGTACAGTTGGAGGTTGATTTAGCTTGGTACATAATGGGGATAATAGCAGCATCTGTAGAGTTGATTCGATTGATTCCGATTTCTATACAGGGAATTGGAATAAGAGAAAGTGCTTTTGCTTTTTTGTTTCTTGAATTTGGACAATCGGCAGAGACTGGGTTTGTTTTGGGGATGACCGTTTATTTACTGTTAAGTGTAAGCATTGTATTTGCTGGGTTAATTGGTTGGTTATTAATGTCTATAGCTTCGGATACCAAAGCGTTTTTGCATGATTAAAAAATAATGACAAATATTGTCAGGGTTGGTGATGTTTATGAAAAAATTGAATAATAGACTAGAGAAACTTAAACCTTGTTTGATGTGCCCAGAGTGTGGTGGAAAGCTTGTATTTAGAAGTGATGAAGTGGAATGCTCTCAGTGTCTAGCCTTATATCCAATAAAAGGTGATAAAATTTATTTCAAATCATTGCCGACAAAAAGTGAAGATGCTCAAGATAAATTTAAAGAAAAATTAAAACGCCTACTTGGAAAATATTATTATACGATAGGTGTGAATATATTAGCTCCTAATTTTCCATTTAACTATTCCCGAGAGGTTGAAAATTACCTGACTTTGGATGAACAGATAGTCGTGGATATAGGCTCGGGTAATAATCGCATCCATGAGCAAATAATTTGTTTGGATCTCTTTGATTACGAAGCGGTTGATATAGTCTGTGATGTGGATAAACTTCCGTTTAAAAAAGGAAGTATAGATGCTTTTGTTACTCGAAGTATGCTCGAGCATGTGCCCAATCCAGAAGCTGTAGTCAATCAGTTTTACCAAATGACAAGAGATGGTGGGATTGGATTACACTTAATTCCTTTTTTGTTCCCATTTCATGCTTCCCCATATGATTTTCATCGTTATACCAACAAGGGAGTCGGAGTATTGTTTAATCAGTGGAAAATTATTCATCAATCGAATAGAACTGGGCCCATATCTTTGCTATTAAACATTGTGATTGAATTTTTCTCGATCTTAATGAGTTTTGGTAACAACCAAATTAAAGCATTATTGTACTTTGCTTTTTGTGTCTTATTGTTTCCAATTAAGTATTTAGATGTTTTTTTTGTAAACCGTAATCGCTTTATGAATTTAGCTCCAACCATTCTTACCGTCGTTAAGAAAAATATATAAGCATTATCAATGATTAGTAAATAGTAAAGTGCGATAAGCTCGCCCTCAATGGGTAAACTAGCTGTCATTCTCATAAACGACAAGCAATGTCTAGACATGAGCTGCAATCGACAAAATTGTACCGGATAACGCGGAAGTAATAACCTCCGGAACTTCTTCCCTAGGACTTTTTATATTGAATTTTTTTCTTAATTTAACAAGTACAGCTTTGTTAGGAATTTATTAAATGATTGAATTAGGAATACTACCACCTTAACCAATGTTAAACTTTGCGGTATAGTCACTTATTGTCTTTGTTAACCGGCTGCTAATAAGTCGAAATGGTCGTTAAGTTCTTTAAGAAAGTTTAAAATAATTGTTATAAAGCTAGTTAATTGTTTTTGTATTGGAAATTTAAATCCGTCGATAATTTTAATTTAATAACTGTAGGTAATATGTCAAAAAGAGAATCTCGTCTTTACTTAGTTCTATTACATTTTCTAGTAGCGGCACTGTCTTTGAAAGCTTTTATGCCTTCATGGTTTGAAACAGAAGCCCATCTTAAAGAGTTAAGACATATAATACATAACCTTGATTTTAACCCCGAAACACCACTGGATGTCGCTCGTTATCGTTCACGCATTTTGCGCTATCATAAAATTATAGATAAATTTATTGAAAGTTCGACCACCTTATTTATCGGGGATAGTATGATTCAAGGATTGTATGTCAACTCAGTTGTTATGCCGGCAGTGAACTATGGGGTAGGGCGCGATACCAGCTCGGGAGTTCTGGAACGCTTGGGAGTTTATGAAAACTCTCTCATGCATGCTAAACAGGTGATTTTGGCCGTTGGCATTAATGATTTTAGGACTAGTTCTCATGAGGAGATATTACATAATATGAATATGATATTGGATAAAATCTCCATAAAGCATAAAAAAACGGTGATACTAAACGCATTACATCCAATTGACGAGTCTCTGCTGAAGGGAAGAGCGTACCTGAGCAATGAAGCCATAAATGATTTTAATGAAAAGTTACAGCAATTGTGTTCTAATTTTTATCAATGCCACTATCTATCTATTTATGAAAAATTACTAAATGAAAATGGAAGTCTGGATGAAAAAAATCATACTGGTGATGGCATACACTTAAGTCCCAGAGGTTATCGTATCTGGATTAACGCGATGAAACAAAAAATAAAAAAACTGCAAGAGTCAAACTAAAAATATGCATTAAGTAGGTGCTCAATTATAAAAAATTTGGAATGATAAAATGAAAGATTTTTCATTAGGCCTTTATGAATCAATGTTATTGACCTTACAAAACAAATTTTCAAACATCATTACTTTTAAAGAATATTTTACTAATTATCCAGATGTTACTGACTTTTTAATTCTACGCCATGATGTCGATCGTAAACCGGATAATGCTCTTGTTATGGCTGAACTGGAAGCAAAGCTTGGGGTTTCTTCGGTTTATTATTTTCGAACCAAAAAGCATACTTATAAACCTGAAATAATAAAAAGGATTGCCGAATTAGGTCATGAAGTAGGGTATCATTATGAATCGTTAACCGATTGTAAAGGTGACTTCTCTGAAGCTTTAAATGATTTTGAATTAAACTTGGCGAAATTACGGAAACTTTGCCAAATAGAGACAATTGCTATGCATGGAGCTCCTTTTAGTCCTTTTGATAATCGTGAATTATGGAAATCAAAGGGCAACAAAAAGCTTCTATTGGAAAACTTAGAAATTTTAGGTGAAGTATATTTAGACATCGAGTATCAGGATATTTTGTATATAACCGATACGGGAAGAAATTGGCAACAATCTTCCTCTAACCGACGCGATAAGGTCGAAAGTAAGATTAATTTATCGTTTGATTCTAGCGACCAGCTTTTTAGTTATTTCGATCATAAACCGCACAATAGGTTTATTTTCCAAACCCATCCTGAGCGATGGACAGATCATTGGTTACAGTGGCATATTCAATATTTTAAAGATCAATTAATCAATCAAGTGAAATCAATTATCAGATGAAGCTGTTCGGAAATCTCAACTTTTTTAGATCTGCTACCTACTTTTTTTTACGTGTGTTTTATAAAAATATTGAAGGGGTAGATCCTTTTGTAGTTTTGGGTACGGTATTTTTTTTACAAAAAATAATTGGGTTTAACCGTATGGTTCCATGGCCTACTCATTTTACCAGTAGAATTATTGGTGTCAGCAATATAAAGGTGGGAAGGCGTACTTTTCCAGGTTTTAGTAGTAATTGCTATATTAACGCAAAAAATGGTTTGATTATTGGTCATAACTTAAGGATGGGACCAGGGGTGGGAATTATCAGTGGTAACCATGATAACGATGATTATGATAAAAAGGAACCTGCTAGTTCGATTATTATTGGTGATAATGTCTGGTTGGGAATGAACTCAGTTATCTTACCCGGAGTGAAAATTGGTAATAACGTGATAATTGGGGCGGGTTCAATAGTCAATAAGGATATCCCGGATAACTCTATTGCTGCCGGAAATCCATGTCTGAGGATAAAAAGCAAGGGGCCATACCAGGGAAAAGCTTATTCATAATGGGGCGTTTTAACAAATTATTACTATATTGTTCGTTAATATTTTTAATTGTTTATTTATATCAAATTGAACATCTATCCCCTGTGACTATTTATTCTAATTGGTCGCTTATAGGAGCTTTTGCTCTGTTATTTTTAGGATTTACTTTTCAATGTCTTTGTTGGCATGGTTCTCTTACCCTCCATTCGATTCCGGCGACAAAAAAACAGGCAGTTGTATCAATTGGTTTATCTGTTTTTGCCAAATATATTCCCGGAAAAATTTGGTTAATCCTTGGACGAGCAAGTTGCATCAGTGAAATTACCGGACATAGAGTACAGCAGGTCACGATAATTTCTTTGTATGCACAACTCATTTCGATATGGACGGGGCTACTAATCGGTTTGCCGATAGTGATCGATTATCATACTATGTTGTTTTGGCCGTATCTTATAGCGTGTCTTGTACTAAGTTTAATTGTGTTAGAGAATAAGATAAGAAGCCGACTGTTGTCGACTATCGAACTTTTTATTAAATCTACCACTATACTAAGTTTTTTTAAGACTAAAACCAGCTATCCATTGATTTTGATGTTCTTGGCAACCTGGGGATGCTGGAGCATTGGTTTTTTACTATTGTTAATTGCGTGCATAGATAGCCAAATAGCGTGGTCAAATGCTTTATTTTTTCCGCTCGCTGCGACCCTTGGAATTGTTGCTTTTATAACTCCGGGAGGATTAGGAGTTCGAGAAGGAATATTGTTTGCTTTGATGTTACATTATGGATTTGATGCCAAATTCTCCACTACTTTTGTCATCCTCAGCAGAATTTGGTTTGTGATTGGTGAGCTATTTATTTTTTCCGTTGGGGCGTTCTTTCATTTTCAGAATAAAAAAGGTTGACTGAGTTAGGTCGCAATATTAATTATTTATCAAGCTGTAATTGGTGCCTGCGCATAAAGTCGCTATGCGAGGGCCCCGGAAATTTTTGCGTCGATTAAAGTGCTGATGCTACCGGCATGAATGCTGATATATAACTGTTCAAATTATCCAAGGACTCAAAATTCACTTGTTTAAATAAAGACTTGAACCAGCTTCATACTCTTTCAATAGGATTTGTCTCAGGACTATGAGCGGGTTGTGGCAGTAAGGGCATATTTTGGGGTAGTATAATTTTGTTACTAGTATGAAAAGCGGCATTATCTATTAGCAAAATATGATGCTCATCAGGATAAGATTTAGAAAATTTCTCTAGAAAAGAAGCAAAGTAGTCATTATCAACATGGGAACATTCCCTATAAAAGGCTTTCCCTGTCAGTTGCTCTACTGCACCATAAAGCCGTTAAGTCTCTGTTTCCATTGTTTAATCCCAATGGATTTTATTCCTTTATTGGGACTGGTCAAAGCCGCTTTACACTCTAGCATGATTGAATGGATACCAAAGGGAGTCATCAGCGGGTACATCTGAGATAATATTGTTACCACACAAACATATTCAGAGGCCCGATATGAGCGGATT
>Ga0209475_10000180_pt1 | contig 182037 bp, 162 predicted proteins | sample tdDd471_FD_187128 | JGI IMG/M metagenome (GOLD analysis project Ga0209475, IMG submission 187128) | Marine sediment microbial communities from the Atlantic coast under amendment with organic carbon and nitrate - tdDd47.1 (SPAdes)... | ecosystem: Environmental > Aquatic > Marine > Coastal >... | reverse complement strand
CTCTGAACGAACAATTGAGGGATTATGGAGGACCATAGCCAACCTGCTCGATGAATTTCCCCCAGACGAATGCCGGAATTATTTCGCTCATGCAGGATATAAATCTATTTGATATGATTTTGCTCTAGAACCGGCCTTACCCAGAAAATCAAATAATCGCGTTAATAATTTCACTTGATCCTTAATCTCACATTCCCAGATTGTTATAATAGACCAACCGGCCGATTTCAGTTCTTTCCTGATTTTCCTGTCCCGCTCAATATTACGCTTAATTTTGTTTCGCCAATATTCAACATTGGTTTTTGGTTGTCGTCCGCCGCGTTGACAGTTATGTCCATGCCAGAAACAGCCATTCACAAACACTATTTTTTTTCGCGATGGAAAAACGATATCGGGACGCCCCGGCAAATCCGGACGATGGAGTCTGTAACGATACCCCTGAGCGAAAAGAAGACGACGAACGATCAATTCCGGCCTGGTGTCTTTGGACCGTACTCGCCGCATCACTGCGCTGCGGCTCATGGGTTCTTTTCTGTCCGCGCTTGCTGTCATCGCCTTTTGTTGGTGTTGTCAAAGCGGCGCTGGGCCAGCCATTGGAGACGTTTTGTTTGCGTCAACAACGTTTTCCGCAAACCGCCACTGACGTGCCGTTCGCTTATGACCTGCGCAAGACGGGCGAGAATCAAAGCGCGCCGCGCAATACGAAAATCCGGGTGCTTGCGAATCTCATAAACTTCTTTCGACACGACGCAATCCCGGAAGGACGGTGGAATCGTAGCGCTTACTTTTGGCGATGGAGGATCTTTCTCATTTAGAACAGCATTAAATTCGGACTCGCCAATAGCTTTTTGGAAAATCGCGAATTCCAGCGAGTCCAGAATTTCGCACGCTTCGAGATATTTTTCAGGGTCTGATTTTTTCGTTACGCCTTCGTAGACTTCAAGCGGCCACACCTCAATCTCATAAACTTCAAAAGGGTCAAGAACCGACATCGCAACGGCGTCAGTGCGCTGGTTCGTTAAATGGCGCCGGATACGGGTTCGCAACTGCTCATTAGTCTGTCCGATGTAAATTGGCTCTCCGTCATAATCGAAAAAAGCATAGACGCCAAACTTATAGTTGCCAACTTTCCATCCCCTGAATTCCGTATCCAAAAATTTTTTGAGATTGCTGCGCAAATCATGGGTTTCAAAAGGAGGCAACCGAATATCGTCGTTTCGCATTACGCCACGGCCCGCATTTCTTTATTTTCTTTATTCGCATATAAAATCGGTTCAAGAATATGCTCCGCAATATGCCGGACAACAGGCACCACGACCCCGTCGCCCGTAAGGTGATAAGCCTCATTATATTTTTCGGGAAGCTTATAGTCATCCGGGAGTCCCATAAGCCGGGCCGTCTCTCGACTGGATATAAGGCGGGATTTTACAACATCACCCTCCACAACAATAATCAACTGGCGGCTTGATCCTCCCGCCGGCGTCCGCAAGCACCCCGCGACATCGTCAAAACGCGCCTCTGCTCGCTGTATCTTGCGCCCCAATTTATCCTTTCGCGTTCGTTTATAAATGGTTCCGACAATTTTACGGTGCGCTTTTTTAGCTTGCTCAACTTTGGCGCAATTGACAGGACTCATCATTTCAAGCAACTTTCGGGTTTCCTGCGCCGTATGCCACGCTACGCTCTCAGCATCGTCTTCGATCAAATCCGAGAAACAAATATTCCTCAAAGCCGGCATGCGGAGATTCCACCATATCCAGCTATCCTTAACATCATCAGAGAGGGATTCATGCGCATTCCGGAGCGCGCGACTATGCCAAACCGGGGATGACTCCGCCCCTTGCAGCGAGCCCGGGACATCAACATCATTGCGAACGCCTATAATAAAAAGCCGTGGACGGGACTGCGGTATAAACATGGCCGCATCAATCACAACAGCCCCAAATCGGTACTCCGCTTCACGAAAAGCATTGCAAATTGCAGAGAAATCAGCCCCCTTGTGAGACGTTAACGTCCCGCAAACATTTTCAAGCACAATCAGGGCGGGATGTCTTTTTTCGGCTTTAAGAGATTTCATTAAATCCCAGAATGGCCAAAATGTGCCGGAGCGCGCCCCCTTTAACCCCGCACCGCCGCCTGCAAGAGACAGATCCTGACAGGGGAAAGAAGCCCACGCAAGGTCCGCCGCGCCCGGCAAATCAGCAGCAGAAAGCGACTTCACATCCGCCGTTTTTAAAACGGCGTCCCCCCAGTTTCTTTTATATGTTTCGCTTTTCTTAAGATCAAAATCGTTGGAGAACAAACACTCCCAGTTATTTCCCAGTCCACACCGGGCCATTCCGCCGCCGGCAAAGAACTCATAAAATCCTGGCATTGTTCACTTCTCCTCCCTAGGCGCTTTCAAGAATTGGCTAGAACTTCACATATTATAGTAAGCGTTATCGCAACGTCATTGTCAAGAACAAAAGAAGAACTTTTATTAATTTTTTCCCCCAAGCATAACAGAAACACTATAAATAACGGCGCGCTCAAAAACCGTCTATGAATGTCGGCCTGTAAGAAGCGATTCGCATGGATTTTGCATCCATTCATACTTTAATTCGTTGTTTTAAGCCGCAACCAGGCAAATTAAGAACCTTTCCCCTCACCCCTGCATCCGCTGCACCAGTTCCGCATATGTCACGCCCCAGTTGCAAAACGGGTTTTGCGCCAGATGGGCGTTATAGAATTTCTGCAGGCCGGTCACTTCCGGCCCGATCCAGCCGGGCGGGCAGACCTGTTCCGTCGCCGACTTTAATTCCACCTCGGCGATGATCAGGCCCTTGTTGGCGCCGTCAAAAACATCCACCTCCCAGAGATGCTCGCCGAGGACGTAAATTTCCCGCCGCTTCTCAATCAGCGGCCGGGGGCAGGCGGCGAACAGGACCCGGGCGGCGGCGGCATCGACCTCGACTTCGACCTCATGGCGCACCAGTCCTTTCCCGCCTTTGCGACCCTGGACCGGGCATTTCACCGACAGGATATAGCGCTGATCTTTTTGCCGGATGCGCACCACATTGCCGGTTTCCCGGGCGAGATAACCCTGGCGGATTTTATGTATCCTGTCCGGCTTCCGGTACGGGCGCGCCCTCAGCAGAAACTTGCGTTCGATTTCCAGATTCGCCTGAGCTCCGCCGCCGAACAATTTTTCGATCACAGAAATTCCTCCAGCGCGGCAAACAGTTTCTCCACATCATCCGCGTCATTATAGACATGGGGCGACACCCGGATGCTGTGGCCGCGGACACTGACATATATTTTATGGCGCGCCAGATAGTCCGCCAGTCCCGCCGGCACGCCGCCGGCGAAATTAAGGCCGATCAGATGGGGCGAGCGATGGGCCTTGTCCGCCACCCTGAGCCCCAGCGCCCGGGCGCGCGCGGCAACCAGGTCGGTCAGGCCGGACAGATAACCGGCAATCGTCGCCGCCCCCCACCGGTTGAGCATCTCGAGGCCGTGAATCGCAATCGGCGCCAGCATGAAATTGCTCCGTTCGCCGACGTTGAAGCGGCCGGCTCCCGGCTCATATTCCGGCTGATAATCCACCAGCCGGGCGAAATCCTCCGACCCCTTGCGGGCGATCCAGTTTTCCTCCAGCGGCGCGCCCTCCTGATGGCGCGGCGCGACATAGGCGAAGCCGTAACTGTAGGGGCCGAGCAGCCATTTGTAACTGGCGCAGATCATGAAATCCGGATCGACATCGCGGACCGAAAAGGGCATCACCCCCAGCGACTGGGTCAGATCGAGCGCCAGCGCCGCCCCCACCGCCCGACAGGCCGCCCCGACCTGCACGAGATCAATCCGCCCGCCATCGGTCCAGTGGGCCTGGGGACAGGCGACAATGGCGACATCACCGTCTATCGCCCGGCACAGGGCCGTGGTCCAGTCGCCGTCAGCCGGACGCGGGATCATCCGCAGCTCCGCCCGGTGGCTTTTGGCCATTTCCTGCCAGGGATAGATATTGGACGGGAACTGATCTTCCAGCACGAGGATTTTCCGCCCCGGCGCCAGCGGCAGATTCTTCACCGCCAGCGCCATGCCGTAGGATACCGACGGGATCAGGGCAATATCCTCAGGTCCGGCGTCGATCATTTCCGCCAGCAGACCGCAGGCCCGGCGCGGCGGATCAAAAAAATCCCCGATATGGGTTTCCCACGGATGCAGCTTCTTCGCCACTGCCTGCTGGCCCCGCGCCGCCGCCTGTTTCAGGATCGGCGACATATAGGCCGCATTGAGATAGGTCACCTCATCCGGAATATCGAAAAGACGCCGCTGGCAGGTAAATTTCGTCATATTTTCACAGTCCTCTTTTGGCCCTCAGACAGGTGGCGAAGCGCGCCAGTTTTTTTGAAAACAAACCAAGAGTAGCGACCCGGGTCGGGATTGCCAAATTAATTTCCCTTCGGCCGGCATTTTTGTTAGGCTCGGCCCGACTGAACAGAGGAAGGGTCGGTAATGAGCGTTATTTATCCCATGGGCCTGCTGGCCATTTTCACCTTGCTATATTCCACCGTGCTGCTGTCGGGCCGCATGAAAGCCGTCAGGAAAGGCGATGTCCGGTTCAGCTATTTCCGGGAATATACCAGCCAGACGCCGCCGGGCTACATGCAGAAGGCGACCCGGCAATGGGCGAACCTGTATGAGGTGCCGGTGCTGTTTTACGCCGCCTGCGCCGCCATTTTGATCCTGAATCTGGATGATCTGGTGTTTGTTTACCTCGCCTATGTCTTTTTCGGCCTGCGGCTGGTGCAGGCCCTGATCCACACCACCTATAACAATGTTCTGCACCGGCTGATGATCTTCGCCGCCGGCATGATCACGGTCCTCGCCATGTGGCTCCGGCTTTTGCTGATGGCCTGAGAGCGGCAAGGCATAGCGGCGGCTACGGTCAGGAGACTGTCGTGAAATGTCACAAAAAATCCGCGCCTTTCAGCTTTCCCGAAAGGCCGGCTTTATCTTGTCAACAGGCTTGAAGGTGATTAGACCGCCTTGGCCAGTTCCTCATGACAGAAAAGGTCATAGGTCACCTTCAGCATTTCCGCCACCCGCTGATCCTTGATCCGATAGAATATCTGCTGGCTTTCGCGCCGGGTGGCCACCAGCCCTTCGGCCCGCATGCGGCTTAAATGCTGCGACAGGGCCGATTGTGAAATATTGAGGTTTTTTTCCAAATCGCCGACGCACATTTCACGACCCAGCAGGCGACTGAGAATCACCAGCCGGTTTGAATTCGCCAGCGTTTTCAAAAAATCCGCAGCCTGATAGGCGTTCAGCTGCATTTTATCCAGATCAATCCTATTTACAAAATTTGTCATCCCATTCCACCGTCTATTGAAATCTGCCAAGTTTGTTTATAATTCGTTTTATTCAGTTTTATATATGAGAAGAGTGGCATCAATATATAATATTTCATCTATTCCGTGAACTAAAAAATTACCCCGTTAGCCCCTGGAATAATAACATGCTGAATTCACTGCATTTTTCCATCCCCGCAATTGGGAAATACGATCTTCTTCAATCATCTCAGGCTGCACGCCGGGGTCATAGCGGAAAAATCCTGATATATCCTCAAGCGACCCGAATACCCCGGAGCCGATACCTGCGAGCAGGGCGGCGCCATAGGCCGTTGTCTCCAGAACCCGGGGCCGCAGCACCCGGACCTGCATAATATCCGCCAGAAACTGCAACAACCATTGATTATCGACCATGCCGCCGTCCACTTTCAGGCGGTCAAACGTCATGTCGGCATCCTGTCGCATTGCCGCCAGCAAATCCGCCGTCTGAAAACCGACCGATTCCAGGGCCGCCCGGGCGATTTCCGCCACCCCCGCGGCCTGGGTCAAGCCAAACAGCGCTCCTCTGGCCTCCGGCGCCCAATGCGGCGCGCCCAGACCGGTGAAGGCGGGAATCAGATAAACGCCCCTGCTGCTCGCGATCGACCCCGCAAGGCTTTCTGTTTCCGCCACATTGCGGATAATTTCCAATCCATCCCGCAGCCATTGTACAGCAGACCCGGCGGAAAAAAAACTCCCCTCGAGGGCATAGGCCTTTTTTCCCCTGATCTGGTAGGCAACCGTGGTCAGCAGGCGGTTTTGGGACTGAATGATATTCGTTCCGGTATTCATCATGATGAAACCGCCGGTGCCGTAGGTGCATTTGATCTCTCCCGGCGCGAAACAGCCTTGGCCGACGAGGGCCGATTGCTGATCGCCGATGATCGCCGCAATCGGCAGCGGGCGGCCGAACAGGCCCCGGTCCACCTCGCCAAAGGAATGATCACAGGCGTGGACCTCCGGCAACATCTGTTCGGGGACGTCAAACAGGCGGAGCAGCTCCCGGTCCCAGGCCATATCCCGGATATTGAACAGCATCGTCCGCGAGGCGTTGGTCACGTCTGTAGCGTGGACCCGGCCGCCGGTCAGATGCCAGAGGATAAAGCTGTCGACGGTGCCAAAGGCCAGTTCGCCCTTTGCCGCCCGCGCCCGGGCGCCCGGCACATGATCGAGGATCCATTTGACCTTCGTCGCCGAAAAATACGGATCCGGCAGCAGGCCGCTTTTGTCGATAATATCCTTTTCCCGCCCGTCCTGCGTCATCCGGTCGCACATCGCCGCCGTTCGGCGGTCCTGCCAGACAATCGCCGGATAGATCGGCTGACCGTCTTTGCGGTCCCAGACCAGGGTCGTCTCCCGCTGATTGGCGATGCCGACGGCAAGGGGCCATTGTCCCGCCGGCAATTCGGCCAGAACCTGCTTCACCGTGTCGAGGACGGTCCGGATAATCTCCCGGTCATCCTGCTCGACCCAGCCATCCTGCGGATAAGCGCAGGCGATTTCCTTTCGGGCGACGGCCTGCGCCTCCCCCTGATCATCAAAGATCATCGCCCGGGTGCTGGTGGTGCCCTGATCAATGGCCAAAAGATATGTCGGGGCCGAACGGGTCACGACGCAAACTCCCTGTTGTTAAATTTTCCACAGCGCTTAATATAGCTTAATATATCTTGTTACTATACAGCCGATAAACGAAATTTCACCATCAATAAGGCCGAGGGCGACAGACGTGAACAAAGGCGGGGATCAGGACGGCAACCGGACAGATTATGATCTGCTGATCATCGGCGGCGGGATCAACGGCTGCGGCATCGCCCGCGACGCCGCCGGCCGCGGGCTGACGGTCCTGCTGGTCGAAATGTCCGACCTGGCCGCCGCCACCTCGTCCCGCAGCACCAAGCTGATCCACGGCGGGCTGCGCTATCTGGAATATTTCGAGTTTCTGCTGGTGCGCAAGGCCCTCACGGAGCGGGAGATCCTGCTTCATATCGCGCCCCATATCATCCGGCCGATGAAATTCATCCTGCCCCATGAGGACCATTTGCGGCCCAAATGGCTGATCCGCCTCGGGCTGTTTCTCTATGACCATCTGGGGATGCGCAAAACCCTGGGCCGGTCGCGGCGGATTAAACTCAACCCCGATGATCCGGCCAACCCGCTGTCGCCCCGTCTGCGCGACGCCTTCAGCTATTATGACTGCTGGGTCGATGATGCGCGGCTGGTCATCCTCAATGCCCTTGACGCCCGGGACCAGGGGGCCGACATCCGGACCCGGACCAGATTTCTCACGGCGCAAAACAGGGGCGATCACTGGCGGGCGACAATCGCCGGCAGCCGCACAGCCGCGCCGCAAACCATAACCGCCAAAGCTCTCGTCAACGCCGCCGGGCCCTGGGTGTCCGATATTATCGAGCAGAACCTCGCGCTGCCCGCCCATAACCGCCTGCGTCTGATCAAGGGCAGCCATATCATCGTCCCGCGCCTGTTCGATGGGCCCGACGCCTATATCCTGCAGATTGAGGATGGCCGGATTATTTTCGCCATTCCCTATGAGACGGACTTTACCCTGATCGGCACCACCGACGTTCCCTTTGACGGCGACCCGGCGAACGTCGCCATATCGCCGGCGGAAATCGACTATCTGTGCCATCACATCAACGGCCATTTCCGGCCGACCCTGACCCACGGCCGGCCCTTGTCGGCGGCGGATGTCGTCTCCTCCTACGCCGGGGTGCGGCCGCTTTATGACGACGCGACACAGGAAGCCAGCGCCGTCACCCGGGACTATGTGCTGGCCCTGCGCCGGGATTACGCGCCAGGGGATAAGATGAATAACCCGCAATCCGACAGCCGTCATCAAGCTGCAGAGAGTGAGGGCGCGCCGCTGCTGTCCGTTTTCGGCGGCAAGATCACAACCTACCGTCTGCTGGCGGAAAAGGCGCTGGAGAGGCTGGCCGCTTTTTTCCCCCATATGGCCGGGCGCTGGACCGCAACCGCCCGCCTGCCCGGCGGCAATATTCCCGATGGCGACCGCGACCGGTTCCTCAGGGCCAAAATGGCGCAATATCCGTGGCTGGATGAAAATCTGTGCCAGCGCTATGCCCGGCTTTATGGCAGCCGGATGGATATTCTGCTAAAAGGCATAGGCCAGATGGCCGATATGGGACCGGCGATCGGCCCCGGCCTTTATCCCTGTGAGGCGAAATTCCTGATCCGTCAGGAATGGGCCGTGACGGCTGAGGATATTTTATGGCGGCGGACAAAGCTCGGCCTCACCTGGACCGAACCTGAGGTCACGCAGCTTGAACAGTGGCTGCAGGAAACCGCCTGAAAGAAAAACTAAAAAAAGCTGAAAGAAAAACGGCCCGGGAATCATCGCCGGGCCGCCTTGTCTCGATAATCCGCAATATCCTGAGAGATTACATATGAACCGCCCGGCCGTCGGCCGCCATCGCCGCCTCGCGCACCGCTTCGGTTTCCGTCGGATGGGCGTGACAGGTATAGGCCAGATCCTCGGCCGTCAGCCCCTTTTCCACCGCCAGGGTCAGTTCGGCGATCATATTGCCCGCATCGGCGCCGATGATATGGGCGCCGATCACCTTGTCGGATATGGCGCAGCTGAGGATTTTGACGAAACCGTCAGTCTGGCGGTTGGCCTTGGCCCGGCTGTTGGCGGTAAAGGGGAATTTGCCGACATTATACGCCACGCCCGCCTCTTTCAGCTGTTCCTCGGTCTTGCCGACGCTGGCCACTTCCGGCATGGTGTAGATCACCCCCGGAATGGCGTCATAGTTGACGTGCCCTGCAAAGCCGGCGATGATTTCCGCCACCGCGGCGCCCTCGTCTTCGGCCTTATGGGCCAGCATCGCGCCGCGCACCACATCGCCGATGGCGTAAATGCCGTCAACATTGGTCCGGAAATGATCGTCGATTTCCACCTGGCCGCGGTTGTTGACCCGGACGCCGACATTTTCAAGACCCAGCCCGTCCGTATAGGGCCGACGCCCCACCGCCACCAGAACCGTGTCACATTTGATTTCCTCCGCCTCGCCGCCGCTGGCGGGTTCGACAGAGACAATGACCGTCGTCTTGGTTTTCTTGACCGCGGTAACCTTGGATTTCAGCTTGAATTTAAAGCCCTGCTTCTTGAGGATGCGGGCAAAGGTCTTGCTGACCTCGCCGTCCATCTCCGGCGTGATCCGGTCCATATATTCGACGACCGTCACCTCCGCGCCCAGCCGCTTCCAGACCGATCCCAGCTCAAGCCCGATCACCCCGCCGCCGATGACGATCAGATGTTTCGGCGTCTTGGGCAGGCTCAGGGCGCCGGTTGAGGAGACGACCTGTTTCTCATCAATTTCAATGCCCGGCAGGGCGGCGACATCGGACCCGGTGGCGATGACGATATTTTTCGTCGTCAGCAGCCGCTCCCCGCCCCCATTCAGACCAACCCTGACCGCGCCCTTGGCCTCGATTACGCCCCGCCCCTCGATATAGTCGACCTTGTTTTTTTTCAGCAGGAAGGCGACCCCGTCGGTCAGGCCCTTGACGGTGTCATCCTTGGATGTCATCAGGGCGTCAATATCAATCGAAACCTTGCCGGTTTTAATGCCGAATTGCGCCATGCCGTTATTGGCCTCGGCGTAAAGTTCCGACGCATGGAGCAGGGCCTTCGACGGCATGCAGCCGATATTCAGGCAGGTGCCGCCGGGCGCGCCGCGCATATCGACACAGGCCACGCGAAGCCCGAGCTGGGCCGCCCGGATGGCTGAAACATATCCCCCCGGGCCGCCGCCGATGATTACCACATCAAAATTATCAGACATTGTCATTCCTTGTTTTTAACTTGTCCCGCCACGACGCCCGGACGATCAGAGATCAAGCACCAGACGCTGCGGATCCTCAAGACATTCCTTGACCCGCACCAGGAAGGTCACCGCCCCCTTGCCGTCCACCACCCGGTGGTCATAGCTGAGCGCCAGATACATCATCGGCCGGATCACCACCTGACCATTCTCCACCATGGCGCGCTCCTTGATCGCATGCATGCCGAGGATGCCGGACTGGGGCGCATTGAGGATCGGTGAAGACATCAGCGAGCCGAAGATGCCGCCGTTGGAAATGGTGAAGGTGCCGCCCTGCATTTCTTCCATGCTGAGCTTGCCGTCCCGCGCCCGGCCGCCGAGACGGACGATTTCCTGTTCGATTTCCGAAAAGCTTCTGTCCTGGCAGTCGCGGACCACCGGCACCACAAGCCCCGCCGGCGTGCTGGCCGCAACCCCGACATGATAGTAATTCTTGTAGACGATGGCGTCGTCGCGAATTTCCGCATTGACCTCGGGGATTTCTTTCAGCGCCTGGACGCAGGCCTTGACGAAGAAAGACATGAAGCCGAGCTTGGAGCCATGTTTCTTTTCGAACATATCCTTATACTGGTTGCGCAGGGCGATCACCGCCGACATATCGACCTCGTTATAGGTCGTCAGCATGGCGGCGGTATTCTGGGCGTCCTTCAGCCGCTTGGCGATGGTCCGGCGCAGGCGGGTCATCGGCACCACCTCTTCCCGGGGGGCGGCGTCGGCGACAACCGTCGTGCCGGCATCGGCCGATCTCGCCGCCGGGGCCGAAGCGCCATGTTCGATGAAATTCAGCACATCCGCCTTGGTCACCACGCCGCCGTCGCCGGTGCCGTTAATCCGGTCGAGATCCACGCCCTTGTCGGCGGCGATTTTCGCCGCCGAGGCGCGCACGCCGCCGGTGGCGGCCGTCGGGGCGCTGGAGCCTTCCGTCGCGGCCGGGGCCCGGGTTACGGCGGGCGCTTCCGGGGTCTCCTTAGGCGTGGTCGCCGTCGCCGGGGCCTTGCCGTGCGCGGTTTCGTCAATCAACGCCAGCAGCGCGCCCACCTCCACGGTGTCGCCTTCCTCGACCTTGATCTCGGACAAAGCGCCGCTTGTGGTCGCATTGACTTCCAACGCGACCTTGTCCGTTTCCAGTTCACAAATCGGTTCATCAACGGCAACCGCGTCGCCGACGGATTTAAACCATTTGCCGACGGTCGCTTCCGTAACCGACTCGCCCAGTACCGGAACATGGATTTCGATGGCCATAAGACCTACTCCTTTAATTCTCTATTATCCAGAGTTTCTGTAAATACCCGATTATTGAAGCGTCAAGGCCTGGTCCACCAGGTCTTTCTGCTGTTGAATATGACGGCTCATCTGGCCGGTCGCGGGCGACGCCGCCGCTTTCCGTCCGGCGTATACGGCCCGTTTCGGCGCGAGAGGACACTCAGTGAGGCTTTCCTCGATCAACGGCTCAATGAAGGACCAGGCGCCCATGTTTTTCGGCTCTTCCTGACACCAGACCACCGTTTCGACATTCTTGAAACGGGACAGTTCCCGGATCATCGCCTCATGGGGATAGGGATAAAGCTGCTCGACCCGAAGGATATAGGTATCGGACAGTTCCCGCTTGTCCCGTTCCTCCAGAATATCAAAATAGACCTTGCCGCTGCACAGGATCACCCGCTTGATGTCCTTGTCCTTCTTCAGCTTGATGCTGGCTTTCGGATTGATCTGCGCCGTATCCCAGAACAGCCGATGGAATTCGGCGCCCTCCGTCATGTCCGCCAGATCCGACACCGCCATCTTGTGCCGGAGCAGGGATTTCGGCGTCATCATGATCAGCGGCTTACGGAATTTCCGCTTCATCTGCCGGCGCAGAATATGGAAATAGTTGGCCGGCGTCGTACAGTTGGCGACCTGCATGTTATCCTCGGCGCAAAGCTGAAGGTAACGCTCCAGGCGGGCGCTTGAATGTTCCGGCCCCTGACCCTCATAGCCGTGGGGCAACAGGATCACCAGCCCGCTCATGCGCAGCCATTTGGCCTCGCCCGAGGAAATGAACTGGTCAAAGATCATCTGGGCGCCATTGGCGAAATCGCCGAACTGGGCTTCCCAGAGCACCAGGGCATTGGGTTCGGCCATGGTATAGCCATATTCAAAGCCCAGCACGCCGACCTCGGACAGGGCGCTGTCAATCACCTCGAAGGTGGCGTGAGAGTCCGCGGCGTCATTGACATGCTTCAGGGGCGTATAACGTTCTTCGGTTTCCTGATCGATAAAGACCGAATGCCGGTGCGAGAAGGTGCCGCGCTGGCTGTCCTGGCCACTGAGGCGCACCCGGTGGCCTTCGCGGATCAACGCGCCGAAGGCCAGCGCCTCTGCCGTCGCCCAGTCGATCCCCGTCCCCTTGTCGAGGATCGCCGCCTTGGCGTCGAGAACACGTTTCAGGGTCCGGTGAATATTGAATCCCTCCGGCACGGCGGTCAGCACATGACCGATTTCCTTCAGTTCATCAATATGAACCCCGGTGCCGGCCGATTTGCGCAGGTCGTCGGCGCTGCGCTCATAGCCGGACCAGCGACCGGCGAACCAGTCCGCCTTGTCGACTTTATAGGTCTTGGCGGCTTCCATCTCCACATCGAGATAGGTCGCGACATCCCTGACCATCTCATCCGCCTGGGCTTCGGTAATCAGGCCCTCACGGACCAGCCGTTCGGCGTAAATCTGACGGGTCGTCCGATGGTTCTTGATCCGCTTGTACATCAAAGGCTGGGTAAAGGACGGCTCGTCGCCCTCGTTATGACCGAACCGGCGATAACAGAACATATCGACCACCACATCGGACTTGAAGGTCTGGCGATATTCCGTCGCCAGCTTCATCACATAGACCACCGCTTCAGGATCGTCGCCGTTGACATGGAACACCGGCGCCTGCACCGCCTTCGCCATATCGGACGGATAGGGCGAGGAGCGCGAATAATGCGGCGAGGTGGTAAAGCCGATCTGGTTATTGACCACCACATGGATGGTGCCGCCGGTCTGATAGCCTTTCAGCTCGCTGAGGGCGAAACATTCCGCCACCAGGCCCTGGCCGGCGAAGGCCGCGTCGCCATGCATCAGCAGCGTCAGCACGCTGTTGCCCGTTGTATCGTGACGATGGGTCAGCTTGGCCCGGGTCTTGCCGAGCGCGACCGGGTTGACCGCCTCCAGATGGGACGGGTTCGGCGTCAGGGACAAATGAACATTGTTGCCATCAAAGGAGCGGTCGGACGAGGCCCCCAGATGATATTTAACGTCGCCGGAGCCTTCCACATCATCCGGATTGCTCGACCCGCCGTGGAATTCATGAAAGATCGCCCGCACCGGCTTGCTCAGCACATTGGCCAGCACATTGAGCCGGCCGCGGTGCGGCATGCCGATGACGATTTCCTCGACCCCGTTATGGCCGCCGGTTTTGATGATCGCCTCCAGCGCCGGAATCAGCGATTCGCCGCCGTCGAGGCCAAACCGCTTGGTGCCGATATATTTCTTCGCCAGATACTGTTCGAAGGCCTCGGCCTCGGTCAGTTTCTGCAGAATCGCCAGCTTGCCTTCATTGGTGAAGTGGATTTCCTTGTCCCGTCCCTCGATATGGGACTGGATCCAGGCTTTTTCCGCCGGTTCGTTGATATGCATAAATTCAACGCCGACGCTGGAGCAATAGGTCCGTTCCAGAATCTGCAGCACTTCGCGAACCGTCGCCGTCTCCAGACCCAGCACATGATCGAGAAAGATCGGCCGGTCCATATCCGCCTCGCCAAAGCCGTAGGTCGCCGGATCGAGTTCCGCATGCAGCGGCCGGTCTTCCAGCTCCAGCGGGTCGAGCCTGGCGTGCAGATGGCCGCGCACCCGATAGGTCCGGATCATCATCAGACAGCGAATGCTATCGAGCGTCGCGGCCCGGATTTCCGCTTCCGACGCGCCGCCGGCCTTTTTCTGCGGCGCCGCGGCCTCCCTGTAGCCCGGATCAAGGGCGGCAAGATAATCATCTTCCCGGGATTTGACCTTATGGGGCCAGTCCGCCCGTTTCCACGATGCGCCGGGTTTTTCAACGCCGGCGTTCATCAGATTTTTGGCGTCTTCGGCCAGGCCCTGAAAATATTCCGCCCAGGAAGCATCCACCGATGATGGGTCTTTGGTATAGCGGGCAAAAAGTTCCTCGACAAAAGCGCCGCTGGAACCATTAATCAGACTTTCCGTCTCCAGATCGATCGTCATATATCAGGCTCATTTGTTAATTGGCGGGATGTGATTCTTTGATCACACCCCATCCATAGCTGATTAACCTTTCAAAACTTCTAACAGAGTGGTGCCGAGCGCGGCCGGAGACTCCGACACGACAATGCCCGCACTCTGCATGGCTTCGATTTTATCTTCCGCGCCGCCTTTGCCGCCGGAAATAATGGCGCCGGCATGGCCCATGCGACGGCCGGGCGGCGCCGTGCGGCCGGCGATAAAGCCGACAACCGGTTTCTTGACCTTGGAAGACTTGAGGAATTCCGCCGCCTCTTCCTCGGCGGAACCGCCGATTTCACCGATCATGATGATGGAGTCCGTATCATCATCGGCGAGGAAGCCTTCGAGCACGTCAATAAAGTTGGTGCCGTTGACCGGATCGCCGCCGATGCCGACACAGGTGCTCTGACCAAGGCCGACCGCCGTCGTCTGACCGACCGCTTCATAGGTGAGCGTCCCGGAGCGGGAGACAATCCCCACCTTGCCCGGATTGTGAATATGGCCCGGCATGATGCCGATCTTGCATTCGCCCGGCGTGATCACGCCCGGACAGTTGGGCCCGACCAGGCGGGTCTTGGAGCCTTGCAAGGCCCGCTTGACCTTCACCATATCGAGCACCGGAATGCCCTCGGTAATGCAGACGGCCAGTTCGACGCCGGCGTCAATCGCCTCGAGGATCGCATCCGCCGCGAAGGGCGGCGGCACATAGATCACGGACGCATTGGCGCCGGTGACGGACACCGCCTCGTCCACCGTGTTGAAAACCGGCAGGTCAAGATGCTTGGTCCCGCCCTTGCCCGGGGTCACGCCGCCGACCATTTTGGTGCCATAGGCGATCGCCTGTTCGGAATGGAAGGTGCCCTGGGCGCCGGTGAAGCCCTGACAGATCACTTTGGTTTCTGAATTGATAAATATTGACATCAGTTGGCCTCCTTCACTGCTTTCACCACTTTTTCAGCAGCATCACCCATATCATCGGCGGAAATAATCGGCAGACCGCTGTCGGCCATGATCTTCTTGCCCATTTCAACGTTTGTGCCTTCAAGGCGCACCACCAGCGGCACGGAAAGGGACACTTCCTTCGCCGCGGCGACCACGCCCTCGGCGATCACATCGCAGCGCATGATGCCGCCGAAGATATTGACCAGGATCCCTTCGACATTGCTGTCGCTGAGGATGATTTTAAAGGCTTCGGTGACCCGTTCCTTCGTCGCGCCGCCGCCGACGTCAAGGAAGTTGGCCGGTTCGCCGCCTTTCAGCTTGATGATGTCCATGGTCGCCATGGCGAGGCCGGCGCCGTTGACCATGCAGCCGATGTTGCCGTCGAGCTTGATGTAATTCAGCTCATGCTTGGCCGCTTCGAGCTCCATCGGGTCTTCTTCATCCGGGTCGCGCAGTTCAACCACATCCGGGTGACGGAACAGAGCGTTGCTGTCAAAACCCATCTTGGCGTCGAGCACGATGATATTATCGTCCGCCGTCACCACCAGCGGGTTGATCTCCAGCATGGCGGCGTCTTTGGCCATGAAGGCGTTATAAAGCGCGGCGATCACCTTGGCCGTCTTGCCGGCGACCTTGCCTTTGAGACCGAGGCCAAAGGCCACCTTGCGGCAATGAAAGCCGCTGAGGCCGGAGGCCGGATCAATGGTGATGGTGACGATTTTTTCCGGCGTTGCAGCCGCCACTTCCTCGATGTCCATGCCGCCCTCTGAAGAGGCCATGATGGCGACCCGGCCCGTCGCGCGATCGACCAGCAGGCTGACATAAAGCTCATTGGCGATATCACAGCCGTCTTCGATATAAACCCGCTTGACTTCCTTGCCTTCAGGACCGGTCTGGTGGGTGACCAGGGTCATGCCGATCATCTCACCGGCAATTTTCTTCACTTCCTCAACGGATTTCACCACCTTGACGCCGCCGCCCTTGCCGCGGCCGCCGGCATGAATCTGCGCCTTGACAACCCAGATCGGGCCGCCAAGGTCCTTGGCGATCTGCTCGGCTTCCTGGGGCGTATAGGCCACGCCACCCCGGGATACCGGGGCGCCGAACTCCTTCAACAGGCCTTTCGCCTGATACTCATGGATGTTCATCTGTTTCTACCTTATTGTCTGTTTTCGTCTTGTCAAAAGGGAAGACCGGCCGCGCCCCGTCGGGCGCGCCGGCCGGTGTTCATATCAGGCCAGTGACGGATCGATCGCCTTCACCGCATCAACCAGTCCCTGCACCGCAGCGACAGAATGATCAAATCCGGCTTTTTCTTCCGCGTTCAGTTCGATTTCAACGACCTTCTCGACGCCATTCTCCCCGATCAGAACCGGCACCCCGACATACATGCCGTCAACGCCATATTCACCGTTGAGCTCCACCGCGCAGGGCATCAGGCGACGCTTGTCCTTCAGGTATGATTCGGCCATGGCGATGGCGGCGGTCGCCGGGGCATAATAGGCGGAGCCGGTTTTCAGCAGGCCGACGATTTCCGCCCCGCCGTCGCGGGTGCGCTGGATGATCTGCTCGAGCTTTTCCTGGGCAATCCAGCCCATCTTCACCAGGTCCGGCACCGGAATGCCGGCGACGGTGGAATAGCGAGGCAAAGGCACCATGGTGTCGCCATGACCGCCGAGGACAAAGGCGTTGACGTCTTCGACGGAAACATTCATTTCCTCGGCCAGGAACAGCTTGAAACGGGCGGAATCGAGCACCCCGGCCATGCCGACAACTTTATTGGCGGGCAGTCCGGAGAATTGCTGCAACGCCCAGACCATGACATCCAGCGGATTGGTGATGCAGATGACAAAGGCGTTCGGCGCATTGTCGCGGATGCCTTCGCCGACAGATTTCATCACTTTCAGATTAATGCCGAGAAGGTCATCACGGCTCATGCCCGGCTTGCGCGGCACGCCGGCGGTGACGATCACGACGTCGGCATCCTTGATCGCGGCGTAATCATTGGCGCCGCTCATCGCCGCATCATAGCCTTCGACCGTGGACGACTGCGCCAGATCAAGCGCCTTGCCCTGCGGCAGCCCTTCCGCAATATCGAAGATGACCACATCCCCCAGTTCCTTCAGTCCCGCGAGGTGGGCCAATGTGCCGCCGATTTGTCCGCCGCCGATCAGCGCAATCTTTTTACGTGCCATGATGAATTCACTCCTGAATTAATAAGTTGAAGAATTGACGTTCTATTCCAGCTTTTTATTTAAGGTTTACAGATCAGTACATAAACTCCACATTCAAACCCTAAGGACATCCTCTGCATTGGGATGTAGCGCGATTCCGCAGGTAGCGCAACAGTTTCTGTGATTTTTTCCCCCGGAAACCAAATATTTTTATTTTAAGCATGAAATAGTTTTAACCTCTCTCCGTCCCCTGTAATCAGGTTTAACGATTTGAAACCGCTTCTCCTCAGTTTTACCCCCGGCGGGACGGCCAGGGTATGATAAATTCGGGCGGCAAAAAATGCGACTTAAGTCTATTTCTTAACTTCATGCCCTGTCCGGCCCTCTCCGGCCCCGATTGTTCGGGAAAGCGAACCGGCCTATACCGCGTGCCCTCTGGCGAGATAATCGCGGCTTTGCATTTCCATCAGGCGCGACACGGTGCGCTGAAATTCAAAATGGCCGTGGCCTTCCTGATAGAGATCCGCCGGCGCCACTTCGGCGCAGCAGAGGAATTTGACGTTATTCTCATACAGCGCGTCGATAAAGGTGACAAACCGTTTGGCCTCATTGCGGTTCTCGGGGCCGAGCCGCGGAATGCCGACCATGATCACCGTATGATAATGCCAGGCGATTTCCAGATAATCCGCCGGACCGAGCGCCGCGCCGCAGAGTTTCTTGAAGGAGAAGACCGCCACCCCCTTGTCCGCCACCGGCACCCGGATCGTCCGGCCCTGGACCCGCAGCTCCGCCGGCCCGACCTTGCTGCGGTCGGCCACCTCATGGTCGGTCAGCCGCCAGAAGGCTTCCGACAGCGCCCGGGTCGCCGCATCGCCCAGCGGATGATGATAGACCGCCATCCCCTTCATCCGTTCCAGCCGGTAATCGGTCGGGCCATTGAGGCTGGTCACGTCAAGCCTCTCCCTGATCAGCGCGATGGACGGCAGAAACAATTGCCGGTTCAGCCCGCCGATATAGAGGTCGTCGGGAATGCGGTTCGAGGTCAGGACCATCACCACGCCGCGGGCGAACAGATTTTCAAACAAACGGCCGAGGATCATGGCGTCGGTGACATCGGTCACCTGAAATTCGTCGAAACAGAGCAGCAGGCTGCTGTCGGCGATTTTTTCGGCCAGCGGCGGAATCGGATCATCCTTGTCCGTGCCGTGCCGCGCCTTGCGCGCCGCGCTGTCCATATAGCGCCAGTCATGGATCGCCCGATGAATCTCCAGCATGAAGGCGTGGAAATGGACCCGGCGCTTCTTCTCGACCGGGGCGGTGTCGAAAAACAGGTCCATCAGCATCGATTTGCCGCGCCCCACATCGCCGTAGATATACAGCCCCCGGGGAAAGTCGTCCTTTTTCGGCCGGGTCCGCAGGCGGGCGAGTAATCCACCCCGGCGCCGGCGGGCCGCCTCATAACCGGTCAGCGCGTCATGCAACGTCTGCATCCGGGTCACAATATCCTGCTGATGACGATCCGGCCTCAGTTCGCCGGCCGCCAGCAGGCGGTTATATTCAGTCAAGGGATCGGACAAAATAAATTTTCACCATCAAACAGATCAACAAAACAGCCCCCGGCAACAGTCATAGGCATTCCGGACCATAAAATCCAATAAAAATCACGTGAAAAGTCACTCGCCGATCGTCTCCGGGGCCCGGCACGGAAAGCCGCCGGGGATTAGCCGGTAATTTTATAAAATCCCCTGATATATCTGCATATTCATTTTATATGGCTGAATATTCATCTTTCGTTAACTTCTCTGTATTTCAATGGAGACGATTCACAAGAGATGGCGCCTGATGAAAACCTATGAAATAACACTATATAACAAAGAGGTCCGCAAGCTTGTCGAGCAGGGGGACTCTCATCCCCAGTATGATGACGGCTGGGCCGATCAGCGCTTCATTCAGCTCCAGGTGGAAAATGAAGAACGCGCCCGCCGGCTGATCCATGCCCGTCACCCGGCCCGCAAGGGATTCGTGATCATCGATATTCTCGAACTGCCGGATTTTGTATGAAGAACAACCATCTTGCATCCGCTATGCCCCCGGTCAGCGCCGTCACCAAGGCGCCGGCGCGAGCCCGCATAAATCTGTGATGCAACCGCATTTTTCGCCGGATTCGACAAAGAGTCGGAATGTCTTACAATGCGATCTTCAGGGAAGATATATTTAAGTCATTCTAAATAAAAGATATTTTATTTACCCCCGTAATTTTCCCTCTGAAATCCGGAAAAAACTGTCAGGAATCTTTACAACTTTTGGTAAAATCCGCGGTTTTCCGGGCCTTCCCCATCCCCTCTATCTCACAAACAATTGAAAAATATACGATTTCACTATCTGGCATGCATATTGCTTTGTTCTAATATGATCAATGTATGCGTTAAGATTTATTATATTGACTGTATACAGTCTTAGATACGTGCCTATTGAGGTATAAGGAGGTATAAACAATGAAATTCCCAACATTTGTTAAAGCGACGGCCAGTGGCGCGATCATCGCCCTTTGCCTGTCCGGCGCGGCCCAGGCGGGTCCTTTTATCCTGGATCTGACCGATGCCGATGACCATGGCTCGGCGACAGCCACCGCCAATCTTTCCGGCTGGCTCTATATGCAGAAGGTGCTGGAAAATCTGGCCCCGGGCGTCACCAACACCAACAAACTCGTGGTGCAACTGGGGGCGACGGATGGCGGCGGTTCTTTCGATGCCTTTGACGCCGCCTCATCATCTTTTTCCAAGTCAAGCCTCCCCGGCGCCGGCTGGACCTGGATGAATATTGATGGCGCATCGGACATTGAGGACTTCTTCGACGGCACCGGCGTCGGGCCGGGCCTGGTGACCGTCGCGGATGCCGGCATCATCCAGCTTGACTCCGGCTTCAATGTCGGCGGCGGCATCAGCGGAGCGGAACAGACGGTGCTGACCACCTTCGCCGCGGCCATTGACGGCTTTCTCGGCGGCGGCGGCGCCCTGCACAGCATGGCCCAGGGAGGAACGGGCCAATATGGCTGGCTTTCCGCCTTGCTTCCCGCCCTCACCTTTTCCACTTCCGGCGGTTCGGGCCTGTTCCTGACCCCCGCCGGGACGGCGGCCTTCCCCGGATTGACCGATGCCGACCTGAGCGCCGGGCCATTCCACGGCAACTGGACCGGCGGCCTTGGCGGTCTGTCCCTGCTGTTTGACGACTTGGCCGGCACCGGGGGACGCGTGGTTGGCATCGGCTCCAGCGGCGGATCCGTCACAAACCCCGGCGGCCCTCTTCCCGAGCCGGCGACCCTGAGTCTGCTGGGTTTGGGCCTTATGGGAATTGGCTTGGCCCGGCGGCGGCGGCGCTAAGCATACATCACCATCCAATCTGTCAGGGCAGTTCAAACGAACTGCCCTTTTTTCCTGCGCAACGGATCGAAAAATGGGGCTGGGCTGGAAAAATGGGGACAGGAAAAATGGGGAGAAAAATGGGGACAGTATACTAATATTGGGGTATGGAAATATAAAGGAAACACGACTGCAAGCCAATATTAGTATACTGTCCCCATTTTTCCGTTAGCCCTGGCGCTCGACCATCATCTTCTTGATCTCGGCGATCGCCTTCGCCGGATTAAGCCCCTTGGGACAGGTGTTGGTGCAATTCATGATCGTGTGACAGCGATAGAGCCGGAAGGGGTCCTCCAGATCATCAAGCCGCTCGCCGGTCGCCTCGTCCCGGCTGTCGACCAGCCAGCGATAGGCCTGCAGCAACACCGCCGGGCCGAGATATTTATCGCTGTTCCACCAGTAGCTCGGGCAGCTGGTCGAGCAGCTGGCGCAGAGAATGCATTCATAAAGCCCGTCAAGCTTGGCCCGGTCTTCCGGGCTTTGCAGCCGCTCGGCGCCGCTCGGCGTCGGGCTGACCGTCTGCATCCACGGCTTGATCGAAGCATATTGGGCGTAGAAATGCGTAAGGTCGGCCACCAGATCCTTGACCACCTCCAGATGGGGCAGCGGATAGATATTGATGTCGCCCTTGATGTCGTCGTTGGCCTTGGTGCAGGCCAGGGTGTTCAGCCCGTCGATATTCATCGCGCAGGAGCCGCAGACCCCCTCGCGGCAGGACCGGCGGAAGGTCAGGGTCGGATCAATCTCGTTCTTGATCTTGATCAGACCGTCAAGCACCATCGGCCCGCATTTGTCCATATCCACCTCATAGGTGTCGATGCGCGGGTTTTCCCCGTTATCTTCATTCCAGCGGTAGACGTTATATTTGCGGACGTTGGTCGCGCCGGCATCCGCCTTGAAGGTTTTTCCCTTTTTCATCTTGGAATTTGCGGGAAGTCTAAATTCAGCCATCTCTTACATTCCTTCCCTTAATAGACCCGGGCTTTGGGTTTGATATAGTCAATTTCATCGGTCAGCGTATAGTCATGAACCGGACGATAGGCGATGCGCACCTTGCCCTCTTCGAGCCAGGCCGAGGTATGCTTCATCCAATCCGCGTCATTGCGGTCGGGGAAGTCCTCCCGGGCGTGGGCGCCGCGGCTTTCGGTGCGGTTGGCCGCGCAATGCATGGTCGTCACCGCATGCATCAGCAGGTTTTCCAGCTCCAGTGTCTCGATCAGGTCGCTGTTCCAGACCAGGGAGCGGTCGGAGGTCTTGACGTCATCGAGCATCCTGTAAATCTCGTCGATGCCCGCCTTGCCCTTGTCCAGGGTTTCCTGCTGGCGGAAGACGGCGCAGTTGGCCTGCATCATGCGCTGCATCCGGTCGCGGATCACCGCCGTCGGCGTGCCGCCATCGGCGGTGCGGTATTTTTCGAGCCGGCCCAGCGCCAGATCCGCATGATCGTCGGACAATGGCTTATGGGGCTGCATCGGCTTGACGACTTCCACCACCCGATGGGCCGCCGCCCGGCCAAAGACCACCAGGTCGATCAGGCTGTTGGAGCCCAGACGATTGGCGCCGTGAACCGAGACACAGGCCGCCTCGCCGACCGCCATCAGGCCGGGGACAATCCGGTCCGGATCGTCGGCCGTCGGATTCAGCACCTCGCCATGATAATTGCAGCCGATGCCGCCCATATTATAGTGGGCCGTGGGCACCACCGGGATCGGCTCTTTGGTCACGTCAACGCCGGCGAAAATCCGCGCGCTTTCGGAAATGCCCGGCAGGCGGGCGTGAAGAATATCCGGCGACAGGTGATCGAGATGCAGGAAGATATGGTCCTTATGCTCGCCGACGCCGCGGCCTTCGGAAATCTCGACCGACATCGCCCGGCTGACCACGTCGCGGCTCGCCAGGTCCTTGGCCGACGGCGCATAGCGTTCCATGAAACGTTCGCCTTCGCTGTTCACCAGATAGCCGCCTTCGCCGCGCGCCCCTTCGGTGATCAGCACGCCGGCGCCGTAAATGCCGGTCGGATGGAACTGGACGAATTCAAGATCCTGCAGCGGCAGGCCGGCGCGCTGAACCATGCCGCCGCCGTCGCCGGTGCAGGTATGGGCCGAGGTCGCCGAAAAATAGGTCCGGTTATAGCCGCCGGTCGCCAGCACCGTCATATGGGACCGGAAGCGATGCAGCTTGCCCGTATTCATGTCAAGGCAGATCACGCCGCGGCATTCGCCGTCCTCCATGATCAGGTCGATGGCGAAATATTCGACATAAAAGTCGGTGTCATATTTCAACGACTGCTGATACATGCTGTGCAGCATGGCGTGTCCGGTGCGGTCGGCGGCGGCGCAGGTCCGCTGGGCCGGGGCGCCTTCGCCGAATTCGGTGGTCATGCCGCCGAACGGCCGCTGATAGATCTTGCCGTCTTCGGTGCGCGAGAAAGGCACGCCGAAATGCTCCAGTTCATAGACCGCGTCGGGGGCCTGGCGGACCATATATTCGATGGCGTCCTGATCGCCGAGCCAGTCGGAGCCCTTGACCGTGTCATACATATGCCACTGCCATTTATCCGGCCCCATATTGCCGAGCGAGGCGGCGATGCCGCCCTGGGCGGCGACGGTGTGGGAGCGGGTGGGAAATACCTTGGAGATACAGGCGGTTTTCAGGCCCGATTCCGCGATGCCCATGGCGGCCCTGAGGCCAGCGCCGCCCGCGCCGACCACAATGGCGTCATAGACGTGATCAATTAATTCATATGTCTTGCTCATGTTATTCAGGCCTTACAATGCAATTTTGAGAACGGAGAAGATGCAGGCCACCGCAATGATCGTGCAGCCAAACAGAATGGCGAAACTGTAAAATATCTTGGGTCCTTTACGGGGCACGTAATCTTCGACGATTTCCTGCAGACCCAGGCGCAGGTGATACATGCCGGTGACAATATAAACCAGCATCAGAATGGCGCTGACCGGCGAGGACAGCCAGGCCTTGACGGTGAAATAATCGGCCTGGGTCATCTGTACGATCGAGGCGACAAACCAGACGGTGAGCGGGATCAGGGCGACGGCGGCGATCTTCTGAAGCCACCAGTGATGGGTGCCGCTTTTGGCTGAACCGAGGCCGCGTACTTTACTGATCGGGGTATTCAAACTCATGGCGGGCTCCTTATATCAATCCGTAACCGACGATCCAGGCGACAGCCGTCAGCACGACCGTCGACAGGAAAACCGCAATATTGGTCCGGGCCGTGGTTTCAATCTCGAAACCCTTGCCCATATCCCAGAACAGATGCCGAATGCCGTTGGACAGATGCAGCATCAGCGCCAGGGTAAAGCCCAGCATGACGATCTTGCCGAACACGCTGTGCAGGCAGGTCTGGAACAGGGCGTATTCCTCCGGCCCCGTGGCCAAAGCGATCAGCCACCAGGCCAAGAGCAAGGTTCCGCCGCCCAGGGCGACACCCGAAGCCCGATGCAAAATGGACAGGACCATATGCGGAGCCCACTTATATATCTGGAGATGCGGCGAGGTTGGCCGCTGTGTGGTTGCCATCTGTTACTCCCTCTAAAATTAAAAGTGCGGCATGAATTTGCGCACGTCCAAAACACCCATGTCGCCCTTTTTCTAAAACGATTATTGCCGGAGAGCAAGAACTACATTGGCATCAGGTGAAATTATTTTTCACTGCCAAACCGCTTTACAGGTTTAACATCCGCGTCCGGCGGTTATGCTTTTCGCGGCAGCAGCAGCCAGATATCCAGATCCAGCAAAACCGCCGGGTCATATGCGCCGTCGTCTGTTTTATAGGTAAATTCGGACGGCGTCTTGTCTTTCAGCGCCACCAGCCTGCATCTGAGCGCCGCCATATCCTTGCGCCCCGACAGATCCGCCTTGTCAAGCACTTCCGACCAGGCATAGACCGTATCGCCGGCGATACAGGGATTGACATGACGCCCGGCATTAATCGCCAGTATATTCTGGGCGTTGGCGAGGCCGTTAAAGCTTAACGCCCGCGCCAGGGAGATCACATGACCGCCGTAGACAATCCGTTCGCCCAGGCGGCCGCCTTTCATGGCGTGCAGGTTGAAATGCACCTTGGCCGTATTCTGATAAAGCCGGGTCGCCAGCATATGATCGGCGGCCTCGATCGTCATGCCGTCGACATGGTTGATTTTCTCGCCGGTCTTGTAATCCTCCCAGAAATACGCGCCGCCGGCGAGGCCGGCGTCATATTTGCCATAGGATAAATCCTGCGGCGCCGACAGATTTTCCGCCGCAACCGCCTTCGGCAGGTCGGGGATCACCGTCTCGACCGGCGCGCTTGACGCATCCCGCTTGTTGATCATCACCCAGCGGACATATTCCAGCACCGGTTCGCCATTCTGGTTCACCCCTTCGGTGCGCACATAGACATTGCCGGTCTTGCCGTTTGAATTTTCCTTCAGGCCGATGACGGTGCTGGTCGCCCGCAGGGTATCGCCCGGATACACCGCTTGCAGAAAACGACAATCCGCATAGCCCAGATTGGCCACCGCATTGATTGAAATATCGGGCACCGTCTTGCCAAAGACGATATGAAAGGCCAGCAGATCGTCGACCGGCGATTGCGCCAGCCCGCAACTGCGGGCGAACTCATCGGAAGACTGCAGGGCGAATCGCATGCCGTAGAGGGCCGAATAAAGACTGACGTCGCCGGATGTCACCGTCCGCGGCGTCGCATGGCGGATTACCTGGCCGATGGTGAAATCCTCGAAATAATTGCCGTCAAGGGTCTTGGTCATCTCACGCCTCCATCGCCTTGATCGCGTCCGCCAGCGTCACCAGCCGCCGGGCGTTTTCCACATGCAGATTTTCAATCAGCTTGCCGTCAACCAGCACCACGCCCTTGCCCGCGGCCTCAGCCTCCTGAAAGGCGGCGATAATCCGCCGGGCGAATTCAAGCTCCTTGTCCGACGGGGCGAAAAGCTCATTGGCGGCCGCCAGCTGTTTCGGATGAATCAGCGTCTTGCCGTCAAAGCCGAATTCCAGCCCCTGCCGGCAACTGTCGCGGAAGCCGTCCGCGTCATTCAGATCAAGATAAACCCCGTCGAGAATGTCGATATGCGCCGCCCGCGCCGCCAGCAGGCACAGGCCGAGACTGGTCACCACCGGCAGGCGCATTGGGGTATGATGGGCGTGCAGGTCCTTCACCAGATCGCTGGTGCCCATGACGAAACAGGCGAGCCGGTCGGAACTTTCGGCGATTTCCTCCGCCCGCAGCATGCCGCGCGGCGTTTCCATCATGCACCAGATTTTGGTATGGGCCGGGGCGCCGAACCGGTCCATCAGCTGCTCTGCCCGCTGCACCATCGCCGCCGATTCCACTTTCGGCAGCAGGATGGCGTCGGGACCGGCGGCCGAGGCCGCCCTGACATCCTCTTCGCCCCATTCGCTGTCGAGGCCATTGACCCGGATAATCAACTCGCGGCCGCCGTAGCCGCCCGCCGTGACCGCGGCGCAGACCAGATCCCGGGCCGCGGCCTTGGCGTCGACCGCCACCGCATCCTCCAGATCGAGGATCAAACCGTCCGCCGCCAGCGTTTTGGCCTTTTCCAGCGCCCGCGGGTTGGAACCGGGCATATATAAAACACTTCTGCGGGGCTTGATCGGGCGCGTCATGGCATGTCCTCAACAGTTTATTGATATATTATTTCACAACAGGGATCGTTTTTATAACTTGCTTGTACATTTTATGGTATTGCATGACAAGATGCTGCAATGCAATAAAAAAATATGCGGATAGATGTTGCATCCTGTCGCGGCGTGGATAAAAATAGCGCCCATCGCCTTTGCAACCATAAAAATCATCACTAAAAATCATCACTGGCACAAATCTTTGGGATAAATCTTCATGACCTTACCGCGTATCCTCTCCCTCGCCGCTCTGCTTTTGAGCAGTCTGGTTCTGACCCCCGCCCCGGCGCGCGCCGATTCCCTCGGCCCGCAGGACGCAGAGCGGACAAAACAGCTCCGCGAAACCGCCCTTAATTCCAACCTGGCCTACGCCATTGACGAATCCCTGACCACCGAGGTCGGCCCGCGGTTTGTCGGCAGCCCGGGCGATGCTCTCGCGGTCAAATGGGCGGTCGCCAAGATGAAGGAACTGGGCTTTGACAAGGTGTGGACCGAAGACGTGACCCACCGGCTATGGCGGCGCGGCGCGGCGGAAGCCGGAATTCTCGCTCCTTACCCGCAAAAGATGGTGGCGATCGCCCTTGGCGGCTCTGTCGGCACCCCTGAGGGGGGACTGAGCGCCGAAGTCATTGAATTCAGGGATTTCGCCGCCCTTGAGGCCGCCCCGACGGGCAGCCTTGACGGCAAGATCGCCTATGTTTCCTTCCGCATGGCGCGCAAGATCGACGGATCCGGTTATGGTCCGGCGGTCAAGGCGCGCAGCGCCGGGCCGAGCGCGGCGGCGGCAAAAGGCGCCGTCGCCTTTGTCATGCGTTCGGTCGGCACCGATGACAACCGGCTCGGCCATACCGGGGGCCTGAACTATAAGGACGGCGTCGCCAGAATTCCGGCCGCCGCCCTGTCCAACCCCGACGCCGACCTGCTGTCGCGGCAGATCGCCCGCGGCAAGCCGGTGGAAATATTCCTTAAACTGACCGCCGAGCGCCGGGATGAAATCCCGGTCACCACCGCCAATGTCATCGGCGAGATTACCGGCAGCGAAACGCCGGACGAGGTCGTGGTCATGGCCGCTCATCTCGACAGCTGGGATGTCGGCACCGGCGCCGTTGATGACGGCATCGGGGTTGGCGTCACCCTCGCCGCCGCCCATCATATCGCGCAGTTGCCCACGCGGCCGAAACGGACCATTCGGGTTATTCTGTTCGCTGCCGAGGAAGTGGGCCTTGTCGGCGTCAAACAATATGTCAAGGACCATGAAAGCGAAATGGCGCGGCATGTCATCGGCGCCGAATGGGATTTCGGCACCGGACGGATTTATGAGATGATCCCCGGCGTCGGCCCGGCGGCGCTCCATCAGATTCGCGAACTGGCCGCATGGCTCAGCCCCCTTGGCGTCTCCCTGAGCCCGAAAAATGACGCCAGGGGCCAGTCGGACCTCAGCCTGCTCGGCAAGGCCGGCATGCCGGCGGTCAATTTCAGCCCCGACGGGATGAAATATTTTGATTATCACCACACGGAAAATGATACACTGGACAAGGTCGATCCGGAGGCGTTGAAGCAGAATACCGCCGTCTTCACCATCTTCAGCTATTTCGCCGCCCAAAGCGGCATCGACTTCCGAAAGTAAAGGAATTCACATGCCGCATCATCAAGGCCAGTGTCATTGCGGGAATATCCGCTATATCTTCGAAACCGGGCTCGAAATTGAGGACATGGTCCTGCGCCAATGTGATTGCAGCTTTTGCCGGAAGAATGGCGGACGCTATACCAGCGACCCCCGGGGCGCCCTATCCGTCACCATCACCGACAAGGAAAAGGTCGCCTCATATCGCTTTGGCCATAAAACGGCGGATTTCATTTTTTGCAGCATATGCGGCGTGATGCCTTTTATCACCTGCAGGCTGGAGAACAAGACGTTCGCTGTTTTGAATGTCAACACACTGGATCAGACTTCCAGGCTTTCCGGCGACCTTGCCACCATGCATTTTGACGGTGAAGAAAAACTGTCGCGCCTCGCCCGCCGTCAGAAGAACTGGATCGGGTCGGTGACCTATCTGTAAATCCCTGACGTATAAGATTTAAAGGCGCATAACATTTAAAAAAGGCAGGGCCCACGGAGCCCCGCCTTTTTGCGTTTGACGCCGGTCTTCACGCCGCCTTACCAGCCGCAGGCGCGGCCTTTATTCTGCTCATCGAGCCATTGTTTCAACGGCGCGAAATATTCCAGAACCGCGCCGCCGTCCATCCGGCGGGCGCCGGTGAAGGCTTCGAGCGCCTCGGGCCACGGCTTGCTCGCGCCCATTTCCAGCATGGCGTTGAATTTCTTGCCGACATCCTTGTTGTTATAGATCGTGCAGCGGTGCAGCGGCCCGTCATAGCCGACCTCGGCGCAGGCGCTTTTATGGAACTGGAACTGCAGGATATGGGCGAGGAAATAGCGCATATAGGGCGTATTGCCCGGAATATGATATTTCGCCCCCGGATCGAAATCATCGGCGGCGCGCGCGACCGGCGGCCGGACGCCCTGATATTTCTCGCGCAGGTCCCACCAGCCTGAATTGTAGGTCGCGGGCGTCAGTTCGCCGTTGAACACCTGCCAGCGCCACTGGTCGACCATCAGGCCGAACGGCAGGAACGCCACCTTGTCGAGCGCCCGCCGCATCAACAGGCCGATGTCGCCTTCCGGCCCCGGCACCTGGTCGATCAGGCCGAGCTGCTTGAGGTAGTCCGGCGTGATGCTGAGCGCGATGGCGTCGCCGATCGCCTCATGAAAGCCGTCATTGGCGCCGCCCTGGTGGAGGGGGGACTGATTTTTATAGGCCCGCTGATAGAAATTATGGCCCAGTTCATGATGGATGGTTTCGAAATCCTCGGCATTGACCTTGGTGCACATCTTGATCCGGATATCATCCTTGTTGTCAATGTCCCAGGCGCTGGCGTGGCATTGCACCTCGCGGTCGCGGGGTTTGGTGATCAGTGAGCGGCTCCAGAAAGTATCGGGCAGCGCCTCTAAGCCGAGGGAGGTGAAAAACTGCTCGCCGGTCCTGACCATCTTTTTCGCGTCATAGCCCTTGTCTTTCAGGGCCGCCGTCAAGTCATAGCCGATGTCGCTGCCTTCGGGCGCCACCACATCATAGATGTTGCCCCATTGCTGGGCCCACATGTTGCCCATCAGATGGGCCGGAATCGGCTGATCCAGCGACACGACCTCGTCGCCGTATTTCTCGTTGAGCTTGGCCCGCACATGGCAGTGGAGCGACTCATACAAAGGCTTGACCTGCCCCCAGAGACGATCGGCCTCGGCGCGGAAATCATCGGCCGGCATGTCATAGCCGGCGCGCCACATATAGCCGACGTCACTGTAGCCCAGCTCCTTCGCCCCGGCGTTGGCGATCTCGACCAGGCGGGCGTATTTATCCTTCATCGCCGGCGAGATGGTGCGCCAGCCTGCCCACGCCTTCAAAAGCTCCTGCGGGTCGCGGGAATTGGCCATCACGTCGCTCAGCTCGCCCAGGGTGCGGCCCTCCGGTCCCTTGCCGGTGGCGTACATGCTGTCCAGTTCGGCGGAAATGGTCGCCAGCTCCTTGTTGGCCGCCTTGTCCGTCGGCGCCGGCAGGGTAATGCCGAGCTTCAATATTTCCAGCTTGCGCCGCAGTTCCGCATCCAGATCAAGATCATTGAATTTCTTGGCTTCATTGGCGTATTTCACCGCCAGCGCCGTCATATCGGCCCCGACCTCGGCGGCGATGGCGTTGGTGTCCTCGGTCATGAAATTGGCCTGGACCCAGAAGACCCGGGCGGCGAATTCACTCTTTTCGGCATAATCCTTTTCCGCCGCCGCGACAAAGGCCCGCGCCTCGTCCGCCGTCGGTTTCCTGTCCGTCTCTACCGTGACATCGGCATTGCAGCCCGCCAGCATCAAGGCCAGCGCCAGCATACTTGTTTTTTTCATCATGATATTATCCTATCCCCTTCGCGTGGATTGTTTTTTACAGTATCGGCAGGGTAACATAAGTTCCGGCGCCCCCGCACCGCAAAATTACAAAAATTTTCTGCTGCCAAAAAGCTTGGGGCGGACCCGACGGCCCGCCCGCAACAGGGGTTGAATTGCCCCGTGATTTCGGCCTTATTTAGCGGCCATATACTGTTTCACCTGCTGGGTCAGAATATCCAGCGGCAGGGCGCCATTGGTCAGCACCACGTCATGAAAGGCGCTTAAGTCGAATTTATCGCCCATGGCCGCCTTCGCTTTTTCCCGCAGTTCAAGGATTTTCAGCATGCCGGTTTTATAGGCCAGCGCCTGACCGGGCCAGACGATATAGCGTTCAATCTCGATCACCACATCGGACATGGCCATGCCGGTATTCTTCGCCATATAGTCGACCGCCTGATCCCGGGTCCAGCGCTTGTGATGGATGCCGGTATCGACCACCAGCCGCACGGCGCGGAACAATTCCGCCTGCAGTCGGCCAATATCGTCATAGGAATCTTCCTGCAGGCCCATTTCCTTGGCCAGCTTTTCCGAATAAAGCGCCCAGCCCTCGACATAGGCGGTAAAGCCGGCGAATTTACGGAACATGGGAATGTCCTTCAGTTCCTGGGCGATGGCGATCTGGAAATGATGGCCGGGCACCGCCTCATGATAGGCGAGCGTCCGCATGCCGTATTTCGGCGTCGCCTTGATGTCATACAGATTGGCCCAGAACGTGCCGGGGCGCGATCCGTCGAGCGCCGGGCCGCTGTAATAGGCGCCGGGGGCGGTTTTTTCCGAGAAGACCGGCACTCGCTGAACATTGACCCCCATCTTCGGCTTGACGTTAAAGACGTTAGAGACGGTTTCATTGACCTCGTCAATGATCGTCTGATAATCCTTCAGGATTTGGGCCCGGCCGGCGTCCGTATCGGGGTAATAAAACCGCGCTTCCTCGGCCAGCTGCTGGATCAGCGTCTCGAAACCGGCCGACACGTCATAGCCCTCGCCCTTGAGAATATCGAGAATTTCACCCTGAATCCGCGCCACTTCCCGCAAGCCGATGGCATGGATTTCTTCAGCGGACATTTTGGTCGTCGTGTTGGAATAGATCTGCGCCGCGTAATAGGCTTCGCCGTCGGGCAGTTTCCAGACCCCGGCGTCATCGGTGGCGACCTTCTGCAGATCCTCGAAATAGGCGATCATTTTGTTATAGGACGGATAAACCTGATCCCGGATGGCGGCTTCGGCATCCTGCAGAATCGCCTGCCTGTCGGCCGCCGTCATATCCCGGACGCCGTCCAGTTTTCCGGCCAGGGTCTGATAGAGGATATTTTCCGTCGCCGCCGTCGCGGTGAAGGCCCGGTTATTCTCGATCACTTTTTTGATCAGGAACTTCGGCAGGATAACGCCTTTTTCCTGCTGCAGCTTCAGGCGCTTCATGGAATGGTCGAACTGGCGGCTGACCGCCTTCAGGCGCGCGACGTAATCCTCGGCGCTCATTTTGTCCGCGACCTGATGATAGCCGTTCATAAACAGCGGAAAATCATTCATCAGACCATCGAGCTGGGTTATTTCATAATCATGAAAGCGGAATTTATTGGTGCGGAAATTATTTTCCATCGTCCATTCCATGACCCGCTTCGACAGTCGTTCGCTGTCATTCAGCGCCCCGTCGTCATACCCTTCGAGCAGCTTGTAGTTATGTTTTTCCAGCGCGATCAGCTTTTCCTCATGGGCGAGGCTGTTGTCGTCCAGCCTGTTGTGGCGCCACGGCTTGCCCTGCTGCTCCATCAGCCGGGTATAGGTCAGGGCTTCCGGCGAATCCAATACCGCTTCCTCAAAGACCGCCTGAAAGAAATCATTGATTTTTTCCGGCGCCTCATCGACGGCGAAAGCCGCCGTGCTGGTCATCAGCATCCCGGCCAGACCGGCCGCAAGCTTGTTTTTCAGATTAAATTGATAGGACATCCCACACCTCTTTGTTATCCACATATCTTTTTTGTTGAATGACGCACGGTAGCAAAAACGCCGCCCGCGCCGCCACGCAATACGACGAAGCGACATAAAAAAGAGACGAATGAACCCCATCCGTCTCTGAATAAAATTATCTTCTGCAGAAAGAATTGCTGACAGAATTATCCATCAGGCTTTTTGGCTGAATTAGCCTTTCCGCAAATGCTCGTTACAGAGTTTTTCGGCGATCTGCACCGCATTGAGGGCGGCGCCCTTCAGCAGGTTGTCGGACACGCACCAGAGATTAATGCCGTTTTTCACCGTCACATCGCGACGGATGCGGCTGATATAGGTGGCGAATTCACCCGCCGCCTCCACCGGCGTCACATAGCCGCCGTCCTCGCGCTTGTCGACGACCATGATGCCGGGCGCCTCGCGCAGGATTTTGGTGATTTCCGCCTCATCGACCGGCTTTTCAAATTCGATATTGATCGATTCGGAATGGCCAAGGAACACCGGCACCCGGACGCAGGTGGCGGTCACCCGAATATCCGGATCGAGGATTTTGGCGGTCTCGACGACCATTTTCCATTCCTCCTTGGTGTCGCCGCTGTCCATAAAGACGTCGATCTGCGGAATCACATTGAAGGCGATCTGTTTCGGATAGACATCGGGCTCGATCGGGTCATTGACAAAAATCGCCCGGGTCTGGGTCCACAGCTCATCCATCGCCGCCTTGCCGCTGCCCGACACAGACTGATAGGTCGAGACCACCACCCGCCTGATGGTGGCGTAATCATGCAATGGCTTCAGGGCGACCATCATCTGCGCCGTCGAACAGTTGGGGTTGGCGATGATATTTTTTTTGGTGTAGCCGCCGAGGGCGTGGCCGTTCACTTCCGGCACGATCAGCGGCACTGCCGGGTCCATGCGGAAATGGGAACTGTTGTCGATCACAACACAGCCCTGGGCGCCGATTTTCTCGCCCCATTTCCTGGAAATCGACCCGCCGGCGGACATCAAAGCAATATCGGTGCCGGAAAAATCATAATCATCAAGGCATTTGGTTTTCAGGGCTTTCTCGCCGAAGGTCACTTCCTGACCCAGCGAGCGGCGGGACGCCAGCGGCACCAGCTCCGATACCGGGAACTGACGCTCGGCTAGTATGTTCAACATTTCCCGGCCTACATTACCGGTGGCGCCGACGACGGCTACTTTATACGACATCACAAACTCCCATATGTCTCGCAAAATTACACATTAAACTGCTGCGTTCAGCTGATCCAGCTGGCGCAGAATACTGTCCCCCATGACCGAGGTCGACACCCTGGCCTTGCCCGGCTGCATGATGTCCGCGGTCCGCAGGCCGCCGGCGAGCACGCCCTTGACCGCATCTTCGATCAGCCGGGCTTCCGCCGGGCGATCAAAGGTATAGCGCAGCGCCATGGCGAGGCTCAAAATCGTGGCGATCGGGTTGGCGACACCTTCGCCGGCAATATCCGGCGCGCTGCCGTGGACCGGTTCATACATCGCCCCGCCGCCCTTTTGTCCCAAAGACGCCGACGGCAACATGCCGAGCGATCCGGTCAGCATCGCCGCCACGTCGCTGAGCAGGTCGCCAAACAGATTGTCGGTGACAATGACATCAAACTGTTTCGGCGCCCGCACCAGCTGCATGGCGCAACTGTCGGCCAGCATATGGTCGAGCGCCACATCGGGATAGTCGGCGGCGACTTTCGCCACTTCCTCGCGCCACAGCAGGCCGCTTTCCATGACATTGGCCTTCTCCGACGAGGTCACCCGCCCGCCGCGCTTTGTCGCCAGATCAAAGGCGACATGGGCGATCCGGTGAATTTCCGACGTGGTATAGACCTGGGTATTGACGCCGCGCCGTTCGCCATTGGGCAGCTCCTCGATGCCGCGCGGCTCGCCGAAATATACCCCGCCGGTCAGCTCGCGTACGATCATGATGTCAAGGCCGCTGACCAGTTCCGGCTTCAGGCTTGAGGCGTCGACCAGGGCGTCAAAACAGATCGCCGGCCGCAGATTGGCGAACAGCTCCAGTTCCTTGCGCAGGGTCAAAAGCCCCGCTTCCGGCCGCTTGTCATAATCAACCCCGTCCCATTTCGGCCCGCCGACGGCGCCGAGCAGGACGGCGTCAACTTTTTTCGCCAATTCAAGCGCCTGATCGGACAACGGCTGACCGCAGGCGTCATAGGCGGCGCCGCCGACCAGATCCTCATGGACGGTAAATTTGAGATCGCGGTTTTCCGCCAGCCAGTCAATCACCCGCCGGGCTTCGGCCATGATTTCAGGCCCGATCCCGTCGCCGGGCAAAATCAATATTGATAAATCCTTGCTCATCATCTAGTCCTTGAACAGCCACGGCTGGCTCAGTTTCTTTTGGGCTTCATAGTCCCGTATGGCGTCTTTCTTCTGCAGCGTCAGGCCAATATCATCAAGCCCGTTGAGCAGGCAATGGCGGCGGTAGGGGTCAATCTCGAAAGAAACCGTGCCGCCGTCGGGCCCTGAAATCTCCTGCTTTTCCAGATCGACGGTGATGATCGCGTTGGCGCCCCGGCCCGCATCATCAAGCAGCAGATCAATGGTCGCCTGGGGCAGGGTAATCGGCAGGATGCCGTTCTTGAAGCAATTGCCGTAGAAAATATCGGCGAAGCTCGGCGCGATGACGCATTTTATGCCGAAATCCTTCAGCGCCCACGGGGCATGTTCGCGGCTCGAACCGCAGCCGAAATTCTCGCCGGTGACCAGAATCTCGGCCTTGCGGTAAGCCGGTTTATTGAGGACAAAGTCATCCCGTTCCGAACCGTCATCATGATAGCGGATATTGGAAAAGGCGTGTATGCCGAGCCCGGTCCGCTTGATGATTTTCAGATGTCTCTGCGGAATGATCATGTCGGTGTCGATATTGGCCATCGGCAGGGGTGCGGCGATGGCGGACAATTTGGTGAATTTATCCATGATCAAAGCTCCCTTACATCGGTCAGCCGGCCGGTGATCGCCGCGGCGGCGGCCATGGCCGGGCTCATCAGATGGGTGCGGCCCTTCGGCCCCTGGCGGCCCTCGAAATTGCGGTTCGAGGTCGAGGCGCAGCGTTCATGGGGCTCCAGCTTGTCGGCATTCATCGCCAGACACATGGAGCATCCCGGCTCGCGCCAGTCGAAACCGGCCTCAATCAGGATCCGGTCCAGCCCTTCTTCTTCGGCCTGCAATTTGACCAGCCCCGATCCCGGCACCACCCAGGCGGCGACATCGGCATGAACCTTGCGGCCGCGCACGACTTCCGCCACCGCGCGAATATCCTCGATCCGGCCGTTGGTGCAGGAGCCGATAAAGACCCGCTCGACCGCAATATCGCTCAACCGGGTGCCGGGCTCAAGCCCCATATACGCCAGCGCCCGCTGCATGGCGGCCTTTCGTTCCGGATCCGTAACGTCCGCCGGATCAGGCACAACCCCGGTGATCGGCAGGACATTTTCCGGGCTGGTGCCCCAGGTCACCTGGGGGGCGATGTCCTCGGCCCGGATAAAGACTTCCCGGTCATAGACCGCCCCTTCATCCGAGACCAGCGTCTTCCAGTAGGCGACCGCCTGTTCGAAGGCTGCGCCTTTCGGCGCTTTCGGCCGGCCCATGACATAATCGAAGGTCACCTGATCCGGCGCGACAAGACCCGAACGGGCCCCGGCCTCGATCGACATGTTGCACAGGGTCATGCGGCCTTCCATGCTCAGTCCGGTGATGGCCGAACCGGTGAATTCAATGACATGGCCGGTGCCGCCGGCGGTGCCGATCTCGCCGATCACCGCGAGCGCCACATCCTTGGCGGTGACGCCGCGGCCCAGTTCGCCCGACACGTCGATCCGCATGTTTTTCTGACGGCTGAGCACCAGGGTCTGGGTCGCCATGACATGCTCCACTTCCGAGGTGCCGATGCCAAAGGCCAGCGCCCCGAAGGCGCCGTGGGTCGAGGTATGGCTGTCGCCGCAGACGATGGTCATGCCCGGCAGGGTAAAGCCCTGTTCCGGCCCGACGATATGGACAATGCCCTGGCGCGCGTCCAGCATGGGAATATATTCCACCCCGAATTCGGCGCAGTTTTGCTCCAGGGTGTCGAGCTGGATCTGCGAATCCTCGGCATTTTTCACCGTCGCCCGGTCGGCCGAGGTCGGCACATTGTGATCCGGCACCGCCAGCATGGCGCCGGGGTGAGCGAGCGGCCGCCCGGCGAGGCGCAGGCCTTCAAAGGCCTGGGGGCTGGTCACCTCGTGGATGATCTGGCGGTCGATATAGATCAGGCAGTTGCCGTCGTCCTGCTGATCGACAATATGGCTTTGCCATAATTTGTCATATAGCGTTTTCGGCAGTGCTTTCGGCTTTTTGGTCTCTTCGGTCATTTAATTTCTCGCAGCTCTTCCGGAATCATTTGTGGCGATGATGCGGCCCGGAATTCTGAAACAAGATTCTCCACATGCAAAAAAAGGGGCCCGTTTTGCGTTCGAGCCCCTTGTCTTTTGGGCTCCTGGTCAGCCCGGATTTTCTTAAACGGTTAAGTCAATCAGGCTTCCTCTGAGGGTGTAATAGCCTCAGTTTTTGCAGCAGCCGCTTTTTTCATCCAGTCTTTACGTTCGGCAATACGGGCTTTCTTGCCGCGCAGCGGACGCAGGTAATAGAGCTTCGCGCGCCGCACTTTACCGCGACGAATGACATCAATGCTGTCCACATTCGGCGAATAAAGCGGGAAAATACGCTCGACGCCTTCACCATAGGAAATTTTGCGTACGGTAAAGGAAGAATTCAGCGCCCGGTTTGACCGCGCAATACAAACGCCCTCATAGGCCTGAATACGTTCCCGGTTGCCCTCGATGACTTTCACGTTAACCCGCACGGTATCACCCGCGGCGAACTCGGGAATCACCTTCCCGTCCGTCAGCTTTGTGATCTGTTCTTTTTCAAATTTTTCAATAATATTCATATTGCTCTCTCTTTCCGGCTGACCTGCTTATATAGCAAGCCCGGCCAAATTCCAACATCAAATTTATCCAACTGCATTTCGCGTTTTGTTTCATCAATTCCACATCCGCGATCCGCCGTTAATCCTTCAATCCCTGCGCCATCATTTCCTGGCTTTCAAGTATTGTTCCCAGAGATCCGGCCGCCTTTCCCGGGTCAGTTTTTTCGACTGTTCCAGACGCCATTCCCTGATTTTCCCGTGATGCCCCGACTGCAGCACTTCCGGTATCTCACGCCCTTCCCAAACCCTGGGCCGGGTGTAATGGGGATATTCAAGCAACCCCGATTCAAAACTTTCCTCATCCAGGGTTTCCGGCTCGCCGATCACCCCGGGAAGCGTCCGGACCACCGCATCCATCAGCGCCATGGCCGCCACTTCGCCGCCGGACAACACGAAATCACCGAGGCTGACCTCCATGATGTTTCGCCCTTCCAGCACCCGCTCATCCACCCCCTCAAACCGGCCGCAGACCAGCGTTACGCCGCGTTTTCCGGCGAAATCCCGCACCATCGCCTGGTCCAGTCTCCTGCCCCGCGGCGACAAATAGACGATCGGAAAATCTGCCGCCCCCGGCCGCCTGGCCGCCACATCATCAATGGCCGCCGCCAGCACATCCGCCCGCATCACCATGCCCGGACCGCCACCTGACGGCGTATCGTCCACATTGCGATGCTTGTCGGTGGCGTAATCCCGGATCTGAACCACATCCATGCTCCAGAGCCCTTTTTCCAGCGCCTTGCCCGCAAGCGAGACGCCCAGCGGCCCCGGAAACATTTCCGGATAGAGGGTCAGAAGCTGGGCCTGCCATACATGCTCCGGCGTCACCTTGGTCTCCTTCATCCGGACTCCTTCAGCCTTCTTATGCCGTACCCGCCGACGGATCGTCGCCAAAAGCCTGCCGATCAATCACCAGATAGCCGTCCTTGATATTCACTTCCGGGACAAATTCGTCCCGGAAAGGATACATCCTTGTGCCGGAGGCGGGGCGGTTCTGGTCATCGTCCAGCAACACTTCCACCAGATCTCCGGCGCCGAAATTATAGATCGCCTGAACCACGCCAAAGGCGCTTCCCCGTTGATCCCTGACGATCAGCCCCTCCATATCCTCATAGTAATAACTGCCTTCTTCATCGATTTCGGGCAGCCCCTGCCGCGGGATATAAAGCTTGACCCCTTTCAGGGTCTCGGCCTCGGTCCGGTTTGTCACGCCGGAAATCTGACAGGCGTAGCCGACCTTGATCTTATGCAGCAGTTTGCAGTCATGCGGCTCGCCCGGGCTTTGGGCATCCGGAAACAATGTCACCGGACTCCGCTTGAGGATCGCCGCCAGATCATCGGTAAAGACCTTCAGCCGAACCGCCCCCTTGACGCCGACAGCCCCGGTGATCACCCCGATCGAGATCCACTCGGGACCAATGTCGGGCTCTTCACGCCGGGAATGGACATATTGCGGTCGGGACATATCGGCTTGATCCGGTCCTTAAGCCTCGGCGGTTTCTTCCGCCGGCGCTTCCTCGGCCGGGGCCGCGGCCGCTTCGGCGGCGGCTTCGGCGGCCGCTTCCGCTTTGGCTTTTTTCTCTTCGACGCGCTCCAGCGCCTTGGCGCCCGGCTTGGCTTTATTCGGGTTGTTGCGCGCATCGCGCTTCAGCAAACCGGCCGCATCCAGGAAACGGGCGACCCGGTCGGTCGGCTGCGCGCCCTGCTCGAGCCAGTATTTAATCCGCTCTTCAATCAGGCGAACACGGTCTTCGTGATCCTTGGGCAGAAGCGGGTTATGGGTGCCGACTTTTTCAATGTAACGGCCATCACGCGGCGCGCGGCCATCCGCCACAACAATACGATAATAGGGACGCTTTTTGGCGCCGCCACGGGACAATCTGATTTTAACAGCCATTCAGGCTAATCCTTTCTTTGGTTTCACAATTTCATTCCTCCACGGCGGAGGGGTTTACTTGATCAACAGAAGCAAGCCTCTGTTTCGGGTTTATTCGGGTTTATTTGGGCAGCAGCCCTTCCATTCCGGGCGGCAGTTGCCCGGGCAGAGGCATGCCGCGGCCGCCCTTGCCCATCTTCTTCATCACGCCGGCCATCTGTTTCTGCATCTTGATCAGCTTGTTGACTTCCTGGATGCTGGCCCCCGAACCGGCGGCGATTCGTTTCTTGCGCGAGGCGTTAAGCAGTTTCGGCCGCTCCCGCTCCAACGGCGTCATGCTGTTGATGATCGCTTCCTGGCGTTTGAGCAGGCTGTCGTCAATCCTGGCGCTCGCCATCTGCTTCTGCATCTTGCCGATGCCGGGCAGCATGCCGAGGATGCTTGACATGCCGCCGAGCTTTTTCATCTGACGAAGCTGGGCGCGCAGGTCGTCAAAATCGAACTGGCCCTTCTTCATCTTTTTGATCATTTCCTCGGCTTCTTCGGCCTCGATGGTCTCGGCGGCCTTTTCGACCAGGGAGACCACATCGCCCATGCCGAGGATCCGCGAGGCGACCCGCTCGGGATGGAATTCCTCCAGATCGTCAAGCTTTTCACCGACCCCGGCCAGCTTGATCGGCTGACCGGTCACCGCCCGCATGCTGAGCGCCGCGCCGCCGCGGCCGTCGCCGTCCATCCGGGTCAGAACGACGCCGGTGATGCCGATCTGGTCGCTGAACTGCTGGGCGACATTGACCGCATCCTGACCGGTCAGGCTGTCGACCACCAGCAGGGTTTCATGGGGGCTGGCCACATTGCGCACGCCGACCACTTCCGCCATCAGCGCCTGGTCGATATGCAAACGGCCCGCCGTATCCAGAATGACCACGTCAAAGCCCTGCAATTTGGCGGCGGTCATCGCCCGCTTGGCGATATCCACCGGCATCTGGCCGTCGACAATCGGCAGGGTCGGCACGTCAATTTGTTCGCCGAGGACCTTCAACTGCTCCATCGCCGCCGGACGATAGACGTCGAGCGAGGCCAGCAGGACTTTCTTGTTTTCCTTTTCCTTCAGCCGCTTGGCGATCTTGGCCGCCGAGGTGGTTTTACCGGAGCCCTGCAGGCCGACCATCAGGATCGGCACCGGCGCCGGCGCCGCCAGGCTGATGCCCTGGGCTTCGCTGCCGAGCATCTCCACCAGATTATCATTGACAATCTTGACCACCATCTGGCCGGGGGAAACCGACTTCATGACTTCCTGTCCGACAGCGCGCTCCCTGACCTTGGCGATGAAATCCTTGACCACGGGCAGGGCGACATCGGCCTCAAGCAGCGCAACCCGCACTTCCCGCATGGCTTCGGTGACGTCACTCTCGTTCAGGGAGCCCCGCTTCTTCAGCCGGTCAAATATGCCACCAAGCTTGTCGCTTAAACTGTCAAACATATAACTCTCGTTTTTTTATTTTTGTTTCCGGTGTTGTTCCCAACACCATGAAACGCGCTCAAGGCTGCCCTTACTTTTGTTTCCGGTGTTGTCCCCAACACCATGAAACGCGCTCAAGGCTGCTTTTTCAATCCCGTTTCACGGCGCGACGCCGCAAACAAAATTACATAACACAAAGACACCAGTGGGCGAACCTTCGCTGACTGATGGGCATCCTCGGACGCAATACTCCGCATATCCTTATGGAACGGGCGAAAAATATGGCGAAATGGCCCCAGAGTCAAGTTCTTGTTTCCAGAAGGCCAAAAAAATGTAATATGGTCACAAAATTAACATAAGCCCAGCGGAAAACAAAGCGACCCGCGCAGGGCTTTTATCATAGATATAGAAACGCACAGAAACACTATTCAGGAATACAAGAGGGAAATTCATCATAATGTCCAACAGAATCAAAACAGCGCTGATCGGTCTGCCCCTGCTGGCGACCCTGAGCCTGATGTCCGCCCCGGCGCAGGCCGGCGTCGACGGCAATCCTTTCGAGGGCCTTTACCTCGGCCTGTACGGCAATTACGCCCGGGTGTCCTCGACCAACAGCTATGTCGACCTCGAACCCGCGTCGGACGCCAATAATTTCTTCACCGGCATCGGCGAAAAAAGCGAAAAAAGTTCAGGCTACGGCGGCAGTCTTTATGGCGGCATCGGCACCAATTTCTGGGGCCCCCTCCATGCCAGCATCGAAGGCGCCCTCGGCCTGTCCGGCGGCAGCGGCAATGCCGTACTCAATACGGCAACCCCCGCCCAGGGCGTCGAGGGTGAAGCGGGCTTTATCCCCGCCTCATTCGGTACCGACAATGTCAGGATCAAGGCGGGCTTCGCCTTTGACGTCAACGCCCGGCTTGGCTTTACGGTTTCCGACCGGGTGATGATTTACGGCCTGGGCGGCTATACCTCGACCAAATTCAAGGTCAGCGATTCGACCAGCGAATTCTCCAAGACCTCTGGCGGCTACCGTTACGGCGCCGGTTTTGAAGTCGGCATCATGGAGGATGTCGCCCTGCGCATTGAATATACCCGCACCGAACATTCCGATTTCACCTGGGAACGGACCAGCGCCGACAATCTGATCTTTGATCCCAGCACCGAATCTGTCCGAATCGGCCTGATCCTTCATATGGACTGACCGGCCCATGACCCGGACCCGCAAGACCGGCCTGGTGATCGGCATCCTGCTGTTCCTGATCCCGCTGGTCGTGCCGGCGCCGATCGGGATGAGCCTCACCGCATGGCATACGGCGGGCATCGCCCTGCTGCTGGCCGCATGGTGGGCGACGGAAGTCCTGCCGATTCCGATCACTTCCCTGCTGCCGCTGCTGCTGTTTCCGGCTTTGGGGGTCATGACCATGGCCGACAGCGCCGCGCCCTACGCCCGGCCGACGATCTTCCTGCTGCTCGGCGGTTTCATCATCGCCACCGCCCTCGCCAGATGGAACCTGCACCGCAGGCTGGCGCTGAATATTCTGGCGCGGGTCGGCGATAATCCGTCGGCGATCATCGGCGGCTTCATGGCGGCGACGGCGCTGATGTCCATGTGGATCAGCAATACCGCCAGCGCGATCATGATGATCCCGATCGCCCTGTCGCTGGCGCGGGAAATCGTCCGGGACAAAAGCGCCAAACATCAGGGATTCGTCCTGTGCCTGGTGCTGGGCATCGCCTATTCCGCCAGCATCGGCGGTCTCGGCACGCCGATCGGGACGCCGCCCAACCTGTTTGTCGTCGGCTTTATGCGCGATACCTACAATATCGAAATCAGTTTCCTGACCTGGATGATGTTTGGCATTCCGACCGTGATCGCCATGGTGCCGGTCGCCTGGTTCGTGCTGACCAAATGGGCCTATCCCTTCAACCTCAGCGACGCGCCGGTCGCCCAGGAGATGATCGCCGACGAACTGAAGGCCATGGGGTCCATATCAACCCCGGAAAAAAGGGTGGCGCTGATTTTCGCCCTGATCGCCGCCGCCTGGATTCTCCGGGTGCCGATTCAGGTGAATCTCGCCATCATGCCCTGGCTCAATGACGCGATGATCGCCGTCGGCGGCGCGGTCTTGCTCTTTATGATTCCCTCCGGCTGCTCCAATGAAAAGGGCACCGCCCTGCTCGACTGGGACAGCGCCAACAAAATTCCCTGGGGGGTATTGCTGCTGTTTGGCGGCGGGCTGAGCCTGGCGGCGGCGGTCAAGGCCTCGGGACTCGCGGTCTGGCTGGGCGAGGCGATGTCCGGCCTCGGCGCCATGCCGCTGATCCTGATTATCCTCTGCCTGGTCGCGCTGGTGATTTTCCTGACCGAGCTGACCAGCAACACGGCGACCACGGCGACCCTGCTGCCGGTGCTCGGCGCTTTGGCGGCGACCACCGGCATTGATCCGATGATGCTGTTCGCGCCGGTTGCGCTGGCGGCGAGCTGCGCCTTCATGCTGCCGGTCGCGACGGCCCCCAATGCAGTGATCTATTCCACCGGCGAGGTGACCATTCCCCAGATGGCCAACGCCGGCTTCCGGCTCAATCTGATCGGCGTTGTCGTGGTGACCCTGCTGGCTTACGGCCTGCTGCCGCTGATCTTTGGCTAGGGTCAGGACCTATTAATTATGTCCATTCTGCGCAGACCTTGGTTATTCATGGACAGGCAGAAAGCCGAGGGAATAGCGGGGCTATTACGAGGTTTTCTAACGCCCCCATGAATAATCAGGGTCGCGCCGTGCCGGTCATTCTGTGACGGGAGGCCGCTGCGAAGCCCCGGCTTGCCAATAGCGCCGCTATTGCCGGCGCCTGTTTTCTGCCGGCATCCCGTCACAGGATGACAGAATTGTATATAATTAATAGGTCCTGGCCCTAGGGCGCGCCAAGTTTTTTGTGGACTTTTTGCCGAATCGCCCCATATAAGGCAGTATGACAGGTAAAAATACAGGCCCGCTGCGCTCCTTTCGCAAGATGCACGGGCTGGGTAATGATTTTGTGATTTTTGACGGCCGGACGGATCCGCTTGATCTGACCGCGGCCGAGGCGCGCCATATCGCCGACCGCAACCGGGGCATTGGCTGCGATCAGATCATCACCCTCCGGCCGAGCGCAAAGGCCGATGTCTTCATGCGGATCCAGAATGCCGACGGCAGCGAGGTCAACGCCTGCGGCAACGCCACCCGCTGTGTCGGCGACCTGATTATCAGGGAAAAGAACGCCGACCGCGTCACCATCGAAACCGGCGCCGGCCTGCTCGGCGCCCACCGTTATGACGACCTGATCCGGGTCGATATGGGCATGCCCAAACGCCACTGGCGGGACATTCCCCTCGCCCGGGAGATGGATACCGACCATCTTGATCTCACCGTCGGGCCGCTGTCCGATCCGGTGGCGGTCAATATGGGCAACCCGCATGTGGTGTTCTTTGTCGACCGTGTCGATGAGGTCGCGCTTGAGGAGCTCGGCCCCCGGGTCGAGAACCACCCCCTGTTTCCCGACCGGGTCAATGTCAGCATCGTCGAAAGCCGGACCGACACACATTCCCATATCCTGCGTCATCGGGTCTGGGAGCGGGGCGCCGGCATTACCGAGGCCTGCGGTTCGGCCGCCTGCGCCGTAGTGGTCGCGGCGACCGTTCGCGGGCTGGTTGAGCGGACGGCGACCATCGTTCTTGACGGCGGCACGCTCTATATGGACTGGGACGCGGAAAATCACATTCACATGACCGGAACCGTAAGATATGTTTTTGACGGCGAGATCAATCTGGATCATCTATCATGACCAGCACGCCGAGGAATAAAGCCCAGGTGGTGACCTTTGGCTGCCGGCTCAACACCTATGAATCCGAGGTGATGAAAAATCATGCGGAACAGGCCGGACTGACGGACACGGTGATCTTCAACACCTGCGCGGTGACCGCCGAGGCGACCCGCCAGGCCCGGCAGAGCATTCGCCGGACCCGCAAGGAAAACCCGGCGGCAAAGATCATCGTCACCGGCTGCGCCGCCCAGGTCAACCCGGACAGCTTCGCCAAAATGGCCGAGGTTGATCAGGTCCTCGGCAACGAAGAAAAGCTCCATCTGGAAAATTATCAGGCGGAAAGCTACCGGGATTTCGGCCTGAATCACGTGGAAAAACTGCGGGTCAATGACATCATGGCGGTGAAGGAGACCGCCAATCACCTGATTGACGGTTACGCCGAACGCACCCGCGCCTTTGTTCAGGTCCAGAACGGCTGCGATCACCGCTGCACCTTCTGTATTATTCCCTACGGCCGCGGCAACAGCCGTTCGGTGCCGATGGGTGAGATCATTACGCAGACGCAACGACTTGTCGATAACGGCTATCAGGAAGTGATTATCACCGGGGTCGACATTACATCATATGGCCCGGACCTGCCGGGAAAACCAAGCCTCGGCGTTCTGTGCCAGAAGATATTGAAACTTGTTCCGGATCTGAAACGTTTGCGCCTGAGCAGCATTGATTCGATCGAGGCGGACGAGGCGCTGTTCCAGGTCATCACCGAGGAAGAGCGCATGATGCCCCATCTGCATCTCAGCCTACAATCGGGCGATGATATGGTCCTGAAGCGCATGAAGCGGCGTCATTTGCGCCGGGACAGCATTGATTTCTGTCGCCGGGTGCGGGCCGCGCGCCCGGATGTGGTCTTTGGCGCCGATATGATCGCCGGCTTTCCGACCGAGACTGAGGAGATGTTCCACAACAGCCTGCGGCTGGTCGAGGAATGCGACCTGACCTATCTCCATGTCTTTCCCTATTCCGCCCGCCAAGGCACGCCGGCGGCCAAAATGCCGGCGGTGGCGAAGGAAATCCGCAAGGAACGCGCCGCCCGGCTGCGGGCGCTCGGCGCACAGCAGTTTGACCGCTATATGACGGCGCAGATCGGCAGGACGGTGTCGATTCTGGTGGAAAAGCGCCACGCCGGCGAGAGAGCGGTCATCGGCCACAGCGAACATTTCGCCCCGGCCATAATCAAAGCGCTCCACAGTTTCGATAATTTAACTCCCGGCTATATTGCCAAGGCGCGGGTAACAGGCTATGAAAATGGCCGACTGATCACAGAACTTGACCCAGAAATTGACAACGCGTAACCCCGGGTAATTTATGACCGAACATACTCCGCCCCCCAAAAAAAGCTGGTTTGGCCGCCTGAAGGACGGCCTGAAGCGCAGCACGACGGCGCTCAGCAGCGGCATTGGCGATATTTTCGTCAAAAAGAAGCTCGACGCCACCACCCTTGAGGAGCTGGAAGACCTGCTGATCATGTCAGACCTCGGCGTCACCGTCAGCCGCCGGGTCTGCGACAATCTGGCGAAAAACCGTTTTGACAAGGAAATCTCGCCCGGGGAGGTGCAGGCCGCCCTCGCCCGGGAAGTGGCGGCGATCCTGCGCCCCGTCGCCCGGCCGCTGGACCTCGGCCCCGCCCGCAAGCCCCATATCATCCTGATGGTCGGCGTCAACGGTTCGGGCAAGACCACCACCATCGGCAAGCTGGCGAAGAAATTTATGAATGACGGCAAATCGGTGATGCTGGCGGCCGGCGACACCTTCCGGGCGGCGGCGATCGAACAATTGCAGGTCTGGGGGGCGCGCAACCGGGCGCCGGTGATCGCGGGCAAGGTCGGCGCCGATGCGGCGGGCCTCGCCTATGAAGCGATCGAGAGGGCCCGGGCCGACAATATTGACGTGCTGATGATCGACACCGCCGGCCGGCTGCAGAACAAAAGCCACCTGATGGAGGAACTCGCCAAGATCATCCGGGTCATCAAAAAGCAGGACCCTTCGGCGCCCCATTCGACGCTGCTGGTGCTGGATGCGACGACGGGGCAGAACGCCATCCTTCAGGCCGAGGTCTTTCGCGAGGCCGCCGACGTCTCCGGCCTGATCATGACCAAGCTCGACGGCACGGCCAAGGGCGGGGTCCTCGTCGCCTGCGCCGAAAAATTCGACCTGCCGATCCACGCGATCGGGGTTGGCGAAACCATCGACGATCTGCAACCCTTTGACGCCGATGAATTTTCACGAATGCTGGTGGGACTGGAACATGAATGACAATAAAAAACAACTGCTGAAACTGCTGATCGAAATCTTTCCCCTGGTGCTATTCTTCTATGCCTATGATTCCGAACATCGGGAAAGCATTTATCTGGCGACCAAGGTCTTTATGGCGGCGATGGTGGTTTCGATGATCGCCTCGAAAATCGTCTTTAAGAAAATCGGCCTGATCCTGTGGATTTCCGGCGGGCTGGTGGTGGTGCTCGGCGGGGCGACGATCTATTTCAAGAGCGACCTGTTCATCAAGCTGAAACCGACCATCCTCTACGGCTTTTTCGCCCTGTCCCTGCTGGGCGGCATGGCCTTCGGCAAATATTTCCTGCGCAATGTCTTTGCGGCCGGTTTCCCGCCGATGCCCGAGGAAGCCTGGCGCAAACTGACCCTGCGCTTCGGCCTGTTTTATATTTTCAACGCCATATTGAATGAAATCATTCACCGCAATTTCACCCTGGAAACCTGGATCGCGACCAAACTGTGGCTGTTCATTCCGCTCAGCCTGCTGTTTATGATGGCCCAGATGCCGCTGCTGATGAAATATATGGATGTTGAAGATGAAAAGACACCCGCCGAGGGGGAATAGAACCGGCGGCTATACCCTGATGTCGATAATCTGGCCAGGACGGCTGTCGACCGGCCTGCCGCCTGTCCCCGGGCTTTCCCGCAGGTTCAGATTCGCCCCGCGCCCCGCGGCATCCTCAGCCTCGACGGCGAATTCCGCCTTCAGCTTTTCCAGTTGATCGGCTTTCAGCTTGTCCTGAAGTTTTTGCAGCGCCTGACGATTGGCCTCAATCCGCCCCTGACGTTCAGCCTGGCGGGCGCTCTCCCCGGCCTCGGCCGCCTTGCGGTCTTTTTGCTGGCCCAACTGCTGCTGATTCTGCAGGTCCCGCTGCTGGCGCTGATTGGGATCAATCAGCGACGTCAGGGAATTCAACAGATGGGCGTTCGTCGTAATCTTCATCGTAAACCAAGTCCATTCGGTAAATATATAGTGTTTACCCGAATAAATTCAAAGTGTATGACCCGGTCTTTCTGAGGGGAAACAATCAATTTTCTGTGATCGAAAGGGCGATGGTGCTGATTTTAACCCTGTTGCTTGAGGATTGCCAGCTGTTTTTTAATCTCCGGCTTCAACTCATCCGGCGCATAGCGCAGCGCCTGCTCCATGGATTTAATCGCATCGGTTTTCTGATTGAGCACCATATAGGCCTTGGCGAGGCGAAGCCAGCCTTCGGCATTCTCCGGATTCCGGTCCATTCTGTCCTGAAGCCGGCCGACCATGGATTTGATCATCGCCAGTTGTTCTTCGGCCGACATCTGTTCCATCGCCGCGCGATCCTTCGCTTTGAGCGCCGGGGCGACAGCCCCGTTGTCGGCGCTTTCAATGCCAAGATCGCTTTCCGCCTGGCGGATCCAGGCCCGAAGCTGCGGCATCCACGGCACGTCCGGCTTGCTTTCCGCCGCCAGTTGCCGCCAGCCGGCCAGCGCCTGCTCGACCCGGCCCGCCTGATATTCGGCCATGGCCAGATAATGGCGCACCGCCGGATTGCGCGGCTGCATTTTCTGCGCCTTGTTGAGCAGCAACAGCGCCGCCGGGCTGATCCGGCCGTTGCTCATCATGATCAGGCTCTCGCCGTAAATCACCGCCGCGTCAATACTGTCCGGATCCCGTTGATACCATTGCTGGAACGCCTGGGCCGCCGCGGCCCGGTTGTCGAGCTCGCTCTGATACTGGCCGAGGGCGCGCCAGGCCGCGACATCATCGGGTTTTTGCAGCAGATGCTGTCTGATCGCCGCCACTTCCCGAATCATTTCCGGTGACTTGCTGTTCTGCGCCGCCCGTTGACTGACCGAATGCTTCTGGTCTTTCAGGGCGAAATCCTTCATGCCCGGCATGCCGATATAGAGGTAAAATCCAACACTGAGCAGCAGCGTCACGATGGTCAGCGTGATCAGCAGGGGCCGGGAGGCAGCTCCTGCCGCCGCCGCGTTTTTTTCCCCGGTCTGGGCGGCTTTCAACAGCCGGCGTTCGATTTCAAGCCGGGCGGTGTCGGCCTCGGCCTTTCCCAACAGGCCATTCTTGCGATCGGCCGCCAACTCCTGCAACTGGGCCTTGTAGACCTCCAGATTGCGCGCCTGCCCTTGCAGACCGGCCTTTTCATTACGGAATCGCAACAAAGGCGTCAGCAGCAGGACGAGGGCGACCAGAAAAATTGCGCTCAAGGCGATCCAGAACATCATTTACTTTTTCTCTCCCATGATCCGCTTCAGCCGGTCCTGTTCTTCCTGCGTCAGCGGCTCCGGCGCGAGGCGCTGCGGCCGGCGCGCCACAAAGCGAAAAACCAGAAAACCGCCAATGCCCAGCAGGATCAGCGGCCCGAACCATAAAATCGCCGTCGTCGGCTTGACCGGCGGCTTCAGCAACACCCAGTCGCCGTAGCGATCGGTCATGAAGGCGAGGATTTCCCGTTCCGATTTGCCCGCCCGGACCTGTTCGCGGACGATGCCGCGCAGGTCGCCCGCCAATCCCGCGTCGGAATCGATGATCGACTGATTCTGGCAGACCAGACAGCGCAGTTTTTTCATGATCTGCTGGGCGCGAGCCTCCTCGGCCGGGTCCGCCAGCCGGTCCTTGTCGACGCCGATTGCCCAGGCGTTCAGGCTGAACATGATCAAAAACAGCGGCAGAACAAGAATTCTCATGAAGCGCGCTCCTGCTGCAATTGGCGGATGACGGGTAGAATCCTGGCGTCCATCTCCGTCGGATGAATCGGCCCGATATGCTGATAGCGGATGACGCCGTCCTTCAGAATGAAGGTTTCCGGCGTGCCGGTGACTCCCCAGTCAATGGCGGTGCGCCCTTTCAGGTCCGTGCCGATTTTATCATAGGGATTGCCCAGGCTTTTCAGGAAGCTCAGGCTGTGGCTCGGCCGGTCCTTATAGGCGATGCCGTGCAGGCGGACGCCGTCCAGTTGGCCCAATTGCTCCAGCGCGGGATGCTCAACCCGGCACGGCCCGCACCAGGACGCAAAGAAATTGACCACGACGATATTGTCCCCGTCCGCAAGGTCCGCCCGGCTCAGGCCGATGCCGGCCCCTTCCAGCGGCGGCAGGGAAAATTCCGGCGCCGGCCGGTCAATCAGGGCCGAGGGCACCTCGCGCGGGTTCAGGTTGAGGCCGATCATGAAGGCGACGAAAATACCGGCGAAAATAAATAACGGCAGAAATCTTTTAATGGGCATGAAGCGGCTTTCCTGATTTTCTTTTCCCGCCGGCCTGTTTGCGGCCTTCGGGCGATCCAATGCGATAACGCCGGTCACTGAGCGAGATCAACCCGCCAAGCACCATTATCGTCGAACCGATCCACAGCCAGACCTGCATCGGTTTATGATAGACCCGCATGCCCCAGCGGCCGGCGCCCTCCGATTCGCCGATAACAATGAACAGGTCGCCCGACAGGCTGGTGCGCACCGCGCCCTCGGTCGTGGTCATTGGCGAGGAGATATAGCTCCGGGTTTCGGGATAGGCCATATAGCTCTCGCCGCTCGCCCCGGTGACGGTGACGATGCCGCGCACGGCGCTGTAATTGGGTCCGGCCGCCGGCACCACGTCATTCAGGGTCAGTTGATAGCTGTCGATGGTCATGCTGTCGCCGATCTGCATCACCTTTTGCTCTTCCTCGCTCCAGGAAGAGGTGGCGACAATGCCGATCAGGCCGATGGCGAAACCGAGATGGCCCAGGCTCATGCCCCAGCTCGACCGGGGCTGCCGCTTCAGCCGGCGCAGGCTGTCCGCCAGGGGACCGCGGAACAGTTTGATGCGCTGGCCCAGTTCCTGCAATGTGGAAAACAGGAGCCACAGGCCGATGCCCATCCACACCGCCGGCATGACGCCGCCGCCATGGCTGACATATAGCGTCATCACCGCCGCCAGCAGGGACAGGCCGACCACCGCCATCAGGCGCTGGCTGACGCCTTTGATGTCGGCCCGCTTCCATTTGAAATGCACGCCGAGGCCCATCGTCATCACCAGGGGGATCATCAGCAGGCCGAACACCAGATTAAAAAACGGCGCCCCGACCGACGATTTTATGCCGAACACTTCGTCGCTGAGCAGGGGATGCAATGTGCCGTACAGCACCACCGCCGCCGCCACAGACAGAAACAGGTTATTGATCACCAGACCGCTTTCCCGGCTGATCGGGGCGAACAGGCCGCCGGCCTGCAACCGGTCGGCGCGCAGGGCGAACAGCAGGAAGCTACCGCCGATGACCAGCGCCAGGAATATCAGGATGAACAGGCCGCGCTCCGGATCGGTGGCGAAGGCGTGAACCGAGGTGATGATGCCGGAGCGGACGATAAAGGTGCCCAGCAGACAGAAGGAAAAGGCGATGATCGCCAGCAGCACCGTCCAGCTTTTCAGGGTATCGCGTTTTTCGACCACGATCGCCGAATGCAACAGCGCCGTCGCCACCAGCCACGGCATGAAGCTGGCGTTTTCCACCGGATCCCAGCCCCACCAGCCGCCCCAGCCCAGTTCATAGTAGGCCCACCAGGAGCCGAGCACGATGCCGATCGTCAGGCAGACCCAGGCCAGCAGGGTCCACGGCCGGACCCATCTGGCCCAGGCCGGATCAACCCGGCCCTCGATCAGGGCGGCGATGGCGAAGGAAAAGGCCACCGACAGGCCGACATAGCCGAGATAGAGAAACGGCGGATGAAAGGCGAGGCCCGGGTCCTGCAGCAGGGGATTGAGGCCATTGCCCTCAAAGGGCACATCGGCGAGCCGCTCGAACGGATTGCTGGTCAGCAGCATAAACAGATAAAATCCGATCCCGATCAGGGCCTGGACGCCCAGCACCCGCGCCCGCAGCGTTGTCGGCAGGTTGCGCCCGAAGCGGGCGACCATGGCGCCGAACAGGGCAAGGAACATCACCCACAGCAGCAATGAGCCCTCGTGGTTGCCCCAGACGCCGGATATTTTATAGAGCATCGGTTTCAGGGAATGGCTGTTGCTCGCCACGACCCTGACGGAAAAATCGGACACCACATAACTGTAGGTCAGGGCGAGAAAGGCCAGCAGGCTGAACAGAAACTGGCCATATGCCGCCGGCTGTCCCATCATCATCATTCGCTGATCGGACCGGGCGGCGCCGACCAGCGGCAAGACCGCCTGCACCAGGGCGAGCCCCAGCGCCAGCACCAGCATATAATGGCCCAGTTCTGCGATCATGATTCACCGTCTTTCTGTAATTCGCTGCCGTCATGCTGCCATTGACCGCGTTTTTTCAGGCTGTCGATCACTTCTTTCGGCATGTAATTTTCATCATGCTTGGCCAGCACCTCCGACGCCATGAAAATCCCCGCTTCATTCATTTTGCCCTCGGCGACGACGCCCTGGCCTTCGCGAAACAGATCCGGCAGCAGCCCTTCATAGACCACCGACACGGTCTTGTTGCCGTCGGTGATGGCGAATTTATTGATCAGGATGCCGGCCTTTTCCTGCTTGTGGTAACTGCCGCCCTCAACCAGCCCGCCAAGGCGAAAGGACTGTCCGACACGGATATTCTTCTCCACAACCTCCGTCGGGTCATAGAACAGCCGGATGCTGTCCTCCAGCGCATTGAGCACCAGCACCAGCGCCAGCCCGAGAACGGCCAGCGATGTCAGCAGCAGATAGAGGCGGCGCCTTTTCCGCGCATTTGATTTCAAACCGACTTGCGCCATTTTCAGGTTATCTCCTTATCCGACAATTCCCGCATCTGCTGTTCCAGCCGACGCAGGTTCTGTTCGTCTTTCTTCTTGCTCCGCCAGCTGATGACCGCGAGGCCGCAAAGCACGACCGCCGTCACGATATAACTGGGCCAGATATAAATGTCATAAGGTCCCATCAGCCCCGACCTCCGCCAAGCTGCAGCCTCAGCGACCGGATGCGCCTTTTCAGAATCAGGCTCTGAATCCGCCACATCAGCACGGTTATAAAAAACATGTTAAAGGCGAAAATCATCAACAATAAGGCAGTCAGCATCGCGCCGCCGATCGCCGGCCCGTCCATGCGCAGCAGGGTGGCCGGCTGATGCAGGCTATTCCACCAGTCAACGGAAAATTTAATGATGATTACATTGAGCAGGCCGACCATCGCCACGATCGAGGCGATTCGCGCCGCCCGGACCTGATCCTCGATGGTCTGCCAGACCGCAATATAGCCCAGATAAAGGAAAAACAATATCAGCATTGAGGTCAGGCGCGCATCCCAGATCCAGAAGGTGCCCCACATGGGCTTGCCCCACAGGCTGCCGCTGACCAGGGCGAGCGCCGTAAAGGCCGCCCCCATGGGCGCCGTCGCCCGGGCCGCCTGATCGGCGAGCGGATGTTTCCAGATATAGCCCACCGCACTGGCCACCGCGATCACGCCATAGCCGAACTGCGCCATATAGGCCGCGGGCACATGAACGAACATGATTCGGTAGGCGTTGCCCATCTGGTAATCTTCGGGCGCGACGAACAGGGCGAAATAAAGCCCGAAGGCAAACAGCAGGACCGTCAGCCCCATGGTCCAGGGAAGCAGAAAATTACTTAACCGCATAAAGCGGGCTGGATTGGCGAATTTATGCATAAAAAATGGTCTATAGCTTACTGTATCGTTAATCAAGTTATTTAGCGCGCCTCTGATCTCAAAAGAACTGCCGCTCATCGTGTTTTAGGCGGCCTTCACCGCAAATAAATTGATATTTATCAAGTAAAACATTCTAATGCCGGTCGGACATATCCGGGAGACCACGGAATGCCACTATATTTTTGCCGAGGATGTCGTGATGGATAGAATAAAGAAGCTGAAAAGACCGGTCAAAGTCGCCGTCGGCTGGCTGTTGTTCCTCATCGGTCTGATTTCCGCCCCGCTGCCCCTGCCGTTCGGCCAGCTGATCGCCCTGCTCGGCCTCAGCCTTCTGGTGTCCGAAAGCTACATGGTCCGCATGTTTACCCGTAAAATCCGCCGCAATTATCCACAGGTCAGCCGCATGATGGACCGGATCAAGCCCTATCTGCCCGGCTTTCTGAAATCAACCATCGAGGAGACCGACCCGCGCCACCTGAGCCCGGCCGCTATCATCAATCGTTAAATCCTATTGCAGGCCGGAACGGATAGCCGCCGCCGCCGCCCACGGCGCGATCGCGGCGCTGAACAGGGTAAAGCCGCACAGCAGCATGATATGGGCCATCGCCGGATAGCCGCCGATGGTCGCCTTGACCGCCAGCACGCCGAAAATCAGCACCGGAATATAGAGCGGCAGAATAAGCAGCGACAACAAAACCCCGCCGCGGCGCAGCGTCACGGTCAGCGAGGCGCCAATGCCGCCGATAAAGCTTAACGCCGGCGTGCCCAGCAGCATGACATAGATCAGCGGCAGGAAGCCCTCGGCCGGCAAATTCATCATGACGCCGAGCAGCGGCGCGATGGCGATCAGCGGCAGGGAGGTCGTCAGCCAGTGGGCGATGCATTTGGCCACGACCACCAGCTCCAGCGGCACCGGGCTGAGGACGAACTGGTCAAGCGAACCGTCCTCATAATCGGTCTGAAACATCCGGTCGAGCGACAACAGACAGGACAGCAGCGCCGCCACCCAGATCACGCCGACCGAAATCCGCTGCAGGATATTCTGTTCCGGGCCGATGGCGAAGGGGAACATGGTCACAACCATGATGAAGAAGCCGACCACCAGGGTGCTGGCGCTGCCGTGACGCATGGACAGGCGGACATCGCGGGCGATAATCATCAGGGCGAGCTTCAGCATAACGGCTCCTCGTCAAAGGCCGGGGTAAGCCTGAAGGCATAATCACTCACATTCAGGATGCTGCTTTTGGCGGCGTTGAGCCCCAGTTCAATATGGGTCGCCGCCAGAATCCGTCCGCCCCGCTCAAGGTGGTGGTTCATCAGGCCGGCCAGCAGCGCGACCCCGGCGGCATCCAGCCCGACCGTCGGTTCATCGAGCAGCCAGATGCGCCCCGGATGGCACAGCACCCGGGTCAGGGCCGCCCGCCGCGCCTGGCCCGACGACAGATAGCAAACCGGCAAATCAAGGCAGTGGTCGATGCCGATCTTTTCCGCTTCCTTGCGAATATCGCCGTCATGATGCTCCATCCCGGCCCAGAATCGCAGGTTTTCCGCCACCGTCATTTCCGGCTTCATGCCGTTCTTGTGGGCGAGATAACAGATGTTGCGGCTGATCCAGTCCTTGTCGCCCAGCACCTCTTCGCCATTGAGGGAAAGCCGGCCCTGTTCGGCCGACAGAAGCCCGGCGATGATCTTCATCAGGCTCGACTTGCCCGATCCGTTGGCGCCGCGCAGCACCAGCGCCCGCCCCGGCGGAAGTTCGAATTCCAGGCCGGAAAAGATCGGCTTGTCGCCCCTGATACAGGCGAGGTTATGGCTGCGGAGAATATCACTCACTGAAAAATCCATTGTTGTATTTCAGGGCTATTTTTCAGGAAGCTATCGCATTTCACCGCCAATGAACAGCAATAATATCAGGCGAAAGGCCAAAAAAAACCTGCTTCCGAACGGCGCTCAATGAAAGATAAAGCGCCGCCAGAAGCAGGCGCCCGGATTTTTGGAGGTGAGGACAGGGGTAAAAATCCGGGAAAATAAGTTTGCAGGAAAAATTACGCTCTCAAAGTTACTTTTTAGAAATTTTCTGTTTAGAAGTTTCTGGGCAGCAGGCGTCCGGCCCAGACCATCAGAACCGACGCCAGGCTGAAAATCGCCGTGCCGGCGATCACCTCCGCCACATGGCTGGTCCAGCTCGCCACCGTTTCCGCGCCATTGGCGCCGGTGGTGGCGAAAATCAGAAAGGTCGTGATCATTAAGAAAGACAGGGTGATCCCTGACCAGGGAAACCCCCGCCGGGCTCCGCCGGCCTTGCGCATTGTTGCGATGGCGGAATGATTATTCTTTATCATGCTGCTGTTCTCCTTATTGTCATCCGATGCCATGATTATAGCGCGCCATTGCGGTGTAACTTTGGCTCAATCAAGGTCATTTGCAGGCGAATTATGGCGGTTTCGCCATATTCCGTTCACTGCTGTCCCGGCGCTCCCCCTACTTAAGAACCGCTCGCAAGGACACATTTTCACTTGAGAATTCCGAAGTTTTGGTGCAGAAAGCAGCTATGTTTCCAAACAGGCTTTTTGAAATGCTCACCTGACTGCGCATTTCTTCTGCTTGTCATCTGTGTTTAGCTTAAAATATCCAAAGGAGAATCCCCGTGGCAACTGTTGGTCAAGACACCTTGAGAACCCGCCGGACATTAAACGTCAACGGCCGGGAATATGATTATTATTCTCTTCAGGCAGCCGCGGAAAAGCTCGGCGACGTCTCGCGCCTGCCCTATACCATTAAAGTGCTGCTGGAAAATATGCTGCGCTATGAGGACGGGGTGACGGTGACCACCGACGATGTCCAGTCGATCGTTGACTGGCAGAAAAACCTCGGCCGCGAAGCGCGGGAAATTCAATATCGCCCGGCCCGCGTCCTGATGCAGGATTTCACCGGCGTGCCGGCGGTGGTCGACCTCGCCGCCATGCGCAACGCCATGGCCGACATGGGCGGCGACCCGCAGAAGATCAATCCCTTAAGCCCGGTTGACCTGGTGATTGACCATAGCGTGATGGTCGATAATTTTGGCGACAACAGCGCCTTCCAGAAGAATGTCGATCTCGAGATGGAGCGCAACAACGAACGCTATCAGTTCCTGAAATGGGGCCAGGGCAGTTTTGACAATTTCTCCGCCGTGCCGCCCGGCACCGGCATCTGCCATCAGGTCAATCTGGAATATATCGCCAAGACCGTCTGGACCGCCGATGTTGACGGCCGCACCGTCGCCTATCCCGACACCTGTGTCGGCACCGACAGCCACACCACCATGATCAACGGCCTCGCCGTTCTCGGCTGGGGCGTCGGCGGAATCGAGGCCGAAGCCGCCATGCTCGGCCAGCCGGTGTCCATGCTGATCCCCGAAGTGGTCGGCTTCAAGCTTACCGGCACCATGAAGGAAGGCATCACCGCCACCGACCTGGTGCTGACGGTGGTCCAGATGCTGCGCGAAAAAGGCGTAGTCGGCAAATTCGTCGAGTTCTACGGCGACGGCCTTGATAATCTCACCCTCGCCGATCAGGCGACCCTGGCCAATATGGCGCCGGAATATGGCGCGACCTGCGGCTTCTTCCCTGTTTCGGCCCAGACATTGCAATATCTGACCTTCTCCGGCCGGGATGCGGACACCGTGGCCCTGGTTGAAGCCTACGCCAGGGAACAGGGCATGTGGCGTGACAGCAACAGCCCGGATCCGGTCTTCACCGACACCCTCCATCTCGACATCAGCACGGTTGAGCCGAGCCTCGCCGGCCCCAGCCGTCCCCAGGACCGGGTGCTGCTCAGCGAAGCAGCCCCTTCCTTTGACGCGCTGCTCGACGCCCGCGGCAAGGCGGCCGAGAAAAACACCGAATATGCCGTCGCCGGCGCCGATTATAAAATCAGCCACGGCGACGTGATGATCGCCGCGATCACCAGCTGCACCAATACCTCCAACCCGGGGGTCATGATGGCCGCCGGTCTGGTGGCGAAAAAAGCCAACGAGCTGGGCCTCAACAGCAAACCCTGGGTCAAGACCTCCCTCGCCCCCGGTTCGCAGGTGGTCACCGATTATCTGAACAAGGCCGGCCTGACGCCGCATCTGGACGCCATCGGCTTCGATCTGGTCGGTTATGGCTGCACGACCTGTATCGGCAACTCCGGCCCGCTGGCCGATCCGCTGCGCACCACGATCAATGACAATGACCTGATCTGCGCCTCTGTCCTGTCGGGCAACCGCAACTTTGAAGGCCGGGTGTCGCAGGACCTGAAAGCCTCCTATCTCGCCTCGCCGCCGCTGGTGGTCGCCTACGCCATCGCCGGCTCCATGCAGATCGACATCACGCGGGACGCGCTGGGCCAGGACAAGGACGGCAATGACGTTTACCTGAAAGACATCTGGCCGAGCAACGCCGAAGTCGCCGAAGCGATGGCCTTCCTCAACCGCGACATGTTCGTCGAACGTTACGCCAATGTCTTTGACGGCACCGAACAATGGCAGAAGATCGAGGTCGACGACAGCAAGACCTATAACTGGAACGCCAACAGCACCTATATCCAGCATCCGCCCTATTTCCAGGGCATGAGCAAAACCGCCGGCGCGGCGGCGGGGGATATTCACGGCGCGCGGCTTCTGGCGCTCCTCGGCGACAGCATCACCACCGACCATATCTCCCCCGCCGGGGCGATCAAGGCCGACAGCCCGGCCGGGGAATATCTCAAGGGCCATGGCGTTGCCCAGAAGGACTTCAACTCTTACGGTTCGCGCCGCGGCAACCATGAAGTGATGATGCGCGGCACCTTCGCCAATGTCCGCCTGCGCAATGAAATGGCGCCGGGCACCGAAGGCGGCTGGACCACCCATTATCCATCCGGCGAGGTGACCAGCATCTATGACGCCGCCATGCGCTATCAGGACGCCGGCACGCCGCTGGTGGTTGTCGGCGGCAAGGAATATGGCACCGGCTCCAGCCGCGACTGGGCCGCCAAGGGCACCAACCTCTTGGGCGTCAAGGCGGTTCTGGTCGAAAGTTTCGAGCGCATTCACCGCTCGAACCTTGTCGGCATGGGCGTGTTGCCGCTGCAGTTCAAGGACGGGGAAAACCGCGAAACCCTCGGCCTGAAAGGCACCGAAACATTTGACATCACCGGCATTTCCGGCGGCATCAGCCCGCGTCAGGATGTTCAGGTCAAAGTGACCTTCGCCGATGGGTCGGTCAGGGAAACCACGGTGCTGTGCCGCATCGACACCGCCAATGAAGTCGAATATTTCAACAACGGCGGCATCCTGCATTATGTGCTGCGCAACCTGGCGGCGGAATAACAGCCGCCGCGTCACATTCCCCTCATCATATCAAGGCCGGGTCATTTCTGATCCGGTCTTTTTTATTGGGGGATCTATTTAGCCTGTTGCGGAGAGGCTTCTTCGGTCCCGGACGCCGGGTCGGGGCTACGCCGGGGGCCTGAATCGGCCCGGTGCGGCGCGTCGCCTTCGCGCACGCCGATCAGCACCCGGAAGGCCTCCGCATTGGCGGCGACCACAATCGCCAGCATCATAAAGGTCAACAGGCCGGCGATCGTTTCAATGAAGATCGTCGAAACCACATAATGGATGGCCAATTTATCGGCCAGTTGCCGCAACAGCCATGTCAGAATGAAATTATAGATGCTGAGCGGCAGAAACCCGCGCAACGCCACCCACCACAGGGTCGCCGTATAGCCCCGGGTCTTGTGCCAGACATCGCGAAAGCGCAGCGAGCTCCGGCCCAGCGCCAGGCCGGCGGTGAACAATGACAGCCGCGCCAGAACCGGCGAAAAAGCCAGCATCACGACAAAGGTGCTCTTCACCGCCAGTTCATTGATCACCGCGCTCGATAAATGGACGCCCTGACCCTGATAATAGACCATCATCGCCATCGAGACGATCAATGTCGGCACCAGCAGGGCGAGGGAAATCACCACTATTCTGAGGAAGGTCCGGCCAAAGCTCCGGAGCGAGAAACCGTTGCCGTTGAAGCCCCGCCTGATCAGGCCGAGATAACTGGCGTATTCCGCGCCGAGCAGAAACTGCCGGTACCAGATGATGGCGAAGGCGGCGGTGACGATATTGAGATAATAACTGCTGTCAAAGGCGACGCCCTGTTCGCGCAGAAGAACCCGCTCCATGAGCCGGATCATCACCCACAGGATCAGCGGCCCGTAGATCAAGCGGAAAAAATGCGGCAAATGGCCGGTGAAGAAACGATAGCTTTCCGCAATCGACGACCCGACGGATAATTTTCTTTCGCTCAAATTTTCCTCTTTCTCAATTATTGGCTCAATTATTGGCTCAACTATTGGCTTAACCATTGCTCGACATATGACGACTCGGCTCGCAGCATATATTAGCGAGCCGCTGATCCTTCCCCAACCGATATTTAACGCTTGGCAAAATCACCATAGTGTGATTGGCAGTTGATGCCCACTCAAGCTATCCTTTAGCCATGAATATTACTTTACATATGATTAGAATTTTATCGGTTCTTTGTATATTCATGATTTTTAGTGCATATGCAAGCAAATTACAGGCGGAAAACGTCGGCGACGGAGAACAACAACCGCTTGCCGTGGTTGAATTATTCACCTCGCAAGGCTGCAACAGCTGCCCGCCCGCCGATAAAATACTGGCCGATTTCAGCCGGAATAAAAATATTCTCGCGCTCAGCTATTCCGTCGATTACTGGAATTACCTCGGCTGGAAGGATACCCTGGCCCAGGCCGATTGCACCATCCGGCAGAGGAAATACAATGTCGCCCTCGGCAAAAGCGGCGTCTATACGCCGCAGATGATCATTCAGGGCGCCCGGGAGCTGGTCGGCTCGCGCCGGGGGCTGGCGCAAAGGATGATTGATGACGCGCGGCGTGACATTGAAAAAAACAGCCCCGACACGCCCCGGGTTTTCTTCGACCCCATGGCGGTTGCGAACGGCGACATGATTGACCTGAAAATCAGCGCCGGCGTCAGCCGGAAAGCCGCCACCATCTGGATCATCGGTTATGATCACCTGAAAACGGTCCGCATCAAGGGCGGCGAGCTCGCGGGCCAGACCCGGAGCTATCATAATGTGGTCCAGTCCATCAAGCGCGTCGGCAGCTGGATGGGCGAAGAAATCCGCCTCACCCTGTCGCGGAAAGACATCGGCGCCGGACAGTATGACGCCTACGCCCTGTTGCTGCAGGAAGGCGAGGTCGGCCCGATCATCGCCGCGGCGAAACTGAGCCTGAAATAGCCGGAAATTTTACAGCAATCAGAAAAGGCCGGGACATATTGCCCGGCCCTTGGTATCCTGTTGTGACGGCATCCTGCGGCAGGTAACCGGCAGCCTATTTCAGGCCGCTGGTCATCACCGCCGACAGGCGTTTGGCGAAGGCCATCGGATCTTCCGGCATTTCGCCTTCCATGATTCGCGCCTGATCAAGCAACAGATGCGCCGTATCCTTGAGGGCGGCGACCGACCCTTCCTTGACCGCCGCCGCGGCGATGGTTTTGATCAGCGCATGATCGCCGTTGATCTCCAGCACCCGGGGCGTCGCCTGATCCAGCTGCTTATGCTGCTGCAGGATCCGCTGCAGGTGAATATCCATATCGCCCTCGTCGGCCACCAGGCAGACCGCGCTGTCGGTCAGGCGTCTGGAAATCCGCACATCCTTGACCACGCCCTCCAGATTGGTCTTCAAAACCCCGATCAGGGCGTCCAGTTCCGGGGTGCTGTCTGATTTTTCGTCTGCTTTCTTGTCGCCGTCCTTCTTGTCCTCGAGGTCGGCCGCGCCGCGGGTCACGGACTGGAATTTCTTGCCCTCATATTCCGGCGCCATCTGCAGCCAGAAATCATCAACCGGATCGGTGAGGAACAGGACCTCGACGCCCTTGGCGCGGAAGCCTTCCAGTTGCGGCGAGCGTTTGGCGGCCGCCAGATTGTCGCCGGTGATATAATAGATCGCCTCCTGGCTGTCCTTCATCCGGCCGATATAATCGTCAAGGCTTTGCAGGCCGTCGGCTTCGGTGCTTTCAAAACGGGCCAGTTTCAGCAGTTGATCGCGGCGGGCGAAGTCCTCGTAAATGCCCTCTTTCAGCACCGGGCCGAAGGCCTTCCAGAAGGTGGCGTAAGCTTCCGGATCCTTTTCAGCTTTCTTTTCCAGCTCCGACAGGATGCGTTTGGTGACCGCCGTGCGGATCTTGGCCAGCACCGGGTTGTTCTGCAGCATTTCGCGGCTGATGTTGAGCGGCAGATCCTCGCTGTCGACAATGCCGCGCATGAAGCGCAGATAGCCGGGAATCAGATCCTCGCAGTCATCGGTGATGAAAACCCGCTTGACATAAAGCTTGGCCCGGGTCTTGCGCGCCGGATCAAACAGGTCCATCGGCGGCTGGCTCGGCACATACATCAGGACCGAATATTCGATCACGCCCTCGGCCCGGTAATGCAGGGTCATCCACGGATCATCCATGGCGTGGCCGACGTGATGGTAAAATTCCTTATATTGCTCCTCGGTGATCTCCGATTTCGGCCGCACCCAGATCGCCTTTCCTTCGTTGACCTTTTCCGAGGTCTGCTCGCCATCCTTTTCCGTCACCAGCGTGATCGGCAGGGCGATATGGTCGGAATAGGTCTTGATGATCGAGCGCAGGCGATATTCTTCGAGAAATTCCTTCGCGTCTTCCTTGACATGAATGATGATGTCGGTGCCGCGGCCCGGCTTGTCCGCCGGCGACAGGGTATATTCGCCGATACCGTCCGAATGCCAGAGCCAGCTTTCCGCGTCGCCGGCCTTGCGGCTGATCACCCGGATGTCATCGGACACCATAAAGACCGAATAGAAACCGACGCCGAACTGGCCGATCATATTGACGTCTTTTTTCTCGTCGCCGGACATCTGCTCCATAAAAGCCGATGTCCCGGAGCGGGCGATGGTGCCGAGGTGGGAAATCAGGTCATTATGATTCATGCCGATGCCGTTATCGGACAGGGTCAGGGTGCCGGCTTTTTCATCCAGGGTCAGGGTGACCCTGAATTCCGTGTCATCCCTGGTCAGTTCCGGCTTGGTCAGCGCCGCATAGCGCAGCTTGTCACAGGCGTCGGACGCATTGGAGATCAGTTCGCGCAGGAAAATCTCCCGCTCCGAATAGACCGAATGCACCATCATATGCAACAGGCGCGACACCTCGGCCTGAAATCCGTGTTTTTCCAACTTCTCTGAATTTTCCACTGTATCAGTCGTCATTTTTGCTCTTTACCCTATTCAAGAAAGTTTAAATTCAGATCAGATATGGCTTGTGACGCCTGAAAATCAAGAGGCGATGTGACGTCCGGGACATAAATTATTCCCGGATTATTCCTGGGCCAGGGACTCCGGCGGCCTTTCAGCGGTCGCTGCGCGGAGTTATGGTCCTGCCCAGGCCGTCAAACAGCCCGTCCATGCGCCCCCGCCAGTCAAAGAGCGGATCATCCGGGCCTATCAGTTGCAGGGCGCTGACCCCCCGGGCCCATTGAAACAGGCCATAGATGATATAATCAATATAAGCCGGCGCCGCGCCACAGAAAAAATCCTGGGTTTTCAGAGTCGCATTATAGGGCCTGAGCTGCTTTTGAAAGGCGCCCAGCGCCGCATGCTTCTGCTCGGCGGCCTCCTCCAGGCTTTTGCCGAGCCGGGCCTCACGGCTTTTGCGGAAATAATCCCGGTCCCGGTCATCAATACCCAGGAAAATATCATGGACCAGCGCCGGAAACAGGGGCAGCAGCAAGGTGTATACGGCGACATATTGAAACAGGTTGGCCTGCGCCCTGCCCATCTCGCCGCCGAACAGGGACGGCTTATCGGGATAATTCTCTTCCAGATGGCAGGCGATACGCCAGCTGTCGACAATATATTCGCCGCCATCCTCCAGAATCGGCACCGTCCTGGCCTCGACTTCCGTCAGTTTCGGGATTTCGGTAAAAATCACCGGCGCCCGTTCGGCCTCGAGCCCCTTATGGGCCAGCGCCATTTTGCTGCGCCAGACATAGGGGCTGAAGCCCTGGCTTTTGTCCTTGCCGACAAGTTCATATAATTTCATGGAAAACGCCCCTCTTTAAGCAACTGACCGCATTCGTTGGCCGAATGTATTTTCAGTCTATCAGATAATGGAAAAAAAACCAGTTGCCGGAAATCATACAGGGTGGAAAAGGGTGTTTATGTCGTCTTCCCGGCAACTGGTTCAAGGGGATTTAGCAATTATGGACTCTAGCCGGTCATTGCGGCAGCAGTGAGATCGAATTAAGGCAATATTATGGCAGGCTTTCCCCGGGACGGCCTGGCCCGTGATCCCGGCTTTGCGATCTATGCTTGAAGCCGCGCCGCTTTTCAGGATAGTATATCCTTCAATGGCAGATACAGATTCGACCATAGTCCGTTTTTCAACCGGCAATCCCGCCACCGCCAAACCGGCGGACGCCGTCACCGTCCCTGTGCATGAGACGGTTTTTTTCAGCCGCCGGGAATTCGACAGCATCCTCAATCTATACGGCAAGATGGTCGCCTCCGGCCACTGGAAGGACTACGCCATCGACAGCAGCCGGGATCAGGCCATCTTCTCGGTCTATCGGAATGTTCATGACCGGCCGCTCTATCAGATCATCAAGACGCCGAAACGGGCCGCCAAGCAGGGCGCCTTCACCATTTCCGCCCCCGCGGGAAAGATCCTCAAGCGCGGCCATGACATCGACATCCTGTTGAAATTTTTCAACAAGAAGCTGATCCGGCTTATCCGCTAAAACGCTTGCCATAAAGCGCAGGCTTTTATGGCGGGTTCATTCACGAAATATCGAAATAATATAACATTTTCGTGAGCGACGGCGGGAGGAAGATTCCGGCCTTAATCCTGTCACAATGGCGCTATACTGTCGGTGGATTTTGCCGAAGAAATACGAATAAGTTATTGAAAATAAATACTTTTTCCCCCTTGAACTCTTGATTTCTCCCTCCCATATGCAACTTTGTCGGGCCCATGGTCCCGATCAAATTTTACATATTTCAAAAACGAGAGAAGATACAAAATGACAAAAGTTACACCCGTTATTCTGGCCGGTATCGCGGCGCTGGCGATGACTTCCACAGCCCAGGCGGCAGACAAGAACTTCGACGGCGCCTATGCCGGCATGGAAGTGGGTTATAACAGCTTTGAATTTACCGACGGCCTGAAAGAAGACGCCGTCTATTACGGCGGATTTGCCGGTTATCGTCTGCAGATGGACAATGATCTGGTCGTCGGTCTCGAAGGCCGTTTTGGCGACAGTTCCGCCACCGCTGACCTCGCCGCTGACGTTGAAGTCAAAGCGGGACGCCAGCTTGGCGTGGACGCCAGCATCGGCTACGCCTTCGGTCAGCAAAAAGACATGCTGGCCTTCGCCTTCGTCGGTTATACAAACGCCAAAGTCACCGGCACCCTGGCGGATGTCTCCGAATCCGTTAATGGCGACGGCGTCCGGTTTGGCGCCGGCGGTGAATATGCGCTGAACAAGAATATTTCCCTGCGTCTCACCGGCGCCTATGCCGATTATGAAGGCGACGTCAATGACATCCAGGTCAATGCCGGCCTCCTGTACCGCTTCTAGGATCATTTAATCCTGCAGCGAAGGGCCCCGCCGTCTCGGCGGGGCCTTTTTTGTTAAATCCGGCATGATTATCTGACCAACGGCCGCCGGGGCGGTTTCAACACCGTATCCCGTTCGTCCAGCATCGGATCGGTTTCGGGATAATCAAGCATGAAATGCAGGCCGCGGCTTTCCGTCCGCGCCAGGGCCGAGCGGATAATCAGCTCCGCCACCTCCACCAGGTTGCGCAGTTCCAGAAGATCCGGCGTCACCCGGAAATGGCTGTAATATTCGCGGATTTCCCCGGCCAGCATATCGACCCGCCGCGCCGCCCGCTCCAGCCGCCGCGTCGTCCGCACGATGCCGACATAATCCCACATGAAATGGCGCAGTTCGCTCCAGTTATGGGAGACGACCACATCTTCGTCGCTGTCCATGACCCGGCTTTCATCCCACGGCCGGATCGCCTCCGTGACGCCGTCCTCCTGGACGATTTTACGAATATCCTTGGCCGCCGTGTGGGCGTAGACCAGGCATTCCAGCAGGGAATTGCTGGCCATCCGGTTGGCGCCATGCAGGCCGGTATGAGCCACTTCGCCAATGGCGTAGAGGTTCGCCACATCGGTCCGGCCCCTTTTGTCGGTCATCACCCCGCCGCAGGTGTAATGGGCCGCCGGCACCACCGGGATCGGCTGTTTCGTCAGGTCATAGCCCAGATTCATGCAGCGTTTATAAATGGTCGGGAAATGTTCCTTGATGAATTCATCATCCTTGTGGGAAATATCGAGATAGACGCAGTCAATGCCCAGCCGCTTCATCTCATGGTCTATGGCGCGGGCGACAATGTCGCGGGGCGCCAGCTCCAGCCGGTCATCAAAGCGGCTCATAAACCGCTCGCCGTCCGGCAGGCGCAGATAGGCGCCTTCACCGCGCAGGGCCTCGGTCAGCAGGAACGTCCTGGTTTCCGGATGATAGAGACAGGTCGGATGAAACTGGTTGAATTCCATATTGGCCACCCGACAGCCGAAGCGCCAGGCCATGGCGATGCCGTCGCCGGTCGAGCCGTCCGGATTGGAGGTATAGAGATAGACCCGGCTCGCGCCGCCGGTCGCCAGCACCGTCGCCTTGGCCCGAAAGACATCCATGCGGTTGTTTTTCGCATCAAAGACATAGGCCCCGATACAGCGGCGCTTTTTCGGATCCTCATTCTTGTCGCTGATCAGGTCAACGGTCATGTGATTTTCAAACAGGGTGATGTTCGGATGCTGGCGCGCCCGGCTTTCCAGGGATTGCTGCACTTCCCGGCCCGTGGCGTCAGTCGCATGGACCACCCGGCGGAAGGAATGGCCGCCTTCCTTGGTCAGGTGATATTCCCCCTCGACAAAGGCGTCCTTTTTCCGTTCCGTCTCCTTGGTGAAGCTGACCCCCTGCCTGACCAGCCAGTCGATGGCTTCCCGGCCGTTTTCCACGACGAAGGATACCGTATCCCGATGGCACAGCCCGGCGCCGGCGATCATGGTGTCCTCAATATGGGACTCGGTGGTGTCCCGATTGTCGAGCACCGCGGCGATGCCGCCCTGGGCCCAGGTGGTGCTGCCGTCGGAAATGCTGTTTTTCGACAGGATCGCCACTTTTGACTGATCCGCCACCTGCAGGCCGAGGGACAGGCCCGCCGCCCCGCTGCCGATCACCAAAACATCAAAATCATGAAACGCTGACATAACGCACCTCTATCCCCCGGACCGGGGGTTTTTAAGCCTTGTTCTGGGACGTGAGCTGGAGGAAAATATCTTCCAGATCACTTTCCTGAGTTGACAGGTCTGCTATTTCAATAGCCGCTTCCTGCGCTTTCTGCAAGATATTGCCGATCGATATATCACTGGGGCTGAAATGAATCACCAGATCGCCGGCCTTGTTCAGCGTCGCGCCAACCCGGGCCAGCACATCCGGCACCCTATCAAGCGGCGTCGCCGGCCGGATGGTCAACATCTTCTCATCCAGGTGATTGAGCAGATTGACCGTGCTGTCGCAGGTGACGACCGCGCCGTGATTGATGATGGCGATTTCGTCGCAGAGCTCCTCGGCCTCCTCCAGATAATGGGTCGTCAGGACGATGGTCACGCCGCGCTCATTCAGCTCGCGGACGTAATTCCACAGATTCTGCCGCAGTTCCACGTCGACGCCGGCGGTCGGTTCGTCCAGCACCAGGATCGGCGGATTATGAACCATCGCCTTGGCCACCAGCAGCCGCCGCTTCATGCCGCCCGACAGATGCCGGGTATAGCTGTCGGCCTTGTCTTCAAGACTGACGGCGCGCAAAATTTCATCGGTGCGGCGGTCTTCCGGCGCGATGCCGTAAAAACCGGCCTGCAGCTCCAGCACTTCCCGCGGCGAGAAAAAGGCGTCGAAATAGACTTCCTGGGGCACGATGCCGATGCTGGCCTTGGCGTTGCGCGGCTGCTCATCAATATCAAACCCCCAGACCCGCGCCGTTCCCGCGCTTTTGCGGACCAGGCCGGCCAGAATATTGATCGTCGTCGATTTGCCGGCGCCGTTGGGGCCGAGCAGGCCGAAGATGCTGCCGCGCCGGACGGAAAGATCAATCCCTTTCAGGGCGCGTTTGGGCGCTGCCCCCTTGCCGCCGGCATATATTTTCTCCAACCCCCGGATTTCCAGGGCCAACTGCTGATCCGTCATAAAAATACCTTGTCTATCGGGCCGGAGAGCATTAGATTCCCAAGCCTGGCTTGTCCCCCGGATTGCGGGCAGGGAACATCGGTAACATCCGAATATTATTTGGTCAATGACTATTGAAAAAAACAGGAAATAAGGTCGTGAACTCATGACAGACTCCACCACTGGCGCGACAAGCAAACATCTTTATCTGATCGACGGGTCCGGCTTTATCTTCCGCGCCTATCACGCCCTGCCGCCGCTCACCCGCCCCGACGGCACGCCGATCAACGCGGTGATGGGCTTTTCCAATATGCTGTTCAAGCTGCTGAAGGATCTGGAGGATAACGAACGGCCGACCCATCTGGCCTGTATTTTTGATGCGGCGCGCAAGACATTCCGCAATGATATTTACCCCGATTACAAGGCCCATCGGCCGCCGGCGCCCGAAGATCTGGTGCCCCAGTTCCCGATCATTCGCGCGGCGGTCAGCGCCTTCAACGTGCCGGCGATTGATTCCGACGGCTATGAGGCCGATGACATTATCGCCACCTACGCCCGCCGGGCCGAGACGATCGGCTATCGGGTGACCATCGTCTCGTCGGACAAGGATCTGATGCAACTGGTCGATGACAATATCCATATGTTTGACAGCATGAAAAACAAACATATCGGCCCCGATGAGGTGCGGGAGAAATTCGGCGTCGGCCCGGACAAGGTGATCGAGATACAGGCGCTGGCCGGCGACAGCGCCGACAATGTCCCCGGCGTGCCCGGCATCGGCGTCAAGACGGCGGCGCAGCTGATCACCGAATATGGCGACCTCGACAGCCTGCTTGAACGGGCCGGGGAAATCAAACAGCCGAAACGGCGGGAAAAACTGCTCGAAAACGCCGATATGGCGCGGATCAGCCGCGAACTGGTGACCCTCAGCACCGATGTCAGCGGCCTGCCGGAACTCGACAGTCTCGAAGTACAGGATATAGATGCGGAAAATATTCTGCCGTTTCTCGAAGAACAGGGCTTTCGCAGCCTGCAGGTCAAGGTGCTGTCCCATATGGGACCGGACGCCGTCCCGGCCGACCAGCAGACCGGCGCCGCGCTCAACCCCGATGACATCTCCTACGAAACGGTGACGACGATGGATCAGCTGAACCGCTGGATCGCCGACATCAAAAAAGCCTGGCAGGTGGCGGTCGACACGGAAACCACCTCGCTCAACGCCATGCGGGCCAAACTGGTCGGCATTTCCCTGTCGATCAGCAGCGGCCGGGCCTGTTATATCCCGCTCGGCCATCGCAGCGCCCCGTCCGGCGAACTTGATTTCGGCGACCGGGCGGATCCGGAACAGATCCCGCTCGACGATGCGCTTCAGGCCCTGAAGCCGATCCTCGAAGACCCGGCGATTCTCAAGATCGGCCAGAATATCAAATATGATTATCTGATTCTCGCCAAGCATGGCGTTCACATTGCGCCGCTTGATGACACCATGCTGATTTCCTACGCCCTCGACGCCGGCCGCCATAATCACGGCATGGACGAACTGGCGAAATTGCATCTTGATCACGACTGCATTCCGTTCAAGGAAGTCTGCGGCAGCGGCAAGAAACAGATCAGCTTTGACCAGGTGCCGCTCGACAAGGCGACGGATTACGCCGCCGAAGACGCCGACATCACCGGCCGCCTGCATCGGATTTTGAAGCCCCGCCTCAGCCCCGAGGGCATGACCACGGTCTATGAAACCCTCGACCGTCCGCTGGCGCCGGTCCTGAGTCTGATGGAAAAGGCCGGCATTCTGGTCGATCGCCAGATCCTCGCCCGCCTGTCGAATGAATTTGCCGAACGGCTGGCGGTGCTGGAAGGGGAAATTCACCAGCTTGCCGGCCGGGAATTCAACATCGCCTCGCCGAAACAGCTGGGCGAAATCCTGTTTGACGAAATGGGCCTGCCCGGGGGCAAGAAAAACAAAAGCGGCGGCTATGGCACCAATGTCGATGTCCTGGAAGGGCTGGCGGCGGAGGGTCACGCCCTGCCGCAAAAGGTTCTGGACTGGCGGCAGCTCGCCAAGCTCAAAAGCACCTATACCGATGCGCTGCAGAATGAAATCAACGCCGACAGCGGGCGGATTCACACCTCCTATTCGCTGGCCTCGACCACTACGGGGCGCTTGAGCTCCAATGATCCCAATCTGCAGAATATCCCGATCCGCACCGAGGAAGGCCGCAAAATCCGCCAGGCCTTTATCGCCCGGCCCGGCCACAAACTGCTCGCCGCCGACTATAGCCAGATCGAACTGCGGCTCTTGGCCCATATCGCCGGGATTGACAGCCTGAAGCAGGCGTTCCGCGACGGCATTGATATTCACGCCATGACCGCGAGCCAGGTTTTCGGCGTGCCGATCGAAGGCATGGACCCGATTGTCCGCCGTCAAGCCAAGGCGATCAATTTCGGCATCATTTACGGCATCAGCGCCTTCGGCCTCGCCCGCCAGCTCGGCATCGGCAAGGCGGAAGCCAGGCAATTCATCGACACCTATTTCGAGCGGTTCCCCGGCATCCGCGACTATATGGAGAACACCAAGGCCTTCTGCCGCCGTCACGGCTATGTCGAGACCATTTTCGGCCGCCGCTGCCATATCGCCAGCATCAACGACAAAAACGGCATGCGCCGGGCCTTTGGCGAACGGGCGGCGATCAACGCGCCGATCCAGGGGGCGGCGGCCGACGTGATCCGCCGGGCGATGATCCATATGCCCGGCGCGCTGGACAAGGCCGGGCTCGACGCCCGGATGCTGCTTCAGGTCCATGATGAACTGGTGTTCGAGGCGCCGGAAGATCAGCTTGAGCGGACGATCCCTGTTGTGAAAGAGGTCATGGAAAACGCCGCCCTGCCCGCCCTTGAAATCAGCGTGCCGCTGACCGTCGATTGCGGCGTCGGCGACAACTGGGACCAGGCCCATTGACCAGACTACGATAAAAAGGGATCAGACCATAAAAGGGCGGCCCTTACGGAAACCGCCCTTTTTTTGTAGATTCAGATAGCAGACCTAGAACTTCTGGGTCACATTCATGTAAACCATTCGTTGCCGCGGGTCATGGACCTTGACGTCGAAGCCGGCATTGGTGTCGAGCTTCGGAATATCCTTGTCAAAGACATTGATCACGCCCACCGAAAGCCGGGTGTTCATGGCCTCCGGATCGCCCAGCAGGTAACTATACTGCAGGTCAACGGTGGTGTAGCTTGGCACCATCACGTCATTCTGGTCATCGAGATACCCATCAATATAGCGGACGAAAACAGCCGCCGCATGATGTTCGCTGCTATAGCCCAGGTTGAAGTTGGCGCGCCATTCCGGCATCGACCGGGCAAAGTTGTTGAAGTTGCGGCTGCCCGCCCCGTCAAAGCTGTTGCCGGCCTGATCGACAGCGTCATACTGGAAGATATAGGTCGCCTCGCCCCCCAAATTCACGACCCCGCCATTGTCCAGGTCATGGGTGTAATTGAGGCTGAGATCCAGCCCGTCCGTGGTCACCGTCGGCGCGTTGATGATCTCCGTGTTGATGCGGAACAGGGTGTTGAAATCACCCGGCGTACCGAAGTCCAGTTTGGCGAGGGCGGCCGTATCCCCGGCCAGGGCCCGATTGATCACCGACTGGGCATTCTCCTGAGTGATCAGGTTGCTGAATTCATAACGCCAGTAATCGGTGCTGAAGGACAGCCCTTCGACGATTTCCCAGGTGAAGCCAAAATTGTAAATATCGGCCTCTTCCGGCTGCAGGTCGGGATTACCGGTCGAGGTCACGGGGCGGAAGGCCGAGGTGCCGCCCAGATCAATCTCGACCAAAGAGGTCTGCAGACCCACCGAGTTAAACAGGCTCGGCGCCCGGAAGGCGGTGCTGAAGGAGCCGCGGAAGGACAGATTGTCCATCGGCCGCCACAGGGCGGAGATCTTCGGATCGAAACTGTTGAGCCCGTCGCCGTAATCCTCATAGCGGGCGGCCAGCGTCACTTCCAGCGTATCGCCCAGCGGCACGAGGAATTCCGCGAACAGGGCATAGAGATCCTGTTCACCGGCAAAATCCCCGCCACCGAACAGGAACATCAGGTTGCCCCCGGTGCCGGCCGCATTGGTGCCGTCGCCATTGGGGCCGTTATAGTCATCGGACCAGTCATAGGTCATGTCGGATGAGCGATATTGCGCCCCGAAGGCGGCGCTGACCACATTTTCGCCCATGTCAAACAATTCGCCCGTCACGACGCCGTCAATGGTGTAGAGGCTGGTTTCCGCCGTCACGCTCAGATCGGCAAACAGGCTGTCGACCACGTCCGGACTGTTGGGCGAGGTGGACAGGTTGGTGCTGAACGGATTGAAGACCGTCGAACTGCCGTCCGCATTGAGGGTCAGCAGAGACGCCGTATATTCATCCCGCAGCACGTCCCGCACCGTGAGGAAGAACTCATTCTCGCTGTAGGTTCCGGAAACGTTCCAGCCCCAGGAATTATTGAAACTGCCGGAAAATTCGGCGGCGACGCGGAAGGTGTCATTGTCATGGTCGGTGATCAGCGGATCGCCATCGCCGATCGGCCGTCCGAGAAAAGCGCCGCCGGTGATCGGCGCGGTGGGATTGGCGGCGTTAAAGCCATTGATCACCGCCGCCAGCGCCGCCGGCACGTTGGCCAGGGCGGCGCCGGTATTGCCCACCAGCCGCACCGGCACGACCTCGGCAATGGGGAAGGCCGGCGCATTGCTGCGGTCCGCCTTGTTCTTGGCGTACCCCATTTCCATGTAGAAATTCATACTGTCGCCGAAATCCTGGTTGTAGGAACCGAAAACCTGAAAATTCTCTTCCGCCGACACCAGATCGTAATAGGAATCGAACTGGAAATTACAGGTGCCGATATCCACCGGCAGACCCACCGCAGCCCCCGGCACGATTACGTTCGGCGAACTGTTGACCCCGTTGGAGCAGCCCGGATCAATCAGCGGCACCGCGCTCCCGGTAAGCTGGGGAATAAAGATGGAGCCGGGCTGGCCGGCTCCGGAGATGCCGGAGCCGTCTGTAATCTCCGGCCGGTCGCCGGCGCTCAGCGGATCGCGGTTCTTGTAGGCGGCGGCGATCACAAAATTGCCGCGTTCGCCTAGTTCGGCGCCCCAGATGGCGCTCAGATCGTAATCGCGCTGGGAATCCTCGGTCGTGGTCTGGAAGCGGCCGTCAATTTCAACCCCGACAAAATCCTTGCGGGTGATATAATTGACCACCCCGGCCACGGCGTCCGTCCCATAAGTCGCCGAGCCGCCGTCCTTCATGGTCTCCACCCGGTCAACCATGATCATCGGCACCAGTGAATTGGTGTCGACAAAGGTGCTGCCGTCATCGGCGAAGGCCCCGGACAGGGTCTGACGCCGGCCATTGAGCAGAACCAGCGTCGAACTCAGGCCCAGGCCGCGCAGGTTGACGTTGGCCGTGCCGCTGCTGAAGTTCTGGGTAAAGGCGTCGGTATTAATCTCGGACCCGGAGGCGAATGTCATATTGCGGGCGATGTCGCCCACCGTGTTCAGCCCCTGGGCCGACAGATCGTCCCGCCCCAGGGTATTGAGCGGCGACGGTGAATCCGCCTGTGATTTCCGTTTGATGTATGACCCGGTGATGACGATTTCCTCGATAACGAAATTGCCGCCCTCATCGGTTTGCGCCTGTTGCGCATATGCCGGTGAGGCCGCAAGGCCCGCCGTTGATCCCGCCATGGATAAAGTAAAAATTGCCGTGCTGGTTTTCAGCTTTTGAAGAATAGACATAATCTCTCCCAAGGATGTTATAAATCTTAGATTACGATTCTACTGACGCAACCGCCTTATTGGTCCATTACGCTCAACCCTGAGTCTTTTTTTATATTGCATCAGCATAAAAGGGTGTATTGAGTTTAGTTCATAAACTATCCGTGTGGAACTATACTAAGGAAAAATCAAAATAGCAAGATATACGGTCGTTTGTTTAGCCCAATGAAGAAAATCGCCCCCTTTTAAAAACTGCCCTGACAGATTCCGGGAATGAAGCTTCACTCCCTGGAATTCTTCAGCCGAACGTTCGGCTGATTATTCAACCAACCCGGTTATCGCGCCACGCCTTCTCTCGTCCGCGGCGGGGACACCAATTATCGTTGATAAACCACAATATCGGCAATCAGCACCTTCGCGTCATCATGGCCGAGAATTTTATCAGTGCTGCGCTGAAACGCATCGCCGAGCATCGCCACATTGACCGGGCGCCTAATATCGAAATAATCATGGGACAGGCGGTTGGCCGCCATCACATAAGCGTTATTGAGCCGCGGCAGATATTTCTGCGCCATGGCGCGCTGGTCCTTGTCAGTGACCTTCAGTTTGGCGGTGATCGTAACATTGCCCTTCGGGCTGCCCCGATGATACATGGTCACCGAAAACGGTTGAATATCAATATAGGCCTCATTGGTCAGTTCGGCCTCTTCCGCCCTGTCCGCCGCCGCCAGGGGGCCGATGGGCGCACTCCCCATTACCAGCAGCATTAAAATCCCGCCCAAACCACGACTTATTTTCATTAGATTTCACTCCATGGGCTGTTCAGCCTGCTATATTGGTTCTGTTTCTGTGTTCAAAGGGTAACGGCAGATTATCTTTTTTTCGTTAACGCCTGTTTCCATTTGGCGTAAAACCGGTTGCCAGATGCCGCCGGCCCGGCCTTCGCCATAAGCCCTTCATAACAGAAATTTTTATAATTATTGTAATTGGCCCGGCAAATGCTAATATATAAATGCCTCTGGAGCAGTGGCAGAGTGACGGTTATTTCCGCTCCCCCAGCGGATTGACCCGACGTCTGCCGGAGCGAAGTTTCATTTTATGAAACGGAGCTAGGCGGCCCTGTAGCTTATCGGCCGTCTCTTTTGGCCCTTCCTTAAATAATCAACCCGCCGCCGCCGAGAAAAGACAACCGCTGCAAGCCATCCTCATAATTGGCCAGCTGTTTTTGAAGATAGGGCGGCACGACGCCTTTTTTCAGCTCGGATTGCTTGAGGATATCCGCCTTGACCGGATCATAGGTCAATGAGCGGAAGGCGCGCTTGACGGTTTCCATCGCCGCGTCGAGCTGGCTACTGACATATTCGGCTTCTTTTTTCGAGCGCAGGGAAAAGCCGGACAGCAAATCAAGTCCGAAGACGCCGCCCAGGTTATCCGGATCGGTGCCGATAACGTCTTCGCCCAGGGCGTAAACCTTTTCCGCCGGCAGAATCTTCGACGGCTGCATGCCGAGCTTGACCAGCGCATCCCGCGCCCCGTCGCCGGCGATCACGTCCAGAGTCGAACCGTTCAGGGATTCAATCTTGAGTCCCGGGCCATTGTCGCCGAGGGTCTGCACCGCCTTGACATAACGGAAAGACAGTCGCTGAATACGTTTCGCCAGCGTCGTGAAATCATCATCGGCCTTGATCATAACCTTTTGCGCCCGGCCGCCGTTGATGGCGACATAGAAATAATCGCCGGCCCGGGCCGAGGTCTGGGTCTCGATATCATGGGTCTGTTTGTTGTCATAGGTTCCTGTCGGCAGCCCCAGTTTGGTCAGCACCGATGACCCGGCGGCGGAAAAGGCCAGCGATGAGGCGCCGTTATAGCCGCCCGTCCCGCCGAACTGCCGGATCCAGTCGGCCGCGCCGCTGGCGGCGTCTATTTTGGCGGCGAAACCGTCTGTCGCGCCCGACTTGGTCGCCCCGGGCAGGGCGTCATCGGTCTTGCCGGCGACATAGACCGCGCCGTTTTGCACGCTCAGTCCCTCGATCCGGTCGGCGCCGGCGGATCCCAGGTAATGGGTCCAGTCCGCAGTGAGGGAGGCCCCGCCGTCGCTCAGCCGGGTGACGAAACCATCGCCGCCGCCGCTGTGGGCGCTCACCGTCGCGCCGCCGGACAGGGACGCATTATAGGACAGGCCGGCCACATAAATCGCGCCGCTCGCATCCACCGCCATGTCGGAAATCACCCCGCCGGCCAGATCGCCCAGGTCATAGGCCGCCAGTTCATTGCCCAGGTCCGCCGCATCGAGCTTGCGGATAATGACCCGGCCGGAATCCCGCGAGGCGACGAGGATATTGCCGTCGCCGGCAATGGCCACCGCCTCACCGAATTCGATGCCGGCGCCTCCGATCTGGGCCGAGGCCGACAGGCTCCCGTCCGCGCCGCCAAGCCGGGCGACATATATATCAGACCCCCCGCCAGGGGTTGTCGTCGCGTTCAACTGGCCGGAAATCGACCCGGTGACGATGACGTCGCCATTGGCGTCAATCGCCAGGCTGTTGGCCTGATCGCGGGCGACCGTATCCTGCTGGTAGGTCCAAAGCTCCTCGCCGGCCGAATCAAATTTGGTGACAAAACTGTCGAAGCCGGAAAAAATGTCGGACGTCACCAGTTCGTTATTGACCTGGCCGGCAATGACCACATTGTCATTGGCGTCGACGACCACATCAAAGGCTTCCGCCTGATCGGACGCGCCGAGCAGCCGGCTCCACAGCACATTGCCGGCGGCGTCATGCTTGGTCAGGAAAACATCCTGTTCCGCCGCCACATTGATCTGGCTGTCGAAATCGCCCTTTGAAGCGCCGACCACATAGACATTGCCCTGGCTGTCGACCGCGGTGGCGCTGGGCCGGGTCTGCATGACTTCCGGATCGCTTGCGATTTCATTGCCGTCGTCATCGGTCAGCGGCGGCAGGACGCTGTCGAGGTCGGCCCCCGCCACCTGACGGGAAAATTCGGTGATCGGCCCGGCGGCCGCCAGGTCGCGCAGCTTGGTCAGGCTGCCGGTTTCCGTCGCCCCCGATCCCGCATCCCGGTGCGAGCCGGTGACGTAAAGCGCCGGTTCCGCCGCCTGGGCGGTCAGGGTGACTGTCTCCGTCGACAGGACGTCAAGGCCGAGGGCGAATTTGCCGGGGCTTACTTCCTCGACCATAAAGCGGGTCTTATACTTGCTGACCTCATTGCCGTTGGTGTCTATGGTGGTCAGGGCGATGATCTGCTGATTGAAATAGGACGCCAGGCTGGTCAGGCTCAGCGGTTCGGTGATCTGGGACAGATCCATGACAAAATCGTCCGAGACCAGGGAACTGCCAAGATTAAGCGTGAAAACCTCCGTCCCGGCAAGCCCCGGAATAACCGCCGTCTTCGAACTGACCGACAGGGCGGCGCCCGTGATGTCGTAATTCGTCTTGCCGAGACCGATTTCCGATTCAACCCGCGGCTTTTTTTCGCCGAACATCAGGGTCAGCTTGTCCAGCTCCGCCTCGCGGACATAATCCTGCACCTGGCCCAGTCCGCCGCGAAACTGGCTGCTCAGTTTCGCCAGCAGCGCCGTCGGCGTCGAAGGCTCCGCCGCATAATCGGCGATGGTTTTCAAATCGTTGAGCGCCCGATAAAGGGCGAAAAGCGCTTTCTCGTCCTTATCCCGGGTCTGGCGAATCGATTTCTCCCCGAGGTCGATGAAATCCGTCTTGCCGCGCACCGCATTGAATTTTCCGGCCAGGGTCCGGCTGTCGCTACTGCCCGCCTGGTCCCAGGGGGTGATCACCGCCGGGCCGCGCTCGATGGTGGCCGGGGCGTTCTGAATGGCGGCGACGGTGCGGGTCACGGTGCGGGCATTGTAATAGGAGCCGAGTAGCCCCGCGTCGAAATTGATCAACGTGAAGCCGTTTTGCGCTGTATTGTCCGTCCCTAAGCCAAACATCGGCCGTCTGTCCCTTGTGGTTCCCCATACCCTCGTTGAAATGCGGAAACATCCGCTCCACCGGCAGAATATAAAGAATTTGTTAACAAATCATGTAACGCCACTGTAGCACCGCCCGCCGCCGCCGCCAATAGGGCGATTTTGCCTAGTGACGGCCTGAAACCGCCGCCAATTTGCCGATCCGCAGCCATTTTTGCCGGGTTTCTGCGGATGATTCTAAACTTGGCCTTGAACTCGATGGCCATTCACATTACATCATAAAGCTCAACAAAATTAACAATGGGAACGTAAATATGGGCGGTATTGCATATGACCTGGCCTGGCTGGTAAGCGCCTTGTTCGGCGTGGTCAAGTTTGGTCTTCTGGTTTATATTATCCTCGGTCTTCTGGTGTCTTTTGCGGTTGTCAACGGCCATAACCAGCTGGTCTATATGGTCATGAGCACCCTCAGCCGGATTTTCGAGCCCATGCTCCGCCCCATTCGGAACATCCTGCCCAATCTGGGCGGCCTCGATATATCGCCGATCTTCCTGTTTATCGCCCTCGAATTCGCCAGCCGGATTCTGGTGCGGCTTCTGATCTCCCTTGCCTGACGAGACTCCCCTCACCCCGACCGCCAACGGGGTCCGGCTGGCCGTGCGCCTGACCCCCCGGGCGGCAAAGAACCGTTTCGGGCCGGTGGAGGCGTCGGCCGACGGAAAGCAGCGCCTCAAGGCCTATGTCACCGCGGTCCCCGAAGACGGCAAGGCCAACAAAGCCCTGATCAAGCTGCTCGCCCGGGCCCTGAAAATCCCGGCCGGCAAGATTTCGGTTGCATCGGGGGCGACAAATCGCAATAAACAGATATTTTTTGAAGGTGCGCCGGAGACCCTCGCGCCCCGGCTGGATCAATGGATAAAGGATATTACACCGTGAGCGCAGACGTGATTGATGGCAGGGCCTTTGCCGCAGACCTGAAACAGGACATCGCCAAACAGGTTTCATTGCTGAAGGAAAAACATGGCCTGACCCCCGGCCTCGCCGTGGTGCTGGTCGGTGAGGATCCGGCCAGTGAGATCTATGTCCGCAACAAGAATAAATCGACCGTTGAAGCCGGCATGAACAGCTATGAACATCGTCTGGAGGACACGGTCAGCGAAGCGGAACTGCTCGCCGTGGTCGAAAAGCTCAACCATGATCCGGCGGTTCATGGCATATTGGTCCAGCTGCCCCTGCCGAAACATATCAATGAATCCGCCGTTATCGACGCCATCTCCCCCGCAAAGGATGTCGACGGCTTCCATGTGATCAATTCGGGGCTGCTGGCGACCGGCGGCCGGGGCATGGTGCCCTGCACGCCGCTCGGCTGCATTATGATGCTGAAAGACCGCCTGGGCGACATGAGCGGTCTTGAGGCGGTGGTGGTCGGCCGCTCCAACATCGTCGGCAAGCCGATGGCCCAGCTGCTGCTCAATGAAAACTGCACCGTGACCATGGCCCACAGCCGGACGAAGAATCTTGCCGCCGTCGTCGGGCGCGCCGATATTGTCGTCGCCGCCGTCGGTGTGCCGGAACTGATCAAGGGCGGCTGGATCAAGGCGGGCGCGACGGTGATCGATGTCGGCATGAACCGCATCGGCAACCCCGACGGCAAGACCCGTCTCGTCGGCGATGTGGAATATGACGCGGCCTTGGCCCATGCCGGGGCCATAACGCCGGTGCCGGGCGGGGTCGGCCCGATGACCATCGCCGTCCTGTTGAAAAACACCGTCACCGCCGCCTGCCGCCAGGCCGGCATCACGGAGCCGGAAGTTTAGGCTTCTCCCAAAAGGCAAATAGTTTCACGCGAGTAAATTTCCCTGCATTCCCCGTGGAATTGCACATTTCTTTAGTTTGTGCTAATATTCAACCTGCTTTTCATCCCAGTTCCTTAATAATCTCTACCTTAGGGGAGAAGTCCAATGACTTTACCTGTGCGTTCTGTGAGCATGAAAATTATGGTTGCCTCATTAGCCTGCTGTTTTGTTTTTATCTTTTCGGCCATGGCGTCCTGGGCCGATCCGGTGATCCGGGTTCTTGTGGTCAAAACCGATGACCCGGCGGCTTATGCCAAAGAATTGGATACCGGGCGCGCCATTCTCAAAAAACTGAAATCCACTGGCGAAATCCGGGTCTGGCGCGCTTCATTTGCCGGGCCAGATACCGGAATGGTTGTCGTGACCATTGAGTGGAAAGATCTGGCGGATTTCGCCGCCGACAGTAAAAAAACAGAAAACAGCAAGGAAATGCGCGAATGGATCGCCGGCCTGGATTCCGTCCGCACCATCCTGTCAGACAGCCTTTTTAACGAATTAAAAAGTCCCTGAATTCAGAGAATGGGCGGGATTTTCCCGCCCCCCTCTCCCGTCATCCGCTCCTCATCACCCCTTATCCACTGTCCTGGAACTAGCCATAGCCAAGCCGAAGAATTTAGTATAAATATTTACCAGCTTAATAATCAAAACGGGACGGGATAATGTACGAGCTTTTCATTGCGACCTTTGTCACCTTTTTTGTCGTCATCGATCCGTTGGGCATCGCGCCGATCTTCGCCGTGATGACCGACGGCGCCAGCGCCGCCTTCAAACGGCGCATGGTGTTGAAAGCGACCGTCACCGGGGCGATTATCCTGCTGCTGTTCGCCTTTCTCGGCAACGGCCTGCTGGCGGCGCTCGGCATCAGCATGATGGCCTTCAAGACCGCCGGCGGCGTGCTTTTGTTTATGATCGCCCTCGAGATGGTGTTCGAGAAGCGCACCGAACGGCGGGAAAAAACCTCGGAAGCGGTGCTGCAGGAACATGAGCATGAGCTTGAGGAACAACACAAGCATGAACTTGAACTCGAGCTTGAGCAAAGCATGCAGGCCGTCCCGGCGGTCGCGGCGGCACCGGTTCCCGTCGTGGCCCACAACAGGGACGAAGACGAGGCGTTTGAGGATATTTCGGTCTTTCCAATGGCGATCCCCTTTATCGCCGGGCCCGGCAGCATCACAACCATCCTGCTGATGATGAGCCACCATAGCGCCAAGCCTCTGGAACAGGGCGTCATTATCGGCGCCCTGCTGGCGACCTTGCTGGTGACGGTCGTCATGCTGCTCACCGCCAGCAAAATCATCGACCTGCTCGGCCAGACGGTGGCCAACGCCATTACCCGCATTCTGGGGGTCATCCTCGCGGCGATGGCGACCCAATATATATTCGACGGCATCAAGACAACCTTTATGGGCTGATTTTCAACTGATAACAAACAAAGGAACAAGAGGCGGACATGGTGAAAAAAACGCGATTATGGGCTTTGATGATCCGGAGCATATGGGCGATGACCGGCCTGGCGATGATCAGTCTGGGGATGATCAGTCCGGCGATGGCGCGGGACGCCCATTCCTACGCCAATGTCGATCAGGTGATCAGCACCCATCTCGCCCTTGATATTACCGTTGATTTCGACCGCCGGATATTTGAAGGCGCGGCGGAATATGACATCAAGCGCCTGACGCCCGACAACAGCCCGCTGATCCTCGACACCCGCGATCTTGTGGTCCACAAGGTCGAGGTGCAGACCCTGGACGAGGACTGGCGGCTCACGCCTTTCGAACTCGCCCGGGCCGATGAAATCCTGGGCGCCAAGCTGACCGTCACCCTGCCGATCAAGGCCAAGAAGGTGCGCATCCATTACGCCACCCGGCCCGAGGCCAGCGGCCTGCAATGGCTGACCCCGGCCCAGACCGCCGGCAAGAAAAATCCCTATGTCTATACGGAATCACAGCCGATACACGCCCGAAGCTGGATCCCGATTCAGGACACCCCGGCCCTGCGCCTGACCTATTCGGCCCGCATCCGCACCCCGAAGGGGCTGCGCGCGGTGATGAGCGCCCTCAATGACCCGGAGGCGCCGGCCGACGGCGACTATCATTTTGACATGCCGCACCGGATTCCGCCTTACCTGATGGCGCTCGGCGTCGGCGACCTGCGGTTCAAATCCATGTCGGAAAATACCGGCGTCTACGCCGAAGGCTATATCCTCGACGCCGCGGCGGCGGAATTCGCCGACACCTACAAAATGGTCAGGGCGGCGGAGAAACTTTACGGTCCCTATCGCTGGGGCCGCTATGACATTCTGATGATGCCGCCGAGCTATCCCATGGGCGGCATGGAAAACCCCATGCTCAGCTTCATCACGCCGACGGTGGTCGCCGGGGACAGCAGCCTGGTCGACCTGATCGCCCACGAACTGGCCCACAGCTGGTCCGGCAATCTGGTGACCAACGCCAGCTGGGATGACCTGTGGCTCAATGAAGGCGCCACCTCCTATGTGGAAAACCGCATTATGGAAGAGGTTTACGGCCCGGAACGCGCCCTGATGGAAAAATCCCTCGCCGCCCAGGGACTGCGCCGGGAACTCGCCACATTGGATGCGCAGCACACCCGGCTTCATGCCGACCTCAGCGACCAGGACCCGGACGACGCCTTTTCCGGCATTCCCTATGTCAAGGGGCAGCTTTTCCTGCTCTATCTGGAAGAAAAATACGGCCGCGACGCCTTTGATCCCTTCCTGAAGGGCTATTTCACCGCCCACGCCTTTCAGAGCATGACGTCGGCGAAATTCATCGCCTATCTGAAGGCCAACCTGATGGACAAGCACCCCGGCGTGGTCAGCATGGCGAAAATCAACGAATGGGTCTATGGCGTCGGCCTGCCCGAAGACGCGCCCAACCCACATTCCGATATTTTTGAAGTCACCCTCCAGCAGCAGCGGGACTGGCTCAGCGGTAAAAATCCCCTGCGCGCCCTGCCAACCGCAAACTGGACCGTTCATCAATGGCTGCATTTCATCACCAATCTGCCCGCCAACCTGCCGGTAAGCCGTCTGGCGGAACTGGATCAGGCCTATCATCTGACCCTGTCGAAAAACAACGAAATCGCCCACGCCTGGCTGCTTCAGGGCCTGAAGCATGGTTATGCGCCGATCACCGGCCGCCTGAAGGACTATCTCGCCGGCATCGGCCGCCTGAAACTGATCCGGCCGCTCTATCAGCAACTGGCGACGACGCCCGACGGCCTGCGGCTCGCCCGGGACGTCTACAAAAGCGCCCGCCCCGGCTATCATCCGTCGGCGCAAAAGGTGCTGGATAAACTGCTGGGCGAATAAGATAGTCCCAAGAGCATCATTCCCCGGAAAGGGATCTGTCCTCGCCCTGGAATCGCGCCCGAATATTCCTGATGCTGTGGGCGGGACGCCCGATAAGCTTTTTGATTTCATCAGGCAGGTCAGCGTTTATGTCATCATATTTGGCCCCCCATTGGATCATCGTGATCAACAGGGGCAGCAAATCCAGGCCCTTTTCGGTCGGACGATAGATAAATCTTTTTCTGTTGTTCCCGTCCGGCGTTTTGGTCAGGATGCCCGTCCGTTCCAGTTTCAGTAACCGGTCCGCCAGAATATTGGTCGAAATGCCTTCAGGGGCGCTGGCGAATTCCTGATAAAATTTTTTGTCCCGCAACAGAATATCCCGCAAGATCAGCAGACTCCATTTGTCGCCAATCAGATCGAGGGTGAATTTTATCGGGCACTGGTAGGGGGCTGCGTGGTTCATAGCTTATTTTAAGAATTTAGCTTGCTTTTTACAAGTAAAATACATACCCTCTTATTACTTGTAAAAAGCAAGTGATAAGATGGAGAAAAGATGATGTACACCCTATATGGTTTCACAACCCAGAACACCCTTAAGGCGCTGTATGTTCTGGAAGAACTGGCGGCGGACTATGAGTTTAAATATGTTGATCTTTTTAAGGGCGAACATAAACAGGAAAGCTTTCTGAAGCTCAATCCTGTGGGCAAGGTTCCTGTCCTGCAAAAAGGCGACGAGGGATTGTTTGAATCGGGCGCCATCTGCCGCTATGTGGCGAATGCGGCCGAATCCCCCCTCTATCCGGCGGCGCCCTGGCCGCGGGCGAAGGTCGATCAATGGCTTGATTTTTTCAGCATTCACCTGGGAAAATGGCTTTCGACCCTGTATTTTGAAAATGTGATCAAGCAAAAGGCTGACCTCGGACCGCGGAACGCAACCCTGTGCGAAGAGGCCCATCGTTTCATGCTGCGGGAAATGGCGATCCTCGACGCTCACCTGGCGGAAAACGCCTGTCTCGCCGGCGACAGTCTGACCATCGCCGACCTGTTCGCCTTCGCCTATATCGAACAGGTGAAGTATCTGGATTTCTCATGGCAGGATTTTCCCCATGTCAAAGCCTGGTTTGATAAACTGGAAGGACGCGACAGCATTCAGCGGGCCCGCAAGAAGGCGGCCGCATAAGACGCCGCAACGCCCCAAAGGGTCCGGCGCCGGTCAAATCGTCTCTGTTCGCTCTTTATGACAACTATTGGTGAAAATTTTAAGCAGTTAGTGGTGAAAATCGCTAACTGCTGTTTTTTATTCTGTTGGCAAAAATTCCAAAACCATATTTTTCGTTATATTTCAGTATATTACCTATTTTTTCAAAAACTGGCACGGTCTGTGCAATGTAGAGGACATTCAACACCTTAATCTTTTGCTAACGGAGAAAACCCATGACCTTTTTTGACAAACTGACCAAGAAGAAAACAGCGCAGACCCCGGTTCCGCAGGCCCTGCCGATGACCCCGCGCCATCAGCGCCGGGCGCGGCGCAACCGTCGCCCCACCCTGTCCTTTGCCTGAGTCCTGAAATTCAACCAAAGAACCAAACGGGGATCACCATGTATAAAATTCTGACGCCAATCCTGTTCACCCTGCTGCTCGCCCTGCTCGCCGCCCCGGGATATGCGCGCGACCGGGTGGACCTGACCGACAATCCCCCGGGGGAGGGATTGGTCTTTTTCCGCTAATCGCTTCTGTGTCCGTGATCAACATATGACATAGGGTCCGTCGCTGACCCGCCTGCCCGGCCGCCGCGCCGGGCTTTTTTAATTTTTAATGACTTTATAATCCGTTGCCCCTATGAAGGGGCTCTCAGGGACTTTTTCATTCAGGAACAGCCGTCATGACGGAGACAGGAAAGCCACATAATCCCGGCTGGGTTCGGGAGCGGATGATGCGACAGTTCGCGGAACTGGTTCGTCTGTCCTTTCCGATTGTCTTCCAGCGGCTTGGCATCATGACCATGGGCATTGTCGACACGATCATGGTCGGGCGTTATTCGGCCCAGGAACTGGCCTATCAGAGCATCGGCTATGTGCCGGTATCAACCCTGATCGTCATATCGATCGGCCTTATGATGGGCACCATGGTGCTGACGTCAAACGCCTTCGGCGCCGGGGAATATGAAAAATGCGGCCGCATCTGGCGGCGGTCCGTGCCCTATGGCTTCGCCCTCGGCATGATCGGCTTTGTCGCCTGCATTTTTGGCGAGCCGCTCCTGCTGCTGCTCGGCCAGGCGCCGGACATCGCCCGCGGCGGCGGCATCGTGATGCAGGCGATCGCCTTTGGCGTCCCGATGACCAATGTCATGCTGGCCTGCACCTTTTTTCTCGAGGGCGTCAACCGGCCGCTGCCGGGCATGATCTTCATCATCATCGCCAACATCATCAATATTTTCCTCAACTGGATTCTGGTTTACGGCCTGCTGGGGTTTGACCCGATGGGGGCGGAAGGATCGGCCTGGGCGACGACCATCGTCCGGACCTTCCTGGCGCTTGGCCTGATTCTTTATATCCTGAATATGAAGGGCCACGATATTTTCGCCGTCCGCGCCAGGGTCGACATGCGCCTTGCCCAATGGAAAAGGCTGCGCCATGTGGGCTATGCCAGTGGCCTGACCAATGGCGCGGAACATATGGGCTTCGCCACGATCGAGGTTTTCGCCGGCTGGATCGGTCCGCTGACCCTGGGCGCCATGGCCATCGCCTTTAATATTTACGGCATCCCCTATATGATCGCCTATGGCATCGCCGGGGCGACCTCGGTCCGGGTCGGCATCGCGCTCGGCCGCCGGGATCACCGCGATCTCCTGCTTGCCGGCAGCTGCGGCTTCCTGCTCAACGCCCTGATCATGCTGCCGCTGATCTGGGGTCTGATGACTTTCCCGCAACCGGTCGCCAGCCTCTTCACCACGGAAGCGGAACTGATTGCCGTCACCGTCCCTCTGGTCGCCCTGTCGGCCTGGATGCTGCTGTTTGACAGCCTGCAAACCGTGATCGGCAACGGGCTCAGGGGCCGGCGCGATGTCTGGCCGCCGACGATCCTCTATTTCGTCAGCTATCTGCTGGTGATGATTCCGCTGGCCTATATTCTGGCCTTCCCCTATGGCCGCGGCGCCGTCGGCCTGATCGAAAGCATCATTGTCGCCAGCCTGATTTCCTGTGTCCTGCTGATGGCGCGGTTTTATTATCTGTCCTACCGGGATTTCAGAGCAAAATCCGATCAGATTGAACCGCTTCTGTTTCCCGATCGGCACGGCGATCCGAAAGAAAAGACGTGAAGCGCGATGCGGCGCATCGGGCAAGCGGCTTGACGCCGCGGGCGCCCGTCGGGCGGAAACCCTTTTGGGCCGGCTGTGGTTTGGCCCAATTCCGGTGGTTGTCGGCTTGGCCGTACGTCCAGTACGCCCCGCGCCAAAAACCTTGATCCTGAAGCAAACCACAACCGGCAGAATGATTCAATCTGGTCGGATATTGCTCTAGGCGGCCCTGACGGTCACCGCCCGCGCCACCCCGTCAAGCCGGGCCTGCTGCTTGCGCGCCCGGCGGCGCACCCTGAGGTAATAAAGCGACGGCACGAAGACCAGCGCCAGCAGAGTCGCGCCGACCATGCCGCCCGAAACCGCGGTCGCCAGCGGCGGCCACATGCCGCCGCCCCAGATGATCAGCGGCATAAAGCCGCCCACTGTCGTCAGCGTCGTTGAGATGATATGACGGCTGCTCCCGATCACCACATCGACAATCGCCTCCGGGTCGGCAAGCCGCGCCCTTTCATTGGCCCGCAGCGCCGCCAGCACCACGATGCTGTCATTGATCGCCAGACCGATCAGGCCCATGGTGCCCATGATGCCGGTAAAGCCCATGGGAAAGCCAAACAGCCAGATCGCCAGAAGCGCCAGTCCCGCACTGAAAAAAGCTACCCCTCCGATGATCAGGGCTGACGTAAAGCTGTTAAACGCCAACACCAGAATGCCCATCATGATCACCAGAAGGGGTAGTACAGTCGAGAATAACTTGCCTTCGGATTCAGACCGTTTTTCGGTCTCTCCGCCAAATGCCAGCCGGTATCCCGCCGGCAGTTCAAAATTCGCCTGCGCCAGCCGGTCCTGAAAATCCACCAGCGCCGTGTCGGGCAGGGTGAACGGCCGGATATAGGCCTGCAGGATATTCAGCCGCTGGCTGTCGCGCCGCGCAATGGAGCCGTAGGTCGGCACAAGCTCCATATGACCGAGGCTGCTGAGCGGCACGCCCGGCAGATGCCGGCCGCCCATGGTCGGGCTGCCGCCGGCCGCCGCCAGTGAATTGTTGGAAATATAATTCAGGTCGGACCGGTCAAGGCCGCCGACCCGCACCCGCACCGGCAGGTTTTCACTGCCTTCGAGCACGCTGCCGCCGACATGACCTTCGAGCGCGTCATTCAACTGCTCGGCGATCTGGTTCAGTTTCAGACCGGCGGCCTTCGCCATATCCTCATCGGGGGCGAAATTCAGCTTGGGCTGGCTGCGGCTGATCCTGGCGCTGGTGTAGGTGACATTTTTCGTCTCGGCCAGAATGGCGCGGATTTCCTCACCCTTCTCCGCCAGAATTTTAAGGTCCTGCCCATACAGAAAAACCTCGATCGGCGCCTCAAAGGGCGGGCCCTGCTCAAAGGGAATCGCCAGCGCCAGCGCCCCGGGCAGCCCCGCCATCAGATCCTGCTGGAGCCGCGGCAGAATATCGAGGGTCGCCTGATCCGACCGGGTATTGACAAAGCCGCCGGCAAAATTATTCATTCCCGCCTGATTGAGATAGCTGTTGTAGAATACCGGCGGCGGCGTTTCGCCGATCACCCAGTAATCCGCCGTGATTTCCGGATATTTCGCCATGATCTCCCGGGCGAGGCGAACCTGGCGGGCGGTTTCCTCAAGACTCGCCTGATCGGGCAGTTTAAGCTGGATCTGGAACTGGTCCCGGTCGACCGGCGGGAAAAACTGCTGGACCAGGGTCGTGCTGAGAACAAAGCCCAGCAGCGGCAGCAGCACCGACAGCAGCACCGCCTTGCGCGGATGATCCATGCACCACCGCAGCAGCGCGCGGTATTTTTCCCTGAGGGCGTCATTATGATAGCCCCGCTGCAGAATGCCGCATTTCGCCGCCCGCAATTCGCCGCGATCAAAATAGCCCGCCAGCGCCGGAATGATCGTCATCGCCAGAAACAGCGAGGAAAAGAGCGACAGGATCACCGCGAGGCCGATGGCGCCGATAAATTCGCCGGTCGGCCCCGGTGAGAGGACAATCGGCATGAAGGTCAGCGAAGTGGTCACCGTTGACGCCAGCAGGGGGATCAACAGATGCCTGACCATATTCGCAATCGACAGGGCGACATCCTTGCCCTGCCGCCGGGATTTGCGATATTCATCGACGGCGACGATGGCGTTGTCAATCAACAGGCCAAGGGCGATGATCAGGCCGGTGATCGACATCTGATGCAGAGGAATATCAAGGAAATTAAACGCCGCCATCACCATCAGCACCGTCAGCGGCAGGGCCGTCGCCACCAGAATCGCCGAGCGCCAGCCCATCATGAAAATCATGATCAGGATGATAATCGCCGCCCCCATGACAATATTGCCCATCAGGGTCGACAGCCGCTTGGTGGAATACACATCCTGGTTAAAGATCACCTCGGCCCGGATGCCGTCGGGCAGGGTCGCGCGGAAACGGTCAACCTCGGCCTGCAGGCGGGCGACCCATTGATCGACCCGGACGGATTCATTGACTTTGGCGCCGACAATGACGCCGCGCGCGCCATTGAGCAGGGCCATGCTGGAGAGCGGGCTGCGGAAGGCCTTGGCCACCGTCGCCACATCGCCGACCCGCAAAAACTGGCCGGTTGCGGTCTGGCGCAGGGGAATATTGCGAATCCGGTCTTCGGATTCCAGCTCGCCGCCGACCTCAAGCACCAGATCCTGGCGGGCGCCGCGCAACTGTCCGGCGGGCGCTTTCGAGTCCATCCGGGCGATGGCCTCAGAGACATCCTTGACCGTCAGGCCGACCGAGGCCAGCGCGTCGGGATCAATGGTGACGATAAATTCCTCATCCAGTTCGCCAAAGACCTCGGTTTGCTCGGTTCCCGGGATCGGCGACAGGATCCGTTCCAGATCCTTGGCGAAGCGGCCGAGAATATCGACCTGGGGTTCCGCCGCCGCATGAGTTGCCTTGTCCGGCGGCATATGCCAGGTCAGCCCGACCATAAAGGTATAGACGGCGCTTTTGCGGTCGAGGATATAGGGCGTCCCGGCGCCGGCCGGCAATTCCCGCTCCGCATCCTTCAGCTTGTCGCGCACCTTGGACCAGATATTCTCCACCTCGCTGCGGGCGACCGAATCCTCCAGTTCAATGGAAATCGTCGACATGCCGGTGCGCGAGGTGCTGCGCAGCCGTTTGATTTCCTCAATCTCGCTCAAGGCGGCCTCGACCTTTTCGGTCACCAGGGCTTCGACCCGTTCGGCGCTCGCCCCGGGAAAGGGCGTGTTGGCCGCATCAAAGCGATGGGACAGGGTCGGATCTTCCTGACGCGGCAGGGAGGCGATGGCCGAAAAGCCCGCCACCAGAATAAGGCCGATGGTCAGGACGGTCAGGCGACGGTTGCGAAAGAAAAGATTGCGCCACATGATCAGTTATCCCTGCTGAGACGCACCAGTTGCCCGGGCACCAGGCGATGAATGCCGTCGGTGACGACCCGGTCGCCGTCCCGCAGGGTGCCGCGAACAAAAACCCGGTCCGATTCCATATGCAGCACCTGCAGCTCCTGGCGGGCCAGGGCGCCGTAATCCGGCGCGCCGTCATGATCGGCCAGGCTGTAGACGCTCCATAAGCCGCGGCGGCTTTCGGCCAGCGCGCTGCTCGGCAGCCAGAACCCGGCCTGTTGAATTTCACGGGTGACCGCCAGCCGGGCGAGGCCGCCGGGGCGAATCGCGTGACTGTCCGAGGTGATGTCGAATATCGCCGTGACGGTGCGCGTCGCATCATCGACTTCGGCCAGCATGGTACGCAGTTTCGCCCCGATCCGCCGGCCCTGATAGTCGAAACCGACCGCCGCACCCGGCGTGAGCGCCAGCGCCGCCGTCTGCGGCAGGCCAACATGAATTTCCAGCTTGCTGTCCTCGATAAGGCGCAGCACCGGCGCGCCGGCGCCGAGCGCCGCGCCTTCATCCCGGTAGCGACGCACCACGCTGCCGTCGAAACGGGCGGCGAGCGTCGCCAGCTCGCGGTCCGTCTCAAGGCTTTTCAGGGCCGCCCGCGCCCTGAGGACCGCCGATTCCGTCGCCGCCTTATGGGCCGTGAGCGCCGCCAGGTCGAATTTCACCTGTTCAAATTTCTGGGTCGAGATATGTTTCTTGTCGCGCAGCACCCTGTAACGGTCGAAATTGGCCCGGGCCTGGTCAAGGCGGGCCGCCGCTTCATGGTTGAGGGCGACCGCGCGGTCGAGATCGGCCTTCAGCTCCCGGCCCCGGGCCTCAAGGCGGCGCATGTCGAGCCGGGCCAGAATATCGCCCTTCCTCACCCGCGCCCCCTCGTCAACCAGGACTTCCGCCAACAGGCCGCCATGGTCAAAGCCGTGATCGCTCTCCCGTCCGGCAACGATCTTGCCGGAATAGTTCTGCTGCACCTGATAGGAAGCGGACGCCCGGACCGGAACGGCGCGGACCGTCAGAGCCCGCGACAAGCGCTCCTGATCCGGATTGAGGCCGGCCACCGCCTGGGAGCGGATAACCAGCAGGCCGCCGATGACCAGAACAAGGCCGCCGGCCGCCAGCAGGGCCCATAATTTTTTGCCGGAAAAATAACCGCCCCTGATGCGCATGGCGTCCACCGCCTTTGTTGCGGCTGTTCCGGACGCTGTTTCCGTGTTTTTCACTGTCTTATCAACCATTGGCTCGGCTTCTCGGGTCTGATGATCTGCGTCGGGTCACAGGGCGTCCGATCGGAATCCGGTCGGCGACTCAGGCGCTATGTTTACAGCGATAACATATCATGAATATTTACACTGTCAACATTATAATGCCAGAGATAACCGCAGGACAGATTTCTCGCCGGACCGGATCGGGGCCCTCACGCCGGAGAGAAAATGCGTGAAAAACCTGTCCGGATCAATATTTTGACAAAATCGCGGAATGCCAATAACATCACATTCACTACATATTCGGGCATATTCGGACGATGCAAATACGGGCTTTCCGTTGCGGGTTTCGCGTGATCGGCACAAGCCCGGGGCGACCACTGATAATAACTGATAAAAACCGAGTCTCACCATGAGTTACCTGCGTTCCTTTTTATATAACCTGATTTTCTGGGTCGGCACCCCGGCGTGGATTATTTTCGTCCTGACTCCCTTGTCTTTTTTAAAGTCGCCCGCCCCGATGCGGCGTTATATTTATCTCTGGCTCAGCTTCATGATCTATTTGCTCGACAAGATCAGCGGCGTCAAGGTGGTGGAGCGGGGACTGGAAAATCTGCCCAGGGACCAGGGCTTCATCCTGTGCTGCAAACATATGAGCAACCTTGAGGCGCTAATCGTTTATTGCCGGATGCCGAACCTGACGGCGCTGGCGAAAATCGAGCTGTTCCGGGTTTTCGGCCTCAAACAGGTGCTGAGCAAGATGGGGGTCATCGCCATTGACCGCGGCAAGGGCAAGGCCCGGGACAAGACGCCGGAAATCGCACAGATTCTGAGCGAAAAGAAAATCCCGCTGCTGCTGTTTGTCGAAGGCACCCGCATCCCGGTCGGCAAGCGCCGGCGGCTGAAATCCGGCGTCTATTATATGCAGAAGGATAGCGACCTGCCGGTGATCTGCGCCTCGACCAATACCGGGATTCACTGGCTGAGGGGCAGCCCCTTCAACAAACCGGGCACGGTCGTCATGCAATATCATCCGGCGATTGAACCGGGACTGGGCAAGGCGGAATTCATGGCGAAGGTGAGAGAAAATGTCGTTCTCCACAGCGAGCAATTGATGGGCGTCGAAGGCGTCGAGGAATGACCCTGTTGCGGGCTTCTGACCCTTGGGTCAAAGCAAATTCAGATCGAAACAGTGAATTTTCCATTCCCCCGCGGCTATAAATCCAATATACTGGAAAAACAACCCAACCCTGGTAAGAGATCATGCCCCGAAATTCACCGCCCGACGTCGGCCGCAAAATCAAGGCCCTGCGCAGCGAAAAAAAGCTGACCCTGGAACAGCTGGCCCATATGTCCGGCGTCTCGAAATCCATGCTGTCGCAGATCGAACGCGGCCGCACCAACCCGACGCTGGCCATTCTGTGGACCCTGACCCAGTCCCTGGACATCGCGGTCGCCGACCTGTTGAATATATCCGACACCAGAAAACAGGAAGCCCGCAGAATTGATCATATCAGGGCCCATCAGACGCCGGAGATTCAAAGCGCCGACGGCAAATGCACCCTGAAAATTCTCGGCCCCATCGACCTGGTGGCCAAAACCGAATGGTATGACATGGCAATGCAGGCGGGCGGGCTGCTCGATTCGGAAGGCCATGCGGAAGGCACCATGGAACATCTGACCGTCCTTATGGGCGAACTCACGGTGCGCAACGGCCATGAGGAGATCACCCTCGCCGCCGGCGATACGGCGCGCTATCACGCCGACATCCCCCATTTTATTGAAAATAAAGCCGACCTTCCGGCCAAGGCGCTGATGATCGTCCTCGCGCCCTGAGGTGATTTGGCGACACAATATGGCGCAAAATCGGCGCCGTTAAAAATTTTCGTATTTGTTCATTATAATAAGATTATTATTTGTTTGACCATTATATTAAACTATGTTTTTAATATAGTGGATTTACCACAAAAAAGACAACGGGACAGCAGCGTCATGAGCCAGAGATACAAGGATTATTTAAACGAACAACTCGCGGAACTGAAGGATCAGGGCCTCTACAAGGCGGAACGGATCATCACCAGCCCGCAGCAGGCCGAGGTCACTGTCGCCGCCGCCGGCGACCGGCATTTCATCAATTTCTGCGCCAATAACTATCTGGGCCTGTCCAACGACCAGATCCTGGTGGAAACCGCCAAAGATGCGTTGGACCAGTATGGCTACGGCATGTCGTCGGTGCGTTTTATCTGCGGTACCCAGGATATTCACAAGCAGCTGGAAAGCCGCCTCGCCGGCTTTTTGCAGCAGGAGGACGTCATTCTCTATCCCAGCTGTTTTGACGCCAACGCCGGCCTGTTTGAAACCCTGCTCGGGCCGGAAGACGCGATCATATCCGACGCGCTCAACCACGCCAGCATCATCGACGGAGTCCGCCTGTGCAAGGCGCGGCGCTTCCGCTACGCCAACAATGACATGGCGGAACTGGAAAAATGCCTGAAGGAGGCGGCGGACTGCCGTTTCCGGCTGATCGCCACCGACGGGGTCTTTTCGATGGACGGCATTCTGGCCAACCTGCCGGCGATCTGCGACCTGGCCGACAAATATGACGCCATGGTCATGGTCGACGACAGCCACGCGGTCGGCTTTATCGGCGACAGCGGCGCCGGCACGCCGGAGCATTGGGGGGTGCAGGACCGGATTCATATCCTGACCGGCACCCTCGGCAAGGCGCTCGGCGGCGCATCGGGCGGCTATACGGCGGCGAGCCGGGAAATCGTCGACTGGCTGCGCAACCGCTCCCGGCCCTATCTTTTCTCCAACACCCTGGCCCCGGTGATCGCCGCCACCACCTGCAAGGTGCTTGACATTCTTGAGCAAAGCGGCGACCTGCGGCGAAAGGTCCGCGACAACAGCCAGCATTTCCGCCGCGCCATGACCAAAGCCGGCTTTACCCTCGCCGGCGCCGACCACCCGATCATCCCGGTGATGCTGGGCGACGCGCGGCTCGCCGCCGAAATGGCCGAGCGCCTGTTAGAGGAAGGCATTTTCGTCGTCGGCTTTTCCTTTCCCGTCGTGCCCAAGGGCCAGGCGCGAATCCGCACCCAGATGTCGGCCGCCCACAGTTACGCGCAGATTGACCGGGCCGTCGCCGCCTTCCGCCGCATCGGCCAGGAACTTGGCGTCATTCAGTAAAGGATCGTGACCATGAAAGCACTGGTAAAGGCGAAGGCCGAAGAAGGCATCTGGATCGAAGATATTCCGCAACCGGAAATCGGCCATAACGACGTTCTGGTCCGGGTGAGGAAAAGCGCCATCTGCGGCACCGACATCCATATCTACAACTGGGACGACTGGGCCCGGAAAACCATTCCCGTGCCGATGACCGTCGGCCATGAGTTCGCCGGCGAGATTGTCGAAATCGGTTCCGAGGTCAGGGGCCTGAAGGCCGGCCAGCGGGTATCGGCCGAGGGTCACGTCACCTGCGGCCATTGCCGCAACTGCCGGGCGGGCAAGCGGCATTTGTGCCGCAACACCCTCGGCATCGGCGTCAACCGGCCGGGCGCCTTCGCCGAATATCTCGCGGTGCCGGCGACGAATATCTGTCCCCTGCCCGACGGCATCAGCGATGATCTGGGGGCGATCCTCGATCCTTTGGGCAATGCGGCCCATACGGCGCTTGAATTCGATCTGGTCGGCGAGGACGTGCTGATCACCGGGGCCGGGCCGATCGGCGTCATGGCCGTCGCCATCGCCCGTCATGTCGGCGCCCGCAACATCGTCATCACCGACATCAACGACTATCGGCTTGGCCTCGCCAAGCAGATGGGGGCGACCCGGGCGGTCAATGTCTCGCGCATTCCGCTGCGCCAGGTGATGCAGGATCTGAAGATGACCGAGGGCTTTGACGTCGGCCTCGAAATGTCCGGCGCGCCGCAGGCCTTCAACGACATGCTGCAAACCATCAATCACGGCGGCAAGATCGCCCTGCTCGGCATTCTGCCGGAAAATACCGGCATCGACTGGACCCAGGTGATCTTCAAGGGACTGGAAATTCACGGCATCTACGGCCGCAAGATGTTCGAAACCTGGTACAAGATGATCGCCCTGCTCGAAAGCGGCCTCGATCTCAGTCCGATCCTGACCCACAGCTTCGCCATTGACGATTTCCAGCAGGGGTTCGACATCATGCGATCCGGCCAGTCGGGCAAGGTTATCCTCGACTGGCGGGCGGCCTGAGGCGCCCGCAGAGAACGACTTAAATAGAATAGGACAGGGTGGCGACCTGGGGCGTTTTCAGGACACAGGTCGCCGGAAAGGTTATGATGACATCGGTGCCAACGCCAACCTCGCTGTTGATTTCAAGGGCGCCGCCGAGCAATTCGACAAAGGCCTTGACCAGGGGCAGCCCCAAACCGGTTCCCTGCTGGCTGCGCGCCAGATAGGATCCCGCCTGGCCAAAGTTTTGCAGGGCGATGACCAGGTCCTCCTTCGACATGCCAATCCCCGTGTCGGTCAGTTTGATCCGCATCTGCTCATCCTGCAGCAGCTCCGCGGTCAGGGTCACCCTGCCGCCGGTGGGGGTGAATTTGACCGCGTTGCTCAACAGATTGAGGAATATCTGCTTGAGCAGACGTTCATCCGTCTGCAGCGGCGGCAGATCAGCGGCGATCATATTGGAGACCGAAAGGTTGTTTTCCAGCATGGCGTTTCGGGTCAGGCGCAAGGACTGTTCGGCAATTTCCTGAATATAAACCGGTTCCGTTATTGTCGAGAAATTCCCCGCCTCCACCTTTGACAGGTCAAGTATATCATTGATGATCCGCAGCAGATGGTGGCCGCTTTCATTAATATCACCGGCATATTCGACGATTTTATCCTGACTGGCCTTGAATCTGGAGCTGTCCCGGATCAGATCGGAAAAACCGATGATGGCGTTGAGCGGCGTCCGGAGCTCATGGGACATATTGGCGAGAAATTCCGACTTGGCCCGGCTGGCCCGCTCCGCCTCCAACAGGGCCTTCTCCAGTTTTTCCTCCGTCGCCCAGCGTTCCTCAAGATAGCGCAGCCGAATGACGATAACGACCAGCACCGTCAGGCACAGGACCAGGCCGATCAACCGGATGACAATGATTTCCCGGGGGACGCTCCGGGCGACTTCCTTTGGCGTGGCGGAAATCTGCCACGATCCGCCCGGTACGGAAACCGACAGAACCGCGTTCTCGTCATCAAAGGAATCCGGGTTGCCGAAAAAAACGTCCCCTTCAGGCCCTTTGGCGTCCTTGCCGCGCAGGGAAATATCATATTCCGACTGCGATATGCCAGCGGAATCAAATAAATGTCTGGCGTCGATCAACACCGAAACAATTCCCCAGAAGCTGCCGGCCTTTTTACCCTTGAAATTCTCCGCCAGGTAAACCGGGGCGCGGGCGATAAGGACATAATGGCCCTGAACCGAGGTCAAGGGTCCCGCAAGCACCATCCGGCCGGTTTTCCGGGCCAGCAAAACCAGATCCCGCTGGTCGTCTGCTTTACTGTAATCCAGCCCCAGGGCCGCCTTGTTGCGCTCATAAGGGTAGACATATTTCACAATCATGTCCGGCGCCACCCCCAGGCTGATGATATGGGACTCCTGCTGGAACAGGTTATGGGCGAAAACGTTAAAATCCTCTTCGGCAATATCCGGATTTACCGCGATATAAGCCACCAGCGCCCCCAACTGATAAAGGCTTTTGCCCAGTTCGCTCTCCAGACCTGACCGTATCATTGACAGTTCATGCAAGACCGCCAACTTGGCTTTCCGGCTCTGGTTTTCCTTTTCCTGATTTTCCGCCGCAATGGTCAGCAAGATAATCCCCAGGACCAAAAGACAGCCAAACCCCCATAGCATGATCTTATAGGCGCGGTGATTATTCTTTACATATCTGGTCAGTCGCCTGATGTGCCCCTTTATCATAAATAATCAACCGATTCCTTGATATGCTTGTCCTAGTGGCATGAAATTGTCATGCCGCGCTTCGCCAGATATTTCTGGTGATGTTCCTCAGCGATCCAGAAGGGACCGGCCGGCGTGATCTCGGTCACCACCGGGTCCGGCCACAGGTCCGATCGGTCACAATCCTCACGCGATTTTTCAGCGATCTCCTTCTGCGCTTCGGAATGATAGAAAATCGCCGAGCGGTACTGACTGCCGTGATCCGGTCCCTGACGGTTCAGGGTTGTCGGATTGTGAAACCGCCAGAAATGATCCAGCAGATCCCCATAGGAAACAACCGCCGGATCAAAGGTGATCTCAACGGCTTCCGCATGATTGGTCCGGCCGCTGCAGACCTGCTCATAGGTGGCGTGCGCCACATGGCCGCCCGTATAGCCGACCACGGTTGAGGCGACCCCATTCACCTTGTCAAATTCCAGTTGAACACCCCAGAAACACCCTGCGGCAAAGGTTGCCTTTTCCATTCTTAAACTCCTAACCTTATATTTACGTTACCTTATAAAGAAAAAAACCGCAATCTAATCCGACAGGTTTGGAGAATAAATCCGGTTCGTTATGGCGCCGGGTCGGGGTTCTGCAGATGAATCTCCTCCACCCGCTGTTCCAGCTCGGGGCTCCAGGAAATGTCGAAGGCGCCGATATTTTCCCGCAGTTGATCCAGGCTCGTCGCCCCGATAATCGAAGAGGCGACAAACGGCCGGCTGTCGACAAACTTCTGGGCGAGCTGGATCGGCGACAGATTCATTTCCCGGGCCAGGGCGACATATTTCGCCACCGCCTCATGGACGGCCGACTTGCGATAGCGCCCGGCAAACTCGGGAAACAGCTTCTGGCGGCTGCCCGGCGGCAACCGGCCGTCAAGATATTTGCCGCTCAGGGTGCCGCCGCCGATCGGCGAATAGGCGAGCAGGGGCGCCTGCTCGCGCAGGGAAATCTCCGCCAGACCCTGTTCATACAGCCGGTTGAGCAGATTATAGGCGTTCTGCACCGATTGCACCCGCGGCAGATTGTCGCTTGCCGCATGATGGAGGCATTTCATCACCCCCCAGGCCGTCTCGTTGGACAGTCCCACATGACGGATCTTGCCCGCGCGCACCAGATCGTCCAGCACCGCCAGCGTTTCCGAAAGCGGAATCGCATCCTCCTGCGCAATATGGCTGTAACCGCGGGATTCGGAAAAAAGATTAAGCGGCCGGTCCGGCCAGTGAAGCTGGTAGAGGTCGACATAATCGGTCTTCAGCCGCCTCAGGCTTTGCTCGAGGGCGTAGGTGATCTGCTCCCGATTGAGCCGCGGCGCCGCGCCATCGGGGCGGAACCAGTCGGCGGCGCCGGGTCCGACCACCTTGGTCGCCAGAACGAGTTTTTCCCGCCCGCCCCGCGCCGTCAGCCAGTTGCCGATATATTCTTCGGTCAGGCCGTGGGTTTCCCGGCGGCGCGGCACCGGATATAATTCCGCCGTGTCAAAAAAATTAATTCCCCGGTCCCGGGCGTAATCCATCTGCCGCCAGGCTTCCTCTTCCGTATTCTGTTCGCCCCAGGTCATGGTGCCGAGGCAGACATTGGACACCCTCAGGTCGCTGCGGCCGAGTTTGTTATATCGCATGAATGATCCTTTTGCAGAATGATGTCGCCGACCCCTTGATAAAATATATTCGGGATAATTTACAGGTTTAATTTCGGCCGGCGGCCGGCGGGATGGCCCCGCCCGCCTGAATTTATGTTCTCAGATATATGATATAGCCGAGAACCCCGAGGCTCACGGCCCAGAAAACCATATAAAAGATCATCGCTCTGCGGGCCTTCTGCTGTTCAAACCAGGTCCGGGGCTGCACCCCCTTGAACAGGAACACCAGCTTGGCCGACAGGTTGACGCAGACGATATTGACCGCCAGCAGCAGCGCCGCCCCCAGCGCCAGGTCATATTTCCCGGCGCCCAGCATGATGCCGACCGTCGCCCCCGGCGGCAACAGCGCCACCGCCACCATCACCCCGACCAGCACGCTGGAAATGCCGCTGGCCAGCGACAGGACCGCCGCCGCGCCGGAGACCAGCGCCAGGGCGATGCTGTCGAAGCCGACCACGGTCCGCGCCATCAGTTCCGGGCCGTCCAGTTCCCCGGGCCAGAAAAAGCCCCAGGTCATGCCGAGGGCGAAACTGAGCAGCAGGGCGATCGCAAAGCCCGTCACCATGGTTTTCAGGGCATTGACCATCAGGTCAAGATCGCCCAGCGCCGTCGACAGCGCCAGCGCCAGATTGGGCCCGAGCAGCGGCGCGATCACCATGGCGCCGATCACCACCGCGATATTATTTTCAATCAGGCCAATGCCGGCGACGATGGTCGAAAAGACCACCAGCAGGATGAAACTTGTGCTGATCTCGCCGCCGCGCGAGACATCGGCATATAGTTCATCCCGACTGATGCCGGAAAAGGCCCGGGGCGCTTTGGCTTTCTGGCCGTTTTTGCCCTTCTCATCGCCCGGGCCCGCCTCTGCCGGCGGCGGCGTTATTGTCAGCGGCTTGGGCAGCACCGCCTCCACCGGCTGAATCACAATCCGGACAATCTGGCTTTCCAGGAACAGATCCTGCAGCCGGTCGGTGACCCGCTGGGTGTCCTGGGTCCGGACCAGCAGGGCGTGACTCAGGCCATCGGGCCCGATCGGCCAGCTGTCAACGACATGCCGCATCTGTCTGATTTTCCGCTCCAGGTCGCCGGCGCCGTGTCGAATATGAATCTGGATAATGCGATGGCTCATGGTTGCCCCTTCCTTGGCCCTCCTTTGGCCCCTTCTTTGGCTCATCTTATAGCAAACAAAATAACCCGCCGCACCGGAATTCTCATGACATCGGGCTTTTTAATGGGATAAGATAGCCTCATGAGCAATAATGAAAAACGCGACAGACTGTTGGGGCGATTACAGGATTTTCTTGGCGAGCGGCTGAATATATCAGAGGCGGTGCGCCACCACCACGGCGAGGACCTGACCCATTATGAGGTCTGCCTGCCCGATGCGGTGGCCTTCCCCGAAAGCACAGAGGAAGTCAGCCGGATCGTCCGCCTGTGCCGGGATCATCAGGTCCCGGTCATCCCCTACGGCGCCGGCACGGCGCTTGAGGGGCATTTCCTCGCGATCCGCGGCGGGGTCACGCTCGACTTCAGCCGGATGAACCGCATCGTCGCCCTGCGGCCGGATGACATGGACTGCACGGTCGAGGCCGGGGTGACCCGGGAACAGCTCAACCACGAGATTCGCGACCGCGGCCTGTTTTTCCCCATTGACCCGGGGGCCAACGCCAGCCTCGGCGGCATGGCGGCGACCCGGGCCTCGGGCACCAATGCGGTCCGCTACGGCACCATGCGGGAAAATGTCATCGCCCTCAAGGCGGTGATGGCCGACGGCGCGATCATCCGGACCACCGGCCGGGCGAAGAAATCCGCCGCCGGTTATGACCTGACCCGGCTGCTCGTCGGCTCCGAAGGCACGCTCGGGATCATCACCGAGGTCACCGTCCGGCTGTATGGCATCCCCGACGCCATGTCGGCGGCGGTCTGTCCGTTTGACACGCTCGACGGGGCGGTGAATACGGTGGTCGAGACCATTCAGCTCGGCGTTCCCGTCGCCCGCATCGAATTGATTGACGAATTGCTGATCGACATCATCAACCGCTTTTCCAATCTCGACAATCCGCTGGAGCCGACCCTGTTCATGGAATTTCACGGCAGCGAAGCCGCCGTCCGCGAGCAGGCCAAGACGGTCGAGGAAATCGCCCGCGGCCACGGCGGCCACGGCTTTCGCTGGGCGACGCGGCCCGAAGAACGCAACCGGCTGTGGAAAGCGCGCCACGAGGGCTATATGTCAGTGCGGGCCGCCTTTCCGGGCAAGGATTTCTGGGTAACCGATGTCTGCGTGCCAATCTCGCGCCTCGCCGACTGTATCCGGGAAACCCGCGAAGATATTCGACGGCACAAGATCACCGCGCCGCTGGTCGGCCATGTCGGCGACGGCAATTTCCACCTGACCATCCCCTATGACAAGACGAGCGAGCAGGATGTGGCGCGGATTGAACGGCTCAATGGGCGGCTGATCAGCCGCGCCCTTGAAATGGAGGGCACCTCGACCGGCGAACATGGCGTCGGCCTCGGCAAGAAGAAATATATGGCCCGGGAGCATGGCCCGGCGCTTGACTATATGAAGCTGATCAAACGGGCCCTCGACCCGGGAAACATCCTCAACCCGGGCAAGATATTCGACCTGTAAGGAAGGTAAAATCCGCGAAAGACAAAACATGACCGATGAAACTGACAAAAACACCGCGACCGATCAGGACTGGCGGCGAAAACTCGACGACACGCAATATCAGGTCAGCCGTTGCGGCGGCACCGAACCGGCCTTCACCGGCAAATACTGGAATCACAAGGAAGACGGCGTCTATCATTGCGTCTGTTGCGCGAGCCCGCTGTTCAGTTCGGCAAGCAAATATGATTCCGGCAGCGGCTGGCCGAGCTATTATGACGTCCTGTCCCCGGACCGGGTGACCATCCGCCGGGACACCTCCCACGGCATGATCCGCGACGAGGTGCTGTGCGCCGGATGCGACGCCCATCTGGGCCATCTGTTCCCCGACGGCCCGCCGCCCAGCGGCCTGCGCTATTGCATCAATTCCGCCTCCCTGGATTTCAAAAAAGCCTGACCGGCCCTGTCTCTTCCGGCAACATCTTGATATTATAACAGATGCCCACGGGTAAAGCCGTGGCCTAACGATATTCTTTATTGACATTGGCCAGCATGCGCTGACACAGGCGGATCATATCCTGCTTTTCCCTGGCGCTAAAGCCGGATGTCAGGCGATCCTCATGCGCCACGAGCAGCGGGAAAATATCGCGGAACAGCGCCATCCCCTTTTTCGTCAGCGAAATCCACATGATTCTGTTGTCTTCGGTGCGCGGCTGGCGCAGGACAATGCCCTCACTGACAAGCTTGTCGATAACCTGGCTGGTGCCCGGCTGGGTCAGCCCCGTCAGGTTCGCCAGTTCGCCGATATTGGCCCCGCCGCTAAAATGCAGCACGACAATGATCCGCCAGCGCGGCAGATTGATGCCGTAAGGCTTCAGATCCTTGACGATGGCCGCATTCACTTCCGTCGTCAGGCGACGGAACAGATACGGCAGGAAATCCAGCAGAGGCGTTTTCTTGTTCATGATTGACATATTAAACCCATAAATCATTGCGTCAATGCTGTCAACGGCCTACGCCGGGCGATCGCGCCGGACCGAGAAAACGACAGCAGGGGCAAAACCGACCCGGACGGGATCTTTGCTTGATAGCAGCGCATATCGGGTATAGGTTCAAATTCAATACAGGCTCAACAGACCAGAGGAAAACCAGAAAATGCCCCATTTCATCCCGCCGAAAAGAACCCTGATGGGCCCCGGCCCCTCCGATGTGCCGGCCGCCATTCTGGACGCCATGGGTCAGACCACCATCGGCCATCTCGACCCGGCGTTCCAGGAACTGATGGAAGAGATCAAAAGCCTGCTGAAATACGCCTTCCGGACCGAGAACCGCCTGACCTTTCCGGTCTCGGCGCCGGGGTCCGCCGGCATGGAGGCCTGTTTCGTCAATCTGGTGGAGCCGGGCGACAAGGTGATTGTCTGCCAGAACGGCGCCTTTGGCGGCCGGATGAAGGAAAATGTCGAACGCTGCGGCGGCGCGCCGGTCATGGTCATGGACGACTGGGGCCGGGCGGTCAGCCCGGACAAGGTCGCCCGGGCGCTCAAGGCCCATCCCGACGCCCGCATCCTCGCCTTTGTCCATGCGGAAACCTCGACCGGCGCCCAGTCCGACGCCGAAACCCTGTGCCGGCTGGCCCGGGAGCATGACTGCCTGACCATTGTCGATGCGGTGACCTCCCTCGGCGGCACGCCGCTCCATGTCGATGACTGGGGCATTGACGCCGTCTATTCCGGCAGTCAGAAATGCCTGTCCTGCCCGCCCGGCATTTCGCCGGTCAGTTTCAGCCCGCGGGCGATCGAAAAAATCAAATCCCGCCAGACCAAGGTCCAGAGCTGGTTCCTCGACCTCAATCTGGTGATGGCCTATTGGGAGGCCCAGGGCGGCGCCCGCTCCTATCACCATACCGCACCGGTCAATGCGCTCTACGGCCTGCATGAAAGCCTGTCGATTCTGAAGGCGGAAGGGCTGGAAAACGCCTGGGCCCGCCATCAGGAAATGTATGAGAAACTGCGCGACGGCCTGGCCGACCTCGGCCTGTCCTATGTGGTGCCGCAAGGCGAACGCCTGCCGCAACTGAACAGCGTTTATGTGCCGGATCATATCCGGGATGAAGCTGCCTTCCGCGCCGCGCTGCTCAGGGAATATAACCTTGAAATCGGCGCCGGCCTCGGCGCGCTGGCCGGCAAGGTCTGGCGCATCGGCCTGATGGGGCACAGCGCGCGGCCGGAAAATATTGACCTCTGCCTCGACGCCTTCCGCGATCTTTTGCGCCGGTCCTCATAAAAGGCTTGCGCCCAGACGTTATATATTTCATTATATAACGAAAAACTGGCCAAAGGAACCCATGCGCAACGGCTTTATCATAAGCAGAATCCTGACCGCCCTCTGCGCCGTGCTCGCCATATCGACGGCGCCTTCGCCGGCGGAGGCCGGAGAGGTCACGGTCGCCGCGGCCTCCAACTTCAGCCGCCCGGCGCAGGAGATCGCCGCCGCTTTTGAACAACAGAGCGGCCATCGGGCGCGGCTGGTCTTCGGCTCGTCGGGCAAGATATTCGCCCAGATCAGCCATGGCGCGCCGTTTGATGTTTTCCTGTCGGCGGACCGGGCCAAGCCCGCGGCTCTGGAACGGCAAGGCCGGACCGAGGCCCACAGCCGCTTCACCTACGCCGTCGGCGCGCTGGCGCTCTGGGCGCCGAAAATCAACCGCGGGCTCGATTTTCAGGATCTGACCGCGCCCGCCGTCGGCAGAATCGCCATCGCCAACCCCGATCTCGCCCCTTACGGCGCGGCGGCGCGGGAGGTCCTCCGGTCCCTCAATCTCTATCAACAGCTCGGCCCCAAACTGGTGCGCGGTGAAAATATCGCCCAGACCTATCAATTTGTCGCCAGCGGCAATGCCGACATCGGCTTCATCGCCGCTTCCCAGCTGCCGCCACAGGGACAAAAGCAGGGGCAAAAGCCCGCCGGATCGGTCAAGGTTATTGACAGCGCCCGCCATCATCCCATCGAACAGGATGCGGTGCTGCTGAAAAGCGCGGCGGACAATCCGGCCGCCCGGGCCTTTATCGCCTTTCTCAGGTCGGCGCCCGCGCGAAAAATCATCCGCGCCCATGGCTATCGCCTGCCGGAAAGCGGGGGCTGATCATGGGTTTTTCCGAAGCGGACCTCACGGCGATCTGGCTGACCCTGCGCCTCGCCAGCGTCACCACCCTCCTGCTGCTGCTGCTCGGCACGCCGCTCGCCTACTGGCTGGCGCGCACGCGGTCGCGCTGGAAGGGACCGGTCGGCGCCCTCGTCGCCCTGCCGCTGATCCTGCCGCCGACGGTGCTCGGCTTTTATCTGCTGATCGCCCTCGGGCCGGAAGGGCCGATCGGCCGGCTGACGCTCAGCCTCGGCCTCGGCACCCTGCCCTTCACCTTCTGGGGCCTGGTGGTCGCCTCCCTGCTCTATTCCCTGCCCTTTGTCGTCCAGCCGGTCCAGAACGCCATCGAAAGCATCGGCGCGCGGCCCTTTGAGGTGGCCGCCACCCTGCGCGCCGGTCCGTGGGACTGTTTTTTCACCGTCGTCCTGCCCCTCGCCCGGCCCGGATTTCTCACCGCCGCCATTCTCGGCTTTGCCCATACGGTCGGTGAGTTCGGCGTCATCCTGATGGTCGGCGGCAACATTCCCGGGGTGACGCGGGTGATTTCGGTGCAGATTTACGACCATGTGGAGGCGATGGACTATGACCAGGCCCACAGCCTGTCGCTGGCGATGGTGATCTTTTCCTTTCTGGTGCTGACGGCGATCTATAGCTTCCACCACCGGCGAAAGACGGGCGGAGGCCGCTATGGCCTTTAAAGCGCGTTTTTATCTGCGGCAGACGGATTTTACCCTCGACCTTGACCTCAGCCTGCCGACCACGGGGGTCACCGCCCTTTACGGTCCGTCCGGCGCCGGCAAGACCAGCCTGCTGCGCCTGCTCGCCGGCCTGCAACGGCCGGAGGCGGGCGAAGTCACCTTCCGCGACCAGGTCTGGCAGGCCGGCCGCCGCTTCCTGCCGCCCCACAAGCGGCCGGTCGGCTTTGTCTTTCAGGAATCGAGCCTGTTCGATCATCTGTCGGTCCGGCGGAATCTGGCCTACGGCATGAAGCGGGCGGCCCGGGCCCCGGACCCGGCGCAATATGACCATATCATTGAACTGCTCGGCATCGGTCCTCTGATGGACCGCGCGCCCGGTCAGTTGTCCGGCGGCGAGCGTCAGCGGGTGGCGATCGCCCGGGCGCTGCTGGTCCGGCCGCAGGTTCTGCTGATGGATGAGCCGATGGCGGCGCTGGATACGGCGCGCAAGAAGGAAATCCTCGGCTATCTGGAGCGTCTGAAATCGGAGCTGAATATCCCGCTGCTCTATGTCAGTCACAATGCGGACGAGGTGACCCGGCTCGCCGATCATCTCGTGGTGCTGGACCGGGGACGGCTGCGGGTCCAGGGGCCGATCCGCCAGGTCCTCGCCGACCATGATATTCTGGGCAGCCTGCGCGAGGCGCCCTTCACCGCCCTGTTCGGTCGCGTGGTTTCGCCGTCCACCACGCACCGGCTGACCGAAGTCGCCGTCGGCGATACCCTGTTCCGCATGCCGCGCCAGCCGGTGCGCAAGGGCCAGGACATCCGCCTGCATCTTCACGCCCGGGATGTCAGCATCGCGCTCCATCGGCCCGAGGACAGCAGCATCCTCAATATTTTCGACTGCCGCATCGAAGCCATCGAAGAGCCGACGCCGGACGGCCAGCAACTGGTTCACCTGCGGCGCGAGGGGACGACGATTCAGGCGCTGATTTCCGCCTATTCCTGCGCCGAACTGCGGCTCCGCCCCGGCAGGGAGGTCTATGCCCAGATCAAGGCGCTGTCCATTCTTCAGTAACCGGCCAACAAAATCCCGCCCGGATCAATCAACGGCAGAATCAATCAACGCCAGAATCACGCTCGACGCCTTGAACAGGGCGCAGACCTCCTGTCCGGCGACAAGCGCCAGATCGCGGACGCTGGCGTTGGTGACGATGGCGCTGATGGTCTTGCCCGCCCCCAGGTCAATCACCAGATCGCTGTTCACCGCCCCCGGCGCAATTTCCATGATGGTTCCCGGCAGCCGGTTGCAGGCGCTGACCATTGGATCGGGATCCTTTGAAATCAGCACCGCCGACGCCTTGATCAGGGCGACCACCGCCATGCCGGGGCGGAGCTTGAGCCGGGCGCAGCTGTCCTCGGTGATCATCACGGTCAGCGACCGGTGATCGCTGATCGCGACCTCGATGGTGGTGTTGACCGCCCCGGGGGTAATGCCTTTGATGATCCCCCTGAACTGGTTGCGCGCCGTGGTCTGCATCGATCCGATCCTCATAAAATGGGCGACATCACTCAGCGAATGCACCGTGGCCTGCAGGCGGGACAGAAAGAACTCATGTTCCTGCTCCAGGGCGCGAAAGCCCTGAACGATCCGTCGGCCATGATCGGTGAGCGCCGTGCCGCCGCCCCGTGATCCGCCGACCGAGCGCCGCACCAGCGGCTGGTCCGACATATTGTTGATGGCGTCGATCCGGTCCCAGGCGGTCTTGTAGCTGATCCCGACCTTCCGTGCCGCGGCGGAAATCGAGCCGCACTCGCCAATCGCCTCAAGCAGCCGCAGCTGGTCGGCGGCGAAAGCCGCCCGGTTTTCGCTCAGCAGGGACAAGCTGCCCTGCAACGCCTTCGGTCCTGCGCTCATCAAGAATATCCCTTTTGCTCAACCGCCAGCATAAGGCTTTCCGCCCATCCTCTCAACCGGCATCTTTGCGCCCGGTCAGGCCAGGAAACATGCGACCCGTCACCCGAACAGTTTAAGATAGCCATAGAATCCGGCGAACAGGCTCAGGGTGACAATGCCCAGCAGGGACAATTTATCGATAAAGCCCCGGGGCCGCTGCGCCGCCGGCACCTCCGGGTTATGCATCGCCCGATGATTAAGATAGGCGACCACCGGGGCATAGACAAAGGACACCGTGGTCGCGAAATCAATAAACATTTTAAAGGAGGCCGTCCAGAACAGGATCAAGGCGTAAGCGCCGAGGCATCCCGCGATCATGAAGACCAGATAAAGCCGGCCTTTTTGCAGATGTTCTTCCCGCCAGGGGGCCTCGTCGGTCTTCAAGCGCTCCGCCGCAGTCATCAGGGCGCGGGGAAAGCCGTCAATCACCGTGATCACGGTCGAGAAAAGCACGGCGAAGGTGCAGACGCCGATCAGCGGCACAGACCATGCGCCGATGGTCGAGCTGTAGAGCGCGATCACCCGGGCGATAAAGGCCGGCGCGGAGGCCGGAAAATGTTCGCCCTCGCCATGCATCAGGGCCGTGCCGAGGATAATGAAACAGACCGCCAGCAGCGTCGTGCCGACAAAGCCGATATTGAAATCCAGGCGGAACTGGCGATTCGTCTCATCGGACGTTTTTTCGCCGGCCTTCTTCAGGGTCCACATGGACTGCCAGACACTGGCCTCCAGCCCGGTCGGCATCCAGCCGATAAAGGCGACGATGAAGAAAATCGCCCCCGGGCCGAGGTTGGCCGGAAACAGGGTGAAACCGGAAAAAATGTCACGGGTGATCATGGCGTTGGCCGTGGCGATCAGGGTCAGGACGGTAAAAATGATCACCAGAATCTTGACCAGCTTTTCGAGCGCCGGATAACCGCCGAACTGCAACAGCAGCACGCAGGCCAGCATCAAAAGCGGACTGATCACCGTGATCGGCAGGCCGGTTCCGGTGATCACCATAATCACCCCCGAAGTCGCCAGCGACAGGGCGGCGAAAACCACCGGCATGATCAGCAGATTGAGAAAACCATAGGACAGCACCGCCCAGCGGCCGATATTGCGGTAGCCCTGCAGCAACGTGGCGCCGGTGGCCAGGGCATATTGGGCGCCGAACTGGAAGGCGGGATATTTAACCAGATTGACCAGCAACACGGTCAGCAGCAGCCCGAGGCCGAATTCGGCGCCGGCGCGGGTCGACTGGACAATATGGGAAACCCCGACGCTGGTCGCGGCGAACAGCAGCCCCGGACCCAGGAGCATGTTGAATTTAGTGCGCTGAAGCCGATCGGTCATGAAGCATCCCTTTGCTTTATCTTTATGGTTTATATTATTATATATTCAGTGTGACCCCGCCGACAGGATTTGAGCCGGCGCCTCAGACGCCAGAATAGGGATAAATTTTTGATCTGTGAACCGATTATTGTTCGCCTGATGAGGAACTCCGGGTTATTCTGCCACAATCGGACAGGCCCCTTCGGCGCTATCAGGCCGGCTCCGGCGAAAACGGCCGTTGTCCAGGATGAAATTCATTGACAGATATTTATTATAATAATATATGTTTCTTAAAATATATATTTGATTTGCAAGGGCCCGCGCCGCCTCATCGTCAGCAAGACAGACCAGCCGCCCCATGGACAAGGAAAGACCTCCCATTATGACCGCCAGATTACCTGAACTCAAGCCCCCCTACCTGCTGTTCCTCGGCGATGTTGACGAGGAAGGCATCGCCAAGACCGCCTCTGGCGTCCTTCACTGGCGGCCGGAAAAATGTCTCGGCCAGCTGCGGCTTCCGGGCTGCGCCATTGATCTCGGCCTGCCCGACATGACCCCGGCCGAGGCGGGACGGCAGGGCGCCGGCACCCTGATCATCGGGGTCGCCAACATGGGCGGCTTTATCCCCGACAGCTGGATCGAAGCCCTGCGCGAGGCGCTGGCCGCCGGGCTCGACATCGCCGCCGGCCTGCACAGCCGCCTGTCCGATATTGCCGTTTTGCGTGACGAAGCCGCCCGACGCGGCCGCCGGATATATGACATCCGCCAGCCCGACCAGCCCCTGCCCGTCGGCAGCGGCCGCAAGCGCAGCGGCAACCGGCTGCTCACCGTCGGCACCGATTGTTCGGTCGGCAAGATGTATGCCGCCCTCGCCCTGACGGCGGAACTGAAAGATCGCGGCGTCAGCGCCGATTTTCGCGCCACCGGCCAGACCGGCATCTTCATCGCCGGCCGCGGCATCAGCGTCGATGCGGTCGTCGCCGATTTTATTTCCGGCGCCGCCGAACTGCTGAGCCCGGACAATGAACCCGATCACTGGGATCTTGTCGAGGGCCAGGGTTCGCTGTTTCATCCGGCCTATGCCGGGGTGTCCCTCGGCCTGCTCCACGGCAGCCAGCCGGACGCCATCGTCCTCTGTCATGAAGCGATGCGCGACGAAATTCAGCTGATGCCGGGTTTCGCCGTCCCCGACCTCGGGGAATGCATCAACCGCAACCTGGCGGCCGCCCGCCTGACCAATCCCGATGTCCGGGCCGTCGGCGTCTCGGTCAACACGTCGAAGCTGTCCGAAGCCCGGGCCCGCGATTATCTGGCGGAACTGAGCGAGCGGCTCGGCCTGCCGGCCTGCGACCCGGTGCGCACCGGCATCGGCCCGATTGCCGATTTGCTGCTGGAGAACCAGTCATGAATACCGCCATAAAAATCACCGCCTTTATCGAGAAATACGACTTCGCCCGCCCGTTCGCCATCTCCCGCGGGGTGATCACCTCGCTCAATGTCATCGTCGTCGAGGCCAGCCGCAACGGCCGGACCGGCCGCGGCGAGGCGGTGCCGATGGGCAGCCGGGTGCTGAGCGCCGAACAGGACAGGGTGGCGGCGCAGGAAGCCCTAAACCTGTTTCATGCCGTCCGCCCCCGGGTCATGGCCCGCCCGTCGCGGGATCAACTCTATGACCTGCTGCCCGCCGGCGCGGTGCGCAACGCCATCGATTGCGCCCTGTGGGACCTGGAGGCCAAGGAAAGCGGCCACAGCATCTGGCGGCTGACCGGCATCGCCCGGCCCGATCATCTGGTCACCGCCTATACCCTCAGCCTGGCCAGCCCGGCGGAGATGGCGGCCCAGGCCCGCGATCATTCGGACAAGCAGCTCTTGAAGCTGAAGCTCGGCGGCGAGGGGGACATCGAACGGGTGACCGCGGTCGCCAAGGCCGCGCCCCGAGCCGACATTATCGTCGACGCCAATGAGGCCTGGTCGATGGCGGAACTGGAATATTTCGCCCCGCGCTTCGCCGAAGCCGGGGTCCGGATGATCGAGCAGCCGCTGCCCGCCGGACGGGATCATGAGCTTGCCGGCTACCGCCCGCCGCTGCCGCTGTGCGCCGATGAATCCTGCCATGTCACGGATGATTTGGATGAGATCGCCGACCGTTATCAGATGATCAATATCAAGCTCGACAAGACCGGCGGCCTGACCGAGGCCCTGCGGCTCGCCCGGGCGGCGCAGGAGCGGAATCTTGACCTGATGGTCGGCTGCATGGTCGGCACATCGCTCAGCATGGCGCCCGGCATGGTGATCGGCGCCTTGAGCCGCTTTGTCGATCTCGACGGGCCGCTGCTGCTGGCCGGCGACCACAAGGACGGTATCACCTATCGCGGCAGCGTCATGGAATGTCCCGCCGCCCGCCTGTGGGGGTAGCCTGAAGCGGCCTCTGAACGGCCCGTCAACGGCCCGCCTTAACGGCCGAGCGTCTCGGCAAGCAGGGTTTTCGCCGCCATTTTGGCGTCCATCGCCGGATTCTCGCCCGGCATCATATGGGCGATGACAATGGCCCCTTCCTTCAGCAGCAGCAGGCCGCGCGCGAGCGCGTCCGGGTCCGCCGCCCCCGCCTGCTCTGCAAGGCCGCGGATATAGTCCAGCAGCAACCGCTTGCTTTCGGCGCTCTGGACATAGATCGGATCCCCGGGCTCCTGATATTCGGACGCCGCCTTGATGAACATGCAGCCGCGAAAATCATCCTTGGCGAACCATTCGCGCAGGGCGTCGAACATGGCGATCAGCTGCCCGCGCGGCGTCGCGCCAAGCTCGGCCATGCGCCGCAACAGCCAGACGCGGAATTCCTCATCTCGCCGCCGCAGCGCCGCCAGGATCAGATCCTCCTTGGTGCGGAAATGCTTGTACATGGAGGTCTTGGAAATCCCGGTTTCCGCCGCCAGCATATCCATGCCCGTGGCGTGAAAGCCATGCCGGTAGAAAACCGCCAACGCCTTTTGCACCAGTTCATCGCGTTTGGAAGGTCGCACTTTTTGCCATACTCCGTAATATAACCGATCAGTAAGCTTAAGATAGGCGTCCCGGCGGATTCTGTCAATATATTTTACCCAAAGCCGCCTGCTCCGGTGGCCCGCATCCCTTTAAAATCGCCGAAAACCGGATATTTTTACATTTTCCTTGACAAAACGTACTGATCTGTTCATTTTATCTTAATAAATTTACCGATCGGTACTTTTACAAAATGTCATATCGACAAACCAGACCAGAACGAAAAAAGACCAGAAAAGGAATATCATAAGGAATAAGACATGGCCCGCAGTTTCGCCGACATCACCTTCACCCCCGCCGTCAAGGTCGCCCAGGAACGCTACGGCAGCCGCGCCGCCAACCAGCGCTTTGAGCAGGCCGGGGATTCCTTCACCCGCATCGGCGACAGGGAGCGGGACTTCATCGCAGCCCGCGACGCCTTCTATCAGGCGACGGTCAGTGAGGACGGCTGGCCTTACGTTCAGTTTCGCGGCGGGCCGGCCGGATTCCTCAAGGTGCTGGATGAGCGGACAATCGGCTATGCGGATTTCCGCGGTAATATCCAGTATCTCAGCGTCGGCAACCTGAACGCCAATGACCGCATCGCCCTGATCCTGCTCGATTATCCGGCCCGGCGGCGGCTTAAAATCTGGGCCCGGGCGCGGATTGTTCACCGGGACGAGGACCCGCAACTGCTCGCCCGGCTCGAGGCGCCGACCTACCGGGCGCGGGTCGAACGGGCGATCGTCATGACCGTCGAGGCCCTCGACTGGAACTGTCCGCAGCATATCACGCCGCGCTTTACCGAGGCCGAAATCGCCGAGCGGATCGCCCCGCTCCGGCAGCGGATTGCCGAACTGGAACAGGCGACGGCGACACAGCAGCCGGATGAATGACCGGCGGCCGGCGGAATCATGGCCCATCCCTGTGCAAAGCGACCCCAACGGCGGCCCGCCGCCTGATCAGAGCTTGTTGTGGGTGCCGTCGCAGTAAGGCCGTTTCGCCGACTGCTGGCAGCCGCAGGCGAAGATTTTTTTGTCCCGGTCAAAAGTGACAATCGCTGGCTGGAAATCGGTCCCCTTGTGCGTGCCGTCGCAATAGGGGCCGTTGGCCGAGCCGCCGCACAGGCAAAAAGCGATTTTGTCGCCTTTCTTCACCGCAATTTCAAATGGTTCATTCTGCCATGCCGCCATGATTTTCTCCTGTCGGGCGGCAAGTATAAAAGATCTGCCGCCGCTGTCCACCAGTATAGCAGCGCCGCCTTGCCGGGTGAAGGGTTTATGCCGGTCCAAATCAGAATCGGCGCGACGGCGGCCGGTTCTTCGCAGATGAGCGCTTTATTTCTGGTCCCCGGCCGTGTAAAAGACCAGACAGAGAAGAGAGAAGACCCGATTATGACCGACCAGCGCCAGACCGCCCTCTATGTCGACGCCGACGCCTGCCCGGTGAAGGATGAAATCCTCAAAGTATCCTATCGCCACAAGATGGCGGTCTATCTGGTCAGCAATCAATGGCTGCGGCTTGAGACCGGGTCGCTGGTCCGGAAAATTGTTGTCGCCGACGGCGCCGATGCCGCCGATGACTGGATCGCCGGCCATATTAGCGGCCGCGACATTGCGATCACGGCCGATATTCCGCTCGCCCGGCGCTGCCTTGACCAGGGCGCCAGCGTGATCGGGCCCACCGGGCGGCCTTTTTCCGACCGCAATATCGGCAACGCCCTCGCCCTGCGCGAAATCAAGGCCCACCAGCGAGAAACCGGGGAAAGCAAGGGCTATAACGCCGCCTTCACCCGGGCCGACCGCTCGCGCTTTCTTCAGGCGCTGGAAGGGGAAATCCGGAAAAAAACCGCCGGCTGATCCGCCGCCTATCCCGCCTGCTCCTGCTCCAGGATCTCCTGCTGCCACTGAAACAGGTTCATTTCGATAAAGGCGAAAGCCAGCAGCCACAGAAAGGCGTCCCAGAAATCAAGAAAACCGCCGAGGAAGCCCCAATAGACCGCACAGCCCAGCAGGCTGCTGTAAAGGATCGCCTTGATCAGTTTGCTCGCCCGCAAAATTAGCCCTTCCAGCAAGCCCTTGAGCTGAAACCAGACATCGACCTCGAGGATCACCACGACCCCGAGCCAGGCCCCGGCATTGATCACGTCAATCCACGCCAGCCCCCGGGTCGCCGCCAATCTGTCGGCGTCGGCGATCAGGTCCTGCCCGGTTATCCTGAATAATTCCAGCCCCCCGAGACTTTGGCAGTTTTTCGCATTCAGCACGATATATTCATCCAGACTATCGACCCGGGACAGGATCCCATCGACCATCCGGCATATGTCATCGGCCGGAAAGGGCGTCACATGATAAAAAACCATCAGCTTGGCCCAATAGCCGTAAAAGGCGTAGATGATCAGGCTGTAACACAGGCCGCGCACCGCCATCAGGCCCCATTTCAGGCTTTTCCGTTCCAGCGCCGCGTCGGAAAGCACCCAGGTTTCCAGTTCAAAAAGCAGCAGCAGAATGACCCAGTTCAGGGTATCAATGCTGGCGGTGAAAGCCTCGATCAGCACCCCGAGCGTCACCCCGTTGCTGAAGGTATGGGAAGAGGCGGCCCAATCCTGCTCAAAAAACAAATAGGTATTCCATATGAGCAGCAGATAGATGGTGTATTTAAACAGGTTATACAGTTTTTCCCGCACATCCGGATGTTTCAGCATCTCCTTCATTATCCCAACGTCTCCCGGCTCAGCTCACATCAGGCCAAAATCCCTGGCGGTGGCGTCCAGGCAGATTTTTGCCTTGTCGAGCAGTTCGTCAATCTCGGGCCGGGAAATGGTCAGCGGCGGGCTTATGATCATCGACTGGCCGACCGCCCGCATGATCAGATTGTTGCCAAAGCAATAATCCCGGCAGACGGTTCCCGCATCCTCCGCCCCGCTGAAGGTGGCGCGCCTCGCCTTGTCTTTCACCAGTTGAAGGGCGGCCATCAGGCCGCGGCCGCGCGCCTCACCGACAATCGGATGGCTGGCCGCCAGCTCTTTAAGCCCGGCCTGAAGATAAGGTCCGGTTTCGCCGGCCACCTTTTCCACCAGATGATGATCCCGGATATAATGGATATTGGCGATGGCGACGGCGCTCGCCACCGGATGGCCGCTATAGGTATAGCCGTGATTGATGTCGCCGCCCTCATTGAGAACCCGGAAGATCTCGTCCCGCAGGCCGACGGCGGCGATCGGCAGGTAGCCCGACGACATGCCCTTGGCCATGGTGATCAGATCCGGCCTGATGCCCATGGTTTCCGAACCGAACCAGTTGCCGGTCCGGCCAAAGCCGCAGATCACCTCATCGGCGATCAGCAGGACATCATATTTCCGGCAGATCCGCTGAATTTCCGGCCAGTAACTGTCCGGCGGCACGATCACGCCGCCGGCGCCCTGGATCGGCTCGGCGATAAAGGCCGCCACCGTCTCCGCCCCGAGCGCCAGGATTTTCTCCTCCAGCTCCCGCGCCCGCAGAAGACCGAATTCCGCCGGCGTCATATCGCCGCCCTCCAGATACCAGAACGGCTGGCCGATATGTTCAAAGCCCGGCAGCAGGGATGCGCCCTCGCCACCCATATTATGCATGTAATCCATGCCGCCGAGGCTGGTCGCGGCCAGCGTGCTGCCGTGATAGGCGTTCATCCGGCTGATGAAGGTTTTCTTTGACGGCTGACCCTTGATATTCCAGTAATGGCGCACCAGACGGACATTGGTGTCATTGGCCTCGGAGCCGGAACCGGCAAAGAAGAAATGATTGAAGCCCGCGGGCGTCACCTCGGCCAGCAGGCGCGACAATTCGATCTGCGGCGGGTGGCTGGTCTGGAAAAAGCTGTTGTAATAGGGCAGCTGCTGCATCTGTTGATGGGCGGCGTCGATCAGCTCCCGCACGCCGTAGCCGACGTTGACGCACCATAGCCCGGCCATGCCGTCGAGGATTTTGTTGCCTTCGCTGTCCCATATATAGCTGCCTTCGCCGCGGGTGATGACGCGGGTCCCCTTCCTGGCCAGCGCATCCGGGTCAGTGAAGGGATGGATATGGTGATCGCGATCAAGTTCCTGCCACTGGGCGGTGTCCCGATTGAAATTACGCATTTACATTCTCCAAATTTAAATCAAGACAATATCTCAAAGCTGAACCCAGGTGGTCTTGAGATCGGTATATTTTTCAAGGGCGTGCAGCGACTTGTCCCGGCCGAAGCCCGACTGTTTATAGCCGCCGAAGGGCACTGTCATGTCGCCGGTCGGATCCCAGCAATTGACCCAGACCGTGCCCGCCCGCAGGGCCCGCGCCATGCGGTGGGCCTGGGAAATATCCCGGCTCCAGACGGCGGCGGCGAGGCCGTAAATCGTGTCATTGGCGATTTTGATCGCTTCCGCCTCGCCGTCGAACGTCAGCACCGACAGCACGGGGCCAAAAATCTCCTCGCGGGCGATCGTCATCTGCGGCGTCACATCGTCAAAGATGGTCGGCTCGACAAAATAACCGTCGCGGCCGGCGCTGCGCTCGCCGCCGAGCTTCAGGGTCGCCCCTTCCGCACGGGCCTTGTCGATATAGCCGATCACCCGGTCCATATGCGGCTCCTCGACCAGGGCGCCCATGGTCGTTTCCGGATCAAGCGGGTCGCCGACCTTGTGCCGGGCGCTGGCGCGCATCAGCTTTTCCATGAATTCCGCCTTGATCGCCCGATCGACCAGCAGGCGGGAGCCGGCGGTGCAGACCTCGCCCTGGTTGAAGAAGATCGCGCTGGCCGCCGCCTGCGCCGCCTGATCGAGATCGGGGCAGTCCTTCATGATGATATGCGGCGACTTGCCGCCACATTCGAGCGACACCCGTTTCAGGTTTGACTGGCCGCTATACTGCATGAAGAATTTGCCGACCTGGGTCGAACCGGTGAAGGCGATCATATCCACATCCATATGCAGGCCGAGCGCCCGCCCCGCCGTCTCGCCGAAACCGGGAAGAACATTCAGCACCCCGTCCGGGATTCCGGCTTCCCGCGCCAGTTCCGCCAGCCGCAGGATCGACAACGGCGACTGTTCCGCCGGCTTGACGACGACGCTGTTGCCGGCGGCGAGCGCCGGGCCGATTTTCCAGCAGGCCATCAGCAGCGGAAAATTCCACGGCACGACAATCCCGATCACGCCAAGCGCCTCGCGGGTCACCATCGCCAATGCGCCCGGGTCGGTCGGGGCGATCTCGTCCATCAGTTTATCGGCCGCCTCGCCGTACCAGTGAATACAGCGCGCGCAGCCCGGAATATCAATCGCCAGCGCGTCGGAGATCGGCTTGCCCATATCAAGGCTTTCCAGCAGGGCCAGTTCCTCGGCATGTTCCCGGATAAGGTCGCCCAGCCGCATCAGTCGCCGGCCGCGCAGGGCGGGATGCATATGCGCCCAGCGGCCGTCGTCAAAGGCGGCGCGGGCGGCCTTTACGGCGACATCGACATCCCCGGCGTCGCATTCCGCGACATCACTGATTTTCTCGGCCGTCGCCGGGTTGATATTGTCAAAGGTCCCGCCCGACAGGGCGTCGACGAAATCGCCGTTGATAAAAGCCCGGTTGCGGATCGAAAGGCCGGCGGCTTTTTCCGTCCAATAGTCAACTGTTCTCATGATTGAACCTCCTGTCATCCCCGCCCCGCGGGCCCGATCTCCCGGCGCGGCGGCTATTCTCAAAATAAAATTTTATGTTACAAAATGGAATCGCTAGACATTCATCAGCAGATACCGGATCTCCCACGGGGACAGGACGCTGTAATTCGCCAGATATTCCTCATTCTTCACATCGACATAGGTGGTGATGAATTCCTCGTCCAGAATTTCTTTCAAAACCACGGAATTTTCGAAATTATTCAGACCCGACAGGAAATGATACGGCAGGCGCAAACTCTCAAGCTCATAGGCCGATTCCGTCAGCGGCGCCGAAGGTGACAGATTTTCAATCATCCCCAGATAACCGGCCAGCAGGGAGCCGGCGATCGCCAGATAAGGATTGACGTCAGCCCCGGCGATACGGTTTTCAATGCGCCGCGCCGCCCGGCCGCCGGAGGGCACGCGAAGCCCCACGGAACGGTTTTCCCGGCCCCAATGCAGGTTTGCCGGCGAACTCATGCCGCTGCCGATGCGCCGGTAACTGTTGGCGTAGGGCGCCAGCAACGGCATCAGGTCGGGGATATATTTCTGCAGCCCGGCGATATGGGCGTGAAACAATCTGGTGTCCTTGGCCTGCTCATCGGCGAAAATATTGCTGCCGTCCGCCAGGCTCAGAACACTCTGGTGAATATGCATCGCGCTGCCATAATCATCGGGATAGGGCTGGGCCATGAAACTGGCGAAATGGCCGTGACGGATAGCAACCTGCTTCATCAGGCGTTTAAAATAAAAGGACTGGTCCGCCACACTGAGCGGATCGCCGTGAAAGACATTGACCTCGAACTGGGCCGGTCCCGCCTCATGGGTCAGGGTGTCGACCTGAACGCCCATAATGTCACAATAATTATAGACATCGTCAAACAGGCTGCTGAACTCGTCAAGGGCGTCGAGGGACAGGACCCCCTTGTCCAGCGACACTTTCCCCGAGCGTCCGCGCGGCGGCATCGGCGGATTTTCGACCTGTTCCTGACGGGCGAGCAGAAAGAATTCAAACTCCGGCGCCACCACCGGCCGCCATCCCCTGGCCTGATAGAGCGATATGACCTTGCGCAATACCTGACGCGGCGAATTATTCGCCGGTTCGCCATTCTCCTTGTAGACATCGCATATGACGCAGGCCGTCTGGGTCTTGTGCCAGGGCACGACCCGCAGGGTGTCAAAATCCGGAACAAGATATAAATCCTCCTCCAGATCGGTGATATAATCATTGCCGATGAAATCGCAGTTTATGGTCAGGGCGAACAGGGAGTCCGGCACCCTGAGGCCGCCGCTTTTCAGGCCCTCGATAAATTTGCCGCGCGGCGTCGCCTTGCCGCGGCTGATCCCGGCAAAGTCGCTGACCATGACCTCCACGTCCATAATATTATTTTCATCAAGCCATTTTTCGATCTCTGCGATCTGACTGTTATCCACCATGAAACACCTAATATCCCCTGAAAAATCAGGACAATTTTCCGATTAACCCAATAAGAGGGCCAGTATGCCCTATTTAGATGTAAAAGGCCAGAAATTTGTGATCACAAATTAAAAAAGTTTATGCCGCGCGCATCCCGTGACGGATATTTTTGTCAAAAGCCTTAATCATCAGATTGTTACCCTGCCCGGAGCGCGCCACTTACCGCGCCGCCTCTAAATTTTGTGATCACAAATGACAGCCGTTACTCCGCCACGCCGCTGCCCCCCTGACCCGCAGGCCGCGGGCCTGAGCCGCGTGCGGCTACCGGTCATCCTTGCGGTAGACGATCCGGCCGTCCATCATCGTCAGCGCGACCCCGATCTTGTGAATGTCATAAGGCCGGGCCTCGAGGGGATTTTGATCCAGAATGATCAGGTCGGCTTTTTTGCCGGCCCGGATCGATCCGATCTGATCCTCCATATGAAGCTGATAGGCCGCATCCAGGGTATAGCCGCGGATCAGGCTCGGCAGATCGAGCCGTTCGTCCGCCGACGGCTGAACCGGATCATCCGCCACGCCCGCCCGTTGCCGGGTGTGGCCGACCTCCATGTTAAACAGCGGCGACATGCCGAGCGTTCCGGCGCCCGAGGCGGGAAAATCGCTGCCGAAGGTCAGGCGCACGCCCTGGCGCTTCAGGCTGTTATAGCGGAAATAGCGGCTGAACTGATCCGCACTGACATATTTCTCCCCTTCCGAATCATAACTCGCCCATAACGGCGTGCTCTGGGCGATGACATCCAGTTCGGCAAAGCGGCGGACCGCGGCGTCGGTCATCACCTGAATATGACAGATGGTATAGCGGCTTTCGCTGTCGCCATGGGCGGCGCGCGCCGCCGCAATCGCATTGAGGGCTTCGTGGATCGTCCGCTCGCCCAGGGCGTGAATATGAACATCAATGCCGCGTTCAGCCGCCGCCACGACCATGCCGGTGAGCTCTTGCTGGCTAAAGACCGTCGCCCCCCTGTTGCCGGGGTCGTCCTGATAATCGACAAACATGCCCGCCGTGCGGCCCTCGATAGTGCCGTCATCCATGATCTTCAGCATCCGGATATGATAGTTGTCGTTCTTGACGGTTTTCGCCAACTCCTCCACCCGGTCGAGCGCCCCGGCCATCTGCGCCGGATCGGCCACCATATGAGAGCCGACAAGCCGCACGCTAAATTCGCCGGATTGCGCCAGGTTCCGCAACACATCCGGCATCATGTCCTCGACATCAAGGGCGCCGGCGTCAAAAACGGACGTCACGCCATAACCGTTCATGATATCAAAAATAATATTAACCCCTTCGGTGATCGATTGCCGGGTGAAGACCCTGAACTGGTCCATCGCCATACTGGCAGTGCCCTCAAGGAAATAGCCGGTCGGCGCGCCGGCCGCATCCCTTTTGTAATAGTTGAAGCCCGGCGTCGGATCCGGGGTGTCGCGGGTGACGCCGAGCCGTTCAATCGCCGCCGAATTGGCCCATCCGGCATGAAATCCTTCATCCATGATGAAAACCGGGCGATCCGGAACCACCGCATCCAGCATCTCGCGGGTCGGCCCCGTCTCGCCGAAGGCCGAGGCCAGAAAGCCATAGCCGAAAATTAACGGCAGGTCCGGGTTGGCTTCGGCATAGGCGCCGATCGCCTTGATCCAGGATTCCGGTCCGGCAAACGTATCGAGCGACAGGGCCCGGGCATAGGCGCCGCCCGCAAGGGGATGGGCGTGGGTGTCGATAAAGCCCGGCATCATCACCCGGCCCATGAGGTCGTGAATTTCGGTCGCCGGGCCGATATAATCCGCCGCCGCCTGGGTATCGCCGACAAAAACAACCCTGTCGCCCTTGACCGCCACCGCCGCCGCCCACGGCATGTCCGCCTCCAGGGTATAAATTTTGCCGTTTTGAAAGACATGATCGGCGATCAGGCCCTTTTTCGCCTGCCCCGTTTCAGCCCCGCAGGCGACCAGCGCCAGCAGCAGCGCCACCCCAAACACCAGCAGGCCGCCGATCCTCGAACACGACCTCACATGCGTCAAAACCGTCATAAGTCATCTCCCCTTATATCCTTTATCATTTCATCAAATCATGGCCATTTCATCAGGCCGCCGGCGGCGTGATAAAGCTGAGCCAGTTGGAAATCTCCCGCAGGCGACAGTCGGGCTCCAGCACATCCGGCCCCATGTCATGCCGCCGCCGGATCTCCGCCGCGCCCTCACCCTGCTGCGCCAGGCGATAATCGGCGGACAGGCCGTCCACCGCCGCTTCGTCGGCGCAGAAGCCTTCCGCGATCATCCTGTCCTTATATTTCTCCATCAGACCGGCGATATAGTCGAGATCAAATTCCGGATGATACTGCACGCCCCAGAAGACCGCCGGACCCTGCTTGATCTCCAGCGCCTGAATCCGGCTCATGTCATTGCCGGACAATACCGTCGCCCCGCCCGGCAGGCGGACCACATGATCGAGATGAATCGCCACCGCGTCAAAGGGCGCGTTCTTGCCCTCATAAAGTGGATGACAGCGTCCGAGGGCCGTCGGTTGAATATCCCGGGCGATGCCGATTTCCCGACCGCGGGCGTTTTTCGCCACCTCGCCGCCGGCCGCGACCACCGCCACCTGCAGGCCCCAGCAGCTGCCGAAGATTTTAACCGGCCGGCTGAAACACAGCTTCATGAAATCAATCTGCCGGCGAATGGCGGCGTCGGCCTGATATATATTCAACGACGAACCGGTCCAGACAATGCCGTCATATTGCGCCAATTCCGCGCCTGCGGGCAGCGGCGCATCCTCATCGGCCGGACAGACAATATCGCACTGAATATCCGGCTTCAGGGCCTGCAGGGTTTTTTGATATAACTCCCCCTGAGTAAGAGACCCCGCCGCGACAGTCTTCTGCCGCGCGTCCCTTGTATTGCCCTCGACAATCAATATTTTCAGCATCTTCCTTACTTTCGACAAACCAATCCCTGATATTTGTGATCACAAACTATGGCGCGATCCGGATTATTTTTCAATAAAATTCCCAACATTTTTATGCTTTATCATTTAACATATTGTTATTACTTATTTTTATTTTAGGAATATTTTATTATCTTCCTGTTTAAAATCGCAGACAAACCTTATATTTATGGGATCATAAAATTGACAAAAGGGTCAAAAGGTGACCCAAAATAGCGCAACGGCGCGCCATGCCCCTTTTGTCCCAAAAGCAAAAAACCTTGACATGGCAATGGTTTTGGGGACATTCACAACAAGACGACCGTGTAAATACGCACGGGGCAATCCTGCAACAGATCGAACGAAAGGTAATTTATTGTCTCAAGCCGTCACAGCCGCCAAAAAAGACTCCGCGGACCGCAAAATTACCTATGAGACCGTCTATCAAAGCCTGTATGATTCCATCATAACCGGCCGCTTCGAGCCGGGCAAGGCCCTGACGATCCGGGGACTGGCCGAACAACTGGGCGTCAGCCCGATGCCGGTCCGCGAGTCCATCCGTCGCCTGGTGGCGCTGGGGGCGCTTGAAATGCAGAATACCCGCCGGGTCACCGTCGCCGAGATGACCGAAGGCCGCTACCGGGAGATCGTCACCGCCCGCACCCTGCTTGAGCCGGAAATCTCGGCCCGGGCGATCGCCAACTGCACCCCGGCGCTGATTGAAAAATTAAAATCCATAGACGATGAGATCGAAGCCGCCCTTGAGCGGGGCGACGCCGACGCCTACAGCCTGAAAAACTGGCAATTTCATTTCACCCTCTATCGCGCCGCCGATTGCCCGATCATGCTGCGGCTGATCGAGAGCATCTGGCTGCAGTTCGGCCCCTTCATGCGCATCGTCGTCGGCCGGCTCGGCACCTCCTATATGGATGATCAGCATGTCATCGCCATCGAAGCTTTGCAAAAGGGCGACGAACAGGCGCTGCGCGAAGCGATCCGCCTCGACATCCATGACGGCATGGACCGGATCGGCCAGAAACTGCTCGGCCATACCACCAGCGGTTAGGCGCCGGACTCCTGTTCATAGGGGCCGGGCGCGCCTGTTAAGGCCGAAGATCCGCCCCTTCAGCCTCATTCCCGACCCCGGTCGGGAATCCAGAATCCGGCTTTCCGCCACTTCCTCGCCTGTCCGGCGGGGCGCGGGCGTGATGCCCTGATGGATCCCCGGGTCAAGCCCGAGGATGAGGAAGAGGAGGCGGGACAGGAAGGGGCCGAAGACCGGCTGAAATTCGCCTCGGCGCCGCGCCGGAGAAAAATAATCTTGACAAACAATATTTGTGATCACAAACTATAAATGTGATCACAAATATTGTGTTTTCATTTTATTTCAAATTTTACCCGGATTTTTCACTTTTCAAATCCGCATAAAATAACTTTAATACACTGAATATAAAAGATTATAAAAAATAGCGCGGGAAACAGATGCCTCTTCATTCACGGCCATATGCACATGAAAATTTTAGATCACAACAGCGCATAAATATTGCGGAGTCTGCCCATGACTGAGCTTCACAGCCGGGGAATTGCCGATTCTGAACAGCATCCGGACTCCTATTATCGCGCCACCGCCAACCGGATCAAACATTTCCCGGCGCTTTCGGAAAATCTGCGCTGTGATATTTGCGTCATCGGCGGTGGATATACTGGCCTGTCCACCGCCCTGCACCTGCGGCGTCTGGGCTATGACGTGATCCTGCTGGAGGCCGAACGGGTCGGCTGGGGCGCTTCGGGGCGCAATGGCGGTCAGCTCGGCTCCGGCCAGCGGGTCGGCCAGGACACGCTGGAGCGCGCCGTGGGGCCGGAAAAAGCGCGCATGCTCTGGGATCTGGGCGAAGACTCGAAACGGCTGGTGGTCGATCTGATCCGGACGCATGATATTGATTGCGACCTGAAGCCGGGCATTCTGCACGCCGCCCACAAAAAAGCCTATACCGCGGATTACCGCCAGGAGGCCGAAAAACTCCAGCAGGTCTATAACTATGACAAAATCAGCTTCATAGACGCCGATGAAATGGCCGGGATGCTGGGCATGCGCAGCTATCACGGCGGGACGCTGGACAGGGGGGCCTATCACCTGCATCCGCTCAATCTGGCCCTCGGACTGGCTGGGGCCTGCGACAAGGCCGGGGTCCGGATTTATGAAAACAGCCGGGTCATCAAATACACGGAACAGGGCGGGATCACCGTCCGGACGACAGACGGCGTCGTCACCACCGATCAGCTTGTCCTCGGCTGCAACGGCTATCTGGGCCGTCTCGAACCCCGGCTCGCCGGCCGGATCATGCCGATCAATAATTTCGTCATCGCCACCGAGTCCCTGGGCGAAGAGCGCGCCCGATCCATCAACCGCGATGACGTCGCCGTCGCCGATTCAAGATTCGTCATCAATTATTTCCGCATGTCGGCGGACCACCGGCTGCTGTTTGGCGGCGGGGAGAATTACACCCCGGGCTTCCCCAGGGATATTGCCGGCTTTGTCAGGAAATATATGCTGGAAGTCTATCCGGGTCTGAGCGATGTCAAAATTGACTATGCCTGGGGCGGGGCCCTGGCCATTACCCTGAACCGCCTGCCCCATGTGGGCAGGCTCGGGCCTAATATTTTTTACGCCCAGGGCTTTTCCGGCCATGGCGTCGGCATCGCGACACTGGCCGGCAAGATCATGGCCGACGCCCTTGATGGCCGTCACCACAGTTTTGATGTTTTTGAGCAACTGCCAACCTATCCCTTCCCCGGCGGTCGCTACCTGCGCTGGCCGATGATGGTGTTGGGCATGATGTATTACGCCTTGAGAGACAGACTGTAAAAACAAACAATATATGGGAGCAAATCAAGATGAGAGGAACACGCACAATGAAACCAGAATCAATCCGCTTCCGGGCGAATGCCCTGCTGACCACCGCGCTGGCGACGGGTCTTTTGGCGCCGTCCGCCCCGGCCTTCGCCGCCGAAGAACCGTTGACGATCGATGAAATCATTGTTTCGGCCCAGAAAAGGGACCAGTCGATTCAGGATGTGCCGATCGCCATTTCCGCCTATGACGCCAAATTCATCGAAAAGACCAAGCTTGACGACGTCAAGGATATGATCGACTTCACGCCGGGTTTCGCCGGCAAGACCAAAGACAGTTTCGTTGACGCCATTTCAATCCGCGGCATCGTCACCAACAGCTTTGGCGCCGCCGTTGATCCCTCCGTCGGCATCTTCAAGGACGGCGTTTATCAGGGCCGCACCGGCTCGGCCATCACCAGCTTTTTCGATGTCGAGCGCACCGAAGCGCTGCGCGGCCCCCAGGGCTTCCTGTTTGGCCGCAACGCCAGTTCCGGCGCCATCAGCATCATCACCAAGAAGCCGTCCGCCGATTCCACCAGCGGCTATGTCCATGCCGGGATCGGCGAGCGCAATCATTATGAACTCGACGGCGCGGTCAACCTGCCCCTCAGTGACAAATGGGCCATAAGGATCGCCGGCTATTACTACAACGAAGACGGCTATGTCAATAATGTCTTTTTCCCCGAAGACGACGACCTGCAAAGCCAGGAAAAAGGCGCCGGGCGCTTCTCCCTCGGCTATCAGGGCGAAGAGCTCAGCCTGACCCTGATTGCCGAATATGAAACCCGCAAACAGTCGGGCAGCATCTACCGGGCGCTTGAGGATGATGAAACTTTTGATGTTATCGGCCCCCGAATGCGCGGCGAACGCAACGAAGTCGACAGCGACCTGCGCGACGACAAGGACGACGGCGATATTTTCAGCCTCACCGCCCTGATTGATTATGATCTGGGGGGCATGACCCTGTCCTCGATCACCGGCTTCAGAACCTATGACTATCAGTATGCCGAGGATTTTGACGGCGCGCCCTTCACCTCCAACCATTATTTCCAGGATCAGGAAGGCGATTATTACAGTCAGGAAATCCGCCTGGTGTCCTCTGATGAAGGCCGTTTCACCTGGTATGCCGGGGTGTCGGCCTATCAGGAGGAAATAAAGGTCTCCTTCTCGCAGGTCGCCAATGAAGACCTCATGTGCCTGGCCTTCGTCGAAGATAGCTGCGCCGGTTATTTGGCCGCCGAATTTGGCGAAGTCTTTACCCCGAATCCGAACGGCCTGGTGGAAAATAACGATGTCGACGGCACCTATAAGGGCTGGGGCGCCTATGTCGACTTCACCTATGCCGCGACCGACAAACTCGACGTCAGTTTCGACCTGCGCTATACCTATGACAAGAAGGATTTCGGCCTCAGCGTCCTGCCGGTGGAAAGCGATCTCGGGCCGTTTTTTGCCTTCGGCTACACCACCGACGGCTTTATCCGCGACAGCAAAAGCTGGGACGATTTCACCCCGCGTTTCGTGGTTCGTTATGCCGCGACCGATGACCTGAACCTGTGGGCCAGCGTCACCCGGGGCTACAAGGCCGGCGGCTTCGGCTCCTTCGGCCTTGATATTCCGACCGGCCCGGGCGAGGATATTTTTGAAGTGCTCAATGATGACGGCACGGTGCCGGCGGGCACGACACCGACGTCCTTCGAACCGGAAACCCTGTGGAGCTATGAAGCGGGCCTGAAAGCCAACATGGTCGATAACCGGGTCCAGATGGCGGTCAACGCCTATTATTATGACTTCAAGAACCTTCAGGTCAGCTTCTTTGACGAAGACCTGAACAATACGGTTGTCGAAAATGTCGGCCAGGTGGATGGTTACGGCCTCGAAGCCACCCTGCGCGCCCTGCCCAACCAATATATCGACATGCTGCTCGGCGCCGCCTACAGCAAGACCAGCATCGAAGATACCGGGCGGATTTGTGAAGATTGTGACGGCAACCGCCTGACCAATAACCCGGAATGGACCTTCACCGGGGTGATCAACGGCCATTATCCGCTGACCGGCGGCGAGATATTCTCAACCCTGGAATTCCGCTATCAGAGCCGGACATATGGCGGCCTTGAAAATGAAGATCGTTTTTCGGTCGAGGGCTACGCCAACTTCAACCTTCGGGCCGGCTATGAATCGGACCAGGGGTGGAATGTCTCGCTTTATGTGGAGAATCTGTTCGACCAGTTCCATTATGATGCGGTGATCGCCGCCGAATTTCCGATTCCGGGACATAATATCGGCCCGGCCCGGCCCCGGTCCTTCGGCGTTGACTTTACCCTGAATTTTGGCGATTGAGGCAAAATAATTTTAAAAGGAGAAAGGGAGCCCGATGGCTCCCTTTTCTATTTGCCGAATCGCGCCCCCTGTCGTCATCCCCAACTTGATTGGGAATCCCCCTTGATATAAGTTCTCATGTTTACTTTCAATGCGTTATGGCGACATAGGAGCGGGGCCCGAATCACGTCAAACCGGGTAATCGGGAATATCCAGGCGGCAGACCTTTTACGATAAGGGCGCGATGGTCCGAAGCCCTGAAATGGTCGGGAAATTTCTGATGATCCGAAATATCAACAGCTGATCCCGTCGGCCTGGCGGCTGCTGCGCGCCGGAAGGGCCAGGCGGCCCCCGGAAGGGCCGGCCGACAGATCAGATCATAATAGTCCGGATTATGATCCGGTCTATATCTTCGCCAGAATATCATCCAGGGTGTTGACGATGAAATCGATCTGCTGTTCCGAGATGATCAGCGGCGGCGACAGGGCGATAATATCCGCCGTGGTCCGGACCAGCAGTCCGGCTTCAAAGGCTTTGAGATAGGCGTCAAAGGCGCGCGCCGTCGGCTGGCCGTCCCGCGGTTCAAGCTCGATCGCCCCGACCAACCCCAGATTGCGCACGTCAATCACGCTGTCATGGCGGGCGAGGCTGTGGATCGCCGTCTGCCAGTAGGGCGCGAGCGCCCGGGCCCGCTCAAACAGATTTTCTTCCCGATACACATCGAGCGCTGCGATGCCGGCGGCGCAGGCCAGCGGATGGCCGCTATAGGTATAGCCGTGGAACAGCTCGATCATATTTTCGGGCCCGGTCATCAGTGCGTCATGGACCTTGTCGCTGACCATCACCGCGCCCATGGGGACCGCGCCGTTGGTCAGTCCCTTGGCCGTGGTGATCAGGTCGGGCTGCACGCCGAAACAGGCGGCGGCGCAACTGTCGCCGAGCCGGCCGAAGGCGGTGATCACCTCGTCGAAGATCAGCAGAATGTCATGATCGGTGCAGATCCGGCGCAATTTTTCCAGATAGCCCCGGGGCGGAATCAGCACCCCGGCCGAGCCCGCCATCGGCTCGACAATCACCGCGGCGATGCTGTCGGCGCCATGGAGCGCAATCAGGTCAAGCAGGCGATCGGCCTTTTTCGCCCCCTGTTGCGGCTGACCCTTGGAAAAGGCGTTCTGCGCCAGATCATGGGTGTGGGGCAGGTGATCGACCTCCGGCAGCAAGGGGCCAAAGGCCTGACGGTTGGGGCTGATGCCGCCGACGGAAAGGCCGCCGAAATTCACCCCGTGATAGCCCCTTTCGCGGCCGATCAGCTTGATCTTGCCCGCCTTGCCGCGGGCCTTTTGATAGGCGCGGCTGATTTTCAGCGCCGTATCGACCGATTCCGACCCGCTGTTGGTGAAAAAAACATGATTGAGGTCGCCGGGAAACAGTTCCGCCAGCCGTTCGGCGAATTCAAAGGCCAGCGGGTGCCCCGCCTGAAATGCCGGCGCATAGGTCATGCGGTCCACCTGGTCCTTGATCGCCTGGTTGATTTTCCGGTTGCCGTGACCGGCATTGACGCACCACAGCCCGGCGCAGCCATCAAGGATCCTGTCGCCGGCGAACGTCTGATAATACATCCCCTCCGCCGCCGTGATAATGCGCGGATTTTTCTTGAAGGCCCGGTTGGGGGTGAACGGCATCCAGTAGGCCGCGGTATCCTGGTCAAATGTGGTCATTGCTGATCTGTCCCAAACATGATTATTCTATGCCGGAATTATATGAAATCTGGCCTATACCGAACAAGCCGTTATTTTTACAAATATAAGCCCTTGGAAATCCATAAAAAACGCCGTCAGCTGTTTAGGATAGCAAACAGTCAGAGGCCATCCGGCATGTTAAAAGGTCGGCGGGGTGCAGGCGCTGACCAGTTCGCATTCCTCACTGCCGATATTTTTGAATTTATGGGGCTGGCGGCTGTTAAAATAATAGGCGTCGCCGGGGCCGAGGATCTTCTTCTGCGCGCCGACCTCGATCTGCAGATGACCCTTGAGGATCAGCCCGCATTCCTCGCCGTCATGGGTCAGGGCGGTCTTGCCCGTCGACGCCCCCGGCTGATATTTTTCATGCAGGAACTGGATCGCCCTTGCCTGCAGAGCGGCGCCCACCTGGCGAAAGGAAATGCCCCGGTCGCCGATTTCCGTCAGTTCCTCGGCGGCGAAGAATATCTGCTCATCCGCCGGACCGGCGTCATCAAAAAATTCCGCCATGCTGACCGGAATGCCGTCGAGGATTCGTTTCAGCGCCCCGACAGTGGGATTGAGCCGGTTCGATTCAATTTGCGAGATGCTGGCGTTGGCGACCCCGGTCCTTTTGGCCAGTTCCCGCTGCGAAAGCCTGCGCGCGGTGCGAATTTCCCTGAGCCGTTTGCCAATATCCAATGTCATGCCGATGTCCTGATTTAGCGGGTAAAAGACCTGTTCCATCCTTCATAGCATAGCGCCGCCGACCCGATCAATGACAAGGTCATCGCCGCCCGGGCGCAGGGAGACAGCTTTTAATTTTTTGAGGAATATTTTCCTGGCAAAGGTGGATCGGGAACCCGGCGGGCACCCCGGAGAAAGTCCCATACCTTGGGGGTCGGTCTGGACCTTCTGCCGGGGCTGCCGGATTGCTCCAGCACCCTAAAGAATAAGGATCTTCTAACATAAGGTCAAACATAATAATATAATAATTTAACGAATTAAGGACGCCCCGCGCCGCCCGGGGCGACGCGGTCTTATTCAAAGGCCGTCACCACCGGAATCCGCGCCGCCCGCCAGGCGGGGAAAAAGCCGCCGACCAGACCGATGGCCGCCGCCGTCCAGAGCCCCTGCTGCAACAGGTCCGGGCTGAGGCTGAAGGTAAAGACCACCTGGCTGAAGCTCGCGCCGATGGTCGAGGCGCTGTTGCCGTCAATAAACAGATAGGCCGCCAGCATCCCCAGCAGGCCGCCGACCAGCGACAGCAGGATCGCCTCGACAAGCGTGCCGACAAAGGCGGAAATATTGGAAAAGCCGATCGCCCGCAGGGTGGCGATTTCACCGGCGCGGGCGGCGACCGAGGTATACATGGTGTTGAGCGCCCCGGCCAGCGCCCCGAGGCCCATGATGATGCTCACCCCCCAGCCGAAATAGACCGTGCCCCGAATGGCCTCGCCCTGGCTGGCGAAATAATCCGCCTCGGTCTCGACCTTGACATTAAGCCGCGGGTCATTCGCCGCAAATTGCTGCAGCGCCGTGACATCGCCCGGTGTCGCCAGCCGCAGACGGATGGTCTGAAAACTGTTGCCGCGGCGGAACTGATCCTGAACCGCCCGCGCATCGGCCCATAATTCGCTTTCAAAGGCCGAACCGCCGGTGGAGAAAATGCCGACCACTTCCCATGTCGACTTGCCGAAGGTGATCTTCCGGCCCAGTTCAAAACCGGCGAATTGCCTGAGCACGCCCTCGCCGGCGATAATCTCGTTCCGGCCCGGCGTGAATATCCGGCCCGCGGTAATCCTCACCTGGTCGCGCAGGGCGACGCCGGCCGTCGAAATGCCGCGCATCGGCAGATTGACCTTGGTGCCGGACGATTTCTTGATCCCGTCGACAATAACGTAAAGCTCGCCGGAATAGACCGGCCGTCCATCCGCCCCCCGGGCGACGCCGGGGCCGCTGGAGATCAGATTGACCTGCTCCTGGGACAGGACGCTGTTGATTTCCGACCGGGAGCCGTCGCGGGTCACCACCGCCATGTCCTGTGAACCGGCGCCCTCCAGGGTCGATTTGAAGCCGTTGCCCATCGACAGGAAGAACATCAGGACGCCGATCACCGCCGCCACCGCGAAGACCGTCGCCAGCGACATGCCGAGTCGCGCCGGCAGACTGCGGATATTCATCACGACAACGACCCAGATCTGCTGCAGAAGTTTCATTTTTTCCTCCTTACCGGGCCAGGGCCGTAACAATATTGAGCCGCAGGGCCGACAGGGCCGGCAAGATCCCCGTCACCAGCCCGAGCAGCAGTATATATCCCGCCGCCTTGAGAATAATTTCCGGCTGCAGGATCAGGGGCGGCAATGTCGGCAGCGCCGCGGTGATCGCCGCCGACAGCCCGACCGAGGCGAGGACGCCCAGCCCGCCGCCGATCAGGGCGATCAGCAGAGATTCGCCGAGCACCATCCTGAAGATCCGGCCCGAGGGGAAGCCGAGCGTCTTCATCACCGCGATTTCCGCCGTTCTCTCCCGAATGGCGAGCGCCATGGAATTGCCGACAATCACCAGAATGATGAAAAAAGCCGCCAGCACGACAAAGGTGATGATCAGGGTGATATTGCCGAGCTGTTCGATGAACGCCTTGTTGAACGCCTTTTCGGGGACGGTTTCCGTTTCAAAAAAACTGTTGGCGAACTGGCTGTCAATATCGCGGATCACCTGCTCGTTAAGCTTTGGGTCGGCGGTGCGGATGCCGACAAAGCCGATCATATCGGCGCCGAAAGTGCGGGCTTCGTCAAAATATTTATAGTGAAAATAGAGACTGGTGGTGTCGAACTGCGGATCGGCGCCCTTGTAAATCGCCTCGATGTCGAATTCCCAGGTCTGGCCGCCGGACTTGCGCGAAAAGATATTTGATGAGATCGGCACCCGGTCGCCGACCTTCCAGCCAAAGCGGGCCGCCGTGCTTTCCCCGACCAGCAGGCCCTGGCGGTTTTGCAGCCAGGCCTTCTTCTGCGCCTCGGGCATGACGATTTCCGGATAGACCCTGAGCAGGGTGTCCTGCTCCACCGCGAACATGGGCAGGAAGTTCTGCGGGTCCTGATAATAGCCGCCGAACCAGTTCATATGAACGCTTTCGACGACGCCTTCGGTCGTCCTGATCCGGTTCATGTAGGAAATGGGCAGCGGCTGGGTGAAATTCACCTTGTTGACCACAATCAGCCGGTCATCGGCCGAAAGCTCGACCCCGGAATCAAAGGCGGCCTGGAACGCCATCAGCGTGCCGTAAATCATAAAGGCGATGAAGGTGGCGAACAGGGTCAGGAACAGGCGCAGCTTTTTACGGGTGACATTTTTAAGGATCAGATAAAGGTCGTCCATCACAGGGCTCCCTGTTCAACAAACTGCCCCTTGTCGAGATGAAGTATTCTTTTGGCGTATTTCGCCGCCTCGGGATCATGGGTCACCATGACGATGGTCTTGCCGTGGTCCCGGTTGAGGACCTGCAGCATCGAGAGGATTTCATTGGCGGTTTGCCGGTCAAGATCGCCGGTCGGCTCATCGCACAACAGCATCTTGGGATCGGAGACAATCGCCCGGGCGATGGCGACCCGCTGCTGCTGGCCGCCGGACATTTCCCGCGGCTTGTGACCGGCCCGGTCCTTGAGGTCGACCAGTTCGAGGGCGGCGTCAATATTCCGGCTGCGGCGTTTCTTCGACAGGTTGGTCAGCAGCAGCGGCAATTCCACATTGCGCGCCGCCGACAACATCGGCATCAGATTGTAAAACTGGAAAATAAAACCGATATTGGCCGCCCGCCATTTGGCGAGGCCGTTTTCCGACAGGTTGTCAATCCGCTGACCGTCAAACCGGATTTCCCCGGTCGTCGGCTGATCCACCCCGCCGAGCATGTTGAGCAGCGTCGTCTTGCCGGAGCCCGACGGCCCCATGATCGCCAGAAATTCGCCGCGCCGGATCGACATGTCAAGATTGTCGAAGATGGTGATTTTTTCCCGGCCCTTGACAAAATTCTTGCCAACGCCCCTCAGTTCAAACAACGTCGGGCTGGCCTCGGCTTGCGGTTTTTTCGCGTCCATAATCTCTCCCAAAATATTGCTCCCCTGTTTTGAATTTGCCCGCTTACGATGAGCCGTAAAAGGCGATCTTGACCCCCATGTCCGGCAGGATCCGCTGATCTTCCACCTCGAGGCCGATCCGCACCCGCACCGTCGCCTTGTTGCGGTTGGCGGTCGGGATGATCGCGATCACCCGGGCCGGAATGTCCCAGTCCGGATAGGCGTCAAGATTGGCCCGGACCCGCTGGCCGCTGAAGATGCGCCCGATAAAGGCCTCATTGACGTCGGCCTCGATTTCAAGCGACGCCATGTCGACGATCGTGCAGATGCCGGTCCGGGTAAAGCCGCCGCCCGCCGACCCCGGGGCGACGATCTCGCCGGGCTGGGCGTTCTTGATGGTGACGACGCCGGCAAACGGCGCCCGGATCGTATGGTCGTCCAGCAGTTCCCGCTGGCGGGACACATCAAGGCGGGCGACCTCCAGGTCGGCGGTGACGCGGTTTAAATCCGCCCGCGAGGTTTCCACATTGAGGCGGCTGCTGGTCAGGCTCGCCTCGCTTGAATAATCGTTGGATTTCAGTTTCGATGTCCGGGCCAGCACCCGTTCCGCTTCCGCCAGGCTCGCCCGGGCGCTTTCGAGCCGCGCCGCAGCAGCCGCCATCCGCGCCTCGGCGAGCCCCAGGTTGACCCGGGCGATGGCATCGTCAAGATGGGCCAGGATCTGGCCCTCTTCAACCCGCATGCCCTCCTCGACCAGAACCTCGGTGATCCGGCCGGTCAGTTCCGCCGACACGGTGGCGATGCGCCGCGCCGTAATATAGCCGGAGGCGTCGAGGATCGACTGATCGCCCGCCGCCGTGGTCGACAGCCGGCTGCCCGCGGCGACCGCCGCGTAATTGTCGCCGCCGTTATGAGCGCCGGTCCGGTTATTGACCTTCGCCGGGACCGCCGCGGCGGCGTCCTTCGCCACCGACGATTGTGGTTCGGCGGACGGCGCGTCGGGGCCGAAAAAAAACATCCCGCCGCCGAGGCCGGCGGCCAGGGCGATCAGTAATAGGATGATCACGACGGGAATCGACAGGCCCCCGTCCTCCTTTTCATCACGATCTATTTTCAATTGTGACAACAGAGAATGTTTTTCGCTTACGCCTTCATCTACCATGCTGCTGACAGTACAACCCTATATTATAAAAAAAGATATTGTTCCTATCGCCCCGGAAAGCCGGTTTATCCCTCTCGCCGCCAGAATCCGTAAAGAACAGCTTAATATGTAATATATTACAGCGCAAGCGCGCCGACGGATAATAATCAACCCATCCGGCGGGGCAAGCTGTAGGCGGAAATCACAGGCGCTCCCGCCGGGACCAATAACGCCCCCTCCCCAGCAGATCACCTCGGATCAACGTCTGGGCAGGCGGACAAAGGCCACCGTTCCCCGGCCCGGACGGCTGAGCAGACGGAATATGCCGCCATGCAGTTCAACCATTTTGGTCACCAGCGGCAGGCCAAGGCCGGTGCCCTCGTAAGTCCGACTCAGGCTGGCGTCGGCCTGTTCAAAAGGATGCAATACTCTTTTGGCGTCCTCCTGGTTCATGCCGATGCCGTTATCAATTACCGCAAAGACGACCTGCCCCTGGTGATTGCGCCGCAGCACCACCAGGATCCGCCCGCCCGCTGTGGTGAATTTGATGGCGTTGGCAATCAGGTTGAGGGCGACCTGGCGGAACAGCCGGCTGTCGACCACGGCTTCGAGCGACGCGTCCAGTTCCAGGTTTATCTCCGTTCTCGCCTCCTTCGCCCGGCCGGACATCATGTTTACCGCGCTTTCCACCGGTTTTTTCAGCAGGGTCATTTCCGCGTGGAGCTCCATCTTGCCGGTTTCGATCTTGGACATGTCGAGCACGTCGTTGATGATCCCCAGCAGATGATGGCCGCTGTCTCTGATAATCTGAAAATATTCCTGCTGCTGTTCCGGCGTCATGCGGCGGGACTGATCCAGCAGCAACAGGTCGGTAAAGCCGATGATGGCGTTGAGCGGCGTTCTGAATTCATGACTCATATTGGCGAGGAAGGTGCTTTTGGCCAGATTCGCCGCCTGGGCCTCATCCCGCGTCGCCCGCAGGGCGTTCTGAACCTTGACCAGTTCCTCAATATCCCGCACCGCAATCACGACACAGGGATTCTTGCTCGCGCTATCGAGGAAGGCCGCCGCCGCGACCGAAACCGGCGTCCCCTGATGGGTCAGCCTGCCCTCAAGACCGGCGATTGACGACGCCTTTTGCGATATGATTGAGTCCAGATCCAGCGCGCCGCACTCGAGAAATTCGCGATAATCCCGACCGCATAATTCTTCCGCGCTGCGGCCAAGCTGTTCGACCATCGCCGGAGTCACTTCCTCAATTTCCCCCGTCAACGCAACAACGAAGATCGGATCCGGCATGGCCCTGAGCAGCGCCGACACATGGTTGCGCGACACGGTCGTCGCCTCCAGCTCCTTCGTCGTCGCCACGATGGAACGCGACAATTGGCCGATTTCATCTTCCCGGGCGCCGAGTTCATAGAGATCATAGGCGATGTCGGCCGCCGGAACCTTGCCAATCAGGCCGGTATATCGTGTCAGGAGCCGGACGGGATCGGCCATATTCCGGGAAATATATATGGCGGTCAAAATACCAAAAAAGCTGAAAACGGCCATCAGAACAAGCATCATGGTGTCCCGGCGCGCCTCACTCTCCGCCTCGATTTCCGCCAGCGCGCGGCGCATGGTGGCCAGCTCATTGGCGACAATTTTCTTGTCGAGCTGCATATAGACGCCGCCAATCAGTCGCTGGCCCATAACGACCGGCACCGTGACCTCAACATCATTCTGATGAATTCTGGCGACAAGGCGACGGCTGGCGAGGGCCTGACGGATGACGTCCTGCTTCAGGTCCGCGCCAACGGTTTTCAACCCGTCGGCTCCATCATAAAGAACCTGCCCCGCGTTGTCGTAGACGGTAACCTCCCGCACGCCTTCATGACTGAGCGACGCCGAAATGAGGGTTTTGATCGTCTGGATATCAACATGATAGATCGCGTCGGACAGGGACCACGCCAGCAATTGCGTCCGGCGGATGGCTTCCTGCTCAAGCTGCTGTATCAGCGCCTGGGCCACTCTTTTCTCCGAGGCCCGGCTCACCCGTTCAAAGGAAGAGGACAGCAGGTAAGAGGTCAATCCCGCCGCCAGTCCCGCCGCCACAATGGCCAACAGGGTCAGAAGAAGTAAATATTTTGTTCTGATGCTCAAAAACTCATCCTGACAGGCTACCGTATTTTATCTCTGACCAGACGATGCATCTCCCTCAAGGCGTCCAGCTTTTTGTTCAGGTCGCCGGTGAGGGAATCATATTTTTGCGCCTTGTTGTATTTTTTCATCACCCGCCGGCCTTTGGCGCTATTCTGCATCTGTTCAAACAGACGGACAAGCTCGTCTTTCAGCCCTGCATCCAGCCCCCTCCTGACCAGGACCACAGACCGCAGAACAGGATCGCTTTTGTAAAAAACCTGCAAATTCTGGCGGAATCCCACCGGCACTTCATTTTCATTCCCCCAGTCAAGATCGCTCATGGCCCCGGCGTCGGCAAGACCGCGGGCGACCAAGGTCGACACATTGATCTCATGATGGGCGAAGACATAGCCGATCTGGTTCGCCGGCGGCCGGTCGCGCACCGAGCTCAGTTCAACGCAGTCAAGGCCTTGGGCGCGCAAAATCGCCAGCGGCAGCAGGAATCCGCTGGTTGATCCCGGATCCTCAAAGACGATCACCCGCCCCTTCAGGTCCTTGAGCGAACTGATGCCGGAATCCTTCCGCGTTATCAGAATAGATGAATATTCGGCAAAACCGTTTTTCCATTCCCGGAGGATGATTTCAGCACCGACCCTTTCGGCGAGTTCAAGGGCGGCAAAAGGCGTCTCGGAGATCAGGTCAACGGCGTCCTTTCGGAGGCGTTCGGCCATCTGGCCCACCGACGGCGTGATAATTTCATCAAATTTATACTGCGCCCCATCGGGAAGCGACCGGGCCAGATAATCATTCATCGCTTCCAGTTGCGGTAGTTTCTTCGACGGCTTCATGCTGATGCGGCCAATGACGAACCGGCGATCCGCCTCATATTGATCCGCCGCGACAAGTCGCCCGCCACCGCCGGCAAATTGCACAGACAGCATCACGAGAATAACGCTAAAAACTGCTTTGAAGGACATGCCCTGTACTCAACTCATTCATTATATTTTTAACAGGTCGTAGTATATGCAACGATTCTGGTAAATACGAGGTTAAAATGTCCCAAGGCAAATTGCTTTTATCCCCGGGGATAAAGAGTTTTTGTCAGAGCGATCACCCGGATCGTCGGTTTATATTAAGGTCAGTCCATCAGTTCCGCCGGCGGCTGTTTTTCGGACAAGGGCCGGTATGATGGTATTTTACTGCCGCTTCGCGCACCCATAAATTGGTCAATGTCAAATGCCGGCCATATTGCTTTTCCGCCGGATTTATCCTATATCGATCATGCAATCTGATCATATTTCAGACATAATACTACCGTAGGCCAAGATATATCTTTTTTAAGAAAATGATGGGACATCTTGTCAAAATTGCCCGGAAAAACAACAAGCACCCGGTCAGCGTTCCGCACTGACCCCATTGAGCGCAGCATCCGCCTGTCTGACGGTTGTTTCTTCAGGCGGTGCTGCTTTTGTCTGCTGTTTTGTCTTTATCCGGTCCTTTTTCTGGTCTCCGCTCCGGCGACAGCGGCGGAGAAACTCACCTATCACCTGACCCTTTCCGGCCTTGACGCCCCCGGCCTTGATTCCGTCAGGGCTCCCTTCAAGGAGGCGTCCCTGCTGGAGGCGGAGCGTTCAACCTCTTTCCTCTCGGTCTCGAATTTAAGGAAAAACCTGAAATCCGACGTCGCGCTGATGCGCCAAATTCTGCGGGCGGAAGGCTATTACGGCGGCAGCGTCACCGACCGGATGAAGCGGCAGAAAAATCATTTTCAGATCAGCATTACGGTTGATCCAGGCCCGCGCTATACTGTCGGAAAGATCACAATCGACTATCGCGCCCCCGTGCCCGCCGACGAAATCCGCCGTCAGGTCCGCGACCGGATCGGTAAAAATCCGCCCCTGCGGCCCGGCGCCCCGGCGCGGGCGGCGAATGTGATCAGGATGCATGCCCATCTGGCGGAAATCCTGCCCGAGCATGGCTTCCCCTTCGCCCGGGAGATCACCCGGGATATTGTCGTTGATCACCGGCTCAAAACAATGGATATTACTTTCTCTCTTGAGAGCGGAATTCGGCGGCATATGGGATCGATACATGTCAGGGGCCTGCACAGCATCGACGAAAATTATATCAGAAAATTCATCCCCTGGCGCGAACGGGATATTTTTGATCAGCGCCAAATCAGAGCGTTGCAGGCGCGGCTGAACCGAACCGGGCTTTTCTCGACCATTGACATTGATGTGAGCCCCGCCGATCCCGATCAGGCGGACATCACGATAACATTTACCGAAACAAAACACCGGACCATCGGCGCGGCGGCGGGATATTCCACCGCCGAGGGGGTCAGCGGCGAGCTTTCCTGGGATCACCGGAATTTCCTCGGCCGCGGCAACCATCTGAAGCTTGTCGCCCGCGGGGCCGAAATCGAACAATTCCTGTCAAGCCGGCTGGAGATACCGCATTTTTCCCGTCTCGATCAGACCCTCTCCTTCGAGGCCAGCTACCAGCGGCAGGACACGGACGCCTTTATCGCCAATATCATCAACACCAGCGCCGGCCTCAACCGGGTGATCACCGACCAACTCGCCCTGCGCGCCGGCCTCGAGCTTGAATATAGCGACATCATAGACGCGGAATCCGACAGCCGTTTCTATCTCGCCTCCCTGCCGGTCGGAGCGCGATGGGACAGTTCCGACGATCTGCTCAATCCGGGCCGCGGCGTCCGGCTTTCCCTGATCACCGCCCCCAGCATCGGCGTTGACGGGGAACAATTCACCTTCCTGAAAAGCGAATTGCGCGCCAGCGTCTATTATGCGCTCCGGGGCAAGGACGCCATTGTCGCCGGACGGGTGCGGCTCGGCTCCATCATCGGCGCGGAAACCGCCAGCCTGCCCGCCACAAGGCGTTTTTACGCCGGCGGCGGCGGCTCGGTCCGGGGCTATTCCTTTCAACGGATCGGTCCGGTCAATGCGGACGATATTCCGCTGGGCGGCCGCGCCGTCACCGAAATCGCCGCCGAATTGCGGTGGAGATTCATGCCCCATATCAGCATCGTGCCCTTTGTCGAGGGCGGAAATATCGAGGACAGCGAATTTCCAACCCTCGCCGGTCTGCGCTGGGCGGTCGGCATGGGCGCGCGCTATCATACGCAATTTGGCCCGGTGCGCCTCGATGTCGCTTTTCCGCTCAACCGCAGGGAAGGCGACAGCGGTTTTCAACTGTACATCAGTCTGGGACAGGCCTTCTGATGGCGGATGGAAAAAGACATATCGCGCCGGTTATCTGGCGGCGGGCGGCAAAGACCCTCGGCGCGGCGCTGCTGTTGCTGCTTGCGGCGCTGGCGCTGGGTCTCACCTGGCTTGAGACCGACAGCGGCCGTCGACAGCTTGTCGCCTGGCTCAATGAGCGCCTTGACAGCGCAGACGGCCGGGTGCGGCTCGGCCCCATCAAGGGATCGCTGTTTTCCGATTTCACGGTGGAAAACATCCTCTTTTCCGACCGGGACGGCCGATGGCTCGAAATTCACGGAGCGCATATCAGCTGGTCGCCCCTGAGCCTGCTGAAGCGCCGCCTTGAAATATCGGAAATGGCGGTGGAAAAACTGCGGTTGATCCGGACGCCCCTGCCGCCACGGAACCGGCCGGAAACGCCGGTCAGCACAGCCCGACTGCCCGGGCTGCCGCTGGATCTGGAGATTGCCGCCTTTCAGGGCGAAAATCTGCTGATCGGCAAGAAAATTGTCGGGATCCAGGCCCGTTTCAGCGGCAGCGGGGCGCTCAAACTGACCCGAACTGACGGCGTTTTCTTTGCGGCGACCCTGATCAATGCCGGCAAAGGCAGGGACGAAATTACCGCCAGGATCGCCTATCCCGGCGCCGGCGGCGACTTGTCGGTCAATATGGTCGTCCGGGCCCCCGCCGCCGGCCTGATGACGCGGCTCGCCGGCATTGACCCCCGCTATGACGCGCTGGCGACCGTGGAGGGCGCCGGGCCGCCGGAAAACTGGACCGGGCAATTCCGGATGCGCGTCGGCGAGACGACCATCGCCGATGCGACCCTGCGCCGTACGGGGCGGGCCTTTGCCGTCCGCGGCCGGCTCAACGCCGGTCAATTTATCGCCGAACGCGACGCCGCCCTGTGGGGCCGCACCGCCAGCCTCGCCCTCGACCTGAGGCCCGGCGACAGCCGTGACCGCACGGAGCTGTCCCTTGAACTGGTCGCGGAAACCCTGCGGCTGACGGCGCAGGGCGCGGTGGCGGCCGACGACATCGGATCGTCCGACAAGGTGGCTTTTTCGGTCGAAGTAACCGATACCGGCCCCCTCAACAGGATGTTCGCGCCGCTGGATCTTCGCCCGTTCCGCCTTGACGGTGCCCTCAGCGACCTGACGCGGGCCGCCAAGCTTACCGCGACAACCAGCAGGTTGCAAGTCGGATATGGCGATGAAATCGCCGGCGAATTCAGCGGACGTTTTGAGGCCCGCACCGAGGACGGACGGACTGTTTTCAGCACTACGGGCCGCATGGACCAGCTCACCGGCCAGGCGATCGGCGATATATCCGCCCTGACCGCGCCCGGTTTTTCCTGGGCGATCAACGGTCGGGCCGATCTAGCGCAGATGTCTTTCGCCCTGGAGCGAATCGCGGTGACAAATGACCGGCTCCGCGCTACAGGCCACGGCCAATATGTGGCGGCGACGGGCGCGCTTTCCGGCAAACTCGCCGCATCCCTGACGGATATTTCGGCTCTTGTCGCCGACCTTGCCGGCCGGCTGGATATGACCGCCGACATCACTCGGCCCACCGCCGCGGCCCCCCTTCAGGCCCAGGTCACGGCAACCGCCGCCGGGCTCGATCTGGGCGACGAGACAGCCAACGACCTCATCGGCGCCGCCCCGCGGCTGACCGCCCTGATCCGCCGCACGCATGACGGGACGCTGGCCCTGGAGCAGGCCCGACTTGACGCGCCTCACCTGAAACTCAGCGCCCGAGGCCAGATTTCACCGGAGCAGGTCATCAGACAGGCCGTCTTTGACCTGAGCCTGTCCGACCTGGCGTCAATCAAAAAAATCGAAGACTTGAACTTTGACGGCGGCATCGACATAAGGGGCACGCTGTCCGGGCCCCTCGCTTCGCCCGACATGACCGTGGAAAGTGGCATTAACCGGCTTACGATACAGGATATTAGCCTGGATAAGGTCGCCGTCCGGGCAACGGCCGAAAATATCCTCACCCGTCCCCGGGGCGCTATCACCCTCGCCGGGCAAAGTAATATCGGCCCTTTGACCGGCGCCGCCGATTTCGCCGTTCGGCCGAACAGCCGCTACCGGTTTTCCGCCATCGATCTCGCCCTTGGCCCCTACCGGACTACCGGTGATATTCAGGGCGCCGCCGGAAAGCCGCTTGCCGGCCGGCTCACCCTGCGCACCGAAGAAAACAGCGCCGGAATGGGCGGGGGTTTTTCGGCGGTCCTCGCGGCGGAACTTCTGCTCGCCGATCAGGCCGGCCGCCAACAGATCACCGCCACGGGGCATCTCACCGATTTGGCCCTGCCCATTGACTTTTCCGCCGGCGAAAAAGCAATGCTGACCGTCAAATCCGCGACCTTTTCCGCCGACGCCCAGCTGACGGGCGCATCGCCGGATGTACAGTTTACCGCCGCTGTGACGCAACTTTCCCACCCGCGGATTCAGGCCGCGGCGGGCCAACTGTCGGTCAATCAGGACAGCGGCGGCATCGCCTTTGACCTTCAGGCGCGGGGCACGGAAATCATGCCCTATGACCTGACATTTTCCGGCCATTCCCCGCCGCCCGCGCAGCAGACGCGACAGGTCACGCTCACGCTGGACGGCGTCATAGACAAGACCCCTGTCCGGCTCGCGGACCCGCTGGTTTTCTCCCTCAGTCCGGCGGGTTATGAGTTGGCGCCCTTCACCCTGCAACTCGGCGCGGGTCAGCTCAAAGGCGCCCTGAAAATGCATAAGAACGACATTTCAGCAAGTATAACCGCAGACAAGGCGGACCTCAGGCCGTTGGTCATGATTGCGCCCGAAATTCCCCTCGCCGGCCTGCTCAGCGGCAAGCTTGATCTTGCCGCGACGCCCCGGGCGACCGACGGCGCCTTCGCCTTCGACCTTGCCGCCCTGCGCCTGGCCTCTGACGCAACACCTTTAAGCCAGAAGCTTATGTTATCGACAACCGGCACAATCACGGCGCAGGATATCGCCTTCACCACCAGCGTCCGCCTTGACAATTTACGTAAAGCGCGGCTCACGGCGAGGCTGCCGCTGCGGATTAATCTCATGACGCCAGGGGTCCGTCTCGCCGATGACCGGCCCCTCAGCGGCGAGATGACCTGGACCGGTGAACTGGGTCCGGTCTGGCCTGTCTTTGACCTGGCCAGTCATGAGCTCGGCGGTGAAATTGACACAAAGCTTGTCCTCGGCGGCACCCTGGCCAATCCGGATATTGACGGCCATCTGCGCCTGACGAAAGGCCGGTACGAGGCGCTGAAGATCGGCTTTGTCGCCACCGATATTGATCTGGCGGCGACGGTTGTCGACCGCCGTCTTGTCCTTGATCACCTGACGGCCCGTGACGGCGCCGCCGGTCGAATTTCCGCCAAGGGCGAGATAACCCTCAAGCTTGACGACGGCTATGAGGCGAAAGTCGATCTTGAGGTCGCCAAAGCCCATCTGATCCGGCAGCCGGAAATCGATGTTCTCGCCTCCGCCGACCTGACGTTCCTGAAAACATCTTCACAGTCTTATCTGAAGGGCGAGGTGCGTGTCGACAAGGCCGATATCGGCGCCGTCACCCGCGGCCGCCCGGCCATCCCGCAGCTTGAGGTGCGCGAAATCAACCTGCCCGAGCGCAAACCGCAGGCGGAAAAGACCGCCGCCGGCCATCTTGGACCCTTTCCGCTTGCGATAAAATTCAAGGTTCCGGGCAAGCTGTTCATTCGCAGTTACGGCATGGATTCCGAATGGAAGGCCGACCTCGCGGTCACCGGCACAACCGACAGGCCGGTTGTCGCCGGGACCGCATCCCTCATCCGGGGAATTTTCGACTTTGCCGGCAAAAGATTCACCCTCTCCCGCGGGGCTCTCCGCTTCCCCGGCGATGACAGCAATGACCCCCAGCTTGATATTTCCGCCGAGCATAAGCTCAGCGACCTGACGGCGGTTCTCGCCATTTCCGGCCGGGCGTCAGCCCCGACCCTGAAGGTGACCTCGACCCCCGCCCTGCCCCAGGACGAAATATTGTCCCGCATCCTGTTTGGCACGTCGGTCCCGGAATTATCGGCCCTCGAGGCGCTACAGCTTGCGGCGGCGGTTCATTCCCTGTCCAATGGCGGCGGACCGGGGCTGATCGGCGGCGTCAGAAACGCCCTCGGCATTGACCGCCTGACCATCGACAGGGCCGACGAGGGCCACGATTTCGGCACGACGATCACCGGCGGCAAATATCTGACCAACAATATATATGTCGAGGTCACCACCGCGCCCGCCACCGGCGAAACCGCCACATCGGTCGAGGTCAGCCTGTCCCGCAGCCTGTCCCTCGTCACCCGGCAGGCCGAGGGCCAGGGCAAGAACCTCGCCATTCGCTGGTCGCGAAAATATTAGGTCGTAAACTCATAAATATGGCGCAATTCTGTATGGAAATATCCCCAATCGACGGTCTGTCAATTTGGCCTTGTATGATGTACGATAGCCGGATCAATAACAGGGAGTCCCTATTATGACAGAAGCACCTTCCAGTCCGGTGGTTCCTCACCTTGTGGTCAAGGGCGGAAAAGCGGCCATCAGCTTTTATGAAAAGGCATTCGGCGCCCAATGTCTTTTTTCGCATCCCGCCGAGGACGGCGAACGCCTGTTGCACGCCTCGTTGTCGATCAATGGCGGGACCGTCATGTTACATGATGAATTTCCGGAATATGGCGATGGCGGCGTCGCGGCGCCGCGCACAGGCGGAACCACCACGGTCACCATTCATTTGAATGTCGATGATGCGGACAAATGGTGGGACAGGGCGATAAAGGCCGGCGCCGAAGTGGTTTTTCCCCTTGAGGACCAGTTCTGGGGCGAGCGATACGGCAAATTGCGCGACCCCTTTGGTCATATATGGTCCCTTTTGCATCCGCTGACGCAATAAGGCCGGCAAGCTATTGTTCTAAAGCATATCCTCGTCAGACGTGTCTGAATCAATGGCACCGTTGAGATATTTCACCGCGCCGACCAGCCATACCAGGACGCCAATGCCGATCACACCCAGACTTTCCTTGACAAAGCGCGGCGCATCCTGATCAAAACCGGCGAGAAATGACGCAGTACAATAAAAGATAATCCCGATGATCGCGATGCCGAAACCGATGTAAACCAGTCTCTGTCCCTTTTGCATACGTTTGTTTTCCAGTGGCATTGTATTATTCCTTTCCTGTGTTTTTTTCTTCAGACACCCGCGGCGACCCGTGAAGGGCGCTCCCCAATGCCCCGGTGGGCAGGTCGCGGCGCGCCATAAGCAGGCCGACATAGAGCAGCCTTTTCAGCATGCTGAAAAAGGTCAGAAACCAGGCGATCAGCGCGAGAACGATAAAAACCCGCGAAATCCCCGAGAACATGGCGACCTCAAGGATCAAACCCAGTTTCAGCGTGCAGACCGAATACATGCCCAGCGGGAACACCAGCCCCCAGTAGAGCGGGTCATAGGTCAGGCTGAAACGGCGGATCAGATGACGCCAGACCCCGAGCACCAGCAGCATCGGGATCCACCAGGTCGCCGTCGCCCAATACATGGTCGTCAGCCCCTTGATAAAGGGCAGCAGCCCGACGATCACCGGCTGATCGCCAAAGGCGTGCACAAGCTCCGCCCCGGCGAGCGTGGTAATCGCCACCGCCCCCATATTGATCCAGTAGGGCGGAATGAGATCCGATGGCGAAAAGCGGAAAAACATATAACGATAGAAGATCAGGGAAATCAGCCAGATATAGAGCATGCCGCCAAACAGCCAGAAGGACAGCAGCAGGACGGTGGAAAAGTCACTGCCGCCGATGATCTCCGGCCGGACATGGCTGCCGAGGACGCAGACCGACTGTGTCGCGACCACCGCGATCAGCCAGCCGCCGTTGATGCCTTCTTCCAGCGACGGTTTGGTCTTCTTCACGGCGAGCAGAACAAAAATACTGTAGGTGCAGAGCAGCCAGAGGACAAGCCCGCCCCACCAGAGGGCTTTGGCCGCCGCCATATTCTCTCCCAGGGTAAAAAACTGTGAGCCCAGGACATTGGTCGCCGCCACGATAGTGAAAAAACCGAATCCCCTTTTGTGGGAAAACCAGTCGGCGATGAAACGGGACGGGAACAGCCAGATCCGGGCCCCGTAAATCAGCCACAGGATGACATAGGCCGGGATATTGACCCAGAACAGAAAGCGGGCGACGTCCGTCATGCCCCACAGGTCGCAGCCGATGGAAATGATCCCGGTGGCCATGACCAGGGCGAAATAGGCCGGATGAAGATCGGCGAGCTTTCTTTTGAGATAGGCGACGGAGCGGCTGTGGCGGGCGTCCTCCCCCCCATCCTGATGTTCCGTTTCGCTGTAAAATATCTCTGCCATACTATTGAATATAGCCGGAAACAGCAAATCCCGCTATCGGGCGGGGTCCGTATAACATATCGGCGGAAGTCTGATTTTTTTGTCCGGTTTTATCCTACAGGACCCGCCCCTCCGGGGTTATTTCACCGGATCTTAAGTCACCAGGCCGTGCTGCAGGGCGTAACGGATCAGTTCCGCATTGGAGCCCAGATCCATCTTCTCCAGGATACGGCTGCGATAGGTGCTGATGGTTTTGATGCTCAGGCAAAGCTCATCGGCGATCATTGATACGGATTTTCCGGCGGCGATCATCAGGAAAACCTCATGCTCGCGGGCGGACAGGGCCTGATGGGGATATTCCGAACTGCCGACGGCGAGATAATCGGCGATGTGGCTGGCGACGGATTCGCTGACATAACGGCGCCCGTCAAGGATGGCGCGGATCGCCCGGATCAGTTCCTCCGGCGCATGTTCCTTGGTCAGATAGCCGGACACGCCGGCGCGCAGGGCCTGGACGATGAATTGCCGTTCATCATACATGCTGAGCAGCAAGATGGGCATTTCCGGGTAGGTTTTACGAATCTCCGGCAGAATATGCAGGCTGTTCTCCCGCCCCATGGCGATATCCAGAATCAGCAGATCTTTCATTCCCCCGGCGACCTTCTCCAGCGTTTCCCCGCAGGAAGCGGCTTCCTCGATCACCGCATCGGGAAATTCGTCGGCCAGAATGCGGCGCAGGCCGGAACGGAACATGCTGTGGTCATCAGCCAGAAGGATATGCATAATGGTTGTCCTCTTTCGGGGTGTCGGGAATGGTGATCCGGATCAGGGTTCCCTCGCCAGGGGCGCTGCGCAGGAAGAATTTGCCACCGACCAGCCGGGCCCTCTCCCGCATGCCGAGGAGCCCCAGTGTGCTGTTCTCCCGCTTGTCCGCCTCAAACCCGACGCCGTTATCCTCGACCTCAAGGATATAACTGTCGCCGGCAAGACGCAATCTGATATGAACCTCGGTCGCCCGGGCGTGGCGCGAAATATTGGTCAGCGCTTCCTGTATGATGCGGTAAAGGGTCGTTGAGACCATCCAGTTCGCCGGCTCGGCCGGCAGCGCCGCCTCCACGTCAATCATCACATCCCCGCTGTCTTCCAGGTTTCGCGCCAGAATATCAATCGCCGAGGCCAGCCCCATATGATCGAGCACCGGCGGCCGCAGGTCGGCGGCCAGACGGCGAATGAAGGTCACGATGTCATCAATTTTCTTCTGGATGTCGCTGATGCTTTCCTCAATCATCAGGTCCGCACAGGGCGCGCTCCGGGCGTGATTGCAGGCCTTGCGGAAGGCGGCGAGATCCATTTTGATGCTGGTCAGCACCTGGCCGACTTCATCATGCAGGTCGCGGGAGATGCGCTGGGCCTCGGCCTCGCGGGCGACCTGAAGATGCCGGGTCAGACGGTCGAGCTGCTGATGGGCGCTGATCAGTTCCTGATGGCGGCGGGTCATGGTGTCGGCCATGACATTGAAGGCCTGCGCCATGTCGTGCAGTTCGCCGTAGCCCTGGGAAATGTCCACCCGTGACGTATGATCGCCCTTGCCGAAGCGCTGGACGGCGCCGGACAGGGCGCGCACCGCCCGGAGCAGGGCGACCTCTTCGACCACAAGAACCGAAATGACCGTAAACAGGGTCAGCAGGGAAAGCCAGCCCAGGGTGCGGTAGAATATCTGATTGGCCTTGCGAAAAATCTGCTCGTGCGGCAGGGCGGAGGCGATGAATACCCCCGTGATACCCTCCATGGGGGCGGTGTGGAAGGCAAGCCGCCGGTCATCTATCCGGGCGGAAACCGGGCTCGCGCCCCGGGGGGCGAGGCCGGCCAGTTCGGGAATTTCCCGACCGGCGCGAAAGCTCTTGCTGTCGGGGACCGCGGAACTGGCGAGAATTTTCCCCGCCCGGTCGACAATCAGCAGCGCATGTTCGGCCGGAAGCTCCGCCTGCGCCGTCAGTTGCCGCAGCCATTCGAGATCAATGGCGACAAAGACAATCCGGCTGACCTGATTGCCGCCCCCCCGGATCGCATAGGTCAGATGGAGCAGGGAGCGCTTGACAATCGGCCCGATGACATAGGTTCCGGTTTCAATCTCCCGGGACTGCAGGGCGCGCTGGATGGCGTCATAGTCATGCATATTCATCGGTTCGGACAGGGGGTAGGCGCTGTTGATCACCTCGCCGTCCGGGGCCAGTATGGCGATATTGGCCAGCTGGGGATAACCCGCCAGCAGGGCGGCGAGAAACTCGCCATCGGTGATCAGGCCTTCATTGCCCGCCCTGGCGAGGGTGGCGGCGAGCCATTTCAACAACTGCTTGGCCCCGGCCATCTGATAGAGATATTCCCGCGAGATCAGATTGACATTATGGCGCGAGTCATTCTCCATACGCTGCAGGGCGGTATGGCGTTCATTCTGGGCGATATAAAAAGTAAAAAGGATCGCCGGCAGGGTCGCGAGACAGATCAGCAGGATCAGGCGGCCGCGCAATGTCAGGAATAATGGCAAAAATCTATTCATTTTATCCCGGCCCGAAGCCTGCGGGCCCCCTGTATCAAAATTATATCAAAATTGCATCAGAAATTTCAAGTATGATGATCGGCCGCATGATCCGCGTTGAGTCCGGTCAATATGCCGAAAACAGAACCGGAAGCATAAGATCAGCCATCCTGCCGGGACCCGAAAATACGCCGCCTTGCGAATACTGTATAATGCCGGTCGCGGCAATGTCAAATGCCGCCGGCGCAATATCTTCGGCTCGTTGTCATGAGTCGTTTCCGCAAGCGCCGTCCCGCCGTTATCCCCGTGGCCATTCTCGCCGGCATTCCTCATTGACAGCGGCGGCAAAGCCGGTAACACTTTATTCAATGGCCAAAAAACCGATGATGGAAAAGGGAAAGCCCGCATGACGGACCACAAGGACGACGACGCGACCGACAAACCGCAAGAATGCGGCTATGCCTCGCCGCCCTGTTTCATGCATGAGGTCGATCCGGCCTATTTCAACCTGCCGCCGGCCAAGGACGCGGTGCAAAGCCGCGACGTCAGCCGCTGGCGCACGGCCGAACGCCGCCGCCTGACCCGGGCCCGGCAGGCGCTGTCCCCCGACCTTCGCCGCCGGCATGCCGCCCGCATCATCGCCCATCTGCAACAGGCTCTCGGCCCGGTCGCGGGGCTGACCATCAGCGCCTACTGGCCGATCCGCGGCGAGCCGAACCTGCGGTCCCTGATGGAAAAGATTATATCCGGCGGCGGACGCTGCGCCCTGCCGGTCGTCGTCGAGCGACACAAACCGCTGGTTTTTCGGTGCTGGTCCCCGGGGGAGCCGCTGAGCCGCGGCGTGTGGAACATTCCCGTGCCCGGCGAAGAAGCCGCGGTCGTCACCCCCGATGTGATCCTGACCCCCCTCGTCGGCTTTGACGGGGACGGCTATCGCCTCGGCAACGGCGGCGGCTATTATGACCGCACCCTGGCCGCGCTCAAACCCCGGCCGCGGGTTTTCGGCGTCGGTTACCGCCTTGGCGCGCTCCCCACCATCTATCCCCAGTGGCATGACGTCCCGATGGATGCGATCGTCACCGAGGACGGCGTCCATCCGCCATCGTCGGGGGACAACCGTCCATGACCCAGCCCCCAACTCTCCCTCATCCGCTCCGCACCCTGCTGATCGGCAGCCTCGCCCCGCTGGGGGAGCCAAAGGTTGAAAGCGGCATCTTCAAGCAGCCGGTCAGCCGGCCGCTCATCGTGAGGCGGTACGGGCTTGTCGGCGACGCCCAGGGCGACAGAAAACATCACGGCGGCCCGGAAAAGGCGCTGCATCATTACGCCTTCGATCATTACGCCCGCTGGCGGGCCGAAAGGCCGCAACTTGCCCCCTGCTTTGCCCGGGAAGGCGCGTTCGGCGAAAATATCTCGACCCTTGGCCTCACCGAGGCCGATGTCTGCATCGGCGACATCTATCGTCTCGGCAGCGCCCTGCTCCAGGTGTCCCAGGCCCGGCAACCCTGCTGGCGGCTTAATTTGCGTTTCGGCGATGACGACATGGCCCGGCGGGTCCAGGACAGCGGCCGCACCGGCTGGTATTATCGGGTGCTGGAGGAAGGCCGGATCGCCCCCGGCGACGGCCTGCGCCTGGTCGAGCGACCGGCCGAGGGCTGGCCGCTGGCGCGTGTTCTGCGGATCCTCTATCACGACAGCCTGAACCGGGACAGCCTCGCCGGGCTTGCCGCCCTGCCGCACCTGACCCCGTCCTGGCGCCGCCTCGCCCGGCAGCGGCTTGAGCGCGGCGCAGTCGAAGACTGGTCCGGGCGGCTCAATTACGCCCCTGAGTCGCCGGCATCCCTGATCCCCGCCTGCCCGGCGCGCCACTTTCCACAGTAATATTGAGTGAAATCAATTTTTCGCCGCGACTTCCTGTTAATATCCCGGTATGGTATTGGGATCACAACGGCGCTCGGACAGGAAAGGACATTGCAGCATGGATCATCAGAATTATCAAGACCATCGGGTATGGGATGCGCCGACCCGGCTGTTTCACTGGATCAACTTTCTGTCGCTGCTCGGCCTGATCGCGGCGGGAACGGTGATCCTCTGGGGCGGGGCGCTCGGCCTCAGCACCAACGGCAAAATCCTGATGAAAAGCATCCATGTCTATATCGGCTATGTCTTTGCGGCCAATCTTGTCCTGCGCCTGATCTGGGCCTTCGCCGGCAACCGCCACGCCCGGTGGAAAAGCCTGCTGCCCCTTGGCCCGGGCTATCTCGTCCGGCTGAAGAATTATCTCGCCGCGGCAAAATCCGGCCGGCCCCAGTATTTTCTCGGGCATAATCCGCTCGGCCAGCTCGCCATCGGAGCGCTTCTGCTGGCGCTGATCGTCATGGCGGCGACCGGGCTGGTGCTGGCCGGCACCGATATTTATTTCCCGCCCTTTGGCGGCCTGTTTCAGGAGTGGATCGCCGCGCCGGGAGTCGATCCGGCGCAAATCGCGCCCTACGTCAAGGATAATGTGGACGCCGCCGCCTATGACGAGATGCGCGCCTTCCGCAAGCCTTTCATCCTCGTTCATTACTGGACTTTCTTTATCCTGCTCGGCCTGGCGGCGCTGCATATCGTCGCCGTGATCCATGCGGAGATCGCCACCGGCGTCAATCTGGTTTCCGCCATGTTCAGCGGCAAAAAAATTCTGCCCGGCCCGCCCGAGGACGAATAGGCGGATCCGCCATGGCGTTCAGGGAAGCCCTCATATGACCTCGCGCCTGCCGACAGCCGTCTGGGTCGGCGGCGCATTATCTCAGGGAAAGGATGGTGCCCCCAGCCGGAATCGAACCGGCACGTCCAAAGGACACTGGATTTTGAATCCAGCGCGTCTACCAATTCCGCCACAGGGGCCCTGTATTGATGCCGTCCTGGCACCGGGAAAGGTGAGCAGCATAATAGCGCCGCATATTCCCCGGTCAAGCCCGAAGACAACAAAAACCGAAAAAGCCGATAAATCTCTTTTCCCCGGGGAAAAATCCTGTAATGATGCCGCTTTCCGGAGCCGGACGGCGGCGTCGGGCGCGCCATGGCGCGCGCCGCGCGACACGGGTAAAATAAAAACGAGGGATCAATGTTAAGAAGCCTGTATAACTGGACGCTGGAAAAAGCCGAACACCCGCGGGCGCTGTGGATCCTGGCGCTGCTGTCCTTCGCCGAAAGCTCCTTTTTCCCGATCCCGCCGGATGTGCTGCTGATTCCGATGGTGCTGGCGGCGCCGACCCGCGCCTGGCGGATCGTCGTGGTCTGTTCCGTCGCCTCCGTATTCGGCGGCCTGTTCGGCTATTACATCGGCCATGCGCTTTACGAAACCGTCGGCCAGCCGATCGTCGATTTTTACCATATGCAGGCCCAATATGACCGCTTTACCGCGCTCTATGGCGAACATGGCGCCTGGATCGTCGGGCTGGCGGGATTTTCGCCGATCCCCTATAAGGTCTTCACCATCGCCAGCGGCGTGGCCAATCTGGATCTCGCCACCTTTGTCATCGCCAGCGCCCTGTCGCGCACGGCGCGTTTTTTGCTGGTCGCGGCCTTGCTGTGGAAGTTCGGCATCCCGATCCGCGACTTTATCGAAAAACGTTTAGGTCTGCTGACTCTGCTCTTCAGTGTCCTGCTGGTTGGCAGCTTCCTCGCCTTGAAATATATCTGACCTTGCCGTAGATTTGGATAACATTTATTGATGAAAGCGGAAAAAAATGGTTTCCACAACTCATAACCCCCTGTTCCGCCCGGTGATTTATTTATGGCGTAATCCCCTGCTCGCGGCGTTTCTCGTCTCCGGCGGCCTGCTGCTCGGCGCCTACGGCTTTCAATATATCGGCGGCTATGAGCCCTGTGATCTGTGCTGGCCGCAACGCTACGCCCATTTCGCCATCCTCGGCCTGTCAGCCGCCGGCCTGCTGCTGAGCCGCGCGTCCGCCCTCCTGGGTGGAATCTTCGCGTGGGCGACAGCGCTCGGCTTCGGCGTAAGCGCCAGCATCGCCGGTTATCACGCCGGGGTCGAACAGAAATGGTGGAAGGGGCCCACCACCTGCACCGCCAGCGGCCAGACCACGTCGACCGACATGGATTCGCTGTTTGACAGCATGATGGAGGCCAGGCTGGTCCTCTGTGATGACATTCCATGGCAGATGTTCGGAATTTCTATGGCCGGCTATAATTTTCTGCTATCATTGGCGATGTTTCTCGGGCTGATTTTCGCCCTGAAGACTGTGACGCCGGGAAATATGACAAGCCGGGAAATATAACTAAAGGATAAGCCATGACCGACAAAAGCGCCGAAAAACCGCCGCGGCCGGGAAAACTGCCCCCGGCGCAGATGATTGACCGGATACTCCGGGTGGATCATGCGGGCGAATATGGCGCGGTGCGGATTTATCAGGGGCAACTGGCGGTGCTCGGCGACCGCCACCCCATGAGCGACACGATCCGCCACATGAAACAGCAGGAAGACGTTCATCTCGAGCGCTTCAATGACCTGATTCGCGCGCGCGGCGCCCGGCCGACCCTGCTGACGCCCTTGTGGCATATGGCCGGTTTCGCCCTCGGCGCCGGTACGGCCCTTTTGGGCGAGAAGGCGGCGATGACCTGCACCGAGGCGGTCGAAACCGTCATCGACGAACATTACGCCGCGCAGATCGACGCCCTCGGCGCGGAGGAGACGGCGCTCGCCGCCGAGCTGGAAAAATTCCGCCAGGAGGAGCTGGAGCATCGCGATACCGCCGTCGCGCATGGCGCCCGGCAGACCCCCGGCTATGACCTCTTGTCCGGGCTGATTAAATTCGGCTGCAAAACGGCAATCAAAATCGCCGAACGGGTATAGTCCGCATTCAAGGGAAAGCAAGGATCGGGCGCCGCTTCGCCTGACCGGGTGTTAACATGGGCCCGGATTAATATGGGGCGGGCCTCTGTTGCAAACACCCCCCCCCCTCAAAAATCTCCATAAAAAATTCCGTTAAAATTCCCATAAAAAATTCCGAGAAAAAGATACTTTTCTGCTTTCCCCGATTAAAAATTCAGCTTCATTTCAGTCTGGCTTGATAGGCACAGCCCATCATGACGGAGTAAAATGATGAGCTTTAGGACGAAAATTCTGACCGCCGGCCTGATCCTGGCGGCGCTGCTGGCAGCCGCCCTCCCGGTTGGGGCGGCGGAACAGAAAACAGACCATATCACCCTAGTGGCGGACAAGACGCTGTCCCTCGGCGATGTGGTCCGGCTGGCCGCCGACCGGGCGCCGGAGCGTTTCATCGCCCGGGCCCATGACACCATCAGCCGGGCCTATGCCGATCAATCCTCGAACCTGTTCGCCGGCAGTCCCCGGCTTGCCCTCAGCCATCAGAATGATTTTCTGCTGTCGGATCAGGGCCTGCGGGAATGGGAAGGCCGGCTCGAGGCGCCGCTGTGGTTGCCCGGTGAAAAATCGGCCCACCGCAACAAGGCGGTCGCCGCCGCGGCCGAGAGCCAGGCCTATCGCGTCCGGCTTGAATGGGCCGTGGCCGCGGACGTGCGCGAACTTGTCTGGCAGGTGAAACTGGCCGAGGCCGCTCTGCAGGAAAGCCGGGACGCCCTGGACATTGCCGAACAGCTGAAGCATGACGTGGAAAGACGCATCGCCTCGGGCGACCTGCCCCGCAACAGTCTGCTGCTCGCCCAACGGGACGTGGCGAGCCGTCAAATCGCCCTGAAAGGCGCCGAACGGGATTATGTCGATAGCGCCGTGGCCTATCAGAATTACACCGGCCTTGAACGGATCCCGGCCGAGGTTCACGAAAGCCGCCAGGAAGTGGCCGATGAACTTGCCGTGCCCCATGTCCTCTACGCCCGGCGCCAGGTCGATTATTACCAGGCGGAATATGACGCCGTGAAACGCAGCTGGAGCAGCGCCCCCACTGTATCCCTTGGCGTCAAGCGCGAGCGGGGCGGCTTTGACGACCGTTCAATCAATTCGATCAGTTTCGGCCTGACCATCCCCCTGGGCAGCCGCGCCTACACGGCGCCGAAACGGGCCGAAGCCGCCGCCAGGCTCGCCGAGGCGGAACGGCAAAGGGAAAGCGTCCTGCGCCGCCACCGCCGCGCCCTCCATGAAGCGCATCATGAACTGGAGGTCTGCCTCGTTCAGCAGAAAATCTCCCGGGAACATTTTGCAATCTCAAAGGAAAACATGCGGCTGGCGCGCAAGGCCTTTGATCTCGGCGAAAGCGACCTGATGGACCTGGTCCGGGTTCAGGAACAATATTTCCAGTCCGCCGCGTTCCAGAGCTGGCAACAAATCGAATGCGGCCGGGCGACGGCGCGTCATAACCAGACAAAAGGAATTATCCCGCAATGACCCAATTTTTCAATATCGCAACCCTTTGCCTGGCTGCTGGGCTAACCTTTCTTTCCGTTTCCGCCCCGGCCCGGGCCGAAGGGGAAAACGCCCTCACGCTCAGCCGCGACAAATATGAAACGCTCGGCATTGAGACCGTTCGCCCCGAAACGGCCGACATGGTGTGGAGCATGGCCTATCCGTCCGAGGTCGTCATCCCCAACAACCAGGTCAATATCATCACCTCGCTCTACCCCGGCCTGATCAAGGCGCTGCATGTCGCCGAGGGCGACCGGGTCCGCCGGGGACAGAAACTCGCCGAGATCGCCAGCCCCGCCTTTCTCGAGGCCCAGCGGCAATATCTCGACGCCGCGGCGGCACTGGACAGGGAACAAAATAAATTCGCCCGCGACAAGCTTCTGCTCGACGACGGCATTATTTCCGAAAAAAGATTCCAGATCACCCGGGCGGAACTCTATCAGGCGGAAAACACCCACGCCCAGCAAAAACAGGCGCTGATTTTCGCCGGGCTGGATGAGGCCACGATCCGCCGGCTCGATAAAGAACGGCAACTCGCCGCTGCGCTCAGCCTTGCCGCCCCCTTTGACGGGGTGATTTTGCAGCAGATCGCCCAGACCGGGCAAACCATCGACGAATCCGCCGGACTTTACCGGCTGGCCCGGATCAGCCCCCTGTGGCTGGAAATCCATGTTCCGGTCACAGAGCGCCACCGGTTCTCCCTTGGCGGCAAGGCCCGGATTGAACCGCTGTCGCTGGAGGGTGAAATTATCGCCATCGGCCATATGATCCACGCCGCCGATCAGGGCCTGCTGGTGCGGGCGGAAATCCGCGCCGGCGCTGAAAAGCTGATTCCCGGACAATTTGCGCCGGCGCAACTGCAACGCAATGGCGACGGCCGGGTCGGCCTGCGCCTGCCGCAGCAGGCTCTGTTTCGTCAGACGGGCGAGACCTATGTTTTCCGCCAGACCGAGAGCGGCTTTCAGGCCGTTCCGGTGACCCTGATCAGCGAAGAACAGAATGCCGTGATCATTGAGGGGCCGCTCGGGACCGAAGACCGGATCGCCGTGCGGGGCATCGCCGCCCTCAAGGGCATGTGGCTCGGGCTGGGGAGTGAAGAATAATGCTGAAAAAGCTGATTAAATTCTCCCTCACCCAGCGGCTGATGCTTCTGCTGGCCTCTCTGCTGATCACCGGCGGCGGCTGGATGGCCTTTGAGGCGACCCCGATTGACGCTTTCCCCGATGTCTCGACAACCCAGGTCAAGATCATCCTCAAGGCCCCCGGCATGACACCCGAGGAGGTCGAGGCCCGCATCACCGCGCCGGTGGAGGTTGAAATGCTCGGCCTGCCGAAGCAAAGCATCCTGCGCTCGATCACCAAATACGGCCTGACCGACATCACAATCGACTTTCAGGAGGACGCCGACATCTACTGGGCCCGCCAGCAGGTGGCCGAACGGCTGGGCGCCATCATGGAGGATCTGCCGGAGGGGGTCTCGGGCGGCATCGCGCCGATGACGACGCCGCTCGGCGAAATGTTCATGTTCAGCATTGAGGGCGACGGCCTGTCGCTGATGGAAAAACGCTCCCTGCTCGACTGGGTGATCCGGCCGGCGCTGCGGACGGTGCCGGGGGTGGCGGACGTCAACGTTCTCGGCGGTCACGCGCGCAGCTTTGAAATCATCCCCGACAATCAGGCGCTGCTGGCGCGTCGCATCCCGCTGACGGAGCTGATTGGCGCCGTCAAAACCAATAACCGCAATGACGGCGCCGGGCGGCTCACCGAGGGCGAGGAAATTCTGCTGGTTCGCACCGGCGGCAGCATCAACACCCTTGAGGACGTGAAAAATATCGTCGTCCGGCCTCACGCCACCGAACCGGTCAGGGTCCGCGATCTCGCCCGGGTCCAGCTCGGCGCCATCACCCGCTATGGCGGGGTCACCGCCAACGGCGCGGGCGAAACCGTGCAGGGGCTGGTGCTGGGCCTGCGCGGCGCCAATGCCCGGGATGTGGTTGAGGGGACGCGCGCGCGGCTTGCCGCCCTCGAACCCAGCCTGCCCGACGGCGCCCATATCAGTATCTTCTATGACCGCGGCAAGCTGATCGACCGGGCCATCTCTTCAGTCTCCAAAGCCCTGATCGAGGCCATAGTGCTTGTCCTGCTGCTGTTGATCGTTTTCCTCGGCGACCTCCGGGCGGCGCTCAGTGTCGCCATGATCCTGCCGCTGGCGGCGCTCAGCACCTTCATTCTGATGAAGCAGTTCGGCATGTCGGCGAATCTGATGAGCCTCGGCGGACTCGCCATCGCCATCGGCATGCTGGTCGACGCCGCGGTGGTGGTGGTGGAAAATATCGTCACCCACCTGGGGCAGCAGAAAAACAGTCCGCAGCCGCGCCTGCACAAGATTTACCGGGCGGTGAGCGAGGTGTCGCTGCCGGTGGCGTCGGGCATTCTGATCATCATCATTGTGTTTTTGCCGCTGTTGTCGCTGCAGGGGCTGGAGGGCAAGCTGTTTGTTCCGGTCGCCCTGACGATTGTCTTCGCCCTGTCGGCGTCGCTCGTGCTGTCGCTGACCGTGATCCCGGTGATCGCCTCTTTCCTGTCGCTCAAGACGGATCACACGGAAACCTGGCTGGTGCGCCGGTTGCAGAAATATTATCGCCCCGTCCTCGTCTGGTCGCTGGACAATGTACGGACCGTCGGCATCGCGTCGCTGGCGCTGCTGCTGCTCGCCGGGCTGACCTACAGCCAGGTCGGCAAGACCTTCATGCCGACCATGGATGAAGGGGATATTATCCTTCAGGCGGAAAAACTGCCGTCGATTTCCCTCGACAAGTCGCTGGAAATCGACATCATGACCCAGAAGAAGCTGATGGCGGAAATTCCTGAAATTGTCGGCTATGTCTCCCGCGCCGGTTCCGATGAACTGGGGCTCGATCCGATGGGCCTCAATGAAACCGACGGCTTTCTGGTCCTGAAACCGCGAGCGGAATGGACGGTGGACAGCAAGGCGGAACTGATCGCCAAAATCCAGCAGGTCATTGCGGAAATTCCCGGCGTCGGCTTCAATTTCACCCAGCCCATCGACATGCGGGTCTCGGAAATGCTGACCGGGGTGCGCGGCGACATCGCCATCAAGATTTTCGGCGAGGACCAGGATCGGCTGAATGAGATCGGCGAAAGGATCGTCGCCCTGATGAGCCGCATCGACGGCGCCGGCAACATTTACAAGCCGGCCAATGACGGCGCGCAATATCTGCAGCTTTCCGTTGACCGGCTGGCCGCCGGACGGCTCGGCCTCAATGTGGACGACCTGACGGTGGCGCTGCGCGCCCAGGTCGAAGGGATCACGGTCGGCACGGTTTATGAAGGCGCCCGCCGCACCCCGCTGCTGATCCGGGGCTCCGCCGCCCTGCGGCAAAATCCGGCCGAATTCCAGAATCTGACCCTCAGCCTGCCCGACGGCCGCAATATTCCCCTCTCGACAGTCGCCAAAATCGAAAAGGTCGAAGGCCCCGTCTCGATCAAACGGGAAAAGGGATCGCGCATGGTGGTCGTCATCGGCAATGTCAGGGACCGGGATCTGGTCGGTTTTGTCGATGAGGCCAAAAGCCTGGTCGCGGCGCAGGTCGCCCTGCCCAGCGGCTATTATCTGGAATGGGGCGGTCAGTTTGAAAATCAGCAGCGGGCCTCGAAACGGCTGGCGCTGGTGGTGCCGGTGGCGCTCGGCCTGATTTTCCTGCTGCTGTTCACCACCTTCGGTTCGGTGCGTCAGGCGCTGCTGGTGCTGAGCAATATCCCCTTCGCCATGACCGGCGGCATCATCGCCCTGTGGGCGGCGGGGGAATATCTGTCGGTGCCGGCCTCGGTCGGCTTTATCGCCCTCCTCGGCATCGCCGTACTCAACGGCGTGGTCATGGTGACCTATTTCAACCAGCTCAGGGATCAGGGCAAATCCGTCACCGAGGTTATCTTCGACGGCGCCCGCCGCCGTCTGCGGCCGGTGCTGATGACGGCCAGCATCGCCGCCTTCGGCCTGGTGCCGCTGCTGCTCGCCACCGGACCCGGCTCTGAAATCCAGCGGCCGCTCGCCATTGTGGTGATCGGCGGCTTGTTTACCTCCACCCTGCTGACCCTGGTGCTGCTGCCGATCCTCTATCGCCGTTTCGGTTTCACCTCTGAATAAGGAGCCTTCTCATGACATTATGCCTGCTGACCATCATCGTTCCCGTCGCGCTGGAAGACAGTATGATCGACTGGCTGCTGGAAAATCCGCTTGCCGAAGGCTTCACCAGTTTCCCGGTATCCGGTCATGGCGCGTCGGAACAGCGCCTGTCGCTGGCGGAAAAAGTCAGCGGCCGGTCGCGGCGGATCATGTTCCAGATCCATCTGGACAGGGCGGCCGCCGACCGGATTCTGCAGCAGTTAAAAAAAGACTATGCCAATACGGATATGCATTTTATGCTGTATCCTTTATTGGATGCGGGACATCTGGAACAAAATGATTAGAGCAATATCTTCTCTGCTGCTGGCGGGCCTCATGGTTGCGGTTATTGCGACCTGGGCCACCCTGCAGGCTCAACCCCGGGATACGCGCCCCTATACCTCCCGTCACCTCAGCCCGGAACAATTGCGGGAATTGCGCGAAGACGGCGATATATTGAGCCTTGAATCCATTATATCCCTGATCCGCAAAAATAAATCCGACCGGTTGCTGGAGGTGGAGCTTCTGGAAAAAAACAATATTCTGTTTTATAAGGTCGAGATCCTCGAACAGTCGGGCATCATCAAAAAATATTTTCTGGATCCCCGAACCGGGAAAAGCATTCCGATGGAATTCCAGGAATATAAAGACCGGGAGTGAAAATGCGGCTGTTACTGGCGGAAGATGATCCCAAACTCGGTCCCCGACTGCAAAAGGACCTGAAGCAGAAGGGCTATGCGGTGGATCTTTCGACCTCCGGCATCGACGCCGAATATATGGGGTTCGAAATTCCCTATGACATCATTATTCTGGATATCGGACTGCCCGATAAAACCGGCGCCGAAGTGCTGAAAAGCTGGCGCGCAAAAGCCCTTTCCACGCCGGTGCTGATTCTGACCGCCCGCGACAGCTGGCGGGAAAAGGTCGAAGGCTTTCAGGCCGGCGCCGATGACTATCTCGCCAAACCGTTCCATTTCGAGGAACTGGTCGAAAGGCTGGCCGCCCTGATCCGCCGGGTCAGTGGCCGGACGTCCCCCGCCATCGCCCTCGGCGGCGTCACCCTTGATGAATCAACCCAATCCGTCCGCCATCCGGACGGCCAGTCGCTGGCGCTGACCGGGACGGAATATCGCCTTCTGCGCTATTTTATGCTCAACCCGGGGAAAATCCTCTCGAAAGCCACCCTGACCGAACATGTCTATGACTTTGATTCGGAAAAAGACAGCAACGTCATCGAAGTCTATGTCCGTCGCCTGCGCCGAAAACTGCCCCGCGACATGATCCATACCCAGCGCGGACAGGGATATATTTTTAAAGAGCCGGCCCATGAAAACCCTTAAGGACCGATTGACGATAAATGTCCTGATCGTATCCGTGCTGTTTTTTGTCGTGCTGATCGGCCTCAACATTCATTATTTCAATCGCTTCGGCCAGGATTTCGTCAAAACCCGGCTCGAGCATGATATTGACAGCCTGCTCGCGGCGTTGGAGCCGGACGCCGCAACGGGCGAACTGACCCTCGACGAAAGCCGCCTGAACCCGATTTTCCTCCAGCCCTATTCGGGACATTATTTCCGCATTACCACAGACGGCCGGACCTATCTGTCCCAGTCCCAGTGGGATTATCAAATACCGTCCCATCATCACCGGCTCGGCACCATCGACCTGCATCTCATTCCCGGGCCGGAGAAGCAGACCCTGCTGCTGCTGGAAGGCAGTTACCGCAAGGAAGGCAAGGATGTCTGGATCACGGTCACCGAGGATTATTCGCCGATCCTCGACAATCTGAAGCAGCTTGGCCTGTTGATCGGCATTCTGGGGACGGTCATGATTCTGGTCCTCGGGCTGCTGCAACGCTGGATGGTGCTGCGGGGACTGGCGCCCCTGACAGAAGCCCAGCGCGATCTGCAACGTCTCGACCAGGGGGATGTCGCCCTGTTGCGGGAAGACGTGCCGGCGGAAATCCGGCCTCTGGTCCGGGAAATCAACCAATTGCTGATTCTGGCCGACAACCGGATCAAACGGTCGTCGACGGCGATCGGCAACCTCGCCCACAGCCTGAAGACGCCGCTGGCTTTTCTGGAACATGTTCTCGGCAAGGCCAAAGCGCCGGTCAGCGCCCGTGACAAAGAAGAACTTCATCAGGCGCTGGCGGACATCCAGTATCAACTGAACAGCGAATTGCGAAAGGCGCGGATCATCGGCGCCCCGACCCGGGGCAAAAGAATTCCGGTCGGCGAACAGCTCGCGCCGCTCATTGACATGCTGCGCAAGGTCTATGCCGAAAAGGCGCTTGATTTCACGGTCCATATTGATGAGGGGGCGATGTTTCCCGGCGACAGCCACGACCTTATGGAGCTTATGGGCAATCTGCTGGACAATGCCTGTAAATGGGCCCGCAAAACCATAGCGCTTGATATTCATCAGACCGACGAGCGGCTGACCATAGAGCTGTGTGATGACGGGCCGGGGGGGGAAGGCGATGTCTTTGACCTGTTGCAGAAACGGGGCGTCCGACGGGATGAGTCCGGTGAAGGTCACGGGCTTGGCCTGTCCATCGTCCGCGAAATCATTGATTTATATCAGGCCGACATCGACTTTTCCCGCGCCGCGACAGGCCGGGACGGCCTTAAAATCACCATCCGCTTTTCCTTTGCCCCAACTGACAAGAAATAACCGGAACGCTTTTGGAGGCTTTATCGCTGCAGGGCGATGCCGAAGCGCAGGCGGGTATCCTTGCGGTTATAATCAATCAGGCTTTCGCCGTAGCCGCTGTAAAGCTGGCCAAACACATAGAGGTCAAGGTTGCGAAACAATATCCGGTTCAGGGGATAGGACAGGTCAATCTGAAAGTTGCCCTTGCCGCCGGCCGGATTGCCGCGCAGTTCCGAGGTCAGCATAAGGCCGTTCGGATCGCCGATGCCGACCGCAATCAGGCCGTTGCCGCGGAAATCCCCAATATCCGGATTGTCCGTCAGATCGCCGAGGTAGACCCAGCCCCGCGCCCGCAGGTTCAGATTGAGGTCTTGCGCCAGGGGGAAGGTGATTTCGGGCTCGATATAGCCCAGATTGAGGCTGCGGGAATCGATTCCGTCCTTGCCGTTGGACTGATGCTCAAACCCGGCGCTGACCCGCAAATGAGAGGCCGCCGGCAGAAAGGACGGCCTTTCCAGGTCATACTGATAAAACAGCGCCGGCTGGAATATGGTGTCGGTAAAGGGCCGGGATTTGGCGGCGAGATCCCAGAAGGCAGTCTGGGTGTAGCCCAGATGCAGCCGGGTGAACCACGGCAAATGTTGGGCCAGTTCGCCTTCGGGATTGACGAAGCGATATTTGAAGCTGACCTGGATCTTGGCGTTGGCGGGAGCGCCGCCATAGAGGAAATAGGTCGGTTCATAGCCGGAAAAATTGGCGAGAAACGGCGTATCCGCTTGCGGTGCGTCCTCCTGCGGGCGGGGCGTCGCCTCGACGGCGGCCGATTGCAGGGTTTTTTTCTTCTGTTCAGGGGCAAGCCTGAGCAGGGCGCTGTAGCCGCCGCCGTCCGGCAGATCCAGCGTCAATGACGCGTTCCCGGCGTTTTTCAGGCGCACCGGAAGCCTGAAATGATAGGGTAGAATGCGGACATTCCCCCCCGCGAGTTCAAGCGCCGATCCCGCGCTTTCCACCGGACGCAAAATCACCGTTTGGGCGCCCTCTTCCGGCCGGTCAAGCCGGATGAGCGTTGCCGCGATTTCTTGCGGCGCGGTAAAGGACTGCGACTGGCTGCCCTCATTGACGATATAGAGCTTTACGGCAATCAGCCCCTCGACAGCGGGGCGGCTGGTGTCCGGCGCCGCCAGCAGGGTGATCTCGGCCCTGGTCATTGCCGAATGACACAGGCAGGCCGCGATGATCAGACACAGGCGGGGCAAATCTTTGAAGCGGATTTTTATCATATCGGTCGTCCTATGGCGGAAAATTTATTGGAGCGTCACAATCGCCTTGCGAAACCGCAGAAGCGGGATCAGGAAGAAAACCAGGCTGATGGCCATAATAGCCGGCATATTCGGCCAGGCAATATCAAATCCGCCCCTAAGCCTTATCCCGCACCCCTTAAAAGGGTTTGCGGGACAGGACCAGGGCGAGCGGGTTTTTCGACAATGTCGCGCCCCACAGGACCAGCAGGCCGGCCATGATCCCCGGCAGGCCCTCATATATTGCGTTATGCCAGCCCATCTGACGCCAGAACAGGGCGACGGCCAGGCCGACAAAAATCGCCGTTATGCTCGCCCTGCGGCCGGGGCGCCCGCCAAGGGACAATACAATCAGCAGCGGGGCGAAGGCGCTGGCCAGTCCCGACCAGGCCATGACCACCAGACTGAAGACGCTCTGGCTGTTGATCAGGGCTCCGCCGAGGGCGCCAAGGGTGATCAGCGCCGTCATCAGCTTGATGATCGTGGGGCTTTCAATCTTGTGGGGCAGCAGGTCATGGGTGATCGCCGCCGAGCAGCTCAGAATAAGGGAATCGGCCGTTGACATGGTCGCGGCGAAAATCCCCGCCAGAACGAGCCCGACCAGAACCGGCGGCAACAGATCCTGCGCCAGGGTCGGCAGGGCCAGTTCCGCATCAAAGGCGCCAACATCGCTGAGATAAAGGCGCGACAGCATGCCGACGCCGATCGCCATCATGAAAAAAGCCAGATACCAGAGATAATACCAGGCGCGGGCCCGGCGCATCTTGCCATTGTCCTTCAGGGCCATAAAGCGCACCATGATATGGGGCTGGCCGATCACCGACAGTCCGGCGAACATCCAGCTGATGGCGAACAGCAATCCGCCGCCCAGACCGGGCAGGGCGACATCTCGGGGAAACCAGTCGAGGAACCCGTCGACCGCCTGCATTTTGACGATAACGCCATCGACCCCGCCAAGCGACAGGGTCGCCACGACCAGCAGCAGGCCCATGGCGATGATCATCACGCAGGACTGGGCGGCATCGGTCCAGATCGAGGCCCGGATCCCGCCGGCGAAACAATATAGGGTCACGAGGATCGCGCCGACGACGGCCCCCGCCCAGGACGGCCAGCCGAGCAGGACATGCAGCGCCTTGCTGCCGGCGACGAGCTGGGCGCTGGCGTAGGCCAGCAGAAACAACAGGGAAATGCCGCCGACAACCCGCTGCACGGCCATACTGTCCCCGCCATGCCAGTTGCCGAGAACCCCGGCATAGCTCACCTCCCCGGTGCGGGAGGTCGCCGCCTTGAGGCGGGAATGGACGAACATGGAGGCGAGGAAATCACCGGCGATCCAGCCGACCATCAGCCAGATCGCCGCCAGCCCCGTCCCGTAAACATAACCGATAATGCCGATAAACATATAGCCGCTGTTGTTTGTCGCAACGGCGGACAGACCGACCAGCCAGGGCTTTACCGATGCGCTGGCGAGATAATAATCCTCGCGGGTGCCGCGGCTTTTCCAGCCGGAGGAAATCCCGATCAGGGTAAAAATCAACAAAAATCCAATGAAGGAAACAATCATCTGAAAGCCTTGAAATTGACGACAGGCGGCCGCGCAAACCCGGTCGCGCTCGCCGGTTCTATGAAGCGAGGCATAGGGCTCTCCCGTGGTCATGGACCTCGATCAGGCTGCGATGCAGGGTTTTTATGGCCAGCGGATAATCATCCTCATCAACGACAAACTGTATGTCGACCTGGCGCATGGATTGATGCAGGGCGAGGATGCTGATTTCCTTCTCCGCCAGCACCCTGACGGCGTTTGACAGAATGCCCGAAACCTGCATGTCACTGCCGATGGTCGAGACGATCGCCACCTTTCGCTGGTTCAGTTCGGCCTCGGGAAACTTCTTTTCGAGCGCCCGTCGGATCCGCTTGATCACTTTCAGGTTGGTCGATAAATAATGGGTAATCGTATTGGCGTTGACATCCTTGGCGACAATATGGGCCCTGAAGCGGTTGATCACCTGCAGGATCTCACGATCATACTGATCGAACATGCCCGCCATATCCTGGTCAAAAAGCTCAAGGGCGTAGATTGTCTTGCTGCCGGCGATAATCTCCACCCGCGGGGTGCGGCTGACATAATCGCGGGTGATCAGGGTGCCGCTATGCTCCGGCTCGAAGGTGTTTTTCACCCTGAGCGGGATATTATTCTGCCGCAGGCCCTTCGCCGCCTTGGGATGGATCGCCTCCATGCCCAGGTTGGCCAGTTGGTCCGCCACATCATAATTGGTCCGGCCAATGGGCACCGCATTCTCCTCGCCGACGAGGCGCGGATCGGCGCTGCTCAGATGAAATTCCTTGTGAATGACCGCTTCGGCCGCCCGGGTCAGCACGGCGATCCGGCTGAAGGTCATCTCGCTGTAGCCCCGGTCAAAGGTCGACATCAGGCCGTCCTCACTATGGGCGTAGCCGGTGACGATCGGCAGCTGGCGGCTCAGGTCGAGACCGCGGAAAGCCTCTTCAATCCTGTGGTCCAGCGCATGATGTTCTTCCGCCCGCCATCCGGTCAAATCGATAAAACAGGCGTTGACCCCGTCGCGCTGCAGCAGATGCGCCATATTCCAGGCGCTGTGGGCCTCACCAATGCTCGACAGCATCTCGCGGACGGTCGCCAGATGAAGGTCGAGGGCGAAATGGCCGTGTTGACAAAGCCGTTGCAGGTCACTCAGGCATTGCGCCGTCTTGTCGAGACGTTCGGTGATAAATTCATTGGCCCGCTCGAGCAATTCGCCGGCGCCGAAAAGCGTCTCGTTGATCTGAAATATCCGGCGCCGCAGGCTCGCGAGGGCCTGCTGCCATCCGTCATCATTGATGCTGCTGGCGAACAGGCCGAAAACGCCGGGCTGACCGGTCTTTTTATTTTCCAGCAAAAGATCGGTGATCCCGCCATAGGCCGAGACGACAAAAATGCGCTGATACAGCGCCTCGCCCGCAGAAGGCTTGAAAATGATATTGTCCCGCACCGCCGCATAATCGCTCATCGAGGTGCCACCGATTTTTTCAACATTATGGGTTTTCATGTTTCCTACCCTCCAATGGAGTATTGCGCAGATACATTATCCCGGGCGTCATTCGCGCGCCGGCCGCATCGTCTATCCGGCCAATGCCGCATCATCCACCAGTTCATAGGCCCCTTCCGCGTTATGGACCTCTTTGCCGGTGACCGGCGGGTTAAAGACACAGGCCATCTTCATTTCGGTGAAAGCCCGCAGGATATGCTTGTCATTCTTGTCGAGGAAATAGGCCGTGCCCGGCGCAATCGGATATTTCCTGCCGTCGGCGACGGTTTCAATCTCACCGGCGCCCGACATGCAATAGACCGATTCCAGGTGGTTTTGATAATACATGCCGAAATCGGCGCCGGCATATATGGTGGTAATATGAAAGGAAAAGCCCATATTATCCTCTTTCAGCAGCAACCGGGTGCTTTCCCAATTGCCGTCCGGCGAGACAATCCGGCGTTGTGTTTTTTCCGCATCCTGCAAGTTTCGAACGATCATGAATTCCTAATCCTTTATTCTGCTTGGTTCATTCGGTTTGATTTTGGCGAGATGTTGCCGCCAAAGACAGTTCATCTAGCTCGCCAGGCGGTTGTCGCTGAAGTAATCGACTTCCTGCGGAATCGAATTTTCTTCGGCGCAGACGTCCCGGATCGCCTGTTCGACAATATCGATGCCCTTCTTTAAATTTTCCCGGCTGATCGTCAGCGGACAGAGGAATTTGACCACCTGGTCATCCGCGCCGCTGGTCTCGATCAGCAGGCCGTTCTGGAAAGCCTTGCGGGTAATTTTGCTCGCCAGGTCGCCATTGACGCAGTTGATCCCCTGCATCATGCCGCGGCCGAGCGCCGTGAAATGCCCCGCGCCATATTGGGCGACGATGCGCTCCAGCCGTTCGGAAATATAGCGGCCCTTTTCCGTGACGCTGCGGGAAAATTCATCATCGGACCAGAAATGGTCAATGGCGGCCTTGGCCGTCACAAAGGCCAGGTTGTTGCCGCGGAAGGTTCCGTTATGCTCCCCCGGCTTCCACAGGTCATGCTCGGGCTTGAACAACACCACGGCGAAGGGCAGGCCATAGCCGCTCAGGGATTTGGACAGGGTGACGATGTCCGGCCGGATGCCGGCGTCTTCGAAGCTGAAAAAGGTTCCCGTGCGCCCGCAGCCGGCCTGAATATCATCGACAATCAGCAACGCGCCATGCTTGCGGCAGACCGCCTCAAGATTTCGCAGCCATTCAAAGCCGGCGACATTGATGCCGCCTTCGCCCTGAACCGTCTCGACCAGCACCGCGGCCGGTTTGTCAATGCCGCTGCTCGAATCGGACAGCATCTTGTCGAGATAGCCGGTGGTGTCCATGTCATCGCCCATATAGCCGTCAAAGGGCATGCGCACCGTTCCGTTCAGGCTGACCCCCGCCGCGCCGCGATGATGGGAGTTGCCGGTCGCCGCCAGCGCCCCGAGGGTCACGCCGTGAAAGCCGTTGGTAAAGGCGATGATCGTCTCCCGCCCCGTCAGGTTGCGGGCGAGCTTGATCGCCGCCTCAACGGCGTTGGTGCCGGTCGGACCGGTAAACTGGACCATATATTCATAGCCGCGCGGCTCGAGAATTTTCTTGTTCAGAGTTTCCAGAAACTCGCCCTTGGCCCGGGTATGCATGTCGAGGCCATGGGTGATGCCGTCATTCTGGATATAGTCGAGCAGCGTTTCCTTGAACAACGGGTTGTTATGGCCGTAATTCAGGGTTCCGGCCCCGGCGAGAAAGTCCAGATATTGATGGCCTTCCTCATCATAGAGATATTCCCCCTGGGCCCGGTTGAACACCCGCGGAAAGGACCGGGCGTAACTTTGCACTTCTGATTCAATTTCCTCAAAAATCTTCATTCTTATGTCTCCTGTTTTCATTTGATGAAAAACCACATTTTTATGCCAGAGCGGCGGCGGTGGCGTGCCCCGGGCTTCAGGGCAACGGCCCTATTCTGACCCGCTGTTCCGTTTCATGCCGGCCGGCGAAGTGAAGCTCCCGGTCAAACATCACCGAAGTCGAAACCGCGGCCGGTATTTTGGCGGCGAAGCCTTCGAACAGGGCCCAGGAGGCCCGGTTGTCTCCGGTGATGGTGGTTTCGAGAAAAGCGATATCGGCGCAGTGCGGCCGCTGCAAAATATGCTTCAGCATGCGGGTCGCCAGCCCCAGCCCCCGGGCCTTCTCGCTGACGGCGACCTGCCAGATGAACAAGGTATCCGGCTGTTCCGGTATGATGTAGCCGGAAATAAATCCCGCCAGTTCATCCCTCTCGACAGCCGCAACCGACGTGCCGGCGAAATGGCTGCAATGCAGCAAATTGCAATATAGGGAATTGACGTCCAGCGGCGGACAGTGCTGGATCAAACGGAACAGGGCCACGCCATCTTCGGACACAGGACGGCGTAATACGATCTCCTGCTTTTCTATTTCATGCATCTTAATTTCGAGCCAATAACTTAGTATTCAAAATATAAAATTCCCGATGCCGAGCATCAAAATACAAGTTTTGGCCTTATTTTCCTATATAAATTAATCAATCAAGATTGTTTCTATAGGAAATTTACTTAGATGTCAAAATATAATATCGGGCGGGTTTCCTGACCAAGGCCCCACAGGGCCGACGTCCGGCCAGATCATCGATCCGGCGCGCCTTCAGGCATGGAGCAGCTTCTGAAACGGCGCATAGTCCGCCAGCGCCGCCAGCGCCGGATCCTTGGCCATTTCCTCACGATAGCTATCCGTCCGCCGGAGCGCCTCCGACAGATAGCGCACCGCATCATCAAACTGGTTGAGGGCCGTATAGGCGCAGGCCAGTTGATAAAAGGCGTGGCTGTTATCCGGGTCGATCACCAGCGCCTGATGACACAGATTGGCCGCCCATTGCGGCTCGCCCAGCTCCAGAACGGAATCGGCCTTATAGCTCAGCGCCTCGCAATCATCCGGGCGTAGTTTCAGCAACTGGTCATAGATGGCGATCTTGTGGGAGGGGTTGCCGTCCTGCCCCGCCCTCAGCCAGAGCGCCTGCACCTCCTGGGTCAGTTCGATTTCCTCGCGGTTTTCCTCGATATGCCGCGCCTTCTGATTCAATTGCACCTCGATCGAATGCAGGCGTTCCTCATAGGCGTGAACCAGTTTGGAAATTTCCTCATCGGCCAGGGAATGCACCCGTTCCTTCATGTCGCGAATGGAGGACCAGCCAACCAGCACCAATATGGAAATCGCCCCGGCGATCAAATAAAAGAAGTAGGTCACCGCATCGGTCGCATAGGCCACGCCCCGGTCAACCGATTTCAGTTCCCGGTCGACAATCTGCTGAATAAGCTCGCTGCGCTGCGCCGCCATATCGACGCGCAGTTGCTTGAGCTCATCGAGCATATAGCGCTCAATAAACGGCGTATAAAGCGGTTTTTCCAGCCTGTCGAGCCGCGCGTCCTGCGATTGCGGCGCTTCGGCGGCCGGCGGATTTTTGTCCGGCTCCTGCGCCGTCGCCCCGGCGCCGGCCAGCGGCGCCAGGCCCAACAGCAATCCCAACAATATGATGCGCACCATAATATTCTCCTCTGAAACAAACAGGCTTTCCCGCCGGGGCCGCCTGGCAACAGGCCGCCGCTGCTCTTTGTTCACCGGCCTTTTTCTGTATATAAACTTAGTCTTCAAAATAAAAAAGCACTTATTGCCATTAAATCAGGTCAGGTCATATATTCTGATCAACCCGGATATTGCTCTAATATAAAGCAGGCAACCCATGCTCAATTGGCAGGATTTTTTAATTTGATTTCTAAATAATCGCCTGTCGCCTTAAATTGCGAACGCGATCCTTCGCCGCGCCGTTATGAGCAACAGAACCGGCAGGGCTTCAGGCGGTTTGATCAGATTTTTTTACGGTCTTTCTGCTCGATCTCCCCGACCTCCAGAATCGGCGAGGCGTCAATCTCTTCCGCCTGCATCATGGCGGCGATATGCTGCAGGCTGGACACGATCTGGGTCTGTTGCCAGTCCTTCAATTTGCGATATTCCCGCAGAAACCCGGCCTGAAGAAGTTCGGGCGCCGCTTCCAGCCGTTTCTCGCCCGCATCGGTCAGATGCACCAGCACGACCCGTTTGTCGCTGGTGCTGCGTTCCCGGGTCAGCAGCCCGGCCTTTTCAAGGCGGTCGAGGATATTGGTCACCGTGGCCTGGGACAGGACAACCTCCTGGGCGATGGCGCTCGGCGAGAGATGTCCCGCCTTGCCCACCGCCTGCAGGATCAGCATCTGCGGCGCGGTCAGCCCGGTGCGCTGCTGCAATTTCTTGGACTGCAGGTCGATGGCGCGGGTGATCCGCCGCAGGGCAATGAGAATATCATCATAATCTTTCATATCTCTCTTCTATAAACAATCCTGCGGAAATGCAAGGAAATGAACCGCAACAGGGCGGGCCCGCCCGGCCGGACAAAATCCGCCGCCGCATCGCCGCTGATGAAACGGCCTGACGCGCCTTCAGACGAGCGTCTTCTGAAACCGACGCGCGGCGAACCACAACATGAAAAGGCCGAGCGCGGCCAGCGCCAGCATCTCGGGCCAGAGGATCTCGGGTCCGACCCCTTTGAGGAAAATACCGCGCACCACCACCAGAAAATAGCGCAGCGGATTGAGATAGGTCAGCCCCTGGACGACCTCGGGCATGTTGGCGATCGGGAACATGAAGCCCGACAGCAGCACGGCGGGAAAATAGAAGAAAAAGGCGCTCATCATCGCCTGCTGCTGGGTGCGGCTGACGGTGGAAATCAGCAGCCCGACGCCAAGGGTGGTCATCAGATAGAGCGCGGTCGCGCCGAACAGCAGCGGCAGGCTGCCCTGGATCGGCACTTCGAACCAGAAGACCCCGACCACCGTCACCAGCACCACATCGGCAAATCCGATCAGGGCGAAGGGCAGCGTCTTGCCGAGGATGAACTCGGCCGGGGTGATCGGCGTCACCATGATCTGCTCGATGGTGCCGATTTCCTTCTCGCGCACCACGGCCATGCTGGTCAGCATCAGGGTGATCAGCATGACGACGATGGCGATCACGCCGGGAACGTAGAAATTACGACTTTCCAGATTTTCATTGAACCAGGTCCGGGTTTCCAGCGTCAGGCGTCCCGGCGTCCTGAAGGTCCCCTTCATCCGGGTAAAACGGTTGATCCGCACATCGCGGGAGAGCTGCATGGCAATCTTGCCGCTGTAGTTGAGAACGACGCCGGCGGTGTTTGAATCCGCGCCATCAACGATCAGCTGCACCTGGGCGATCCGTCCCGCCCGGAGATCGTCGGCGAAACCGCGGTTGATCTGAAAGGCCGCCGCCACCGCGCTGCGATCAAGCAGATGTTTCAGCTCATCGATATTCCGCACCCGGTGGGTCACATCAAAATAGCCCGACCGTTCAAAGCGCGCGACAAGTTCGCGACTCGCCACACTGTTATCGAGGTCATAAATCGCCGTTCGGATATGAGCCACATCCAGCGTCACCGCATAACCAAACACCAGCACCTGCAGGACCGGCATGATAAAAATGATCCCCCGCATCTTCGGATCGCGGAAGATCTGCAGGAACTCCTTGACCAGCATATGATACAAACGTTCAAACATCACTCCAGCCTCTTTTTAAAACCCAGACTGCAGAGCAGCATCAGGGCAAGCCCGAACAGCAGCAGAAGGGCCGCCTCAAACGCCAGCAGCGCCAGGCCGACATCCTTCAGATAAACGCCCTTCAGCATGGTGACGAAATAACGCGCCGGCACCAGATAGGTGAGCAGCTGAACGCCAAAGGGCATATTCTCGATAGCATACATAAAGCCCGACAGCAGGAAGGACGGCAGGAAGGTCAACACCATGGCCAGTTGGCTGGCGAGCAGCTGGCTTTTCGTCATGATGCTGATCACCATACCAAGCGACAGAGCGCCAACCAGGAAAATCGCCGCCATGCCAAACAACAGCGCCACACTGCCGCGCAGGGGCACGCCGAACATATATTCGCCCATCAGCACCGCGAGCGCCACGTCCAGCAGGCCGATGGCGAAATAGGGCATCAGCTTGCCGAGGATCAGTTCCGGCCCCTTGACCGGCGTCGCGATGAGCTGCTCCATGGTGCCCTGTTCCCATTCCCGCGCCACCGTGAGCGAGGTCAGGAGCGCGGCGATCACCATCATGATCACCGCAATCAGCCCGGGAATGATGTAATTTCTCGATTTCAGGTCGGCATTGAACCAGGCCCGGGTCCGCAGGTCGACCGGCGGATAGACCTTCTGCCCCATGGTGCGCCGGATTTCCCGCAACGCCACCTCGCGCGAATAACCGAAGGTAATCACATCGAGATAGCCCATGGCGATGGTCGCCGTATTGGGATCGCTGCCGTCAACTATCGCCTGCACCGGCGCGCTTCTGCCGGAATCGATCCGGCCGGCGAATCTTTCGGGGATCACGATGGCGACAAGGGCGCTTCCTGAATCGAGCGCCTGCTCTATTTCCGGATAACTCGTGACATAGTTTCGCAGTGAAAAATAACGCGATCCCTGTAGTTTGCTGATAAATTCACGACTGTCCTGCGACTGGTCCTGATCCCAAATAACGGTCGGGACATTGTCCACATCCAGCGACAGGGCATATCCGAACAGCAACAGGAGCAACATGGGAATCGCCACCGCCATCCCCATGCTGCGCGGATCGCGCAGGATGTGAATGAATTCCTTGCGTGAAATGGCCCAGATGCGAAACAGCTTCATCGCCTCACCTCACTCCGGCCGGCTGGTCCGGTATCCTATTGGTCATCCTGCGGCGCTTTCCAGGTCCGGCGGCGTCACGACGATTTCCTGCCCCGCGTCCGGCGCCGCAACCTTCCAGCCCAGCCTTTGCTCTATTTCAGCGACCAGAGCCGCCGAAGAAAGCGGTTCCCCGTGGATGACATAGGTCTGTTCGGGCGGTCGCCTGAAAGCCCCAAGCCAGTCCGTGATGGCCGCCTGGTCGCCATGGGCGGAAAAACCGCCGAGCGTATGAATAGCGGCCCGTACCGGCACCTCCTGACCAAATATCCGCACCATGTCGGCGCCGTCGACCAGCCGGCGGCCCAAGGTGCCCCGGGCCTGATAGCCCGTGATCAGGATCGTATTCCGGGGGTTGCCCAGATTATGCAACAGATGATGCTTGATCCGGCCGGCGGTGCACATGCTGCTAGCGGCAATAATGATCGCTCCGGCGCGGAAAGCGTTGAGCGCCCGCGATTCATTGACGCTGCCGATGAATTTCAGGTTCGGCAGGCCCTGTCCCTGCGCATGCCAGGCGGCGAGTTTTGTCGCCTCTTCATCAAACAGCGCCAAATGCTGCCGGGTTACCTCGGTCACCGCCGTCGCCATCGGCGAATCGACAAAGATGTTCAGATTTCGCAACCGGCCCTGGCGGGTCAGATGGTGGAAATAATACAGAATTTCCTGGGTGCGGCCAACGGCGAAGGCCGGAATGATCACATTGCCGCCCCTGTGGTGCAACGTGTCGTTGACCGCCTCGACAAGTTCATCAAGGGTGTTGTCAAGATTCTTGTGCAGCCGGTCGCCATAGGTGGATTCGACAAACAGAATATCGGCGTCCCCGATCCGGCAGGGATCGCGCAGGATCGGCCGTCCCGGCTGGCCAAGATCACCGGAAAAGACCAGTTTGCGCGTCTCCGCCCCGTCCCGGAGCCAGATCTCCAGGATCGCCGAACCCAGAATATGCCCGGCGTCGCGCAAGCGGACTTGCACCGTCCTTTGGGGATTAAACAACGCGTCATAGGCCTGCGGGCGAAGGTGGGTCAGGGCGGCTTCGGCATCCGCCATGATATAAATCGGCTCCGCCGCCGGATGATTGGCTCCGGGGTGCCGCCGTGCGCGTTCGGCTTCATATTCCTGAATATGGGCGCTGTCGCGCAACATGATTTCCAGCAGGCTGGCTGTCGCCGAAGAAGTATAGATCGGTCCGCGGAAACCATCGCGGCACAGCTTGGGCAACAGGCCGCTATGGTCGATATGGGCATGGGTCAAAAGCAGGAAATCCACGTCCCGCGGATCAAAAGCAAAGGGCTCGCGATTGCGCGCGTCCGCATCCCTGCTGCCCTGGAACATACCACAGTCCACCAAAAAACGGACGCTGTCCGTCTCAATCATGATACAGGAGCCGGTCACTTCCTGCGCCGCCCCGTGAAAGGTTATTTTCATGTCTGGCTACTCCAGTATGATTTTCTGACATAGCGATACGCCGCCACGGCGATGATGATCCAGATGATGCTGCGCAAACTCATGGCGGCGATGGTGCGCAGTTCATAGGCGCCGCCACTCGCCACATGCATTCCGAAGAGGATAAAAACGACAACTGTTGCCGTCGCAATAAAACTTGCCAGCCAGGCCGCCCATGGCCGCTGCCCCCAAAGGCCGAGGCCGGCGATGACATAGACGAAACCGGCGGTGAAATTAAACCAGACAACGAAAGGTACAAAATCGCCGGCGGCGGCGCGCGCCGACCTGCTCCAGAAAAGCACCGCGCCGCCCTCGCGAATGGTCATCAGGCCGAACAAAATCGCTATGACGCTGACGGTCCATGGCCAGATTTTAATTTTTTTGGGATATGACATCACTCTACTCTCCTTGTTCAAAGTGGACTCTCCTGATTCAAAATGGCTGAAATTATTCATGCCGGAATTTTCCCGTCGTAAAAGTCATGGATAACGCGCACCGCCTCCTCGGCGTGGTTCACCAAGGTGAACAGATCAATATCGTCCGTCCCGATTACCCCGGCCTCGATGAGAAAATCAAAATTGATCGCCCTTTCCCAGAAGTCCCGACCGACCAGAACCACGGGGATAGGGTCGATTTTTCGCGTTTGGATCAATGTCAGCACCTCGAACAGCTCATCCAGGGTGCCGTAACCGCCCGGAAAAACAACCAGCGCCCGGGCCCGGAGCAGAAAATGCATCTTGCGAATGGCAAAGTAACGAAACTGAAAACAAAGTTCGGGGCTTATATAAGGATTGGGCGCCTGCTCATGGGGCAGGGTGATGTTAAAGCCGATGCTGCGGGCACCCGCCTCGTGGGCGCCCCGGTTGGCGGCCGCCATGACGCCGGGGCCGCCGCCCGTCACAACCACAAATTCCCGTCGACCTTCCTGCTGAAAACGGGCGGAAACACAGGCGGAAAATTTCCGGGCTTCCTCATAATACGGGGCGTAAGCCTGCTGATTGCGCGCCCGGCGAAGAGCGGATTTTATCGCCGCTGAATTCGGCTCCTGCTGCAGGGCGGCGGTCAGCCCGGCCACCCGTTTGTCGGCCTCTTCCGGCGGCAGAATCCGCGCACTGCCAAAAACCACAACCGTCGAACGGATATTTTCCTGGCGCAGATGCCATTCCGGTTTCAAAAGCTCCAACTGGAGCCGCAGGGGGCGCAGGTCATCCTTCGCCAGAAATTCCAGATCCTCTGACGCCAGCCGATAGGCCGGATGGCGGTCCGGCGTCTGATCCTTCTTTGGCCCCCCTGAAGATTTCTCCTGCGACATCATTTTCAAGTCCTTTGCTGCTGTGTCTGCTTTGTCTGATCCCCGATCTGACCCTCTTCCGTCTTGCTCTTTTCGGCTTGCTGGCGCGCCTGGTCCCGGGCCTCAATCAGTGACACGAAGACATCCTCAAGCGACGGCGTCACCGTCGTGATCCCTTCAATCCGGTAACCGCGCGCCGTCAGACGCTGACGCAAGGCGCGCTCGGCGCCGGCGGCATCGGCAGCCACCACATGCAGGCCCCGGCCAAACAGGGCGATCCCCTTTATTTCCGCCATATCCTCAATCTCGCCAATGGCGTCCTGGGGCCGGTCGCAGATCACCTCGACAACCGACTCCTTCATCAGATCCGTCTTGAGCTCATGCGGCGAGCCAATGGCAATCAGTTCCCCGCGATGAATAAGGCCGAGGCGGTCGCAATATTCGGCTTCCTCCATGTAATGGGTGGTGACAAAGACGGTGACGCCCTTGGCCGAAAGCGCGTAGATCAGATCCCAGAAGCGGCGGCGGCTCAACGGGTCAACCCCCGAGGTCGGCTCATCGAGGAAAATTACCGACGGTTCATGGAGTACGGCGCAACCGAGCGCCAGCCGTTGTTTCCAGCCGGCGGACAGCACCGATGTCCGCGCCTTTCGATGATCCCTCAGCCCCGCCATGTCGAGCACCCATTCCTTGCGGCTGTCCCGCCTGTTCCGGGGAATGCGATAGATGCCGCCGTAAAAATCTATATTCTCCTCAACGGTGAGATCCTCATAAAGCGAGAATTTCTGGCTCATATAGCCGATATGCGCCTTGATTTTCTCCGCCTCGGCCACAATGTCATAACCGCCCACCGCGCCGCCGCCGAATGACGGGGCGAGAATGCCGGTCAGCATGCGGATTGTCGTCGATTTGCCCGACCCGTTGGGGCCGAGAAAACCAAAGATCTCACCGGTCTTCACCTCGAAACTGACCCGGTCAACGGCGATGAAATCACCGAACCGGCGCTCAAGATCCCTGGCCGTCACGGCGATAGGAGACTCACGCATCCGCCGCCCCGCCTTTCCCGGAAAGAACAGAGATAAACACATCCTCGAGGGAGGGCTCTATGGTCCGCAGACTGGTCGCGGCAAGCCCCGCCTGCCGAAGGACGTTTCGCGCCGCGGCCATGGTCCGGTCCGCATCCGGCGTCACAATATGGATGCGGTCGCCGAACAGGCCGATATTCCGGGCGTCAATCTTTTCGCGCAACAGGGCCAGCGCCTTGCGCGCATCAGGGGCGCGCAGCTCGATCAATGTCCCGCGCATCAGGGTTTTCACTTCCGCCGGGGTTCCCACCGCCAGAATGCGCCCCTTGTCGATCAGCGCAACCCGGGCGCAACGTTCGGCCTCGTCCAGATAGGCGGTGGAGACGAATATCGTCACCTTTTCCCGCAGGAGCTGATACAGAATGCGCCAGAAATCACAGCGCGAAACCGGATCCACGCCATTTGTCGGCTCGTCGAGGAAAAGAATTTTCGGCGTGTGAACCAGCGCGCAGGCAAGGCCCAGTTTTTGCTTCATGCCGCCGGACAGCTTGCCCGCCTGCCGGTTTTTGAAGGGCGTGAGGTTGCTGAAGGCGAGCAGTTCCCCGACACGGGCCGCCCGTCCCTTGCGCGGCACACCGTAAATATCGGCATAGAAATCAATATTCTCCATCACCGTGAGGTCGGGATAGAGGCCAAAGCGCTGGCTCATATAGGCGATGTCCTCCTTGACCCGCTCCGCCTCGCGCCAGATATGATGCCCCGCGACCCAGCCGTCCCCGGCGCTGGGCTCCAATATACCGGTAAGCAGCCGCATGGTCGTCGTCTTGCCCGCCCCGTCGGGACCGACCAGGCCAAAAATTTCGCCCTCCGCGACCTCAAGCGTCAGATTATCAACCGCCGCAAGGTCGCCAAAACGACGGGTCAGTCCTTCTGTTTTTATGGCCGCCCCTGGGGATGGCGTCTTCAGGGATGGCATGGCGCGGCCCCTTCGCCAAGCCAGATATCCGCATCGGCCGGCATGCCGGGCTTGAGCTCCAGGTCGGGGTTGGCGATCTCTATCTTGATCCGATAGACCAGCTTGACCCGCTCTTCGGTGGTCTGGACATTCTTCGGCGTGAATTCGGCCTGCGATGAAATAAACATCAGTTTGCCGGGATAAAGCTTGTCCGGGTAGGTATCGGTCGCCACGCAAACCGTCTGTCCCAGCCTGATCCGCCCGAGGTCCCTTTCATTGACATAGGCCCGGACCCAGGCGTGAACCAGATCGCCGATGGTGACAACCGGCACGCCGGGCACAACATATTCACCGCGTTCGACATTTTCCGACAATATAACGCCGGACAGGGGCGCCCGCAGGGTGGCGTAGCCCAGCCGTGTCCGGGCGATGGCCAGAGACTGTTTCGCCTGATCAAGACGGGCGCGGGCCCGGGTTATATCCTCCTGCCGCGGGCCTTCGCGCACCAGATCAAGTTGCTCCCCGGCCTCTTCCAGGCGGGCGACCGCCGCGTCATGGGCGCTGCGCGCCGCCTCGAAGGTCTGTTCCGAAGCGACCCGGTTTTCGCGCAGGCTTTTCTGCCGGTCGAATTCCAGGCGGGCCCGCTCCACTTCGGCCCGGGCCCGGGTTACGGTCGCCTGGGCGACGGCGATTTCCTGCGGCCGGGAACCGGCGACGAGGACCGCAAGCGCGGCGTCAAATCCGGCCACCTCGGCCTCGCGCAGGGCCACCTCCTCAGCAAGCTCGTTGCTGTCAAGGCGCGCCACAAGGTCGCCCTCCCGGATCAATTCGCCCTCGGAAACCGGTCGCGCCTCGACCCAGCCCGGCATGCGGAAGCTCACCTCAACATCGGTGACTTCGATATTGCCGAAGACCCTGATCAGGTCGGGATCGGGCTGCGGCCGCAGATAAAAATAGCCATATGCCGCGGCGGCGGCCATAAAAAGGATCGGGATAATCAGAAATTTCTTGCGCACAGGCCATTCTCCAGACAGTTGTTCACACATCACCTCTTTTCACGATGACCGCCGGGCGCGGCCGCTAAACCGGACCCCGCCCACCGGCTTCCGAACCCTCAAAATATCCCGTCCGCAGAAGAGATGGCCCACATCCCCGATCAGGGCCGGAACTCGTAAAAGGGCCGGCAGGGTTATCTATCCTCGTCCGCCGATCCCCCATAACCCGGATCAATTTCAGAGGGGCGGATAACGCCCTGACCCCGGGCAAATTTCAGGACGCCGCGCAGGAGGCGTTTGTCTAAAATTCAACGTCTCATTGCCGTTTAGTAAGTAATAACTTACTTTATTTTAAATAAACGATCTCGTCAACCAGAAACTGAGAACGCCGGTGCAATAATCCACCACTGAAGCGGCGTAATTTTACGCTATTGGCCGGAGTAAAATTCCGCCAGTGTTAAGCTCTCTGTTTTACGGAGGGCGGGGAGGATGAAGCGCGTGGAACTTTATGGACGCGTACGTCACGCGATACTTGTTGAAGGCATGAGCCGCCGGGAAGCGGCGCGGATTTCTGGTTAGGTCGTTGTGCTGTAAAATCACGATCTAATAAGTTGGGCGCAATGCTAAACTTGTGATTACTGTCGGTGGTTACCTTATGCTTTCGTGTCCTGATAGCAAATATGGCATTTTCCCGCATCAGGCGAACGTCATGCCCGAGGCGTTTAAGTTCCCACGCCCAGTGATGGGCACTGCCGCAGGCTTCCATGCCGACAAGGCAGGGGGAAAGTTTGGCAAAAAACGCACTTACCATAGGGCGGCGTATTTGTTTGCGGACGATTACGCGCCCTTCCTGATCTATTCCGTGAGCCTGAAAAACGTTTTTTGCGCGATGAAGTCCGATGGCGGCAATGTTCATGGTGGATGGTTCTCCTTTCATGAAATTAGCAACAACTCTCATTATGGCGCATCAGATGCCGATAGTGGGGGCCGTCCACATCATTATTTTTAGCCAGTAAGTTCAACAGCTTACTGGCTTTTTTGATTCTGGGTTAAAAACCCCAAACCCCCGCTGGGCACCAATTGGGCAACATCTGAAATCCTATTTAAGGAAAGTTGAAGGGCTCAGGTCAACATCAATATTTAATCACACTATCGTTCCTTACGAACGCCGTCGAATTGCATGACTTTATCCCCGTAAAGGGAATCATAGTAAAATCCCTGTTCCTGATAATCCTTATTCCAGACCTTATTGCCGGATTTGTCTGTACGGTAAATATAAGGAGATAAATGGAGGCGTTCTTTATGCCAGCGGCCTTCAGCGCCAGAAGGAATATCTGTACCTGTTCCGTATAGCATCAACCCACCGTCTTTTCTCACTTCATGCTGGGGGCTGATTTCCTTATATTCATGACTGACATTCATCAATTTATGACCGAGTTCATGGGCAATGATCTTATGATTTTTATCATCATAATGTGAATTAGCATTTAAAGTTGACCCGCCATTAGCATATTATTTTGACCCCCTTCAGGCAGAGTGTAGATCAAAAATATGCCGAGTTTCCTTTACTGGCAAGTAGTAAGAAGAAATATATCTGGATTAAAAAGGAATGCTAATAAACCACCTTAGTGGGTCAGTTTTACGTGCCAATTAACACCCAAAAATGAGAAAACGCGCTGGAAAATCTTCGCGCAAAGAAAAAATACCGCTCAAAAAAATCCTCGTGAGATTTCCGGGTTTAACCGTCATCACCGGGGCAACTGCCAACAAAACAGAACCATCAAACGGCTGGAAATCGAAGAACGAGTTTTATCGGGCCTCAAGGATAAGCTGCTCCATCCGGACCTTGTCCATGAGATGATCAAAGAGATGCAGCAAGAGGCCAACCGTCTTCAGCAAAAGAGGCATCAGTCCTTTGCCGTGAAGCAAAAGCAGCTAACCAAGGTCACTCGGCAGATTGAGCGCATCGTCATGTCCATTGCCAATGGCACAGATATCCCCTCCATGCATGACCTGTTGTTCAAGCTGGAAGAGCAAAAGCAAAATCTGCAAAATGACCTGAACTCAGAACCGCCTAAACTGCCGGACCTGCATCCGGGTCTCGCTGATATATACCGGGACCGGGTTGCCAACCTGGAGCAAGCTCTCAATGATCCTAACACGGTCTCAAAAGCCAGTGAAGCCATCCGGGCGCTGATCGACAAGATCATCATCACAGTGAGTGATCAGGGCGATACTGAGATTGCTTTATACGGTGAGTTGGATGGGCTTTTGCATTTCATGACAAGCGCGGAAACGGCAGAGCAGCGGTTTCCAGAACGAAGAAAGCCGCCCCTCACCAAGTGAGGGACGGCTTTACTGTGTGCTACCTGAGACATAGGTCACAGTTTTTTCCGGAGACATAGGTTACACTTTTCATCTTTGCGGGAGAGCAAAGATGCCTTGGAAGGAGTGTAATATGATGGATGAACGGTTAAAATTTGTCGCCCGCTTGCTGGAAGGCGAGAAGATGGCGCCGCTTTGCCGTGAATTTGGCATAGCCCGCAAAACCGGCTATAAAATATTTGGCCGCTATAAGGAATGCGGCCTGCATGGGCTCAGTGATCGCAGCCGCCGGCCTTACCGTCACGCCAATCAATCCCGCATATCTCACCAGGTTTTGACGCCATCCTAAATTTATGTTTATAACCAATGCGATAACGTACAAATCGTTTGGCAATAAAAAAACAGGGTGTTTTTGGGATGAAGTTTTCAGATTTTGGTTCCCGGACAGTATTCGCAGCCTTCGACGGCGGAGAGATTACCTCTGATGCCGGGGTTCTATTGCTGCGGGAACGGGCAAAGCAGATTAAGCTTTTGACCGTATGGCCACCTGCTTCAAAGATCACCGGGACCAGAAACGAGTGAAACACCAACTGCCGGCTCTGCTTTCCCAGCGGGTTTGTGGCATCGCTCTGGGCTATGAAGATATTAATGACCACGATACGCTGAGAAATGATCCGGCCCTAAAATTACTGGCTTCTCCTGCCCAAAAAAATAAAGAAAAATCCAATCCTATCCCCCCTACACCATTGGCCGGAAAATCTACCCTCAACCGATTGGAATATTCCCGTGAAGCAGGCAATCCCCGCTATCACCAGATGGTCCCTAACCTGAAAAAACTCTCCAATTTATTCACCGATATTTTCATAGATAGTCATTCCAAACCCCCAAAGAAAATCACCCTCGATATCGATGCTACGGATATAAAAGCCCATGGTCATCAGGAGCAATCTTTCTTTCATGGTTATTATGAGGAACGCTGCTTCCTTCCACTTTATATTTTCTGTGGACATCATCTTCTACTGGCACAGCTTCGTCCCAGCAACATCGACGGTGCCCGCGGGTCACGTAATGTCATCCGGCGCATTATCAGAATTATAAGGCAAAGCTGGCCCAAGGTGAAAATTCTGGTGCGCGGAGACAGTGGCTTTGCGAGAGAAAACCTGATGCGATGGTGCGAAAATAATACTGTAGATTATGTCTTCGGCCTGCCGCGCAATGACTATCTTCTGAAGAAAACCCAGAAAGTCCGGGGCAAGGCGGCCATGGTCATGATCAAAACAAATAAAGCCGTCCGGGCATACGGCGACTTCCACCATATGACAAAGTCCAAAAGCTGGACCTGGCCGCGCCGGGTGATTGCCAAAGTCGAGCACAAGCTCGGAAGATCACAACAATGTCGTTTCCTCGTCACGTCGCTGGGTAGGCAAACCGTATCGCCTAAGGAACTTTATGAAGATATATATTGCCCGCGCGGTGATATGGAAAACCGCATAAAAGACTGCCAACTTGACCTGTTTGGTGACCGGATGAGCGCACACGACTACAGAGCCAATCAGCTTCGCCTGATATTGGCAGGCTTTGCTTATGTCCTGATTGATGGCATTCGTCGGAAGACGTTGCAAGGAACCAAGCTAGCCAAGGCTGTGCCCAACACCATACGCCTCAAGCTATTGAAAGTCGGAGCACGTGTCATCAATTCGGTGCGCAGAGTCAAAATTTCAATGCCCGATGCTTATCCCTACAAGAGCTTGTTCTTTAAAGTCCATGCAGCCCTCGCCCCAACATAATATATTCGGCGGCATAATGTCGACCCGCAGACAGGAATGCATGAATTCTCCTATCGGGGAGGCCTTTCGCTTGCCAGAAATCAGAAAAATAGTGACTGAAAATGCGCAATATTACCTAAATCGTAAGCGGTTGCCCACGGCCCCCCTTGACTTAATTCTGTATTTGATATGTAGAGACGGCTTCTCTATTTTTTTGATTTCCGGGGTTTCCATTTTTTGGCCAGTTTTAGAACGTCCAGCTTCAACTCA